>Ga0181562_10000053_pt1 | contig 75147 bp, 47 predicted proteins | sample 011ome_26_FD_139344 | JGI IMG/M metagenome (GOLD analysis project Ga0181562, IMG submission 139344) | Coastal salt marsh microbial communities from the Groves Creek Marsh, Skidaway Island, Georgia - 011511BT metaG (megahit assembly) | ecosystem: Environmental > Aquatic > Marine > Intertidal...
CTCCACAATCGACCAATCACGGATATTCGACCAATCACGACCCCGCGCGCGAGTCCCTCAGGGGACACCCCCATCTTCCGAACATCGTCGGCACACGCCCGCGCGCGACGCACGACGACGCCGACGCCGGCGACGCCCCGCGCGTTCGAAGCGCACCGTGCGTTCGGAAAGCTTCGCAATCACTCGCGATGTCCTCGTCGTCGTACGATAGCGGGTTCAATGAAGGCGTGCGCGCGCTGACGACGATGTTCCCAGATATTGACCCGCACACGATCCGCACCGTGCTCGATGCGCGCGATGGACACGTGGAGAGCGCGGTGGAGAAGCTGTTGGCGATGTCACGACGCGGGGGAGGCGCGGGTGGTGGGGCGGCGCCTGGTGCGATGGGGATGAGCCCGATGAGGTGCGTGTGCGAGAGGGTGGTGGGGTGATCGTGTGAATTGTTTTGCGGTGGTTTAATGAAACGCGCGCGGTTCGAGCGTACGTACGACGTGACTGACGCGCGAGTGTTTTATTTTTTATGTATACGTGCAGTGGACATGGGTCTTCGGATTATTATTCGAATGTTCCCCCGCCTAGGCAAGAGGAGGAGTCGCTGTGGGGGTGGCTTGTTGGCGACGACGCGTCGAGGTCGTCGGGCACCGGGAACGCCGACGTGGACGAAACGTGGAATTGGATATCGAATCAGATGTCGTATTTAGCGCTTGAGGTGTCGAGACAAGTCAAGGGTGTGACGGATGCGATTGCGGAGGAGATTTTGGGACCGCCTGAAGAGGAGATGGGTGAAGAGGTGGAAGATATCACCGAGGAGGAGCGCGAACGCGCCGACGTCGTCGCGGGCGGCATGGCGGTGCAAGCCAACAGGCGCACGACTGGGCCAAAGCAGGAAGCACCGAAACCCAAGCCTAAGCGACCGACGAGACATGATTTGGAAGATGATGACGAGGACGATGCGTTGGGAGGAATTTTGAATTTGCTTGGGTTGGAGGATGATCTCGAAGACGACGAGTTGTACGTGCGAAGAGACTCCAAGAAGGACAAGTAATCCTTCGACAACGATGACGACGTGTTCGGGAGCGAAACGCATACCAACCCAACCGCCTTTATATGTACTTTATAGCAAACTTACACCCATTGTGATTTGAACAACATTTGTTTCAAGCGACGATAACGCGGCTTTCGCTACGGCGGATGACCCTCGTCCAAAACCAGCCGCGCGCCGCACTCCACGCTTTCCGCGGCAGACTTAAACGAACGTAAAGAATCAAAACTTGCACGTCTTGCACGTATCATCGGTCTTGCTTGGTCATCGATGAATCGTTTCGAAGCCGCCTCGCGCGCCGCCGCAGCCGCCGCGGCTACCGCCGCCGCGCGTCGACGACGCTTCTCTCGCGCGCGCTCTTCGTTGATCTTTTTCTCCTCACGATCTTTCGCGGCGACGAGCTGACGCAGTAAAGCCAAGTGTTCGTCATTAGTTTTAATCCGCGGCGAGGCATTAAGATCGACGCAATCGTTCCAGTCAGGTTTCCCACGTCCCGCGCGTACTTCCTGCGAGACGTTTGATTCCGGCGCGCTCGACGCAGCGGCGGCTCGCGACGCTCGACGTTCTCTACTCCTTCGCGCCATCAGCGCTGTTTTACGCGCGTGGCGCGCGCGTACATGTGCTACATCATGCACTAGTTCTCCCATATGAGTACTCGTTAGAGAACGCATCGAAATGGTGTCTGCAATGCATACGCGACGCGCGTCCGTTCGGACGACGTCAGACGGGACGTTGACCAACGTTGACCGACGCCCATCGCTCTCTCGCGATGGTTTCATCGTCGTCGACGATCCAAACGCGATTGTAGATGAAGAATTTTGATGTCGCAACTCTCGTTCACGCGCGCGAAGGGCGCGCAAGGCGCTATGCGCGTCGCGCAACGCGCGAACGTTGGCGGCGCAGACGCGGCACGTCGCCCGCGCGAGCGTCCCGCGCTCTCGCATTTGTACCGCATCCGTCATCACGCCAGCATCAACCGCGCGCACCACGCGTGGAGATGGTTTCGGAGAATCGTCAGCACGCGTCAACGCGCGCGCGGCGTCTTCGGCGGCGGCGGCGCACACGCGTGCCATGCGCGCGGCCGCGGTTCCGCGCGCGTGCTGGAGATGAACAGTCACTCGTGCGTTTTCTTCAAACCACGCGCGCGAGCGCTCGGCGCTCGGCGCGAACGATCCATCGTTAGTATCGTCGGCATCGTGCGGCGCCATGCGCGCGTCGTCGTCGTCGTCGTCCAATGCGCGTCGCGTCGCGCAGTGAGGAGGGCTCGAGCTCCACTTTTCGCCTCAACAACTGTGCGCGAGCTCAACGCGAGTCACGCACCGCCATGCTCGCCGCCGCGCTCTCTCGCGCGCGCAAACGCGCGATGACGACGTCAGTCGCGATGGCGTCGCGCGCGCGCGTCGTCTCGTCCTCGTCCGCGGCGGCGCGCGCGGCATCGAGTGACGATGACTTTGTGTACCAGCCGCTGTTCGAACAGAGTGGAAAGGACATTCCGTGGCGACTGGTGTCGACCGATGGCGTGCGCGAAGAGCGTGGGGTGGACGGGAAGATGTTTTTGCGCGTCGACGCGTCGGCGTTGACGACGTTGGCGGCGCGAGCGGTGCGAGATGTCAGTCACTTACTTCGTCCGGGACACTTGAAGCAGTTGCGTTCGATTTTAGACGACCCCGAAGCTAGTAAGAATGATCGATTCGTGGCGTTGGAGTTGTTGAAGAATGCGTGTGTTGCGGCGGGGATGATCTTGCCCGGGTGTCAAGACACGGGCACGGCGATCGTGATGGGTAAACGCGGACAGTACGTGTTGACGGATGGTGAAGACGAACGCGCGTTGAGTCGCGGAGTGTACGACACGTATAAAACGACGAATTTGCGATACTCCCAAGTCGCACCGTTGGCGATGTTTGAAGAGAAGAACACTGGTTCGAACTTGCCCGCGCAGATTGATTTATACGCCACAAAAGGCAACGAGTACCACTTTCAGTTTATGACGAAGGGTGGCGGAAGCGCAAACAAGACGTTTTTATTCCAGCAAACCAAGGCGGTGTTGAATGAGGCGTCGTTGATGACGTTTTTGGAGGAGAAAATTAAAACTCTCGGTACGAGTGCCTGTCCGCCGTATCACTTGGCAATCGTCATCGGTGGGTTGAGCGCCGAACAAAATTTGAAGACGGTGAAAATGGCGAGCACGCGATACTACGATGACTTGCCGACCTCTGGAAACGCCCAGGGCCGGGCGTTTCGCGACTTGGAATGGGAAGCTAAGATACACAAGTTATCACAAGCCATGGGTATCGGAGCGCAGTTTGGCGGTAAATACTTTTGCCATGATGTTCGCGTGATTCGATTGCCGCGCCACGGCGCGTCGTGCCCCATCGGCTTGGGCGTATCTTGCTCCGCAGATCGGCAAGCGCTTGGAAAGATCACCAAAGACGGCGTGTTTATCGAAGCGCTCGAGACCGATCCAAGCAAGTACTTACCCGAACCTAAAGCCGAGGAACTATCAAACGACGTCGTGCACATCGACCTCAACCAGCCGATGGCTGACATTTTAGCAAAGCTCAGCGCGTGCGAAGTGACGACGCGCTTAACCCTCACGGGCCCGCTTGTCGTCGCTCGCGACATCGCACACGCGAAATTAAAGGAACGTCTCGACCGAGGCGAGCCGCTACCGCAATACATGAAAGATCACGCGGTATACTACGCCGGTCCCGCCAAGACGCCCGAAGGCATGGCGAGCGGCTCGTTCGGCCCCACAACGGCTGGTCGCATGGACTCCTATGTCGATCAATTTCAAGCCGCCGGTGGCTCCATGGTGATGCTCGCCAAAGGTAACCGCTCGACCGCGGTCACCAAGGCGTGTAAATCCCACGGTGGGTTCTATTTAGGCTCCATTGGAGGCCCAGCCGCGATTCTCGCCCAAAACAACATTAAAAAAGTCGACATCCTAGAGTTCCCCGAGCTCGGCATGGAAGCCGTTTGGAAAATCCACGTCGAAAACTTCCCCGCATTCGTCGTTGTTGACGATAAAGGTAACGACTTTTTCAAGAAATGGTCCGTGTAATGCCACGACTTGTCACATTTAACATCTCGACGTCGTCGCGACAGCCGCGCGAATTTTAAAAAACACTCGTGCGCAAAACTCACTTCACTCCGCGACGCTCGAGTCTCGCGCGCGATGACCGCACACGACGACGACGACGAGGCGCAGCCGAATGCGTTGCAAGACATCTCCACCAGCGTGAACGCGACGATGGCGGTGACGACGCAGGCCGATAAACCGCGCATGATTGCGAACGATGATGGTGCCTCGGCCCACGACGCGAAAGATGACGCGCACGGCGTCGACGCGAGCGAGGACGACGCAAAGCGCGCGCGCGACACCGAAGATCGCGCCACCGCACACGCAAAAAAGTCCAAGGATGCGAACATCGAGCGCGCACCGGCGGAGATAGCGGTTGAGTTGCCAGAGCCGTTAGCGGAATGGAAAACCACCGCCGAACACGAGCTCGCTGAGCTTCACACGTTTCGTCGCGCCAAGCTCTTGGACTGGTTTCACGTCAAGGGCGCGATAAATACATGCATTATTTCCTGTCCGGCTGATCCGTTGCGGAAGAAGATGCGGGAGATGCGGGATAACGGCGTGTACGGGAGCTCGATGGTGCCGTATTTGCAACTGATGCGCGAGATCTTTGACACGTGCGGGGAGTACGTGGATGATTTAGACGAGGAAATGGATCCTAATGATTTCTGGGATGACGAAAGTGAAGAGGATGATGACGACGAGGACGAGGAGGATGAGGATGATATGGATGAGGATGAGGATGAGGATGAGGAGATTCCGGTGGTGTCTCGCGGAGGCGGCCGCGTTGCGACAACCGTCGCGGCTCCGCCCGCCGCCGACGCCGCCGCTCGCGGCGCATCGCGCTCCGCCCCGAGCAACGAGGAAATGGCCTCACTTCAACTTAAATTTAGAGAATTCCAATTATTTTTGGGACAATACTTTTCCACCACGCGAAAAGAAAAAGAGGACATCTTAGAGTTGCTCGTCGAAGCGAAAAAGGAAAACTTTGACGACGAAATCGAAGTCATTAAATTCCTCGACATCATGCAGCGCCAGAATAAAATCATGATTGACAACGACGACAATTCTGTGTACATCATTTAATATCAAAGCACACCCATTCGCTTACGTTCCCGCGCAATTATCAACTCCAAACGCGCGCGGGTGGAATTTTAAAAATTCAAATTTCACCTCGATAGCTGTCGCGACGTCATTCTCCGCCGCACCATGCCCAAACCACCATGCGAAGACCTCGCGAAATTCACCGCAGACGTCATGCGCGCGTGCAGCGTGGATATATCCACCGATGGGTGGTCCGTACGCGTGTTCACGCGTCGTTCGGGGGCAAACGCGGGGACGACGTATCGACAGTTTTACCCACCCTGCGGAGGAGGCGCATTGCGATCGATGAAGGAAGTGGTGACGTATCTCGCATCTACGGGACACGCGGCGCGAGGCGCGAAGCGTAAGGGTGCGGGGTCAGGGGCGGCGCGTCAGGCGCGCGATAAGGTGGGTAAAGGTGACGATGAGCTCGGGAAGGCGTTGAGCGCGCCGACACCGACAGAGGTTCGAGCGCCCGTCGTCATTCGGGAAAGTGCGAGCGCCGTAGTGACGGGTATCGTCGCTGACGAGGACATGGATGAGGATCGTTTGAGCATGGAGTTCATGTCGATTACTGGATTTGAACCGGATTATAAGGATGTTATTGAGTTGCGAAAGATGTTGGAGAAGGAGCGCGCGAGAGCGGCGGCGACCAAGGAGAGCGCAAAATCGAGCTCTTTTACGTTTGATCGCACCGCCGCCGCTCGTGGAGGTGGCTCGCGACGTGGGATGTTAGAGGAACTTCCCAATGGAACCGCTGTGTCATTGGGCGAGGAGAGAAAGGCGGCTCAACACGCGTTGGTGGCGGCGACAAAGCGGGCGGCGATGGCTTCGGCGGATGACATGGCGGCGCTTGGAGACGTCTCTCGCGCGGATTGGCGTGGCGTCGGGCGCGTGCCAAGATTTTTAGGGAACACATCGGTGCCAGACGTCGTGCGCGGGGGTACTCGCGCCGGTGCGGCGCCGAAAATTTCGGGCACAGATGCGGAAATTAGACTTTTACCAGCGTCAACATCCATGGGTGACGACGTCGCAGACGACGTAGACACGCGTCCGCCGTTTGATCCTAGAGATGGTAAAGCCGTGGCGACGCTCAAGGCGGCATTGCATACGTCTGCAGCGCCCGCTGAGGTGCGATGTCGCGAAGCTGAGCGCGGGAGAGTGATTGATTTGATCCAAGGATGCTTGCGGGATCATAAACCAGGAAGCTTGTACTTGGCGGGTTTGCCCGGCACCGGGAAGACGTTGACGCTTAAAGAGGTCGAAGCGACGAGCAGAAAGTGGGGCATTTCGGGGAAGAGTCGACCTCAATTGGCATTCATTAATTGCATGGCTTTGTACGATCAAAAGGCGATTTTTGGAGCGATTATCGAGCAATTGGGCGAATCCGTACTCCCGGAGGATCGTGAAGTGCGCGACGACGTCGTGGAATTTAGCGACATTCCCGAAGTGTCAGCGTTACGAAGAATCGTTACCACCGCGACTACGGCGAGCAAAAGTGGCATGTGCATTATTCTTCTCGATGAAATGGACCAATTAGTGACCAAGGCGCAAGATATTTTGTATGAGCTCTTTGCGCTTCCAGCGTTGAAGAATTCTCGATGCATCCTCGCCGGCGTATCCAACGCCATGAACCTCACTGATCGTGTATTACCGCGCCTTCGTGCGCGTGGATGTGAGCCCGCACTCGTACCTTTTGCCGCATACGTCGGTAAACAGTTGAAAGTTTTACTCAAGCAACGGTTGGCGGTGCTACCGTTTACGGCTTTTGAAGACAGCGCGCTCGAATTGTGTTCGCGAAAAGTCGGCGCGGCGACGGGTGACATGCGCAAAGCGCTCAACGTGTGCGCCACGGCGATTGATATTTGCGTTCAAGAAGCAAACGCGTCGTTGTCAGATTTGGCTGACACCGACCCGAACACGGTGCCTATGAAACCTGCGAGTATTGTCAAAATTTCTCACATGGCGCGCGCCTTGTCAAAGACATACGCGTCGCCGGTGGTGGATTCCATCCGCGCTCTTCCGCAGATGCAGCAAATGGTGCTCTGTTCCGCCGTGCGGCTCGTTAAACAGAACGCAAAGAGCATGGAAACCACTCTCGGGGCGTTACATGACTCGTACACCGCCCTGTGCAGAGAGACTGGCGTGAAAGAATTACCTCAAGGTGAATTTTGCAACATGTGCACCGCGCTCGCCGACCACTGTCTGGTAAAACTCGGCAACGCAAATAACGACCGATTACGCAAATTACGACTCTTAGCGACAGAAGATGATGTGGTGTTCTCTCTCCAAGGCGTGCACTTCTTCAGAAATCTCTTAGGCAGTAGCAAATAAAGCACACGGATGTGATGACGATGCATGACAACGGAGAACCGAGAATGAATGGGCTTCATTTCCAAGCGCGCCGCTCGCAAACATGTCCGCACTCTCACGACCAATGACGCGATTCGGCGTCATCAAGCTCACACAACAGCTCATCTCTCGGCGTTCGATTCCGCGTGCGCCAGCGTTTCGTCACACGCGCACGCCCATCATCGCACAAGTTCAACGCGGCGGCGCCGGCGCAGACTTTACACCCTCCAGTTTCGCCCGCGGCGAAGCACAATTTTCTCGATTCTTTCCGCCTGAGGCTCGCGATTTCACCTACTCTCGGCACATCATGATTGCCGTCGATGGAAGCCCAGAATCTGTCGACGGCACAAAGTTTGTGATTAAACACTTGGTGAGATCTGGGGATTTGGTGCACCTCGTGCACATCGCGGTGCCAGACTCGGCTGGCGCGTACCTCTCGCTCGCGACGCCGCCCGGGACGGAATTCAACCTCGATCTCGATTACGAAGCGCGCGATGAATTTTGGAAATCCGCGGTGAAGAAGACGGAAGAAATGTTGGATGAGTTTTGCGAAGCCGTGACGCACGATGAAAGCGGCGGCGGGGACATGACGCCGTTTACGCCGCCTATTGAACTTGATGCAATCCTCGACTTTTCGTGGGAACCTGTGGGCGAGCTCCTCTTGCAGAAAGCGAAAGCCTCGGGTGCGGCGTTCATTTGCGTCACGCAGCATCACAAATCTTGGTTGGAGAAGTTTTTGTATGGGTCAGTGTCGAATTACATCATCGGAAACGATTGTGAACCACCGATTCACGTCTTTGTCTACCACGCGCCCAAGCGCAAAGAACACGCCGAGACAAAGGAGATGAAATGAAATTGAGATTAGTGTGCAAGGATTTCACGCACGTACTTGTACGAATTACTCCAAATGGCTTTGCATAGGTCAATCGGCAATTCTTCTTGCTTATTCTTGATGTTTTTGTCGGCTCCACTTTGCAACAGTAAATTTACGATTTCGACGTGCCCGCGCATCGCGGCCCAATGCAACGCGGTGTTATCGCCCATATCAAGCGCATCCACATCCGCACCTTGTTCTAGCAATAGCTGCACGGTGTGGTAGTGACCATTATGCGCCGCGCGTTGCAACGCACAATCTTTCATGACTCCACTTTGCTGAATATCTGCACCTTCGTTTAGAAGAAGCTCGACAACCTTTGTGTGCCCGTTGCCGGCGGCGAGCACCAACGGCGGATCCCCGCAGTGATCACACTCGTTAATCGGCGCCCCTTCGTTAATGTGCTCCTTCACCCAATCGTAATACCCATCAACACAGTCGCGCCAGATGTTAGATTTCTCGGGGATGAACCGTCCAGTCTGTCGAAGCGGAGAGAAAACACGCGCGCGCGCGCGGCTCAGTTAGTCTCCGCGCCTCGTCCCGCGCCTCGAGGTCGATACACGCGCGACTCGCGCACGCATCGCTCGCGACGTCAATAGCATACCACGAGATCGAAAGGCATTGCGTGTGTACGCCTCGCGTGAGTCTTTCCGTCGTCGATGGCGCGTCACGCGCGCGCGCTTTGTGAGGAGTTTTCGAGACACTCGTAACCGAAAAATGAGCGTTTTTTTATCATGGTTTCAAACCGTACGGGACGCGCGTCCATTACATGATGACAGAGCTACTGCGCGATGGTTTCCTGTATTATTTCTTTGGTGCGCGCGAGGCTTTTTCAGCCACGCCGCTGGTGCCGAAACGCTGACGCAACACGGCCAAGACATCGCTCATCGGCACGCCTTGTTTGTTCAACATGACCATGGAGTGGTACAAGACGTCAGCCATTTCGTTTGTCGCCGCTTGCTTACCTTCATCTTCCTCCCACGTCTGGCACAACTCCCCCGCCTCTTCGCGGATCTTCTTGCATAATAATTCTGGATTGTCCAATAATCTACGCGTCCATGAGGGTTTGGCGTCGTCGTCGACTTGTTCGACGCGTCTGGCTTCGATGGTCGCCTCCAACTCGTACAGCGTCGTCAACGCCTCCTCCGCCGCGTGTCGTCCACCATCCTTCTCCGCCGCCGCACCGCCCACGCCGTCGACGCGCTTATAGTAACACGTGTGCGCGCCCGTGTGACACGTCGGACCCGAAGGAATTCCTAAATAGATTAAACTATCTCTGTCGCAGTCCAAGTGCACGCTTTGCACCTCGATAAAGTTACCGCTCGTCTCCCCTTTCGTCCACAGCTTCTTTTGGCTCCGACTCCAAAACGTCGCCTTGCGATTCTTCAACGTATACTCAACCGCAGTACGATCCGCAAAGCCTTGCATCAAAATCGCACCCGTATCGACGTCTTGCGCGATCGCGACAACAAACCCATTGACGTCGTACTTTAACCCATCCAAAAATTCCTTCAACGCGGCTTCATCCATCGCTTCTCCCGTAGCGAATGCGTGACGATACGCATTCGTGCGCGTCGTGTGACGTTCTCGTCGCATCAACGACCCCTGTGCGGGTGCCTGCGCGCGCGTACGCGCCGTAGCCCCGCGCGAGCTGCGCGCGCTATCCATCTTCACCACGCACGTCTTCACCCCTCGGCTCGACGCCATCGCGCCCATCGCGCTCGACATTGGTGATGGATATCAATCACGACACACTCGAGTCCGCGTTCGCGCGTCGCTTCTCGGCGGCACACACCGCGCGCGCGCGTCAGGGAATGGAGCGCGCGCACAGTGGAAAAAGCACTTTTTCGCCGTCACACGTCTGCGCGCGCCGTGATGCTCCGATGCACGGCGACGACGCCAGCGCGCGCGGCGTTGCGCGTCGCGCGCGCTCGAGCGCACCGCGCGCGATTGATATCGCGCGCGTCGACGTCAGCGGCGGCGGCGGCGGGCGAAGACGTCGGTGTGGATGACGAGCGACACATGCGCCGAGCGCTGGAACTCGCGCGAGACGCGGCGAGCGCGGGGGAAGTGCCCATCGGCGCCGTGCTCGTGGACGCCGAGACGTCGACGGTGATATGTGAGGCGCGTAACACGTGCGAACATAGCGGTGATCCGACGGCGCACGCGGAGATGACGTTGATTCAAGAGGGTGCGAAAAAGCTCGGCGGCTGGCGCGCGTTGCAACGAACGACAATGTATGTGACGTTAGAGCCGTGCGCGATGTGTGCGGGTGCGATTTTACAAAGTCGTGTGGGTGGTGTGGTGTACGGGGCAAAAAATACGTTACTCGGTGGTGATGGGAGTTGGGTGTCGATGATGCGTAGGGACGACATCGGGATGGATGATACGGCGCCGAAACATCCGCACGCGTTTACGCCAAATTTAGAAGTACGCAGTGGCGTGTTAGCAGAGGATTGTGGAAAGATTATGTCGGACTTTTTTAAGCATCGTCGCACGCTTGGAGCGTATGGGGATGATGCCGTGTAGATGCTAGATGTTTGCGACGTCGCGTGTAGAAAAATAATAAAAGTATATGAAAATCAAATGTGTAGAGCTAGGAGCTAGGAGGATTGTAGTGGCAAAATCTATCGAGCATACATGCGAGACGATGGTCTGGGGTCATCATCATCGTTGTCGTCATCGTCATCGCGAGAGAAATCGTCGTCGTCGTCGTCGTCGACTTCAGCTTCGTCTCGTACCTTGACCGAACCGCCTCGCATGTCTACTGAGACTTCGTCGTCTACTACGTCCTCTTCGTCCTCGTCCTCATCTTCATCTATGTCCTCACTCTTCAGAGATTCTACTTCTTCGGAAAAGAGTGCATCCTCTTCGTCGTCGTACGCGCCCTCATCATCGTCGTCGTTGGATAATCTCGCTTCAAGCGACTGCGTAAACTTGACGTTTGTTCTCTCGTCGTCAACGCCAGCCTCAAGTAGATCGCGTTCATACTCGGTGATTTTGCGCTCTTGTCTGTCAGAAAAGGCAATCATGCGCTTAATATCATCAATGGTGTACTCCTTGCGCTGATTTGCTTCATTCGTCTCTTCACCGCTAGCGCGAACCTCTCTTCCGGCGTCTGCGCACGCCTCCTCCATCGTCTCCCCGGCGTAAATATTAATCGGCGAGCCATACATGTGCGGATGGCGCTTGATCATCAACGACAAATCCTGGCGCGTAGGCATAACCTCTAATGGGTATCTAAATCTCCACCATTTCGGACGAATGTCCGTCACCTTGACTGTGAGCGTGGTGCCGATGCTAATGTGGTCGCGCACTTCAACCCAATCGGTTTCACAAATCGGAAGCAATGCGTCAACTTCTGTGCCGCAATCGAGCAACGCGCCGTGATACAAGTCCATAGCCACAACTGTGGCTTCGAATTCTTGGCCTATTTCGATGGCGTTATGCATCGTACGCGATAAATCTCCCAAATGGCGCTTTGGGTCTCTGTCGATTTCATTCGACGGCGTCTCCACGGCTGACTTCAATCCCCTGGTGTTCAAAGCTCGTTCTCGTAACCAAGGGGTCTGTCCAGAGCCAACCTCGTCGTTGAGCACGCCAACAAAGGCGAGAGAGCCTCCGTCGACGGCGCTCACGGCGTTGTGGTGCGGGAGCGCATCCCAACCGCCTTCGCCGAGCCACCCGTCATCGGAATCGTGCGACGAATCAACTTGATCTTGTATCGACCAATGCCCGCTTTCAACGGCTTGCTTTGGGTTAATCAAGAATGGATTGCTCTCGGAGCCGTCTTGATAGATTCGGGCGATTTGATTCTCATCCAACCCATCGTCATCCCCTTCTTCGTCGCCGGCAACTTCTTCCTCCTCCGCCTTCAACGCGTCTTCGAGCTTCTCCATGGCTAACGTTAAAGGCTCTTCATCCATGTCTGATTCGTGCATGAGATCAGCCTCATCATAGAATATATCCTCTTCAATGAAATGCGTCGACGAGCGCTCTTGGAAATCATCCGCCACGAGCTCTTCGAGTTTTTCTTGCCGTCTCGCGCAATCCGCTTCGTACGCCGCTTGCTCGGCGAGCGACATCTCTGAATACGCCTCGCATTGATCATCATACCATGTCTGAATCGCCTCGAACGCCACCCCAGTGCGTTCAACCATTTCAGCAATCTCTTTCCTCGACGGTGGGTACGTTTGCATCTTTTTCACGCGTAACCACCAGTTGAGCTGACACACGTACAACGCCCTGCCGCGCAACCCGCCGCTGTCGTCGACAAAATGCCTCGACTGTTCAATGGGCACATCGCGCTCGACGTCATCCAACTCCTCCTGCCCAGCGACGAGATCAATATCCCCAAACGACCCTCGAGCGTCGACACCACCCAGGCCGTCCCAATCATCGTCATCGTCGTCATCCAAGTCCAAATCGTCGTCATCCTCCTCCGCGTCCTCATCCTCCTCCGCCGCCGCTTCGCCATCCACATCATACATCGATCGCGTAAACTTCATCCCAACGCTATCCATGCCATCATCCTCATCCTCATCATCCTCATCATCATCCTCATCATCCATCCCATACCCATCCACATCCACATCCACATCCGCGTCCTCGTCCTCGACGTCCTCGTCCTCGTCCTCGACGCCGCGCCTCGCGGGGTCAAAACCATCATCCTCATCCTCGTCATCCCCGAACGCCCTCACGCACGCGCGCGCGCGACGCACCACTCGCGCGGCGCGTAGTGGCGGCGGCAGTGACGCCACCGACGCCACGCGCGCGCGCATCACCCGCATCGCCCCGGCTCGCGCCGGCGGCGCCATTGATGATGCCTGGGCGCCATTCCAGCGCCTCTGCGTCGTCATCGTCGTCGTGCGCGGTCGTCGCGCATCCTCGTGGCGGTGGCGCGGCGGCGCGAGGAAGAAGCGCGCGCGTGCGGCGAACATGTCGCGCCGTCAGGGGGCGCGTGTCGCGTTCGCGGCGGCGACTGGCGAACGACGAACGACGACGACGGGCGGCGGGCGGCGGCGGCGGGACGCCACCAATGTATCATCATGAGCTAGGGTTTAGGTAGGGTTTGAGACGCCACCAATGTATCAATATATGGCTCCGAAACGGGGCACCCCACGCTGACGACGACGACGACGACGGCATTCGCGCGACGGCATTCGCGCGACGCGGCGTCGTCGGCGTGCATGGCGCACGGCGGCTTCCAGCATCGCACGGCGTTCACGCATAGTCCAGAGACGTGCGCGTGCATCTTGCGCGACGGATGGCGCGCGGGAACGCCGAAGACGTTTGACACCTTTGGAAAGGGTGCGTTCAACTCGTTTACCACGGTCCTAGCGATCCGTCGCGGGCATGACGAGTGTTTAAAGTATGCGATTGAGAATGGGTGTGCGTGGCATCGCACGGCGCTGCACATGCACACGTGGACTGAAGGGCATTACAGCTGCGTGAAGTACGCGGTGGAGCGCGGGGTTCGCGTGGATGACGACGTCGTCGAGGAGACGTGTCGTGATTGTAATCATGCGTTTCTTGCATTGATTCTCCCGTACTGGCACGCTCAGAACAAAGAAAGAATATTAACTTCGTGTTGTAGCGCCTGGTTCACGTTTATGGACAAACTCTTCGAAAACCGCGGCGGATTTGGAGCTGACAAAGTCATGGCGTGCGTCAAGTTGTTACGTGAAATTGGTTGTCCGTGGGGCGAGAACGCTACCAAGTTCGCAGCTTTTAAAGGATACTATGACGTTTTGTTTTATCTCGCTGATGAAGGCTGTCCATGGCACCCCGACACTGTCGAAAATGCTCGGGCGAGCGGCAAGAGAGATGTATTGGCATTCGCCGAAAAACACGCCACAAATCTTGCACAACAGGCGCACATTAGCAATCTCTTCGATGTTCTCGAGCGACACAAAAGGAAGATGCCTGACATGGATTACATCAACGCCGCCAAGGCTGCAAAGGACCTCCACGATTACTTCAAACGCGACACGCGACGGACATCGTAAACTGCACAATCAACAAACAAAACCAACACCTGTAAAAGTGCACGCCGACCCAAGGCACCGCCACCACACAACTCAACGCTTCGCCGCCACCACGCGCGCGCGCGATAGACCTCTCATGCTCGTCGCACATCAACTCGCCCAGACGCCCGCGCCGACGCGCGCGATCGCGAATAGACGACGCGCGCGATCGTCGAGACCGATGACGACCATCATCACCGCGTCGTCCGCCAGCCCGATTCGCGGACCGGTGATTAAGCGGCAAACGTGCGACGTGGGTCCGCTCAAGGCGTCGATTGACAACGCCACGCGCGCGAGTGAAAACTTGTCGGTGATTTCGTTGATATCCAACGCCGTGCCGGGGTTGTTGCGTTCGGTGGCGTGGGTTTTGAACGGCATGGATGTGGTCGTGCACGAGGCGTCGATTGAAACGAGCGACGACTCCATCGTGACCATGACGTTCGCCGCGCGCGAGAGCGTGGGAAACAAGGAAACGATGATTGAGGATCCTAAGCTTGTGAGTGATCGGTTGTATGATTACCTGGCGTTTTGCATCGCTGGGGATGATGAGGAACGCGTGGAGTCGATGTGCGAGGGTGGCGTGCTCGTGGACAACACGCGGTCAAAGGATGCGACGTTTGTGAGCGTTCGTATTAACGACAAAGTATCGTCGGCTATTTCGTTGTACCCGATCGGAAGTGCGTTTACGGGGCTCGGGATGATTGTGCGTAACGGTACGCTCAAGTCAAGCGTTGGATCGGATGGGGAGACGCGAAAGTCGTGGGAATTTGAAGTCGTGCGCGCGCAAGATAGACAAAAGCTCAAAATGGAGGAACTCCGAGCGTTGACGTACACGCTATCGATCGTGTGTTCGTCTGATATGAAGTCTTTCGGGAGATCTCAGATTATGACAAACTAGAAGAGAAGACGAGGCGGCGGCGGCGGCGGCGGCTTTGAAGCGCCAATAGTCGTATACACAACCGCCAGCCCGCGCGCTTTTTTGCCTCTGTACGAAAAATGTAATAATTTTCAATCCGTATTACTAAAGAATCTGTTGCGCGTGATCACTCTATGAGTCTACGCCATAGAGTTCAACGCTGCGCCTAAAGGCCACGCGGCCTCGATAGGTTTATTACCGTATTCAATTTGTTTCACCAGCGTGAGCGTGTCCCACTCGTGTCGCTTGAATCCGACGGAGAGCAACGCGTGGGCAAAAGTCAAATCCATACACATGAAGGGCGCGTCAGCGTCGTCGACGCCGTGATAGGTCGATGTGACTTTGGTAAGGGATAGCGCACACGCATCCTTGGCTTTATCGCCCAACTCGCGCACGGTTGAACGACCATCAATTTCTTGGTCGGTGACGATGCCGACGTTTACGGCACGATCCCATAAATAGCTCGATAAGTACACACGCTTACTCCCTGGACCGGGCTCACCACCCCAGGCACCATTAAACGAGCACTCGCCCTCGCGATCGCACGATTTATCGAGCTCGAGCGCGGCGACGACGTGCTTGGTGCACAATTCATGATCGATTCCATCTTCGTGCGCTGAAGCGTCGTACGCCTTGCCCGCGTACTCGTACTTCCCTGTGTGTCCTTCGTGAATACACGGCGATTTACCCACCGATTGATTCAAAATTGCCGCACGCGCCGCCATCAACCCATGTCCGAGGTGCGAACGCGTGTACACATCGAACGTTGAGCCGAGCGCTTTAAGCTTTGACACGTATCCATTCGGCGCCTTTCGCGCCGTCTCCGGAGTCACTTGATACGCGAGCTGCACCGAGCCGCCGCCAAGGTCTACGGCGGCGACGGTGGCGATGTTATTCGCAGAGTCAGGCGAAGTCGCAGCGGGAGCGTGCGATGGCGCTAGGTTCCCCAACAAATAATTCATCGTCAACCATTGATACGCGCCTTCGTCTGCGCCATCCATGATTGAAATGGAATTTTCGTCGCGCATGAATGGGTACGACGCAAACAATTTCGCGCACGCAGCCAATATATCTTTCGCCGCTTGACCTGGGAGTAAACGCAACCCAGCTGTCGCGCGTAACTGTATGCTGGTCGTCGCGCGCGCGGATTCCGGCACCGCGTCCATGGCAATTTTCATCAACGCCTTCAAACTATCCGCCGCCGCGTTCGCATCGTCAGCGTACGCGCTCAAGCCAGGCTTTATCGCCTCAAACGTGTCTTTACGCAGCCTCATATCCTTCGCGTCGAACTCAAACACGTGCACGCGACTCCCAGTAGAGCCGGCGTCTATGACGACGGCGTACTTATCCGTCGCCGAAACGCTCGTCGCGCCCGCGCCCTCTTCACCACCCGCACTCGGCGTCTTCAACGATGTCGCCACGGGCGAAGGCGGCTGCGACGCAGAAGACGCAGACACCACCACCACCGACGACGACGACGACGACGACGACGACGACGACCGTACGTCACCGCCATCATTCGCGTCGTCTTCCGCGGGCAACGCCTCGCGCACGCCCATCCTGATTTCCTCTCGCGTCGGACGCACATCGCGCACACCTCCCGCGTCACCCCCGACCAACGCCGCCGCAGACGACGACACCAACGCGCCACCACCCCCTTCGCGTCGCACGCCCACGCCCACGCCGCGCGAGCCGTCGTGCGCCGACCCACGGAACGCCACCATACCCAGCACCACCAGTGGTACGCCAAACACAATCATCATCATCCTCGACGACCGCGCGCGCCGCGACGCGCCGTACGCCTGGACAACCCCCGTGACGGGTGCGCGGGAAAACCCCGCGCTCGATGTCCGACGCATCCCCCGTCGCTCTCGCCCGTCGTCGTCGCCGTGTGCCGCGTGCCGCGTGCCGTCGTGCCGCGTCGTCGTCGAGTTCCGCGTCTCCGACCCCAGGGGACACCCGGGGCGTTCTCCCATACTCGAGCCCTTCTTCAACCCATCATGTCGAGAGTCGAGAGACGAGAGACGAGCGTCGTCGATACAAGATCCAATGTCGGACACGCGGCACGTATACGACACCACACACGGCCCGTGTGCAAGGTTTTTTACACACGCACCGCGCAAAAGGCATACACGGTGTGTGCGCCGGCTAAATACGTAGGGTTTAAGCCATGTTTGTCGAGGTCCATCGAGGTCGAGGTCGAGGATCGACCTATAGTGTTCGTCATTCGGCTGCGCGACGACGACTCTCGACGACGACGACGAGCATGGATGCGCAACTCCTCGCGCTCGCCAAGGCGCAAGACGATTTCCGACAACAAGTCGCGGTTGGATTGACCGATCTGAAATCCATCGCCGATGCGTGCGCGCGCGAACACGCGGGCGAGGTGAAACACCACGCGAGCGACCAGGAGCGCGCGCGAATCGCGATCGAGGGCGCGAACGCGGAGCGGGATAGGCTCGAACAAAAGCTGATGCAATGCGAACATGCGTTGAGCGAGACGAAGCATGCGTTGATGGAGATGAAGGAGAAGGCGAAAGATGTGCGTGTGTGCGATGCGTGCGTTGGGCGAGGCGGGAATTTCGAACACGATGTGGATTATCCGGCCCGCGACGCGGTTTGAGGGTGATATCTAGCGCCGAGTCGTCGCATGGCGTGTTCGCGGATGTCAAATACGCGTGCGTGTGTTTATTTTGTGTAGATCTGTCTCATGGTTTCGTGTGCGCGGGGAAACGTATGGGAGTGTGAACTCGCGTACGCGTCTCGCGCGCGATCGAAAGCCACTCTGGAGGGCTCCCTCGCGCGTGAAACTCGCGCTGACAATAGTATTACGTTTCGTTTATGAAAACCATACAGGCGAGCGTGGCCAACGCTGCGGAGAAAAAAGATTTATTAGCCAAGCTCGAGAGCGTGGTTGAAGATAAGAAGAAGAACGAAGACGCGTTGAAATCACACGCGCAAGAGCTCAAGCAACAGTTGATCCTGATGCAAACCAAGCTCGACCGCGCCGGCGAGTTGGACAAGGATTTGCATGAAAAACTGAAGCTTGCCGAGATCGCGCACCGCGAAAAAGTGGAAGAATTCAAGAAGATCATCGATGGCTTGAAGAGCGAAATCCAAGATCGAGACGCCAAGATTGAAGCTGCGAGCAAGGAGACGAAGCAGCACGAACGCGAGTCGTTGAAACAACACGACGCCATTAACCGTCTCGAGGCGAAGGTCGACGCTTTGAACAACGAATTGGAGTCTTCTAAGAACCAATGCGTTCAATGGCAACGCGAGTGCGACATGGCCAAGGCTTCTGAGCAAAACTCTCGAAATGAAGCCGAAGCGGCCAAGGAGGAACGCATGAGAGAAGAAAAGGCGCGTTCTTTGAGCGAACAAGCCGCCGCCGACGCCCGACGCAAGTGCGAAGAAGCGCTCGCAGAAGCCGCGGAAAACAAGCAAAACAAAAAGCTCGCCGAGCAAGCGCTCGAAGTCAAGGAGACGGAACTGAAGGATGTCACGCACAAGGCTCAGCTCATGGAGAAGGACTTCAGAGAGGCGCTCAAGCACGAAAAGGAGGAGCACGCCGCCACCGAGGACCGTCTCGAAAAGTTGAAGCAGCAATCCTTCGATTTGTACAACGCGTACACCACCACGATGCAGCAACTCGAAGAATACCGTGCCGCCCTCGAGCGAGAATCCCAAGAATCCGCCAACTTGCACGCCGCACTCGCCAAGCAAAAGGAGGAAGCCGCCCGCGACGCCTTGCGCACGCGCTCCTCCAAGTTCATCGCCCCGCCCCCGGGCTACTCCGGCTCCCCATCCCCGAACCGCCGCCCAGGCGTATCCATCAACGACATGGATGATCTTCGATCTCCCCCATCGTTCGACTAGTCCCATTCAAGCATTTAATATTGCATATTAACATTTCGCATTAAACAATCGTCGTCGGCGGCGGCTGAAAACTGTTGAACACTTTTCAAAAAAAACAAAGCCCTGTCCCTGTCTGATTACTCGATGTGTTCACTTCTCGACGCACGCGTGGACGCAAACCGGCGCCGTGCGACGACGAGCGACGCGTGTCTCGCGTGTTGCGACTCGACGAACGACGACGACGACGACGACGACGACGACATGTCGCCCGCGGCGCGCGACGTGACGAATGAAGACGCGGGACGATCGCCGACCGGTGCAACGTCGGCAAAGAGCACGCTGTCGCGCTACGTGGGGACACCGCTGAGGAGCGCGGGTAAGGTGGCGAGCGCGCTGGTGGGAGGGTTTTTCTTTGCCGCGCCCGAGACGGAGGAGAAGGACGCGAGAGCGGCGGGGGAGGCGGCACAGGCGAGAGCGGCGTCGCGAGGGCGCGGGCTGGAGACGGATGGCGCGGTTCGTCGACTCGCGGTGGGTGATGAGAACGGCGGTGGTCGAACGCGTATGGGTGTAGAGGCTATGGATATTGGTGCAGAGCGCGCGAGACCGACGACGACGACGGCGATGGCGGTGCAGACGTCGACGCTGGGTACAGATTCACCGACGCCGTTTACTGAGATTAAAGAGTTTTTGAGACGCGGACAAATGGATAGAGAGCGTTTGACTCGACCGGTGATGGCGAGTGCGGTCAAACCGGTATCGCCGTTTGAGCGTGCGCCGGCTTTCGAGGCGCAGGTGACGCCGGTGCGAGAACGCGCGGCGACGACGGCGGCGACGACGCCGAACGCAGGGTCGCCAGGGTACTCTTCGATGCGCCGTTCTTACGTTGCCTCGGGCACGCCCTCGCTCTTGGGTGCGCGTGGGCGCACGACAGTGCCTAAACCAGCGATATTGGAGCCGCCAGTTGAGACGGCGGCGTTGACGCCGACGCGAATGAGCTTGAAACGTGAGCGCGAGGTGACATTTTTGGATCTTGAGCGCGAACGTGCGCGCAATACAACGCCACGTCGACTCGAATCTAGCGCTGGCCCGGGGGCCGAAGCACGTGCACCAGAGTATGGTAGCCCAGCGTATCAAACACCGATTGCGAAAACTGTGACTAGCGCGGTGACGACGGACACGGCGAAGCGTATCTTACAAACGTTGGATCGATTAGCGAGCACGAGAACAGCGACGCCAATGGGTGGTTCAACCGCCGGTCGCACGCCCGGCTTTGCGGCACGTCCCGCGCCGCAGGTCCAAGCACCGTCACCAATCGGTAGCGCGTTTGAAAACGAAGCATCGGCCGCCAAATTGACGCCAACGTCTGCGACGTTCGTGCAAACGCCCAAGTCTGGAGTGTCTTTCGCGGCGTCGCCCATGCCGTTTGTTAGCTCTTCGGCTTCAGGACGTGCGCCACCAACGCCATATCCGACAAGTGCGGGCGAGGAACATGAAGAGGAAATCGAGGCACGCGTCTTTGACTTTGGTACTGATGAGATTCGATACTCCAAAGGTCACAAGGCACCAGCTGGACCAGTCGCATCAGTCTCTGTGGATTTTCAGTTTGGCACTGATGACAAGAAGGGCATGCCCACACCTGGACCGGAAAAGACAAAACTTTTGTTCACAAAGCCGACTTCTGCAAAGGCGCCAGTGCCGTCATTCACGGCGCCCCCACCTGTGGTGACAAAGAAGGTTGAAGAAGCACAAGCGCAAGCGCCTAAGGCGGACAAGCCCGTGATGAATCTTTGGAGCGCCGACTTCTTGGCTAAAAATCAAGAGCATCAAAAGAAGGTCCAAGCGGCGATTGAAGAAGAAGAAAATGCCGGGGCTGCTGCGCCTGCTAAGCCGTCTCCATTCGCCCCTGCTCCAGCAGCTGGTGACAAGCCCGCGTTTTCATTCGGCATTCCCGCGGCTGGCGCGAGCAGCGGCGCGGCCTTCTCATTTGGATCTACTGCGCCTGTTCCGGCGCCATCTACTGGTGCTGCGCCGTTTTCTTTCGGCGTGACTGCTCCGGCAAAGCCAGCTGAACCGGCAAAGCCCGCGGGCGAATCTGGACTGCTTGCGTTCTTAGGAGGGTCTTCGCAAGAGAAAAAGGCTTCAGATGCTCCTGCGAGCGCACCGACGTTCACGTTTGGTGCCCCGCCCAAGTCGCCCGAGAATGTTCCTGTGAAGGCGCCTGAGCCAGCGCCTGCGTTCACGTTTGGCGGGTCCACGGTCACTAGTGAGACTACGAAACCTGCTAGTGGTGGCTTTACGTTTGGCGGCGCTGCATCTACAGCAGCGACGACATCAACGACGCCAGCGGCTCCCATCAGCTTTGGTGCAAAGCCGGTAGAGAAAGCGCCAGAGTTATCTACGTCCAAATCTGAGTTGTCTGCCTCAGCGCCTGCGTTCACGTTTGGTGCTAAGGCAGAAGCGCCAGCCGCATCGACACCAGCGACCACGGCACCGTTCACTTTTGGTGGCGCAAAGGCGGGAGATGCCGCCCCCAAGCCGGCGGCCTTTACTTTTGGTGCCACGGCTACGAAAGCGGACGATGCAAAAGAAAGCAATGAATCCGCTAAACCTGCCGCGGCGGGTTTTAGTTTTGGTGGTGCGTCAGCACCGGCGTTCGGTACGTCGACAGGTGCCGCGAGCGACAACAAACCAGAGAGCGCGCCCGCGTTCAAGTTTGGTGCAAGCGCACCAGCGAGCAGCGGTGCAGCGAGTGGTGGTTTTTCGTTTGGCGCTAGTGCTCCAGCTGCGGCAAGTAGCGGTGGATTCGTATTTGGTGCGAGTAGCGATGCGGCTAAGCCAGCGAGTGCGAACCCCTTTGGTGGTGGATTGAGCGTGAACACGAAGTCAACGCCGAGCGTTTTTGGCAACGCGTCAAAAGCAGATGAACAACCGAACACACCTGAACCGATGAGTCCGTTCGAAACTAGCAAATCGCCCACTGTCGCGGGGGCGTCATTATTCGGTAGTGCGGCTACAAGTGCATTTCCGGCGAGTAGCGCGCCGTCAGCGAACCCATTTGGTGGTAGCTCGAGCTTTGGCGCGAGCGCTGGAGCCAATCCTTTCGGTGGCCCGAGCTCAACACCAGCATTCGGCGCGCCAGCTGCGCCTGCGAGTGGTGTAGCAAATCCTTTCGGTAGTACTAGTGCTGCAGCGCCCGCTTTCGGTGGGGTTGCTGCGAATCCATTCGGGGCAAGCACCGCACCCGCGCCCGTGGCGAATCCGTTCGGCGCCAATCCAGCGCCGAGCGGTGGTTTTAGCATGGGTGGTGGCGACGCTGCCGCCGGGCAGGGTGGACGTAAACCGACGAAAAAGTTTAAACGCCCGCCAAAGCGTAACTGATGCGCAGACGTTGATGATTTCGCAAGAGACGGATAAAAACATCAAATTGATATTGAAATAACACCTGATAAGTTGTAGCACTTCTCAACCGCTCGCCTCACTTTGCGATGCTCTGCACCGCGGTCACCGCAACCGGCGGCGCACATCGTTACCATCCATGTGTGACAGATACTCGTCGTGTTCGCACACACGCATCTGCGTCTTCGTCGACATCATCCGATGAAGTCAAACGAACCGTCGCAAACGACCCTTCGCTGTGGCGAGAGGCTTGGTTTGCGTGCGAGAACCCCCAAGCCCTGCGCGTGCTCGCCGTCATGCCCGTGGCTAAAGTCGACGCTCGTCGCATTGGGCAGGTCGATACCAAGACCAAGGAATGGATCTCAGGAGGCGCGACGAGTGGAATACTCGCCGCGCAACGAGGAGACGTCGCGTTTATCCGCGAGCTCGCGCGCATCGCGGGCGTCAAGCACTTCGAAATTGGCGACGACGATGGGCGACGAGCGTTACACCACGCCGCGGCGTATGGAAAGACAGATGCTGTGCGCGCACTGGTTGAATTAGGGTGCGATATCGATGCTGTTGACGACTGCGACGGGTCGACTGCGGCGATGTTGAGCGCGTGCTTTGAACGCCGCGAAACGCTCGATGCGTTGCTAGACCTTGGTGCAGACGTGCGTATACGCGACCGAGGAAACGCAACAATTGGTGGACATTTGGCGCAGCGCGCGCCGCGTATGAATGCACAGCTTCTACGCGCTCTAGTAATCGCTGGACCGGGCGGGACGTCGAGCTTGAGGCGAGGCGAAAAAACGTACCTCGCCAAGCGCGCGGCATTGAAGAACCAGCTCACGTCGTTGCGCTTAGAAGATTTGGTACAACTCGCTAAATCGTGGCGCGCGAACGTGCGCGGTACAGATGTGGCGAGCGATAAGGGTAAATTAATTGACACTTTGCTCGCGACGACGCCGTAGTTGACGACGCAAACATTGCAAGCGCTTCAGCCTCGAACGGCGCACGCTCACTTTAGCACTCTCTCTATGTATAGCTAGCTAGCAAACAATCGTATTTGAGCATGTTTGTAATTCCGAATCGTGTTGAACACCCCACGAGCGCACATTTCATAAAATCAACCGGTCCGTGTTTGAAGTCAACCGACAGCTTAACAGACAGCACGGCACAACTGCGCGACGCCGCGTCGCGACGTTCGTCGCCCGTCGCCTGAGCTTGTCAATACCTCGAGACACGCGCATTATGCACGGTGTGTCGCAGTCCAAACGCCTCGTGGTGCTCTACGCGCTCGTCGTGCACCTCATCTTTGTCTACGCCACGTTCGATGTGTACTTTCAGTCTCCATTGGTTTCTGGCGTCGAGCGCGCGAGCACGACGATACGAGCGCCAGCGAAACGTTTAGTTGTCATAGTTGCCGATGGTGCCAGGGCAGATGCGGCGTTTACGCGCGATTCGACGCCGCACATACAAAAGATTGCAAGAGAGTTGGGACGGTGGGGCGTTTCGCACGCGCGCGCACCGACAGAGTCGCGACCAGGGCACGTCGCTCTCCTAGGAGGATTCTACGAAGATCCGAGTAATATTATGAAAGGTTGGCAGGCGAATGCAGTGGAGTTTGATCATTTATTGAATCAAAGCACGAATGCTTGGGCGTTTGGAGCGCCAAGCGTTGTGCCGTTGTTTAGCGACGGTATTGAACATGTGCGAGAGTTTATGTACGATGAAGCATTGGAGGACTTTGCCGCGGCAAACGATCACGGCGCGGTGGATACTTGGGTATTCGATGCGGTGTGCGAGGTGCTGAAGACGCCAAACGCGAGCGAGGTGCGAGCGCTGCACAAGGATGGCAATGTGTTTCTGTTGCACTTGCTTGGACTAGATTCCAGTGGTCACGCGCACAAGCCGCACGCAAAAGAGTATTTCGATAATTTAAAAATAGTTGATGATGGTGTCAAGCGCATCGAAGCAGCTTTCGCTGAGGCATTTGATGATGATGGGAAAACAGCCTTTATATTCACGGCGGATCATGGAATGTCGAATAAAGGCGCGCACGGAGACGGTGATCCAGGTTGCACGGAAACGCCGCTCGTGGTATGGGGAGCTGGAGTTTCAGAACCAGTATCCAAACTTTCGCATTCATGTCGAGGTAGCCCAGATACGCCGAAAGAGTGGGGCGTTGACGCCTCTACGCGTTGCGATGTAGACCAAGCCGACATCGCCCCGCTCGGCGCAGCACTCCTCGGCTTTCCCCCACCTCGTCACAACTCTGGCTTACTTCCGAGTACCTATTTAAGTGCGGAACCAAGTGATTTGAGATCTTCTGCGGCGATTGCGAACGCGGAACAGCTCTTGGCTCTGCACGAGTTGAAAGCCGAGCGCACGGCAAAGCAAGCGCTGAGCGCTCTATTTTCTCTCAAGCTCCATTCTGATATGGTGAGCGTGCCACAACTTGTCGCTACATACAAGCGATACGCTGAAAACGGTGCGCATGCATCAGCGACTAATGTCGCTGGAATTGTTTCACGAGCTTGTCTGCGTGGGCTGACGCATTTGCACAAATACGACGAGAAACTTTTACAGTTCGTCGTCGTCGCATGCTTCGCGTCGTGGATGATTTTACTCGCAGTGAACTTACTCCCACGACGCAAGTATGATGTTGAGGTAGATTCGCCAAGGGGACCGGCTTTACTGTGCGCACTAATATATGGCGCTGTCATGGGCGCGATTCTCATCGTGCGCCGTGCGCCGCCGACGTACTTTTTGTATTTTGGCTTGCCCGCCTACTTCGCAGTCGGCATCGCAAACACTCTCTCGGTCGCAAAACTCGAAAATATGAGTAAACAAGGTTTGTTTGCGACAGTTCTAGGCGCAATCAGCGCATTTATTGTCGCCGAAACAATTTGCGCAGGCTTCCATGACAGGATTGTATTTGCGTTTGCGTTTGCATTTGGCGCAATTTTACTTGCGTGCTTCTCCATTGTATTACTCGTACGTCAAGAGTTTATCAATGCGTTGCTCGCATTTATCGCTGCCGTTAGCACGGGCATAATGGCGCCATTCACGACATTTTCGGTCGAATTGGAATCGAATACAACAATGGTAATTGCAGGTTTGCTTGCGAGCGTACTGCTGAGCTCCACGACTCATTTCTTGCTTCGGCCGTTAGATGTATTCCAAGACGATCGCAAGGAGAAGAAGCGGCGCTGGCAACCTGGCCAGTTGGTATTTTTAATCCAAACGTCTATTGCATGCGTGACGAGCGTGTTAGTATACGTCGTGGATAAGTATCAAAGCGATAAATTGGCCATTCCAAAAGCAGTGCACGCGTGCGTGTGGATCGTGGCGTTAGTATCACCGATACTCCCAGTGTTCTCACCAGCGAGAACTTTACCGCGCATGGTGAGCGTGTTTTTAGGTTTCGCGTCACCCTACGCATTATTCTCCATCTCCTACGAGTCGTTATTTTACGCCTCTCTCGGTTTGTGCCTCATGAGCTGGATGGCTCTCGAGCGCGGATTGCAACAACCGACGTCTGTCAATTCAAAAATGTACGCTCGCGCCGTCGCGCCCGGTGACATACGGCACGCCGCTGTATTTTTATTTTTGATTGATGCCGCATTTTTCGGCACTGGTAATATTGCATCGATTGCATCGTTTGATTTGAGCAGTGTCTACAGGTTGACGACGCGTTTCAATCCCTTCTTGATGGGCGGTTTACTCATGCTTAAAGTCTTAATTCCAATGATCACCGTCGCCGCGGCGTTTCTAGCCATGCTCAAGCTCCAGCGCGTGCCCGCGTTCGAGTCATACCTCATGTTTCTCATCTTGAGCGACATCATGGCTGTTCGGTTCTTCTTTCAAGTGACGACTGTCGGGAGCTGGCTGGACATTGGCTCGTCAGTGAGTCGGTACGCGTTGATGACGACGCAAGTGGTGACGATTCTCCCCTTTCTCGCGCTCGCGGATGTGTACACCGCGAGTTTACCCATTAATGGACGAGCGTTAAAAGCCAAGCGCGCATAGTCATAGCAGCAATAATAAGAATTGTATATACTACAGTACTATAGGTCTATTACGTTTTTTTCTTCTGTCATAAAGGCGCATAAGTCAATGTCCAACAGCGTCACGTCAAATCGCACACGTCGACATTCGCTACTCGTTTTTGTTCCGCTATGCGCACATCATCATCGTCAGCTTTGGTACTTTTAGTCTCAGCTGAGCGGAATATCGCCGGTACCGCTCCCGCCGCGCCCTTTTCAGGCATGGTAAAAATCTCACGTTTTAAAAACTCCAACCGTTGCGCAAATGCGTCAAAGACTATATCCGCTCGGTCTGGAGCTAAATCCCCGCGATATTCCTCGCTACGCGCTATCGTCCCTATTTCATCCGCTAGTTTTTCAAAGTACGCAATTACCTCAGCTTTGAACGTGCTAAACCACACCCCACATTTACGCTCAATGTCCAAAAACTCGATAACCGTCTCTCTTCGTTTCGACGCTTCATCATCATCATCCGCGTCCTCCCGAGCCGGAAACAAAATCTCCATCATCGCCTCCGAACACGACGCAATAAACCTGGAACTATCGCCATAATAAGATAACGGGTCGCGTAATTTCCATTCCTCTCGCGCTCGTTCGTCGTGTTGTTTATCCTCCTCCGCGTTCCGTAACGACTCAGCCATGGCGTCCCGAAGATGCTTTTCCTCCAGCGCGCGCGCGGCGAGCTCCAGCGCACGCGCCGCATCTCCTCTCGCGCTCACAGCGATGCCATCGACAACATCTACAGGCAAGTCATGCTCGAGTAACAACGCGCGAATCTCGGCGGTATCGACGGCGTCGGCGTTGTCTTCATCGTCGTCGCTCACCAAGTCAACCACTTGGTCATCATCGACTTCATGACCACGACCCGCACCGCTGTCGTCGGTTTTCGTGGACGCCGACCCAGCGTGCATCGAATTTGCGTCGCGCCCCGCCGTCGCCGTCTTCGCGCGCTTACTCGGCGACGCCACGGACGACGACATTTCGTTCGATTGTCCCGTCATAAAGTGGCGCTCCATTCGGCATGAGCTACACGAATCCCGTGCTCGAGGACGCGCCGCCCGACGCGGGTAAACCTAAAACCAACGCAGATTTTCGCGCGCTGCTCGCTCGCGCGCCGCCCGCGCGCGCGTCGGACGACAAGAAACCGCACCGGGGGAAGACAAAGTCTGCAAAGCCACGCAAGCCGCGAACGAATGATGAGGATGAAGATGACGACGGTGCGCGCTATCGCGATCGCGCGCGCGAGCGTCGTGAGCGCCAAGACGACGATGATGATAGTAATGACGTACCTCGCGCGAGTGTGGTGTCGCGTGGGGTGTTTGAGCGACGCGGTGACGACGTGAATAACGCCGAGCAAGTGGAGGATGACTTTGCGCGACGTAAAGCCATCGAGGAGAGTAAATACCTCGGTGGCGACGTCGAACGGACGCATTTAGTAAAGGGTTTAGATTTTGCACTTTTACGTAAAGTTCAGAGCGAGTTGGAGGATGGTGAGGCGTTGAAGAGGCTGGAGCAATCGGCGAGGGAGGACGCGGGGGCGAGCCGAGCTGAGCCGACGTTTTCGTCTTCGCGCGCTCGAGCGGTGTTTGAATACGTGACATCGTCGGTTAATAAAGCCGCACACGCACAAGGGAAAGGACGTGGTCGGCATGTGCATGAGTTTGCGTCTGGTGCAGTGAGCTATAGTTTTAATCTCTCGTCAAACGGGAGGGGCGGAGACGTACCGACGACGACGCGTCGAGCGACGGATGACGACGGCGTCGCCGGCGTTCGCGCGCTTCGAGCGTATGTTGATCCGAAACGCGATGCATCGCTGCTCACGCGTCTCGGAAAGCTCATGCATTATTTGACTTTAGGTTCGGAGAAGGCGATTAAGAAGTTTAGGCGCGAAGAACGGCGAGCGGCGCACGAAGCCAAGGAGGCGGAGCGACGCAAAGCGAGCGCCGGGACGAAGAGCGGCGACGCGCCCGTCGTCAATGACGACTCGGATGAGGATATTTTCGCCGATGCTGGCAAGGATTACGACCCAACCGTGGCGCCAGCACCGCAAAGAGACCATGACAAGTCCGCCAAGTCATACTTTGGCGACGACGTCGCGGGAGGCGAGGCGAGCAAGGCGGCGCCCAAGGCGAAAACCATCGCCGCCGAAGACTACGTCGAAGACGACGGCGCCGACGACGACACTCGAGCGAACGCGTTTGGTATCTCGGGCGATTACGATGAATGTTATCCTGGATACGACGTCGATGTCGACGACGTCGCCACCTTTGATAAAAAGCTCCATCGCGAAGACGAAGACGAAGACGCGAAAACTGCGCGAGAGCGCAAGGAGAGCATTCGGAAAAAGCGCGCCGAAGGCAACGAGTTTAGCAAGATTCGATCGATGATGAAGGACAAGTTTGGCGGTAAAAACGACGTTGCGTTCGAAGAGAAACAAAAATCCACCAAAACCACGCCCGCGCCTGCGCAGTCGAAACGACAAGGCGACGCGGAAAAGCATAGCGAGGCGGACGCGTCGTCTGGACGACACAAACGCCTTCGTTTGTAACAACCACAGAGCGCGACTGAGCTCAAGCGAAACCAATGCACAGATCATCACCGCCTGCGTCGACGACGAATGCGATGCATGCGGTGATGACGATGACATCGAAAGCGACATCGAAAGCGTCGCACCGCTTGGGGCGAGCGACGCAGACGCGCGCTTCGACGTCGCGCTCGAGCCCAACCGTCGTGGCTTTGGAGATGCAAAAGTGCTATGACCTCGTCGAAGAGCTCGGTCGCGGCGTCGTCTACCTAGGCAGCGCGCGTAGGCAAGAAACGGATGCACAATATGCGCTCGCACGCGAGCTTGCACGCGACGTTGCACGCGCGTTGGATTGCACCACGTGGTCGGGCGTCGGTCCCGGGTTCATGGATGCCGTCACCAAAGGCGCGCTCGACGCCGATAAACCCGTCGGTGGTTTTATGATCTTACTCGAAAGCGGCCAGAAAGGGAAGCTACAACCATCTCGCGTACATCCGTACTTACCACGGTCGTGTTATTTAACCACGAGCTTTTTTAGCGCTCGAAAGCACGGACTCGTGGACGCCGGCGTGCGCGTCTCCGCTCAGGACCGCACCGCCTTTATCGCCCTCCCTGGCGGCGTTGGCACGCTCGATGAAATCTTCGAGATCTTAGCGTTACTCCAACTCAAACGCATCGGCTCTGCGCACGATGTGCCATTCATATTCATGAATTACGATGGACATTACGACGGACTCTTGTCGTTTCTCGCGCGGGACATGGTCGCCTCGGGCGCGCTCGGCGCGGGCGAGCTCGATCCGCATTTCGTCGTGTGCGACGATAACGCCGCGGCATTAGCCTACCTCGATCAATTCTACGCCCAGGGCGGCGTCTAGGTTGTCGTGTTGTCATACTACGCCCCCATAGCGAAAGGCAAAGACGCGCGCGACAAGAAACACACCACCTGGTGCGTTCACCACCTGGTGAACGTCTGCTGACTGGACTACCGACGCACGCCACGCGCCCCGCACATCGCGACGCGACGCACCTCTCGTCAATTCCGCGCGCGATCGACGACAATAATAATCTCGCACGCCACCGCGCGCCGATCGTGGTGCGTTCTCCGTCGCGACGCCGCATTCAGAGGCGATTGTGTCGCGTGGAATTCCGATTATTCCAGCGCTCAACCGTCGGGGCTTTTGTGACTCGTTTACGTCGCCGTGCGAGCCGTCGCGATGACGAACGCGGGTCTGCGCACGCACGCCATGTTTGTGAAAATTATCGACAGCGCATCGGCGGCGTCGGCGAGCGGGTCGAGCGAGCGTGAGCGCGAGAGCGGCGCGATGCTCGCGATCGGTGAGGCGCGGTGTCGATGGCGCCGACGACCCGGGTCGCCCGCGAAGACGGCTTCGATGACGACGAATTCGACGACGTCGATGGTGGTGAATGGAGTTGTGATTGGTGATGGCGAGGATGTCATCGTGACGTTGCGCCGCGAACGGACGTCGTGTTTCGTGAGCTTGGATGAAATCGTGTTTGACGCCGCGTGCGACGACGTCTCGTTTGACATTTTCGGGACGACAAAGGATCAACGTTGGGCGACTGGAGAGTTGAAACGCGATGCGCGCACGGGAGAGTTTGTGATGACGATGACGCAGGCTAAACTTTACGGAAATACGATGAGCACGGAAGGGGAAAGGGCACCGAAACATGTGTCGGATTTGACTTTGGAGTTTACGTTGATTGCAGAGGACGCAGAGGGCGGTCGACGGTGCTTGACGTCTCGCGTCGCGTTGTCTCGCGCGTCTTTGGTGGCGAAGCGAACAGTTTTAGGCGAGACGAGTGCGATATTGCCTGTGATTGATGAACATGGCGATCATGGGTACAATGGCGTGATCAACGCCCTCAAAGAACGTTCCAAATTTATCTGGGGCGCCGCGAGCTCGGGGAACGATTTCAACAACTTGGCTATTCTTTCGCGAATGCGCCAGAGTTATACGAGCATGTTAGATCATGACGAATACCCTATCGATCACAGCAAATTGACGTGGTTCGATGCGTCGTTACGACTCGGCGTTGGCGTCGGTTTGGGTGCTGTTCTAGGTCTCGGTCTCGGCGTCGGTGTGCTCGCAAATGGTTGGCGTTCGGTGAGAACGCTCGGGGCGAATCCGGCTCGAGGCAAGGGTGACTTGTGAGCAAAACGTAAGCACGACGACATTAGAGGAGGACAGTACTACTAGATTTAGCGTTAATGTAATCAAGCACACGTGATTGCGAATGTATGTATGTATCAATGTATGAAAAGGCTATGAAAGGCTATGAAGAGGCACGCGTGAAAGTCTAGGGCGCAAACTAATAAAATCCCGTCTAGTTGAGCTGCATCAACAGCTGAACGAGCCATTTTTGCGTCGCCACGTCATCCTTAAGGTACGCCGTGAACGCTGGATCGCGTAACTGATCCGGGAAACACTGCCTTAAGCACTCTCGCGCCCTCGGGTTGTCGCTCAAACGCAAATAGCACCGAATGATGTGCTTCAACAAGCGCACGCTCGGCTGTTCCGCGAGCTGCGTAACCATCCCGCCGAGCACCGTCCCGACCGCATAGCACCGTTCCGCGGTAGCACAAATATACGATAACCCTACTTCATCGCTTAAAATCTTTTGCACGATAAACGTCGCGACGGTTTTGGACAACTCACTCCCGAGCTCCATCGTTCGCAAGCACAGCGGAATGATCTCAGTGCTCAACAAAAAGTTGATCACTTCGGTGTCATCCATCTTCACCAACGCCCCGATCACCCCTAACGACGTCAACCTCAAGTACTCAAACGGTCGCGTTTTACTCACAGTGTTCAAAAACGGGTACAAGAACAACGGGATGTGCGCCGCTAAGAACAACCCTCGAGTATCCGGATGCGACGCCACGCACTGCAACAACGCCAACGCGTTACACACCCTGTTACTCGCGTGATTCGTCAAACTCGGTGGATTAAGCAACGGATAAATCGCCACTATTTCTTGCAACAGCGCAGGGACGACGCCAAAGGAAAACCACAGCGTCGGCGCGAGGTCTGCAAACATGTCCCGCTTTTTGCTTAAATCGAGCAACGCATTCTCGCGCGTGTCGGGGTCCTGTAAAGCCGCCACGAGGGCTTCCATCTGTGCCGTCGGGGACGCCATGACGTGGTGTAGGTTATGTTCTACCTCCTCCTCGTCGTCGTTGTCTTCGTCGTCGCGCGCTCGCCCGTCGTCGACGTGACGGTCGCGTCGCGATCTGAGGCGTCAGTGCTCCGCGCGTTCGCGGTTTAGCAGGACGACGCGCGGTGCGGTGGCGGCGACGTGGGCGCTGGCGGTGATGATGACCCCGGCGCAGTCGTCGTCGATGGCGTCAACGGTGGCAACGTCGACGACGACGACGAAAACGACGACGACAAAGGTGGCGCTCCTGGTGATTGGGATTGTTGTAGCGGCAAGCGCGTTACCGACGAGCGAGGCGGGGACGTGGTTACGCACCACGAACGATGCGCTGTCGTCGGTGGAAGTGATTGATGAATCACACAGCGCGTGGCCTCCGGATATGGAGCTTCGAGGGGATATGACAGCGCGGCACGCGCTCGACGTGCAAACGCTTAGAGCATTGTTTACGGATTTTCCGCGCGGCCCGCCGATCGTGTATCCGGATGTGCAACGATCTTGGGAGGATGTTGGTGTGGCGAGCGGATTTGATCATAAAGAACTCGCAGATGCGGATGACGATGATGATGACGAGGGCAGCAACGAAGACGATGGAGATGTTGCTGACGAAGACGATAGCAGCGAGACATGGGAAAGAGAGGCGGCGAAGAATATATATTTTCACACGCGGGTCAGTGCGGCAGAAATGCAGCCGATGCTCAACAAGCACGGAGGCTCAGTTGAAAGCGCGTTCCGTATTATTAACGAAAGGTTGAAGATTGATCCCAAAAACCCATTTTTATTGATCGATTTGGGAAACACGCATCGCATCTTGGGTGAAAATAAGCAAGCGTTGGTGCACTTCAACAAGGCTTCGAGGTTCTTAAAGCACGCTGAACTCTATCAATTACGTGGTTCAACGTTGATGACACTAGGTCGCATCGAGGAAGCTTCTAAAGTCTTCGGTGAAGGTGTGGAAAACTTCCCAAGGGAGCCTAACCTGCGCTTGTCTCTCGGCTTGGTGTATGCGCAACTTGAAAATTGGCGAGACGCAATCAGGATGTTCAGGAGTGTCCTTCGTCTCAAACCCGAATTTTCATTTGCTGCTGAGCAATTGACGCACGCGCGAATGATGGCACAGAGGAAATCTTCCGTGCTGCTAGATACGGTGATTTTCGGGATGTTCGCTCTCGTTTGTGCTGTTGCGGTGTGGTGGAAATTTGCGAGGAAAAAGGGTCGACATGCTGGTCACAAGAAACGCAAATAGATAGATAGATAGATATAGAAACGATAATATTACACGTAAGTAGCTATGAATGCAGACATATCAAGTCGAATTATTTGAAAAGTTGTTGCGCAGGATTCAAGAAAGCGTGATAGTCGTACGCTGGATCAAACACAAACTGTGGGAACCAGTTCTCGCTTGGATCAAGCAACTTGTGCCAGAACAAAACTATCCACGGTCCGACTGATCCTAAAATAACGTTCAACCAAATCGCATACTTCATCGGCATTTGTTTTCTCCATCCAAGGGTGGAGATGAAGATGAGAAGGGCCACGGTGAGCGATCCCGTCGTGCCTTTAATCAGTCGTAAATGGAAATCACTATCATTAAAGATCTGAGACGTGTGCCAAAACTGTTCTGGGCCTAGCAAAGTGTAGAGACCCATGTAACAGTTGTCAAACACGGCCGCGGCGGCGTTTAAACCAACGTACGTCAGCGTCGCCGCGTCAGGCGTCATGCGTCCAAGACGAATTCGCGAACCAGACGTCATCTTTGCCCATACACTCTCTTTGTCTTCAGGCGGTGGCGTGAGCGCAAGAACAAATTCCGTGCTTTCCCAAAGCTTGGCTAATGAGAAATACCAATACGGCATCACGGCCCAGAACATCCAATCAGGAGCGTCAGGTTGGGCGCTCCAAGCAATCCACACCACGCCTTGAAACGACGCGACGAATGAATATCCAAGTTGCATCGCGTACTTACCCTCCTTACTCGCTTTGAAGATGCTCATCAACGGACCATAAGATAATGCGTTCGCCATAAACATTGCACTGCTCACCCACATCCACGTCCAGCCGGGGCTTTCGCGGTAAATCCGTTCGAGGCCAACGCCGTACAGCGCCATGGCTAAACCACCGGCGCCACTCACTACGTGAATCCAACTCGCCGGCGTGCGAGACTTACGCACAATCGGGTTCCCAATCGGTCTTGGAATAACCGACGATCTCCACAGCGCGTACACCGTACCTACTGTTAATAATCCCAAGAAACTGTCTTCAATGATACCGCCAACGCCCGGCGCGTGATTCTCCACCAAGCCGCGCGCGACGCCCACGATAGCGTCTGTCGTCGCCACGAGCGCTTCACTCGGACCACCAGCCGCGGTCACCGCACCCGCTAATGCAACTAACGTCGCACTCACCGTCGCAATCTCACGCGTCGACGCCCCGCTCGACGGCACTTGTTCGACGACGACCTCTGTCTTATCCGCCCGCGCCGCGACTGCGACGGCGTCCGCAACCTCTTTCTCCACCTCAAGCACTGCCGTCGACGTCGACGTCATCGTCTCGCGTCCATCAACATCGTCTTCGCTTGCGCTCGCGCGCGCCACGCCTGCGCCCCGTCCTCGTCCCCGTCGCACGACGAGCACCGCGCGCGCGGTGCGCCCAGCATCAACTCCAACGCGCACCCGCGGGCTCACACGCACCGTCGCGCGCGCGCCCGCCGCGCCCGCGTGCACGGCAAACATGACCAACGAGTGCTACTCGCTCGTTTTCGAACGCGGTGTTCGTCGGTGGCGGCGTCGCGTCGGCGTCTGACGCTGTATGAGCGCATCTTTTTCTCAATGGCGCCAGACCTCGCCGCATCATCGTCGTGGGTGGCTGGCGATGACGCGCGAACTCGCGGTGCGTTTGCTCAACGACCCGGATGAGTGCGTGGTGATCGATCTCGATGCGCTGCCTGAGCAGTATGAGCACGTGTCAGGGGCGTTGCAAGCGGAACTCGCGCCGTTGAGCGCGTGGGTGGAGGTGTGCGAAGGGTACTCGAGAAAGGGCGATTGGCGCGCATTCGAGGCGCTCATGGACATGGTGTGCGACCAAGGTACGTATGCGCGCTTACGGTGATTACTTGTGCTTCATAGCGCTGTGTGCGCGAGGCGGACGCGCGCGATGGGTCGATACGGAGGATGAGACGCGTGGATTTCGTCGTCGCGGATCGATCCTCGAGATCGGGACGAGCGCGCGGGCTCGACACGCGCTGCGTCGGCGACGGTGGCGTGCGTGATGTAGTCGTCGATTGAGTGCGGTCATCATATCGTTCATGGCGACATACGTGGTGTGAAACGCACAGCAAACACGACAGACTGACGGTGCCGATAATCTTTGTGTATCGTTTCAATCGCGTAGAAGAAATTGAGCAAGTGTACGGGCACGACCCATACGGTCGAATCGCAGTACTGTGCTTGTATGCGTCGTATTGGACGAATAGAGCCGCGGGGGAAACAGACGTGGTGACCAGGGCTGAGCTCTTTATCAAGGCGGAGACGTATTTGAAGATGGCGGAAGGCATTCCCAGCGCGACCGAACAGGTGGTCGTCATTGGCAAGGCTCACTTGGAGTTTGCGCGAGGTGAAACGGCCAAAGGTGAAAAGCTTGTCGACCAAGCCCTCGGGTTGAAAGACAATGGACGAGATAACATCACGCCGATGTTATGGAAGGGTATGTTACTGTACAAGAAGGGTCGATACTCGGATGCTTTGACTTGGTATAAGCGCGCGTTGCGAGCGTTTCCATCCGCCCCAGCGCCCGTGCGACTTGGCATCGGCGCTTGCCAATACAAATTGGGAGACTTTAAGACAGCCAAGCTTGCGTTTCAACGAGTGTTGAAGTTAGATGGCATGAACGTTGAGGGGATGCTTGGGTTGGCTTTGTGCGATTTATCTCTGCATGACATTCGCACGAGCCAACATTTGGACTCTGTTGAAGCGGCGATGCGCTTGCTCGAGCGCGCATTTTCGCTCGACCCGCACAACCAAGCAGTGAACAACGCGTTGGCTGAAAACTTACTCATAGCTGAAGATTATGAAAAAGTTGAGAAGCTTACTACAGCTGCAATCCGGAACAACGAAGAGACGCCTCGTAACCGTGCCAAGGCGGCTTTCAACCAAGGTCGCGCGTACCACGCTAGAGGTCAAATCGCACAAGCTAGATCGCTTTACACAACGAGCACGCAACTCGATGAGAAGTACGTCCCGCCTTACTTTGGTCTTGGTCAAATCGCGCTCGATAATGGTGAAGTGAAGGAGGCGTACAAGAATATGGAGAAGGCGCACATTGAATTTGGTGATGCCATCAGTGTCACGAGAATGTTTGCGCACTTGTGTGCATCGACGGGTAAAAGCGAACAAGCCGCAGAGATGTACCGTGAAGTTATTAAACAAGGTGGTAATGATCTTGATGCGATGTTAGAGCTCGGTGAGCTTTTGGAGACGCAAGATCCCAAGGCGGCGCTGAAGGCGTACAACGCGGCTATGAAGATTATGTCTGCCAAGGGCATTGAAGGTCCAATGATTGCGATTCAAAACAACTGTGGGGTCCTCAACGTGCAGCTGGGTAAATACGACGATGCGCGTGAATTTTTCAACAAAGCAATCGAGGCACTCGGCGGCGATGCCGACCAGTTACTTGGCAAACTCAAGGGTGCCAAGGCAAAGAAGGAGTTGCCGTCTGGTGTCGCGCCCATAGCGTTCAACCTCGCCTTACTAGAAGAGCAAGTTGGCAACGAAAAGGAAGCCGAAGCGCGATACAGTGCCATACTCGTTGCTCAGCCGGACTACGTGGATTCTATCTTGCGTCAAGCGAAGATTCGCGCCGAACATGGGGAATTCGATTTGGCTCTTGCACGCACGAATGAAGCCATCATGCTCAAGAGCGACAGTGCGGATGCCATGGCGCTTGCTGGCTGGGTCTTACTCAAGGCTCGCAAATGGAATGAAGCCGAGGAGCAATTCGCCAACCTTCGTGCGTTGCCAAAGGAAAATGCGCCCGCAAACGCCAAGGAGAAGACGTTGGCTTACGATGAGTACGCCATGGTGAGCGCTGGTAACGCGGCGTACTACAGCGCAATCAAGGAAGGCATCGTCAAGCGTAGTGATCCAAAGGTTGCAAAGCGCGAAGAGGATCACTACAAAAGAGCGTTGTCTTTGTACCAAAAGGCGTTGCAAAAGAACAAGGCGAACATTTACGCCGCAAACGGTTTGGGTATTGTCCTCGCCGAACGCGGACGCATCGACGAGGCCAAGGCGGTGTTCCAACTCGTTCAAGAAGGCATGACTGCGAGCGGCATGTTGAACGCGGACATCTTGATCAATCAAGGTCATGTGTATTTAGCCAAGGCGCAGTACGTGCAGGCTGCCAAACTTTACGAGCGAGCACAAAATCAGTTCTATTCAAACAAAAATGAGAATCTCATGCTCTACCAAGCTCGCGCGCATTATGAAAATGGCAACTTGGAGGAGGCGCGAACGGTGCTTCAGAAGGCGACGGAAATCGCCCCTGATAACCATAGAATTCGCTTCAACTTGGCTTACGTCGTTCAAGAAATGGCACAACGCACGTTGAATAGAACGATGAAGAGCACAACTTCAGATGGTAGATTGGCGCAAGTCGAAAGCGCCATTCAAGACTTGAAGACTGCGCTCGCATTGTTTGAGGAGCTTCTCAGTCTCGGTAGTCAGCCAGAATTCGGATTTGACGCCAAGCGCACGAGCGTACACGTGTCCTTCTGCAAGCAAGCGCTCACAAAGTCTGCGCCGCACTTGGAAGCCGCAACAAAGGAGGAGCAATCCATCACGGCGGCTAAGACGGCGCAGCTCGCGGCGCGACGCGCGGCTGAAGAAGGACGCGCGGCTCAAAAGGCGGCTGCAGAACTCGCCAAGGAAACGCAAGCCAAGGAGCTTGAAGCCATTCAAGCCGAGTCCGAACGTCGATTCAAAGAGAGTCAAGCGCGCTGGATGGCTGAGCAAGTTCCCGAAAGGTTATCAAAGAAGGGCGCGAAGGGCTTGGACGCCAACGCCCCACCCGTGGGCGACGCCGACTCCGATTTATCCGACGACGACGAACAAGCCGCGCCGGCGGAGCGCGCGCCGCCGACGGCTGAAGAATTAAAGCGCCAAAAGGCTGCGCTCGCCGCCGCTGGTTTGGCCGATAGCGAATCCGAAGACGAAGTTCAAGGCGAAGACGCCGACATCGTCGACGCCGACAAAGACGCCGCCGAAGACAAAAAGCGCGCCGCCGAGGACGACGACGACGACGCAGCCGCCGCGCGCAAACCAGCCGCGCGCAAGAAGCGTCGCGTCGCCGTCGACGACGACGACGACGACGACGAGTAAACATTTAACACAACATACACACTTCTAGCCACAAGCGCCCAGCCCACGCGCGCATCACATTCAAAACGGTTCATTGCGTTTTTTATTTGAAATTTTCAAACCGTCGCACCGCCCGCACACGACGACGCCGCACGGGAGACGACGCGCGGGAGACGACGACGACGCGGAAGGACGAGGAGGCGCGTTCTAGATGTCTACAGCGGTGGCGATGGCGGTGGTTGAACACCACGCGGCACAACGCGCGACGGATGATGACGGTGCTGATGATGACGTTGGGTTGTTGAAAACGATGACGACGACGACGACGACGACGGTGTTGCAGGACGTGACGAATGAAGATGACGAGGACGAGGACGAAGAGGAGGATTTAGGGCGTATTAAACGTCGCGCACGCGTGGTGAATGATGCAGACGAAGATGAGGATGGCGAGAACGATGGGGCGACGCGCGGAGCGCGCAGACGTTTGAAACGCGCCAACGGCGAACGAGTCGCGAGAGAGAATGGTGATGATGGAGAAGACTCTGATGAATACGAAGAAGAGGATGAAGAATTAATGTTAGAGCGTCGGTATGCGGATACTGGGCGATTGACGGATGATGAGGTGGATGAAGGTGATGATTTTGAGTCGGAACGCGAAGACGCCGCCGAAGCCTATGCGGGATACTCGTCGGATTCATCGGATGGATTACCGGCTATGGAGGAAGATCCAGCGCCAGTGAGCGGGCGCAAAAAGACTAAAAAGCAAATTAAGAAGGAGCGCGAGGCATTGTTGAAGGAACAAGAGCGCATGATGGAGAAGGCGGCGTCTCGTGCACGTTTGCCGGGATGGAATGTCATACCAGAGCGCGTCCCGTACACTGCCTTAATTGCCAAACTTCGCGCAGCAGTGGCGCATTTGCAGCCAACGCCTGCGCCTACGCCTACAGTTGTTGTTGAAGCACCGGAAGTTCCAACCACAACCGTCACGGGACTTCAAGATTCTGACGATGAAGAGGGCAACAAAAATGTCAAAAATGACGAGAAAGTGCTCGAAATTGATCTCGACGAAGAAGAAGATGACGACGAGATCTTGAAAGCTTTGTTAGCAAAGAAGGCTAATGCAGCTGCTGTTGAACATGCGGTACCGACTAGTGCCGTAGTAGAAGGCGAAAAGAATGTGCCAGAGGAGGAAGAAGAGGAACATGGCGACGACTCAAAAGACTCAGAAGACAGCGAGGATGATTTGTCAGAAGAGGAAGAAATGACTGAAGAAGAGCGCAGAATGCAGAGAAAGATGGCTAAGAAATTCATTAAATCACAAAATCAAAAGACCAATGTAGGTGGTTTGTTCGAAGACGAAGCAGAAATGTCTGAAGACGGCGGGCACACAGATGATGACGACGGCGATGACATGGCTGATTTGGATGAACTGGTTGAGGGTATCGACTTTGTAAATGAGAAGGAAGACGAACGTCGTGCGGCGCGGCGTATTGCCGCCCATATGAGGCACGAACAAGAACAGGACGAACGTGAGGTTGAAAAGATCAAGGAACAAGTTGCGAACGGATTCAAGAGAAAAGGAGAGTTCGACGGACCAGATGGCTGGCAACGCAAGCGCGGCGAGAACGGTGAAGAGTCTGAATCCGATGACATGGATTATGGCCCTGTCATTGAACGCCCTGAAGAGCTTGTCGAAATGTCTGATGACGACGATGATGCGCTTGCTTGGAGAGAGCAAGCGGCTCGCCGTCGTCGCTTGCACGAACAAGGCACGCAAGAGACTCTCACGCAACTTCCGAGCGCGTTTGAAGGCGTCAGCCAAGAAATTTCTGCCGCTGTTCTCGGGCGGAAAAACTCAAATTCGATCCCCGTGTTTGATTCTCAAAATACACGCGACGGCATTGATGATGACGTTGAGTTTGGTCGATCGAACTCCATGCCGATGTTACAGCGGACTTCAAGTCAGCACGGCGCCGGAAGTTCGATGCTCGAGCGACAATCTTCCAAGACTTTCATCGGACGTCAACGCCAAGTGGCAAAGTCCAACAATGGACCGGTGCTTGGGCACAGTGGCGCTAGTCGTTCTTACGTGTTTGCTAGAACCGATAGCCAGAGCCAGTGGGGTGGAGAAAACGACTCGGCGCCGACAAAGTTCAACGAGCTCGGACGCGACGACAACGCTCGCTCCAATTTTGGCGTGAGCAATACGAAATCATCGGCAAAGGACGCGCCTAAGAAAAAGCAGTCACTATTTAGCATGATTCAAGCTCCATCAGCCGCTGACGCGGCCAAGAGTTCCAAACAAGATGTTCAAAAGGCGGTGAAGGAGGCGCTGGGGCAGAAAAATTAATTTTGAATGTTATGGATGTTTCTTTACTGCAAACAAAACACCTATGTATCTCACCAACTATGCTGACCGCCCTTGCGATCCTTTCTCTATCGCCACGAGTATAAACGACACGCTATTCAGAAAAGGCAAACGACAAACTCGTTTACATTTCCATCTCCTTGCCGACGAACGGCTTGGACAACTCGTCGTCATCCTTGGGGTTGTGGATGATGACAGTATCCGGGATCGGCGTCGACGGACCAGTGCGACCCTTAGGGTCGTGGTCAAGCATGATCTTAACCTTCATACCGATGGTACCTTGGCGGAGCAAGGCGTGGCGAGTGCAGGTGACAATGTACTCGTTGACCGGGTGACCGGACGAGATCATGTAGCCATCCTTGAACTTCATCGCCTTCGCACGCTGGCCGCGGAGCTTACCAGAGACGCAAACTTCCGCACCCTTGGCGCCGGCTTCCATGATGTAACGAAGGACACCATAGCACGCACTGTAAATGAACGAAAATCACGTTAAAATACTCAGTCAGTCACTGAAAACATCACGTTCGGGGCGCGTTCGAGCAGACCCTAAACCTCAACCGCGCTTTTGCGCCGAGCGCCCAACCACGTCGCGTCGACGCCTCGTCATCCGTTGCCCATCGCGCGCACACGCGCACACTAATTTTTCTTTCACATGTGCGCCATCAAAGTCACGTCGCGATCGCTTTTACGTACCGTCTGACGGCGAGACCACCCAAAAGCTTGTAGCGGAGGGATTCGCACTGCGCGATCGCGCACAACCCGCGGTTGTTGACCTTTTCGGCGTACAACTCAACAGTGCCTTCGGCAAAGTTGAAACGGCGTTGCACCAACGTCGTAAGCTCGCGAATTCTTCGGCCCTTCTCACCGAGCACGTTCGCAGTGCGCGTGGCGCGGATGATGATTTCCGTGCGCATCGGGGTCACGCGCACTTCCACACCAGAGTAGCCATCTTCGGCGAGTTCGCGGACGAACATTTCATTGAGCTCGGCGAAGAACACGCCATCGGCGACGAACTGTGTTTAATAACAATAAAAACCACCGTCAGTCATCGCGTTCGCGCACGCATCCCTCGTCGTCGTCGAGCGAACGGGCCGTCATCGTCGTCAGCCACGTTTGACCCTAAACGTAAAGCGCCCAAGCCACGCGCGATCGCGCGTACGCCCACGATGCGACGCGCGTGCGCCATCGTTCGCACGCACGCAATGCGCGAACGTATCGTCTGCGTACCTTGCGCTTCTTGCTGATTTGGGTAGCCATGTTTGCGGCGACGTAAGAGGTCGATGCGATGGCGACCCGCGCGTCTCGTGCTCGGCGCGCGACCTCGAGCGGAGCATGGGTGCACCGACGCACGCCTGTGTTGTGTATGGCGTCGAATGCATCTTAAGTATGAAGGAATGGACCACGTAGTGTAACTCTAAAACATCTGATATCACAATGTGATAGTGAGCCCGCTCGAGCGCGCTTCTGTGTATTACATACCATTACACGTAGCCTAATAGCTCAAATCGGTGTCGATTCGAATTTTGTCCACGTCGCTGTATGGGGTCAATATCCATTTTGGAAGAGCGCTTGCTATTTGCGGCTTTTGATTTTTCTTCATTTTCTGGCATAGCCGCGAACAAACTGTTTACTACGTCCTGGTTCATCGGTTGCTCCATCGTGGACGTGAGTGTCTTGAAGCGTCTTGATATGCAGGTGTTTGAGTGTGCGTGCACCTGTGCCTGCGCGCGCGTCAACGTCCGGACATAGCGAGGTGTGTGGAATCTGTGTGAAGATGCACTGGTTTCGGTCTACTACGTGTAGTCATCGTTGCGCATAAAATTACACGGCGCGGTGTAAAGATGTATACTATTCTATGATGCGCGTTTTGCTGAGTTGCACAATCTGCATGGCTTGGGTGTCGAGCATGGATCGCATTGCGGAGAGTCGGTCTCGCATTTCTTCGCACTCTTCGTCGCGTTCGCCAATGACTTCGAGCGCAGCGTCGTAGCGACGCTCGAGCGCTTCGAGACGCGCGCGTAGAGTATCAAGTGCTACAGTGTCCGCAACGCCACTATCAGCAAGCTTTGCAGAATTAACCAGCTCATTAGCTAAAGACTCGCGGGTTTGCTCGAGCTTTTTAATCTGTTCTTGGGCGATTTCAAGCTCCGTCGTGCGCGCGGCGAGCTGACTCTTCAACTGTGCCAATGTGTCGCGCACCGCCAGACTCAAACCTGCTTCACCGCCAGTGAGCAGCGTCGTCGTTTGAGCCGATTTCACGGGAGACGATGGCGTGTTCGTATCGAAGCGTTCAGACTTAAGTACGTTCAACTCATCCTGAGAGGTCTTCAATGTGCCTTCGAGCTGCACGACATTCGCCAATAATTCCGCCCGTTCTCTATCCCACGCTTCTCCAAGCTGTTTGTGCTTCCCCCGCTCTTGAGCTAATAACTGTTTCAACTTACTCTCCCGTTCATTCGCTTCGTTCTCTAATGCGGACATACGTCCCTCTTGCTCCGCAAACGACTCGGTGTATTTTGCCAGCTTTTTTGTCTCTGCGGCTGTTTTTTCTTGTTGCGCCTCAAGTTGGCGTTTTAGCGCTTCTATTTCACTCTTGAGTTTATCAACTTGATCGAGCATAGCTCGTTTCTCTCGAAGCGCCGCCTCTTTTTCATCTAAAGCCGCTTCTTCTCGCGCGAGTGCAGTGTCCGCACGCTCTTGCACTTCGGTCAAACGCGCACTTGATGCCCTCTCCGCCGCCGCCCAAGCATCCGCATTTTCTGTCGCTTGCATCTGCAGCGCCTCAATTTGACGTAGCAATGGGCGTGTGCTTTCAGGCATCCGACGAAGTAATTCGTCATGGCTAGTTTCTGCGGTTTGAGCGCGTTCTTCAACAGCCGCCAAGTCATTCTTAAATCGTTCCTCTTGCCGTTCGAGCGCCGCGCTCGAGCGTTGCAGCGAATGCTGCAAGTCAGCCACCTGATCTTTCAAGCCTTGTTCGCGCGCTCTCAGCGCCTTTACTTCGTTTGCCAGCTCTTCGCTTCTGGTTGCGTTTGCTTTGACCTCGGCATCTGTCAATTCTTCCTTGGCTTGGGCTAATTTAGATAAATAGTAATCCTTTTGCTCGTTTAGCTCCGCGTTGAGTCGCGCCTTTTCGCTTGCAAGCTCTTCGCGTGTGGCCTTGAGCTCTGCGCTAAGTTTTTCAATCGATGCGCCCTTGTCACGAACCTCGCCATCTATTACACTCTGAACTTCATCTCGTTCTCTCAATTCCTTTCTCAGCTTCTTGATTGTCCCTTCCATCTCGGCCTGCTTCTTGCTCAACACCTCGCCTTCGGCCATGACTTCTTTGATAATTTCATCCTTTTCCTTGACAAGCATGTCAGCACTGACGTGCGAATCGGCTATTTTCTTCAGCTCTTTACACTCTTGCGTTAAAGAACGCAAGTGAATCTCGGCGTCTGCGAGTTTCTGCTCTGCTAACGCTGCGCGCTCAGATTCAGCGTCTTGCTCGGCGTCGAGCGAAGCGCGCTGTTCTGCTCGTCGCGCAATTTCATCCTCTCTCGCTACGAGTTGTTTCTTAACCAATTTAAGCTCTCGAAGCACTGCTTTTAATCGTATGCCGTCGACATCAGGCGCTACGTCTTCATCCGCGCTCTCATCATCCGCTTCGACCGCCACTAGTTTCACCGGCTTCGCTGGAGACGTCTTCGCGCGCGGCTTTGACACCGTCTTTGGCGAAGGCGCTGATGACGGCGCTTTCGCCTCCACCATCTGTTCCACCGGCGCCACAATCCTTGGCTCACTGTGTTCCACGACTTCCTTATTCGCTATCGGTGCGTTCGTCGACGTTAACGCGGGAGAAGAAGCGACGCCACCGCTACCGCTCGGAATGGTTTTTTGCACACCAAACGCTTCATCAGCTCTCGCCTCGAGTTCCTTTGCCGCCTCATTCGCGCGTTCAGCAATCGTGTCCGCCAATGCGCGAACATCGATCGCGTTCAATTCGTTATACGCCTCTGAGGCTTTAGCGCTCAGCGTTGTCGTCAAAGCTGAGACATCAAACGTGGAGAATGTCGATGACCAGTCCCCCCAACCGGTGGTTACCCCCGCTGCCGCCGCCGTCGACGACGGTGAATCACCGTTCACGTCGATTAATGTCGAAATATTCGTAACGGCGGCGGCGGTGGGGGGCGCCGCCGACGATGACGCGTGAACAGCTTCATCGTCGGGTGTACCACTCATGGTTGTTGGAGACCTCCGCGTTCTGACGTCAGTGCGGGGCAGGCGCGCGAGTCCGCGTGTACATGGACAATCTCGACGCCGCGCGCGCGAGTGATGCGCACGCGAGCACGAACGAGCACGCAGTGTGTGCAATACCACCGCGCGTGCGCCGGTCGAGAGCGTCGTGCGAAGATACATACGGAAGCGAGCAACAGTTTTGGTGCTATACGAAATGCTTCATCGCGGATATCTTACGCGCGCGTGAGGTTGTGATCGTCGATGACGAATGTGATGCATGCGATGATCACGTTGTAGATGATGTGATGATAGCTCGAAGCGATGAGAACGCTGAGGTGAGAGAAAAGTCGAGTGAGGTGTACGAAGTGGCTTCACGTACGAACACCGAGGCGACGACGAGTATCATACGGAAGGTGGACATTTGCGGATATGTCGTGGAAAGAAGAGCTCGAAAGGATTCTAAAGTCTTCTTTACGTTAGATGACGGCTCAGGGAGCATCGAATGCGTGATTTGGGCTCAAGAAGGGGATGACGATGTTGGCGAGCGAAACGAGCTGTTTGGCATCGCGGGCGCTGGGGACGGCGCAGCGGTGGTGGCGCAAGATATCCGCGTTGGGACGCTTGTGCGCGTTCAAGGACGCATTAAAGACTGGCGAAGTCGCCGTCAAATTAATGCGAGCGCCGTGCAAGTAGATTTAGATCCAAATAGTGAGCTGTTGTTCTGGCTTGACGCCGCTTGCGCGCGTTCAGAAGAGAAACTTTGAGTGAATGGATTTGGTTTTACCTTAAATTTGCACCAAACATTAGCTAGATATCTAGGACTATGTATTCTAAAGCTGTACAGCAAACTGCACATTTAATGTATCAATCGAATCGGCGCGCTCGCGCGAATTCGCTATTCGGGAATGAGGCTTTGAGGCGATTCATCGGAAACGTCGCTTTCGCTCAGTTGTGGTGGCGTCGGTGGCAAAGCCTTTTCTTTCGCCAAACGCACCCATTCGCGTAAAATATGTGATGATGCAAGGCTGAGCGCAATGTGCTGCGCACGTATGGGATCAAATGGTAAATCGGGGTCACTAGAGGAAGACTCTAAATCACTATCTGAAGAGCTCACCTGGTGATTTTGCTGGTTTGCATCGCTGCGCGTTCTAGCAGGGTTCAACGCCGCTTCTACGCGTGCAGTTTGTAACCAATTACCCATTACCGAGTGTGCAACGTGAGAAACATTGCTTTGACGATTATCAGCACCGCGAATGAGGGAATCGCTGCTGGACAAATCTGAAGAATCATCATCTGAACTGATATGTATATGCGTGGGCGATGGCATATTACCGCGCACCTCGCGCACGCGAGTCAACCAATCCATCATTATACCTCGGGACATTAAACTGACGTCCATAGGACCAGCCGAAAACTTGGAATCGTTATCTGTATCGCTCTCTGATGAGAAATCAGTAGACGAGAACACAGCTGCTGTTCTTAATGACGCTTTTCGATTCACTCGTAATTGTCTGACCGCCGCCAACCAACCTGTCATTGCCGCACTAGCACCTTCTGATAGGGTGACAGATTGGAATCGTTGAATGCCAGCTTCCGTTTCACTTTCCGAGGTATCAGAAAGCATGAGCAAGTTGGAGCCGCGCCCTCTGGCCCGAGCGAGTGCGTGAGTTAACCACGTACGCATCAGGTGATCGGCTTCCTCTGAGAGTTTCACAACACCGTAGTCTTCCTCCATATCACTGTCTGAATCAGATAATTCACCTGCTCGCATTTTTCGACGCACTGCCTTTCCAAGTTTTAGGCGTTTCGCAGTCCTAGGGGATAGAATTTCCCTCAGCTGGTCGATCACCCAGTCTCTATTTTCTGACATGAATTTATGTCGCAGCGACTCACTCGTTAAATCAGCGGTGGTGATGTCCCCGATGCCGAAGCCTGTACCGCCACCGCCACCACCGCCACCTTGCGGGGATATTTTTGCCTTAGCTGGCACAAAGACGGAAACGAAATCTTCTTCAAGCTCATCCTCACCTTGAATCATATCACCGGTAGTAACCGCCGACGTAATGCGCCAAAGACCAAGTAAATCAGCAAAATTAAACATGAACTTTTTTATGAAGAAACACGCTCCGAGCACCAAAACAATGCACAAACCAAACAAAATGTCCTCGAACATGTTATAGTTTGCACGAAGCATCATGGAGAGAGCCAAGACAAAAAGGAAAGATCCTGAACCACCAAGTGTGATGACAAAGAAGTATTGACTAGAGAAGCACATTTGATCGATAGCTCGTAAACCAGGATCAATGGACTCGTCGTATGTTCTTTCCAAGCCTTTCCATCGCGACGTACGGTTGATAAAACGGTATCGTGCGTACTTGAGATATTCGTAAACCTTCCAACCGTGAAACAATTCTTGAGCGTTGAACGTCAAAATATCCATGACAATCTGGAAAGGAATAATGACAATTGAAAAGAGAAGATAAATGAGAAGATCCTTCTTTCTGAAACCGTACAGATATGATAGACGCAACTGATCGTTGAAGTCCCAGAAGAAGAAAATGAAAAAGGGTGTCATATACACGCTCGCAGTGTTGACACCATACGCCGCCAAGAAACCCATCAAGTCCTCGACAAGCGTATCCTCGGCGTCAATCTCTTCTTCCTCCAATTCATCTTCGTCTACCGATTTTGAGAATGGCAGTATTGACATTATTGCGTTAATGACTTTGCCGATCAGCTGTGGGAAAGCCAAAGAAGCATATGCGATGAACGCATCCAAGTACACGTATTCAATGATACCCAAAATCGTTTCAAAGAAGAAGCCTAAAGTGAAATCTGTGAAATCATCAGCCCCAATCGTCGCAAGACCGACAGAAGCAGCCAATACGATAGATATTGGAGCTAATAAGAACGCTTCACCCAACGCGGTTTCGATTTGCATTTCTAACACAACGTGTGCGACTTTCAAAAGAAAAAAGATGGTGAAGAATTGAACACCAAAAGTATCTGTGAATGAGAACTCAATCAAGAACACATTTGTGGCGTTTACCAACAGATTCATCAAAACGAAATGACTACGCTTCCAGACTTCAGGTCTGAACATCACCTCATTCACGTACAAATCTGCAACTTCTTCATTGAACACTTCGTCGTCTTCCGCTTTCGCCGCCGCAGGAATGAGGATTTCTGCAGAGCAACCCATTATATACATTCCAACAGTCATGAAACATACGGCATATCTTCCATTCGTCGCCTTTTCAACTACGGCCAAATCCAATTCACGACCAACATCGTCAATACTGATTGGAAATTCTCTGATGAAAGGAAACAACGTGAAAATGAAACGCAGACCAGTCTGTGCGACGAAAAATGGAGCCATACCAAGACCCACACCTAGCAAAGGCGGGCCGATCATGATTCTCAAGTACGGAAGAAAGCGAAAACGCGGAGGGTCCTTCAAGAGGGTGAATATGCGAACGACGAGCCAGAATGAGAAAATGAGTACGACTGCGAGGAAACCAATTGCGACGAAAAGCACGAGGTAAAACATGAAATCAAACGCAAAAAAGTTCAGCAAATCAAACCATCCAAGAGCTGCAGTCGTAATAGTGAGCGTGTAGGTCCCATCGTGACTATTTGCGCTCACATATTCATCTAAAGTAACAGTCGCCACGACAAGACGCTTGTCAGTCGCCGACAATTGATAGTAGAGAATTTCGAAAGCAACCGTAGTTGGCATCATTCCTCCAGCCACTACAACACCATCGGTAGGCCCGAAAATGACAGGAATATTCTCTTGCGCTATAATAGCATTCATATATGGCGCTCGATCTATCGGTGGTTCGGTTTGCTCGTTTGCCAAGATACTTGCTTCGAAGAGAGAACTTTGGCTTTCAGCTTCCGCCGTCAAGTAGAACAACGTGTCTCCTTCAGCTTCATACCACCGTTTCTTTGCAGAAGCTTCTGTGAAAGCCTCTTCATAGAAGCAGTCCAATGTGATTGCTACAGAGTCAGCGACTGGTTGCTGAATTTGTGGCGCGTATTGATCGATGAAAATCGTCTCTTCGGGAGGAACCAGAACAGATTCTCCATAGCTCACAAAAGTTTGGGGTGCATCTTGCGCTCCAAAGAGCACGGGTTTGAAATCATTTTCTGTGAAATGCTGGAAGTAAATATGGCTGTCATAACCTCGGCATGCCGAAAAGAAAGGCAAATAGTCCATCGCAAACAAACTCGATTCTGCCGACCAAAGACCTTCATTAAGTAGATACTTTTGTTGCTCAATGACATCTGGAAGGCTCAAAACAATTGTCTCGTCGTCGCGCCCTTCTTCGCCAACAATCACCCAGTCTTCCTCGTGAGAAGAAGCCGTCAAGTTAACATCACTTTGGCTAGGTGAGACAGAATCATCAAAAACACCGTTTAATCTAAGGTACTTGAACTTCTTCCATTCTGCTCCAACGGTTGAGTTGTAATCAATTGTAACGCGCGCATCCAGCCTACGGCAACCACTGTCTTGTGAAGCAGTTGCACACTCAAAATAATCGTTCGAAACGGCTCGATAGATCGTCGTTGACAGAGGAGAATTCATAGGCGCTTGATAGTCTGCGTCCACTGCGAACGGCAATATGGCGTGAATAGAAAACTCGGCGCCTACGAGTGGATCCACCGCCCGTTGCGGATATGAAACATCGATGCACACCGTGTTCAAAAATGAGGCGCGATTATCCTGCTGATAACGCCCGTGAAGCATTCTCACTTCTATTCTGAACGGCATATCATCTAGGGCATGCAATTTGAGCTCATGCAAACCGCGTTTCCACACGTACGATCCCCAAGCTGGGTCATCCACGTTGTATCCCGTCGAACTTCCGTCATTGTTCCCCGTGAACCAAAATGGCAATTCAAGCGACTCCTGCGAAGCTGGACACTTTTTCTCTTGTTGCTCTCCAGGAATTTCTTTCATGCTTAGCCAAGTAATTCCATCTGCGGTGTCCCAAGGTGGACATGGAACTGTCTTGTATTCGGATGCAGTGCACAAGGTATCATCAATGACGGGATCCGTGAAGATGAGAAATTCATAGTGTTCACCATACTTGAGAACATCGTTTATGCTGCGCCAATCCAAAGTAATTCGAGCAGTATGCCCGCGCTTGAGCGTGAACTTCATCAGCGGGATATTATCCTCATCCACTGCGACAGTTGTCTCGTCGGATGATAGAATAAACGTCGGATCCAGTAGCTCCCAGTTTTCGTTCTTACATGCACCGATGCCCATGTAGCTGAATGGATCTGTAGGACCAGTGGAATTGCCGTCAACCCCATCCGTTAATGACGGTGGTGGTGGTGGTGGCGGCGGTGCGAGCTCTTCGAGTTGAAGTAGTTTTCTTCCGGCATCAATCTGGTCCTTGACTTCTTGTTTTGCTGCAGCTGATAGTGTTGTGCCATTGTATAACTTCCAGTACGCGGCCTCAATCAGATTGAAATTGATGGGCATAACTCTCCAGAAAGTAATGAGATCAGCCGAGCACGCGTCGAGTGAAGTCGCAAGTGGTGAGGACGACGTTCCTGTCGGACAGCGATTGAGCACCTGCCCAGTACCTTCGGGACAGTAGAAACAAGCCTGACAAGGAAACTGCTTCCGCGTCGTGTACGACGAACCGGCAGGACAGTAATATCCGGCCGGACAGGGATTCGCGAATTGCGTCGCAGGTGTAGTCCCTTGGCCACAATAGTAGCCGTTCGGACACTTTTGCTCCGCGAGTGATGTACGCGCGTCGCACACAAGACCCTCGGGACAAAGTTCAGCTTGACCATCTTCCTGAAGCTGAATTCGAACGCACTTGGTTTCATCATAGTCTTCAGTGTTGTCCGAGTCGCAGTATTTAGCGTACTCATTCGTAGCTGCTGTACCTGTACCACTAGGCTTGTTGTTAGATGTACCATCGAGTGCACAAACAAGACCGGCATTGCAAGGCAAGCAAAGAGATTCTTCGGTAAGACCGATGATGGTTGAAAACGTTCCCTTCGGGCATTGTCGACAAGAAATAGAATCACGCGCCGAACGGAAATAGCCAGGTTGACATGCTACAGGTTTTGAAGTGCCTTCATCAACACATTCATAACCAGCAGAACAGCTTATACATGATTGAAAGCCTTCATAAGGTGTATAGGTACCGGGCAGACATGTTGTCGCCGCAGCGTTGCCTTCGCCAGACGTGTACGACCCACGAGGAGCTGGAATAGGAATGTAAGTTCCTTTAGGACAATAATGACCGGCGGGACACGGGCGCATCGGACTGAAAACGTCAGTCGCGGTGTTAGAGACAACAGTTGAGTCACCAGTAGCCCATTCGCAGAAACTTCCCTCTTTGCACGGTTGGGGTTGTTTGAATGAACCTTCCAAAATGATATTCGTCGTGACCCCTTCTGTACAGAAAGTTGTCGGAGGACAGGGCTTTGGACGAAAGTTGTCCACATTGAGGGCAATTGGTGACGCTGCTAATATACTATCCACGTCAATAATCGCGAGTGGATCAGCAGTGACTGTATTCTCCAAACAATAGTGTCCAGCAGGACACCGCGTCCCAGCGACAGCCAAGCCTTCCGTATCACAGACGAAACCAGGTGTACAAACTTCAGGCGCCTCACGGGCGAAACCAGGACAAATCGTTCCTTTAGGACATTTTTGACACGAATCTTTACCAAACTCGGAATTGTATTCACCCGGGAGACAAGGCTTTGGTTCGGCGTTTGCGACGCCGGGGCAGTACATACGTTTTGGACAAATGAGTTGCTCACCCTCTGGACAGTAATGCCCAGGAGGACAAGGACCAGAACCTTGAGGAGTGATCGAACCAGGCTCGCATACATATCCCGAGTAGCACTGTTGTGGCGTCGTAAAGTTGTAAGCAATACTTGACTCTGAGACAACACCAGCTGTACAATACATTCCAAATGGGCACGGCAGTGGTCGTTCCGCGATAGAGAAATCTGTAAAGTTGCTCGTTCGCGTGCCTTCAAGACAATAATGACCCGGCGGGCATAACTTGGATGGTATAGAAAGACCAGTTGTATCGCACACGGCACCACGAGGACAGGTCATGGGCACCATAGCACCCGCGTCTGGTGAAATAAAGCCTACTGGCGTTGGCAAGCAGTCCGCTTGTCCCGTTCTTGGTTGAAAAGTTCCCGGCGGACAGAGGGTGAAATTTTTACCCCCACCACAGAATGCACCTCGAGGACATGCAATTGCTTCACTATCGGGACAGTATGATCCTGAAGGACATTGTGCAAAGTGAAACAGAAGACGTTGATCCGAGAAATCCTTCGCGTTGTTGGAGACCTCTACAAACACTGTGCGCGTGCCAGTTTGCTCGAGACCGGCAATACAGAGCATCGATCTTGAAGACAAGAATGTTGCTTGTGAGATTTCCTGACCGAAGCGACACGTCAAACTTGTCGAATTAACAAAGTTCGTTCCAGTAACGAAGATTGGACTACGCCCACCGCTCAAACCGACTCGAGGAACAACGCCTGATATTCTCGGAGGAACTTGATATGAAAATGTCACAGCGTTTATACTCGACATATCCCTACCATTACCAGATACACTCACATCAATTTCTCCTAGAAGACGAGCTGGAGTCACGCACGTCAAAACATCACTCTGCGTTTTGAAGCCCGTGACAGGGAAGAAAGTACCAATTCGGCAACTGTAGCTAAAGCTGTCAACCATGCCTGTGACGGATAACTCGATTCCGGTCCCGCCGGCTTCTGATCCGGAAACCGGCGTCATACCAACCACATTTAACTCGCTGATATATCGGAAAGCGGTGCCGAATTCAGAAACATGCGCGACGTCATCGTGCGAGCTTATTCCTACCGGCACAGTGTCTTCTAATCCCGGTGGCGGAGTTGCGCAAATACCAACTGCAGAAGATACAAAGTGTATTTTCGACAGCACCGTATCGAAATGGCAATTTGCAGCCTCGTGAAGGTTTGCACCTCGGACGTGAAGAATGGTAGTTCCAGCAGCACTTCCTGCCATAGGTTGTACGTCCAGGATCAAAGGAGCATCAAAGATTTCAAACGCAAACGCATTTTGTACTCCGTCACTCGTGATAAGAATTTCTAGAGTGACAAAGCCTGCTTGGATCGAAGGATTTACGCAAGCGCCATTGTAATCATCATGATAAGATGCCGATAGCGTGACTCCGCCAAACTTACAAAACGGTAGGTAGTGCAAATTAAAAGCTTGCCCCTGTGTGACGGTAAACGTCACTGAAGTACCCCCGATTTTAAGACCGCGAGTTGGAGTAATGGAAGTGATCTCTGGTGGTGTAAAGTACGTGAATGACGTCATTTCCCGCTGATAAACCGCAAAGTCTCCTCCTCCGTAGGCGATGCCAGCGATACGCTGTCCTGCGATATTTGCTGGAGATGCGCACGAAATGGATGTTTCAGAGTTCACTTCACCAGCAATCGGGCCAATGGAGCCAAAGTAGCAGATGACATCTTTCTCGACATTAATGTCGAGTGGATATACAAGCTCAAAGTCTACATAGGTTCCACCTTGATCGCTACCTGAAGATGGACTCAATCTCATCGGCGTCATGGCATCGATGTATCGGAAAGCATCGCCAAAATCAGAGATTTGTGCTGCAGCCTCGTCTGGGCTTATACCAAATGATACGAGGCCAGCTGTTGAAGAAACTGGAGAAAAGCAAATACTGATCGCAGATGATATAAATTGCGAGCCAGTTCGATCGAGACCAAAATGGCAATTACTGATTTGATGGAGATTTTCGCCCGTGACATGGACGAAAGATGAACCACGCGTACTTGCAAAGTTTGGGTATATCCCGTACGGCTGCGGAGAAGAAAAAAATTCAAAGTCAATTCCACTACCTTCGAATCCTGGAATAGACAGCGATACAAATCCGGAGCGTTGCATCGGCGGAGTAGAACACGTCACGGTGAATGTGACGCAATTCATCGTATTACCCCCTTGACAGTAAGAATTCTTATCAACTGACGTAGCCTCCTCAGTGAACAGTCCAAAACTACAACCGGGAGGAGTTGCACTTTGACTATGGCCTAAGGCTTGGTAATAAATCACGGAGCCTCCTTGTAGTGTCGATCGACTTGGAATAACTAACACTGGCTCCGAAAGTTCCATGATGCTCAGTGAAAACCGCGCGGTGAAAGGACTCGACAAGTACATAGAAAGCCACACGTCCACCGCTGAATCGTCAGTGCTGTGCGCTGGAGTGACAAGCTCGATATTACTTCCCGTAGTTCTGACGTACATCGGACCAATTGTTCCAACTCGAGCGATGGGCAAGTCGGTGAATTCTGCAAGTGCCATTGCGGAAGCCATGGTACTAATCTTTAAGACATCACCTCCAATGTACGAAGCATCCTCTGCAGAGATATCAATAAGAATCGGAAGAGGCATGTAATTGATTGATGTCATAGTCGTTTCGTCTTGATGTGAGCTTCCGGCATGGGCTAAATAAAGTGCAATCATACCTTGAGTACCAACGAAAGATGGTGATTCGCATGACAACAAAGTAGATGAGTACACGTGTGCCGTCACGCTCGAGTCGCCGAAATGGCATTTTATCGTAGCTGACACCTTGTCCATCTCAATGAATCTGTCGCCCGTGATGGAGACTAATTCTCCTCCAAGATCCGTGATCTGTGTCGGGAACGAAGATAGCAAAGTAGGATTGGCTTGAAACATGAACATAGACTCAGTTTCATGCACGCCTGGAGCACCACCAAGATTAATTTGAACAAATCCTGGGTAGTACGCTGGTAACATGCACTCAGATTGCACAGGGAACGCTGGTGATACAGCAGACGCTAGAACGTACTTCCCGGCAATATGGCACGACACTACATTGCCTAGCGCATCTTCATGGAGTATACGTACGTAACTACCTCCATCCATAGACCCATATGCGGGATAAATTGCTGAAGATGATACTTCCGCCTCATTTTGGTATTTGAAAGACGAGTACTGGACGAGATGCGAACTCGAAAACATCTCTCCCAACAATCGAGCATAAACTGGTACTGTGCCTTCCGTGTGAGAAGGTATTCTACACTCCATACCGTTTGTTGTTACTTGACCAAAAATCGGCCCAATGGTGCCAAACTTGCACGCTGCCCCATCAAAAGTCTGCTGATTCCCACCAAAGTACACCGTGGCGAGTTCGCCTCCAGAATCAATACTTTGCGTAGGAGAAATGCTGAGCGCTACGTCTTGTTCGTCCGTGTATAGGAAAACCATTCCTGTAGAGACGAAATCATCAGCGGCGGCGCTGACAGATTGGCTTTCAAGTACACCCAGAACGGCAGAACCAGCTTCGCTTTGCGGTTGCTCCACGAGCATTAACACGCTGGAAATGAAATATACTCCTGAAGTTGTGCTATCGCTACCAAATACAAAAGAACTGTGTAAAACAGCGTCGAAGTGATCGCCAGTTAGTTTCACGATCTCTCCACCAGCAACTGATCCCTCTCTTGGGTAAATACTATCTATCTGCGCCAGCGCTTGATAGTGCAGTTGCATCGGTGCCGAACTTGACACGGTAGATTCTTGGATTTGTAATCCGATCGGGACAAAACCAGAACTATGCGATGGTACAAAACAAGAAACAACTCCACTACTAGATAGAGTACCAATCACGGGTTTAAGCTCAACGACACATGCCGTTCGTAAGTCAGAAATTTGTGCAGGGAGAGTACTTTGCATCACTGTCAACTCAATTAGCGCACCCCCATCCATAGAAATCGACGACCTGTACGGCTCATCGACTTCCAGCATCGTCATGTATTCATACGATAATGACATCGGAACAACGTCAACGTCGTTCATAGTCACTTTGATTTCCACAGATTCTGGAATATGCGCAGGCATGGCGCATGCGACTTGCTCGGATGACATCTCTACAATTGGCACACCAACAATTGTGCCAACTTTACAACTCATTGTGGTTGACATGGTTGAAAAGTCGCCAAAGATATCCATCATTGCTCCACCTTGCTCGAATCCTCGCGCCCCGGGGTGATTAGCGTCAACCGTAGGAAAAGTGTCGAATCGGAACGCTGTTCCTGGAAGTTGCTCAAAATCGCGATAAGCTAACTTGAGCGAAGCGTCGCCTTCTTTTTCAGGAGTCACACAAACAACCAGGGCTGAAGAAATAACATGCGCAATAGTTTTTGAAGATCCACTTGTCGTCGCGAATTCACAAAACGCCGCGAAATCGTCGGCTTCGAACATGAGACTTCTCCCTGTTATGAAAACTAGACTTTCTCCAACTGAAGGTACCGCAAATGGTGCAACCTGTGTGATTTTAGGCTTTGCTACGTGTTGAAACTGTACATCAGAAGCAGTAAAATCGTGCATGTTCATCGAAATCTCGACCACAGAAAATCCAGATCTAGATACAGGAGCAGCACAAAGTGTTTGACCACTGGATACAAAAGCCGCCACCGCATGTGACCCAAAGGCACACGTAATGTCATATCCATAAAAGTTCTCGCCGTGAAATGCAACTTTCGCACCGCCACTGACAAATGCAGACGGCGGCCAAATAGAAGTGACTGTCACTTCGTTTTTGTAAGCATACGTCAAACTCGAATCAATCAGTTTGATCTCAGAGCCCGAATTGTGGTGAAAGACGTTGATTGGGACCTCAGACACCGCATGAGCAGGCGAGACACACGACGCCTCTGTCGCCGAAACCCATCTTCCTATAATTCCTGAGATTGACCCAACTTTGAACATCAATGATGCGTCATTTCGTAATGCTAAGCCACCAATTGTCAGAATAGAACCGCCCTTATGGGGCCCACTTGAAGGATTGACGCGATTGACTGTCGACGACGAGGTATTCATGAACTCATACGGTAAACCAGGAACTGACCAGTCGAATGCATTGTTTGATACCGCTAGATGATGATGACCAATTTGCATTTCTGGCGCTTCACATATTACTTCCGCAGAGGATATGAAAATAGACGGAAATGGGCTGAGTGTTCCAAACCTGCATAACGCCGACGGCGAAAAGTTCTCACCTCGAACGGTCACAGCCATACCGCCAATCGACGGTCCAGACCAGGGCAACAATTGCTCAAGAACCGTAGTCATCGTTATAATATCGTTTGCATCCGTAGGAGACACGATGTTGTTGCCGGAGCTGTCAACAATTCTGATGTCATACTCATTCACGCCGTTGTTGTCCTCTGGCAAACCACACAACACTGAGCCATCATTCTGAACGATGCCTGGCACCAGCGCGTCGCCATTTCCGAGATTACAGTACACGTCTTGCCCTGGTAAAAAACCACTCCCCGTCACTGTGGCGGTGTTATCGTTATTGTTGATGACAGTTGTGACGGATGCTTCCTCAACGTACATGAAAGTCACATCATCGATTCCAATGTATTCGCTATACAATCCCACCCTAAACAGCACCGTCGCCTCAGTGTGCGCCGGAGTCAAACATCGATATTCATCCTCGGCAATGTATTCACCCACAACAGGACCGATTGTGCCAAATTTACACGAAAAATCGTGAGTATCACTGAATGAATAGCCGGCCGCTGTCACTGTCGTTCCTCCCTCGACGAGTCCCATGGATGGCGACACAGCCGTCACAACTGGAGATGGGTCCGATAAAAATTGTGGCCTCATCGCTAGTTCTACTGAAGTTGCTACTACGGATACATCTAATGCGTACATACCTTCAAGCAAGGATGGTGTCTCGCATACCAATAATGCCGAAGAAATGCGTCGCGCTTGAACGGTTGAAGAACCAAATCTACAAACCGGATCATCGTGTAGTAAGTGTTCTCCTTCGACGTAGACTAATGTTCCTCCACCTGTTGTGCCCACTCGCGGCATGATTCTAAATATTTCTACGACAGCTTTCACATCAAGCTGTATCTCATCTTGATTTCCCAGGGAAAAGTCGAAATCTTGACCATTCAAAGCGACAGCGACAGCAACAAAGCCAACGCCAGCCGGTGCAAGACATTTCACAGCGCTGCCATCCACAGTGCCTGCAACGGTGTGTGAGCCAAATTTGCACATAAGCGTTGATGTTTGCACAATACTGGGTACTTGCATGGCTACTTGCGAAGAGCCGCCGCCAGAAATTTGCATTGGCAACACTGCATCAACACTGAGTCGCGTGGAATAAGTAAACGACTGCACCGTGCTTGAATAGTCTCTTTGATTCATCGAAACTCGTAACTCGGCCGTTAGAGGTGCTGATGCTGGTGAAACACACTCTAGTGTATTCGCACTCTTCCAAATCGCATCTACTTCGACCGCGCCAAGACGACAGCGAAGCAAACTTGTAGACGCAAAATCTTTACCAGTGACGGTAAGCACCGTCCCGCCTTCATCGACGCCCGCACTAGGTACCGATCGAGTTATCGATGGCAGCGCTGTGTAGACGTGCTGTACACTACTGAAGCCTTCGAAGAAACTCGAGGAAGATAGCGACACGTCTACATCAACGGTGCCATCATCAATAGTTGGCGACTCGCACCTCATCAGCCCAGAGGAGATGACGTGTCCAATCGTCGTGCGGTCACCAAAACGACAATACTGAGACGTGTGCATATCGATACCCACGATATCTACTATTCCACCAGCCACGCCGTAGAGGGAGAATACCGCGTCTATTTTTGCCCCACTGACAAATTGATATCCTTTCGTTTGGTAAAAGTCTCCCGTTTCGTTGTTGAGCGCGAATTCAACATTGACGAACCCTTCGCTATGCGCCGGTGCGGTACAGCTCACCGTATCGGAAGTGATATAATACGCTGGAACGAATTCATTATCAAATTTACACGTCAATGCCACGCCAGCCAATCCTTGAACTCCCGCGAGTGCCTGTCCCGACAGCGTGATTACTTCGCCGCCGCCGACGTGGCCTTCTATGGGATGAATCCACTCCACCTCTGGTACTTCAAATCCATGAACGAGCGCCAAGAACACCGACATTAACGCATAAAAGTATGTTCGCATACTACTACACTCACGCCCGCGACGCACGACCGACATCCGCGCGGTATCCGCGCCGCGTCGTCGTCCGCCCTGCGCCTCTCGCGTCTCGTGGTCGCGCCTCCCCATCGCACTCATAGCCTCCACGCGACTCGAACAACACTCTTCTCCGTCACCGCGCATATCGCACATTACGTATCACGCGCTCTCGCATCATTCGCGAGCGCATGCATCGTCGACATCATCACCACGCGCGCGCGCCGCTCGGTCGCGCCACCGGTTGTTGGCTTTTGTTTTTCAAAATCAAAATCCAACGACGCGCGTCTCTCGCCTCTGCGTCGTCGTCGCGCGGCGTCGTGCGGCGTCGTCGCGTGTCGTCGTTCTATCGACGATAACGCACGCGTGCGCGTGTGTCCCACGCCCTTCGCTGCGCGCCTTCGACGACGTATGTCGCCGCGCGGCCGCGGCTCGCGCGCCTCGCGAGTGCCACCGGCGTGCGATGTTTGGTCGGTCGGACACATGCGTCTCCACCCCCGACATCACCTCGAGTCATGATTGGTGGATGCGTATTGAAACGTATTGAAACCACAGTCTTCGGCAGTATTTCGAGTGTCGGGCGATCGAGGGACTCTGTCGGCGAATCACGACTAGGCGCGCTCGAGGGGTCTGGTTGGGGTTTTTTTGGTTTTTGTTTGACATCGAGGTCATGCTCGCTCGAGTACGACCATTATGGCCTCCCCCGTGTGTCGCGCATAAAACCACCCAACGCGACCGCGCCGTGGACGCGGCTGGCGGGTGGTTTTCACGCCATCGATCGCGACGACGTCCGCCTTTTCCAGCCGCGTAGAGGCAAGGTACGTGCGACAGCCCTAGGTGACGCGACGAGAAAACGACAGTCATGGATTGGAGACGTACGCTGGCCGTCGACGCGCTCGGTGTGGGACGCGTCGTGCGTCAGGTGCACCGTCGCGCGAAGGGGAGATCCTAGGATTAGGGCTATCGCGCGCGCCGCGCCGCGCCGCGTGGGGCGCGGGCGGGGAGACGCGCACGCAGCGAGGGCGAGAAGGCGAGAGCATGCGCGAGATAAATGAGGGATTTAAATGAATGCAGACACTGACGAAGATGCCGTGACGTCTCGACGTCTTTCGTTGACGCACACAGGACACTCGCAAAGCACAATGGTTCAACCTTTGCTCAAGGGCTCGGACAAGGTTCAAAAGCGTTCCAAGACGTTCAAGAAGTACCAATCGGACCGCTTCAAGCGCTTGCAAAACGTAAGTATATTGTTGTTTGTTGATATTTTGCCTCGGAGCGCGACGCGAGAGGTCGACGACGGGTGTTGGTGTGGTGAGGCGGTGGCGGACGACCCTAAAAGCGTCGCGGACGCGCCGGACGCGACACGTAACATCCGGCGCGACTCAAGCATGTATGCACGGTAACGCGCCGTGAATTATCGAAACCTTATGACCCGTTACGTGTGAACATGACACTGACCGAGCTCTTTTTTCATTTACGCAGACGTCATGGAGACGCCCGAAAGGTATTGACTCCCGCGAACGCCGCAAGTTCAAGGGCTTGCCGCCGATGCCGAACGTTGGTTACGGTACGGCCAAGAAGTACAAGCACGTTTTGCCGAGTGGTTTCTTGAAGTTCGTTGTTCACAACGTCAAGGACCTCGACATGCTCCTCATGCACAACCGCAAGTACGCCGCGGAGATTGCGCACGGTGTGTCTACTCTCAACCGCAAGGCGATCGTCGAGCGTGCTCGTCAGCTTAACGTGAAGGTCACCAACGGTGCGGCTCGTCTTCGCAGCGAAGAAGACGAATAAACGTCGTCTTCTTAGCTTTAAACTTAGGAGCAGTGTTGTTCGAGGAGGGTGTGATTTGGAACAGTCTTGTCATAGGAAAGACTTTATTCGTAAAAATTTCTCTTTCGCCATCGCCTTCGCCTTCTTTCGCTCAGTTCGCGCTCGCTACATTTATTGAATATACGCCACATTGCACAAAAAAACTTTATCTTCTGAAGTCTCTCCATGGTGGCTGGGCTGCTTGATATAAGCGTCGTGTTTTGTGCGTCAAGAAAGTTCTGAACACCCGAGCGGCGCGCTCTGCCATCGATACCACAGTTTGAGACGTGCGCGTGTGTCATCCGTGGCGCGCGCCACGCATGGCTGAAGACGATCACTCCGCGAATGATCCGCAGTCAACAGTGTCGACGGATACATCGCTTGCTCTTGATACGCTTCCGGAGTTGGAGAAGTTCATCGATGTCGACGAGGCTGTGTTGGCGGATGACTACACAGACGACGTTGCGGGCTCGAGCGAGCTCGAACGCACGGCGAAGTACTGTAGAGACTGCCACGTAGCATCTCAAAGATTGTACCACGTTGATGCGCTGTCACGTGTGTGCACGTCCCTGGAAGATGAGCATTCGTTTCCAATTGACTTGATAACTGAATTGGCAGAGGACGATGACAACGACGTGAGGAGGTCGATTGCGATGCAGATGGATGCATTTGCGAGTTGTCTCGCGCGATTTAGCGATAGATTGGATCAGTTAAATGCGATCAAACTCCTGGGAGTCACGTTTATGTTAGTCGAAGATGACTGCGAGGAAGTCATAGAGGCTGCTGAAAATGCTTGCAGCGTGGTGGCTTCGTTGTTATCTCAAGATAAGCAGAGAAGTCTTCTACTATCGACGTTGCAGACTTTTGGAGAAAGTGAGGAGGAAGAAGTTCGCATGAGTTCGGCGAAGATTCTAGGTAGTTTAGCAAAAACTGTCGGCTTAGACATGACGAAGAGTCACGTGTTGCCAAGTTTGTTAAATTTGACGACGGATGAAGAGTTCAGAGTACGTCAAACCGTCGCATCTTCAATATGTGAGACCATTGAGGTGTTAGATAGCAAAACCGTGCTAGACTCGGTGTTGCCCGCTTTCATGCACTTGTCCAAAGACAGTGTTTGGGCGGTCAGAGCGGCGTGCGCAAAACATATTGTGAGACTGGTTCAAGCCATTCCAAGTGACCAAATGCTCGTCATAGCATCCGAGGCTTTTGATCCACTCGCAAATGACGTCAGCTTTAATGTTCGCACGGCTGCTTTCGAGCAACTCGGACCGCTTATCTTTGAGTTAGGCTCCCTGGAAGTGCCGACAATATTTGTTGACTATTTCACAAGCATGGCAGAGAGTTCGACGAGCAGCAGCGCGCTGCAGCAGACTTGTGCGTATAACCTCCCAGGGGTAGCGCTAGCGTTGACCGATAAGCGCTGGTTCGAGCTACGTCCGGCGTTTAGTCTGCTTGCCGCAAGCTTGAATTGGCGTGTGCGCCGTACTTTAGGATGCTCGTTGCATGATGTAGCAAAAATCATCGGGCGGGACAACGCTGAGAAGGATTTACTGCCAGTGCTTGAGAAGCTATTAGAAGATACAGACGACGTGAAAATCGGCGTCGTAAACCATTTAGCAGACACGCTTTCAATAATCGGATCAGCAGCGCGTCTTTCCTTATGTCGACTGCTTACGACATTTAACTCGCAGGACGCTGAAAAGATTGGAAACTGGCGCATTCGCTTTGCGCTAGCGGAGCAACTCTTCCCACTCACAAGATTAATGTCAGGAGCGGCGACGGCTGAATTCATAGTGCCCATCCTACTATTATACCTCGATGATGCTGCCGCTGTCGTCCGTGACAAAGCAGTAGAAGTGGTGGGCAAAGTCCTAACACACGCCGCTCGAGACCTTTCTTGGTATTCAGAACCCATAGTAAATGCGCTTTCGTCAGTAAAATTATTGGCCACGAGTCATAGATGGTCTGACAGAAGAGCGTATGTGAACATTTCACTGGCCCTTGCCATGGAAGTAGAGCAGCGAGTCGTGATTGATGAATTGATGCCGCTCTTAGTCATGCTTGCTGAGGACTCTGTCGTCGCTGTTCGACTCGCGTTGAGTAATCTTCTGTTGGAGACTTTGGTATTGGATCCTTCGTATTTATCTCTTCCGGATATTGGAGCAGCTTTACATATACTTAAAGCCGATAGAGATTCGCGGGTGGTTCAGATGGCACAAAAAGCTGAGGCGCAAGCAAAAGCGCAGACGGAAGTAGAGGTTGGAGAGTTCACCTCAGCGCGTGATGTTCACTTCGCTCCGACAGGATTGTGATGTTATGCATGTCATTTTGTGTCATGGTAGATGGATCATTATTATTAGCTAGAGTATTGTTGTTAAAGACTTAGTTGAAATCTAAAAATCTATTGGTAAACGCCCACCTCGGCGGCGCGAATTACTCTATCCGCCAAAGTGTAGCCCACTTTCGTGACAGCCGCAACTTGCCCAGCCTTTGCGTCTGAGCCCGCCGGGATGGGAACGTTGAACAGCGCCATGTGCATGTTTGCATCGAATTCTTCACCTTCAGGGTTAAACTTGACCACATCATTCTTCTTAAACGTCGACGCCAGCTGCTTCTCAGTCATCACCACACCTTCGTGGAAACTCTTGAGCATCTTCTTTACCTTCTCGACATCCGTCTCGTCATCTATATCCGTTACGGTGGCAATGGCACGATCCAAATTATCAGCAACGTCCAACAAGTCTTTGCAGAAGCCTTGAATGGCAAACTTTTTAGCGTCCTCAGCTTGGCGACGTGTGCGTTCGCGCAAGTTCTCCATCTCCGCCAGCGTACGCAACAACCTATCGCTCATATCTTTCACTTTTGCGTCTTTCTCTTCCAACTCCGCTCGAAGCTGGGTCAGTTCGTCTCCTTCTTGCTCGCCCTCGCCATTTTCGTTAGCCTCTTCTCCCTCCTCGCCTTCTTGTTGTTTATCTTCAGCATTGCTTCCGGCAGAGTACGCGCGCGTCGCGTCAACTCTGAACTCTTCTGCGAACGCGTGACCGAGCGCGCGAGCACGCACGCCATGCAGCACGCTCGTGCGCGCCGATGACCATCGCGTGATATCCCCAAATGCTCGCACTTGATGCTTTGTCATCGTCAACGCCGACGTCGATTTCACCCCTGCACCCAATCCATCGCTCGCGATTGTTGCTACTTTTGACACCCCACTAGGATGCGCAGATTGTCGTAGAACGCCACGCGCGAGTCGCAAAGCCCGAGACATTATTTTTTAACTCGCCTATGGTCTAAGTGTACGACTCGCGTCGAATTCTGACGTTGGCACGGATCCCCCCCCCCACTGCGTGCGATGACGACCGCACGGGCACCCATGTACCCTAGGCGCGCGCGAATACGCGCGAACCAGCGCTCGTTTGAAGCTTCATGCGACGCCGACGACGCTATCGATGGATGTGAGACATGAAGACATGTCTAAAACTATTTTTGTACACATTCTACGAGCTATTTGAAATCGTGTTCTAAAATAAATACGCATTCTGTTGACTAAGTTCGCGCGCGAAGCGTTCGGCGAAATGAGCGTTTTTCAACGCAACCTTCTCAATAAAATCGTCCTTGTGATGCTCATTCGCCGTGAATGCAGCCGCTTTCTTGTCGCGAATCTGTTCTTCTAATGCCAATTTATGCTTTAAAGTTGCAATCTTTGCGGCTTTGAGGTTTTCTTCGAGATCTTTGTTTGCCCGTTCAAAGTCGCCCTCTTGAGCGATTCGCCATTCGCGCTCTTCCTCCTCTTTGCGCGCTCTTTTCTCCTCAATTTCTTTGATTTGTCGAGCTCGCACATTGACGCATTCTTGCATTAATTCTATTCTTGCCAGCTCTGCAAGGTTACGGGTATTTTCTTGGCGTCTTTCGTGCGCCACGCGCTCATTTTCTATGCGCTCGTCATCAACTCTGCATTGCGCGTTTCTCTCCCTCAAAAAGTCCTGTAGATACTGCGCGTACAATGCCTCCTCTTCACGGCGACGCTGCGCTAACTCGGCGTGTTCGGCGTCTACAATGCGTTCGTTTTCAAGCGCGTCGGCTAAAATTTGCGCATCATACGCTCGCTCGCGTTCAAGCGCCGCAAAGAGCTCCACCTGTCGCTCGGCGTTTGATTTCAGCATCTCGAGGTGAATTTCACGCCTACGAAGTGCTTCCTCGCTTTGTGCGGCATTGATTTCGGCGGCTTGTATCGCCCATTGGCGCTTTAACTGTGCACGTTCTTCTTGCTCTGCATGCAAGCGCTTGCGTCGCTCGTTTTCGCGCTCATTCAATTGCGCCTCCAACTCTTTCGCCAATGATTTTCTTCCCGCGAGCGCCTCTGCATCGAGTCGCCGCGCCCGTTCAGCATCTTGCGCCCAATGCTTTGCCATGGTGATATTCAAACGACATATACGTTCTTCTTCTTCAACCGCTCTGCGTGCATGTTCTTGTATTTGCGCTCGACGTCCTAATTCAACCTGCTGCGCCAAGCTCATCGACGCCGCTTCGCGCGCCTGGGCGTCGTTCTCCAACCAGCGCTTGTATTCCATGTCCTCAACATACTTCAACCGTTCCTCTTCTCGTTTCTCCAACAACGCACGCGCACGCGCTTCTAAATCTGCTCGTCTCGCACCCGCGCTCGTACGTTTACCCGCGAGCTCGAGCGCATAGATGTGCTCTTCTCTTTGCAGTTTCTCCCGCAACTCTTCGCGTCTCTCCGTCAACGCTCGCGTCGCGCGCTCCCGCCTCTCCAGCGCCTCCCGCGCAGCCGCGCTCTTCATCGCCGCGAGCGGTGTCTTTGCACAGAATTGCACCACTCCATCTCTCGCGTGTAGTTCCTACCCGCACGTGCACATACACCATCGTCAGTCCTATAGTTCCATCCACATTGAGTTTCGTCTAAATTTAAACTCTGACTGTGACTCGCGAACGCGTGAACACTGAAACGGTGGTGTTACACCGCGCGCGACGAACGGCGCGCTCACCTTGACGTGCGTCGCGTGGTTGTGATATTTTTCCTCCTCTTTTCGTCGTCTCAGCGCGTCTTCTTCCGCGTGTCTCATGTCGTTCTCTCTCCCGTGCGCACCTCTGTCGTCGCCCACATGGACCGAGTGCACGACGTTTTTGGACGACTGGACGACGCCTCTGGAAGAGGCAGGGCGGCATTGGTGGACGCCATGGCGACGACGTTGGCGGATTCATTCCTAGCGGATTTAGATGATTTAAGCGACGAGGACAACGATGAACGAGGGGTGATCGATGCGAGTGGCGCACAGACGACGACGACGACGACGACGACGACGACGACGACGAGGGTTGATGACGACGACGACGCCAAGACAAAGTTGCTTCGGGCGGACAATGTCGACGAATTGGCGACGTTGATGCACACGGAAAGGTATAAACGAATCACACGAGATGTTGATGAGGCATTAGCGAAGATGGCGAGTAAGGCTGCGAAGGGTGCGGAGGATGCACGCGTAGGCGTGGTGGATGAAAATGCATACAAGCTCGTCGTAGAATGCAACGCGTTGACGGTGGAAGTGGACAGCGACATAGCCGTCGTGCACCAGTTTATTCGCGATAAATACCGTGCAAAGTTTCCAGAACTCGAATCATTGGTGTTACATCCTATTGATTACGCGCGAGTTGTCAAGGCAATAGGAAATGAGATGGATATGACGAACGTTGAGCTCGACGGGGTGCTGCCGTCGGCGACGATTATGGTGGTGAGCGTCACCGGGTCAACGACGAATGGCGAACCTTTGAGTGAAAACGACTTAAATAAGACCCTCGCCGCGTGTGAAAGAGCTTTCGAATTAGATGCAGCTAAGCAAAAGATGTTCAACTATGTGGCGTCTCGTATGGCACACACTGCACCCAACCTCAGTGCAGTTTTAGGTTCGGACATCGCCGCAAAGCTCATTGGCATAGCTGGCGGCTTGCACGCTTTGTCGAAAATGCCCGCGTGTAACGTGCAAGTTTTGGGTTCAAAGAAGAAAAATACGGGTGGGATGTCGAGTGCGTCCGCAGTTCGAGCTGGTGATTTACATGCCGGTTATATTTACGACTGTGACATTATTCAAAAGAAGACGCCGCCGGCATGGCGAAGCAAGGCGGCGCGTCTCATCGGTGCGAAATGCTCCCTTATGGCACGCGTAGACGCGTTCGGTGAGTCAGCAGACGGCTCGACGGGTAGGAAATTTGCTGAAGAAATCACGAAGAAGATCGAAAAGTGGCAAGAGCCTCCTCCGGCGAGAACTGCCAAACCTTTACCAGCGCCTGGGGTGGAACAAAAGAAACGCCGCGGTGGTCGTCGGGCTCGAGCTTTGAAGGAGCGATACGGTATTTCTGACATGCGCAAGGCGGCAAATCGTGTAAATTTCAATGAAGCTGAAGAAGAAGTTGGATACGAAGGCGAGGGGTTGGGGACGTTGGGCACAGCAGCAGGCTCAGCTGCCGTCGGCGGACGGCTTCGATTGGCGCAAAAAGCAGCCAAGCTCATCAAGACAGATTCAAAGGGCGGTAAGTCTACATTTGCGGGATCGGCTGGGACGTCTGGTATGGCGTCGAGTTTGGCGTTCACGCCAATTCAAGGCATCGAGCTTGTGAATCCAAATCGGCCCAAACCAGATGGTCCAGTGTCTGGTACGGATTCTGTCTTTAGCGAACGCAGAGGCTTTTCAAATGTCGCGCGTCAACTTAAACAGTGAAGTAGCTCGTTACAATAGAATTCTATCAATGTACATAATCTCCATTATCTCGCGTTAAAGACTGTATTTCAATCGGCGTCGCCACAGAGCTCTTTTCGGACTCTTTTCACGGCGAGGCGTCACGCAAATATCTAATCTTCGCGCATTTGGCGTTTGGAGAGATCCCTCATCCACAGCTTTCACGACCACTCACTCGCGTGCGTTAAAGCTCTTTCACATCAGCCGTTTTAGCGTATAACCCGTGCGCGTTTAATTTTTCCACCACCTCTTCGACGGTAAGTTCGGACAAAATAAACTGTTCCTCCACCTCTCCCGCGTCATTCTTCAAGTACAGCGTCGGTTTGTGCCCCGCCGTCCACCGCACGCGCACGTTCTCATACTCCCCTCGTTCGATGACATCTTTCAAGAATGCCTTGTGTTCGGGAAGTCGGTTTAATTTTCACCCAGGGCACGTCTCAAATAACGCATTTGTCACCGCCCCGAACGCGACGTTGGCGAGCGCCATCATCGTCGTCGCAGCGAGCGCCATCACTCGCATCGTCGTCGTCGTCGTCGTCGTCGTCGCCCGTTGTCGTCGTCGTCGTCGTGCCGCCGATGACGTCGTGGTGGTATATTGACCTCGTTCACCCCACTGCGACGGGCACGTCATCGTGCGTCGTGCGTCGTCGCGCTCCGTCGTCGCGGTGTAACCACCACGAACGACCAGGCTCGTGCGGTTTTGCGTGTCGGTCGATCGACGTCGATCGCCCCAGTGTGAAGCACGAAAGATGATGACGATGACGACGACGATGACGATGACGATGACGACGACGACGACCGCGATGATGAGTCACAAGATAAACAAGGCACACGCTCGATCAACCGTCGTGCGTCGCGCCGGGGACGACCAAGCGAGCTCGACGACCGCGTGCACGGGGTCGTGCGACTCGTGTGGGTTGGCTAAGGATAAAATGCAATGCGATGGGTCGGGGCGAATTCAAGGAGGATTAGCCGCGATTCCGTTATTTTCATGGTGGCCAATCAAAGCGTACAGACCGTGCCCGGGGTTGATCAGTAGCGGTGGCGTATACACCAGAGCTGGGCAAGATGTCAATAGCATCTTGTGGGGAGAGAATGGAGGGGACTCGCCGCCGTCTCGCAAGTAAAAGTGGTCATTTTAGCGCGCAATAATGATTATTTATGATATAAATGAAGCAGCAATACTACGTACACGTGTGTTTTATTACAGTTTTATTACAATCGCTCGCTTTCGTGGGAAAATATCGACGCGTCATCGTCGACTTCTTCGATGAGTCGCGTGAAACCAATGTCGCGCACAGATGCCCCGACGCCACGTTGTCCCATATTTTGTCGCGCTGCGCCCGCTAAAGACTCTTCAATCACCACACCTTGCGTTTCTGGCAATGTCAACGTCACCATACACGCCGAAGCCGCGGCAGCACCGAGAAATATCGGAGGCAAAGCCGGGCTAATGGCTTGGGCAAGAATGATACCGGGAGCGATGATTCCACCTAAACGCGCCGCCAGAGAACACGTTCCCAGGCATGCCGAGCGCACAATGGTTGGAAATAGCTCAGTGGTGTACAAATAAATCATGTTGAATGAGCCCGCGATTCCGAATCTTCCTATCATCGAAACCGTAACTTGCATCGAGCCCGAAAACAACGCGCTCGATATCACGCCCACCGCCGCGATGCTCATCAACAGCACCAATGTCATCTTTCGCCCCAATTTATCCACCGCAATCTGCGCAAAGGCGTGCGATGGGAATTCAACTATACCGCTAATAAAGGTATTCATGTAAATTGATCCGCTCAGTGACCCCACGTTCAAGGATAAACCGTAATACACCAAAGAAGTGATACAAAATATGTACGCCATCGCGATGAGACGATGCCGAAGCGCTGGAAAAGGAAATACGGCAGTGACGTTGAGTCCCTTTGCTATGCGCTGTTGCTTAAGCGGCGGTAATTTCACAGTGTTTGATCGGGAGCTTGCTTTGGCGAGCTGCACCATCACATCCTGTGCCTTGTCCGTTTGACCCGTCGCCAAGTACCAACGCGGCGATTCCATCAAGTACTTGAACGAGAGCGCAATATAAGCTACACCAGAAAACCCGGCGAATGCTGCAAACTGTCGCCATTCTGGCAACGTGTACGCTATACCCGCCATCAAAGCTATTCCTGCAGACCAAAAATATTGCGTTGAAATCCCCAACACAGCGCGCCATTTCACGCCGAGAACTTCGGTGCACAACACATAGCTCGCCACGCCGAGACCGCCGCATCCGAAACCTCGCAAGGACATGCAGAAGAAATACATCCAATACCCATTTGATGCGGCGGCTAAAATTGACCCTATGCTTGCGAGCGCGGTGGACAAATACAGGCCATAGACACGTCCTTTAGCGTCGGCAAGTTGCCCAAGCAAACCGGCGCCAAAGAAAAAGCCGACGAAAAAGATGGAATCCGCGAGCTGAACTTTATACTCGTGTGCGCACACTAAATCCCACTCGGACACAATAGACGCCTTGGGATCGATCCATTTCCATAGTTCACGATCCATGTCGCACAACTCCATGAGTTCTCCGGTGTTTACATCCGCGCACGCGCCTTCGCTCGCACACGTCCACTCGGGTACGCGCGCGGTGAATACTGAAGTCAGCGTCAAGAACGCGGCTGGGAACCACGCAGATGAGCTCAGGGCGAATTGCGTGAGTTGCGCTTTATTTGCTTGTCCTATGCGTTCATCAAATAACTCATCAATCGTCTTCGCGCCTTGGCTATCATGGTCTTCGTCGTCTCGTTTCGGTCCAGTCACGGCGTGGAGTTCGACATCGGTAAAGCCACCACCACCACCACCATCCGTCGTCGTCGTCGTCGTCGTCGCGTCGTGTAGACTCATGCGTGGAAGACGCGCGTATAATAGAGTGATTTTACTTTACGTCCTCCTCCTCGTGCTCGAGTTGTCGTCTCGCACGCACGCGTCCGTTTCTGTGCCTGTCGCGCGCGTTCGTTTGAACCCGCGTCCCTTGACCGACCCAGCGAACGACTGGACTGGCGACTGGCGGGACCGCAGGAGGAGTAACGACCTGGCGAGTTGCGATGACACTCGACGACACGACGACACGCGACGACGACGACGTTACGCACGATGTTACGCACGATCACACGAAACATCGCTCGCACGCACGTCACGAACGCCCGCGCGTTCACGGCGGCGTCGTTACCAGACCTTCCGTACGACTTTGGGGCGCTCGAGCCCGTGCTCGATGGGGCGATCATGGAGTTGCACCACCAAAAGCACCACAAGACGTATGTCACGAATTTCAACGCCGCACAAGAAAAATACGCCGAAGCAGAGTTGAAAGGAGATTATGAAGGCATGATCGCGTTGCAACCAGCGCTGAAATTCAACGGTGGCGGCCACGTGAACCACTCGTTGTTCTGGAAGTGTCTGACGGCGCCGAAAGATTACGCGCTCCCAGAAGGGGAACTCTTAGCCATGATCGATCGCGACTTTGGTTCGTTATCAGCCATGCAAGATAAATTCACGGCGTCTACTGTCGCCGTGCAAGGGTCTGGATGGGGATGGTTGGGATACAATAAAGCCACTGGCAAGCTTGCGGTGACAACGACGGCCAACCAAGACCCCTGCATCACCACCGGCTTGACTCCTGTGTTAGGCGTCGATGTTTGGGAGCACGCGTATTACTTACAGTACAAGAACCTTCGACCTGACTATGTCAAGAATATCTGGAAGATTATCAACTGGAAGGTACGACAATCGCGACGACGAGGCCTAAACGACGAGACTGCGCGCAAACTCGGGACACTTTTCCTGACCAAGAACTGCATACTAACCATCATTCGCTCTGCGGTTTTCATGCGCACAGGAAGTCAGCAGCAACCTACGCAAAGCGATGTAAAAGTAACGTTCAAACTTTTCGATTTTTACGAAAGTACGCGTGCGGTTGTAATTTGGTTAAAGTGCACGGTATTACACATTACATATCTAAGAACTATGGCTCGCGAACATTTTTCGCGTAGCTTGTTACTCCTCTTCATCACTATCAACGTCTCCCGCATCATCACCGTCGACCTCTTCGAACTCAAATTCTTCATCTTCGCCTCCTGCATCTGATTCCATGATTACCTTCACGCACTCTTCTCTGTTGTTATGCATCGCTTCATCGAGCGGCGTTCGGCCAGCTTGGTTGCAAACCGACGCGTTCCCACCCTTATCGATCAATAACTGCACGATGCTCACGTGACCGTTCAAGCACGCCCAGTGCAACGCTGTACTTCCTTGTACGTTCGCTTTGTTCACATCAGCGCCGAATTCAAGCAACACCTGTACGATTTCCTCGTGCCCATTCGCCGCGGCGTAGAGCAACCCATCGCCCGCGTCGGCGCGCGCACCTCGAGTGAGAAAGTCGCGCACTTCGTCCATCTCGCCGTATCGCGCGGCGTCTACGAGCGCTTCGTTTAATTCTTGATCATCTTCCATGATGCGTCCAGTAGTCGCGCAAGTCTTTGTCGCGTGGGAGAGTGTGTCGCCCTCGCGCACGAGGCTGCTCGACTGGCGGCGGCCAACACTGCACGCGTGGGACAGCCAGCCACAGCCATTCGGACGAGACGGCCTCCGTTGGGGAGGAGTGGACTGGAGAACGTCACAGTGACGATGGGCACGCGCGCGATGAATGCACGCGCGAAGAAAGCGGCGACGACGACGATGAAACCAAACTTTGTCGTGGGTTTCGTTTATCTCCTCGGTACGGCGACGACGACGACGCACGCGATGGTTTGGGCAACTAACTGTTGCACCCAACGCGCACGCGAGTGAGCGATGTGTTTTGACCGCGTGCACTGACGGCAAGGTGATTCATCTCACGCATGCATGCGCACAGCGACGCAATTGACATCCAAGCTTTTGCCGTTTTTCATCAACACCTTGGTCGCGAGACAACTCACCCCGGAAGAGTTTGGTGTTCCAACCGTTCACTTCTACTTGCTCTCGACGGTCATTCTCACCACACGCGAAGGCTTTCGTCGAGCGCTGATGCGAGACTCCGTCAGCGATACTTCTTTACGCTACGCTTGGTTTGTGTTACCTATCGGAGGATTCTTATCCATTGCCGTGCCAACGGCTGTGCTGTGGTCGCAAAACATCTCCACAGCCGAACCATACGGTCTGGCTCTCGCGTACTACGGCGTCGCTGCGTTCATCGAACTGTGCGCTGAACCATACTACATCAGAGCCATGCGACTTTCGGCGTTCAAGTTGAGACTAGTTGCAGAATCAATTTCAACTGTTCTTAGGAGTGTGTTGACGTACGTGCTCGTGTCCAAGACTCAAAACAACGTCGTCATGGCCTTCGCATACTCCCAGGTAAATTATTTATTTCATACGTTCCAATTAATTCATTGGGGACGATTCACACAATACTAACGTGAATTAATCCTCGTAGTTGCTGTATGCGACGTCTATGGCAATAATTTACATAGCCTCGACGCCGAAAGCGCTTGCAAAGTCGTCTACGAAAGATACTGCGACCGTAAAATTAATTGGAATATTTTCTGTGCAGGTATGTCAAATACACGCAAGTAAGTGCAATTTACTCACGTTTCTCAACGTTTAGGCGGTTTGGAAGTTAGTTCTAGCTGAAGGAGAAAAGGCCGCACTAATCGCCGTCGCTGCAGCCGACGAAGTCGGCGTGTACGGACTCGTAGCATCGCTTGGGTACGTTTACCGCAATTGCATTATTTAATTAATTCTGAATTAATTTTCGAAATTCAGGGCCGCATTTGCGAGATTAGTGCTGCAACCCTTTGAAGAAGCAGCATTTGTGATTTTCACGCGCAGTGTGTCTTCTAAGACGAGTTCAAGCAAAGAAAAGGATGTCTTCGATGCGTTGTTACGTGTCGCAATTATTTTCGGTAGTATGGCGGTAAGTTATGCAATTAATTCGACACCGTGAGCTTGGTTGTCGATTATTTCAGCTGTATTTATCTTTTTACATCCTAAGGCAACTATGGGACCTCACTATTCATGGCTGGCGCTGAGGTGCGTCGACTTTGGACTCGTGTTATTTGTTATTTATTTCGAGACGCAGAGTTTTGTACGGCGAGAAATGGGCGAGCGCGCATTACGCGGCTGAAACTCTCGGTTGTTACGCGATTCTAATTCTACCACTGGCGGTACGTTTAAATTAATTCCCAGTGATTCGAAACGACCCAGATATTTGATACTGGGTTGAAATTAATTATTTATACTTTCTCATGAGAGTTAATTAATTCAATCAAAAAACTAACAAAAATTCTTCATAGGTGAATGGAATCACCGAGGCTTACGCCCATGCGGTCATGGTAATCTTGCATGAATATTTCATCGCGTGAAGCGTACTCACTTTCGCTTTTCATAGTCATCATCGGAGCTCAGCTCTTCCAACGTTTGGCTTTTGGTATGCTCGCTCGTCAACGTGGTACGTTTCGTCTGTCGTATCAATATATCCGAGTGTGTCATCTTTTCAACCTCTTAGGGCGGTACTCTAATTCTCCAACGCTCACTCGGACCTGTTTCGCTGATCGTGGCAAATGCTATGAGTATGCTGGTGCGAATTGCGTTTACCAGCGCATACATACGCCGCCGCTTCCTCAGACTGAAGACGAATACGAGGGTGAATTTGCCCTCGAAAACATACTTCGTGGTAAGCTCAAAGTATAGTTTCAAGGATATCAACATATATTTGATCATTTTTCACGCAGACTTTGGCTGTTTTTTCCGCTGTTTCGCGAATGTCATCTGAGAAGCTACGTCGTAATCCCAGCACCATGAACTTGCTCTCGCACACCGGATGCGGCGGCGGCATACTTTTCATACTCCTCGTCGCGCTCTACATTTTAGAGCGCGATGCGTTTAAGGTGTTAGCCAAGCATGATAAATCAGAATAGTATCAGTTTTAGCGCATGTTATCTTAGACTTCCTAGTTTTTCGTTTCCAGTTATTTTATACGCGATAGCACACCAATTCCTCGGAATTCCCGCGGTATTATCACGCGTTGCCCAACGGCCGGTAAAACTGCGCCTCCGCCAGCGCGCCTGCGTAGCGGCAAATCACCATGACGCGCGCCCGTATCGCATCCGTTCGTCGAGATACTGAGCGGTACGACGCGAAATATCCTTCACATCAACGCTCGCGCGTCACGCGACGCGCGCGTCGCTTTGTCGCGTCGCCGTACAC
>Ga0181562_10000063_pt1 | contig 71289 bp, 53 predicted proteins | sample 011ome_26_FD_139344 | JGI IMG/M metagenome (GOLD analysis project Ga0181562, IMG submission 139344) | Coastal salt marsh microbial communities from the Groves Creek Marsh, Skidaway Island, Georgia - 011511BT metaG (megahit assembly) | ecosystem: Environmental > Aquatic > Marine > Intertidal...
ATTTGTGCGTGCGATTGAGATCGAACGCGCGGGTATGCGGCGGCGCGAGGCGCGTCGTACACTGCGGCGCGCGCGGAGCTGTCCCTTGCGAGTTTGAATTTGTTTCGATTTGGAAGGAGCTCCAAAATCCAATCGACCAATCACGAACCAGGACACAGTCCCTCGAGCCCTTTGGGAGTTCCACTTGTTCGCTGGGACGTCAGCTCGCGGCGCGCCGCACGCGATGACGCCCGCGGACGCGGACGTGCGCGGCACCGATGGCGTGATGATTCGCGTGCGCGCGTACGACGCGCGCACGGAATCGAGCCAAGGCGCGCGCGACGCATCGCGGTGCGTGGTGTTGGCGCACGCGAATGGTTTTCATGGGTCGGTGTTCGCGCCGCTCATCGCGGGGTTGTGCGCGCGCGGGTACGCGTGCTACGCGCTTGATTTTCGCGGGCACGGGCGGAGCACGTCGCCGGTGAATGGCCGGCTCGAATGGAGCGCGCTTGGGGAGGATTGCGCGGCGGTGGTCACCGCGCTCGGGTTGCACGGGTGTCACGCTTTTGGGCACAGTTGCGGCGGCCACGCGTTGTTGATGGCGGAGGCGCGACGACCGGGGATGTTTCGTTCAATTTATGCGTTTGAGCCGATATTCATAGTGCCCCAGAATGCGCTCGAGGCGTACGATGTGTCGCCTGGATCGCCATTGATGGCGAGCACCGAGTATTTGGTGAAGAGCGCGACGCGGCGTCGCGCGCGGTTCGCGAGCCTCGCCGAAGCGTTGTCGACGTATAGGAGCAAGCCGCCAATGAATGCGCTCGATTCGCGAGCGCTCGAGGCGTATGTCAATGACGGTGGATTTGTGTCCGACGACGACAACGACAATAAAGGCGCCCAAGGTGGAGTCAAACTCGCATGCTCGGTGGATACGGAGGTGTCCATTTATCGCGCCGGCGAAGGCGCGGCCGACGCCTTCGCCTCGCTCCCTCGCGTCGCATGCCCAGTTGTCATCGCCAAAGGCACGTCATTCGCCCCAGATGGCACGTCACCCATTTACTCTGCCGTCATCGCCCCCGCGCTCGCCGCTGCGGTACAACGAGGCAAAGTCGTTGAATTCCCAAACCTCTCGCATTTCGGCCCGATGGAACGTCCCGACGACGTAGCCGAGAGCGTCGTCGATTTCATCTCCACCGCGCGCGCCGCGCACTCCAAGCTCTAGCACTTTAGCACGTTAGTCTGTTTGTATCTCTCTGTATTCATAGTCGTCCATCGCGATCACCCTGTCGTCGTCTAGGCGCGGCGAGCTCGAGACGCGCCTCGAAGGCACAAAAAGCGCACCACGTGACGTCACACCGCGACGTGTTTGTGCGCATCTCCCACGCGCACGCGAACGTCTAATCGCCCTCGCCCCAGCGCGTCCGTGACCTGGACACGCATTTGTGCGCATCATCGCGCGCGCAAGCGACGAACGGCGCGCGACGAACGGCCACGGCGACGTAATCATTCGCGCATCGCGTTGACTCGGTCGCGAGGACGCACGCGCGCGCGCTTGATTTCGATTTCTCGCGCGCGGCGATGACGGTGGAGGCGTCGTCGGAGGCGCGCCACGCGTCGGGGAGACGATCGGTGACGCTAGAGCGTCGAAAGTCGCTCGATGGGTACCACCGCGATGGGTGGGCGGTGCGCGCGAGTACGGTGCGCGAGTTGTGTAACCCAATACGGCGCATCGTGGATGAAATGGTTGGGTTGGCGAATCCCGAGAAAGGGTTGATATCGCTCGCACAGGGTGATCCGACGGTGTTTGGGCATTTGTTACCGCCCAAGGCGGCGGTTGAGGAGGTGACGAGGGCGTTTGGGGCGTATACGCATAACGGGTACACGGCGAGCGCGGGCGCGCCGGCGGCGAGAAGCGCCGTTGCGAAAAGATATTCGTTGCCTGATCGTCCAGCTTTGCGTGCGGAGGATGTGTTCATGACAATTGGTTGTTCAGAGGCGTTATCACACGTCATAGCGGCGATGGCGGTGGAGGGCGCGAATGTCTTGCTGCCGAGGCCGGGATTTCCGTTGTACGAGACGCTGTGCCAGCGTCACGGCGTAGCGTACAAGTTTTACGACTTGGATGGCGAGAACGGGTGGGAGATCAAGTTGGATGCGCTGACTCATTTGCGAGACGAACACACGGTGGCGATTATAGTGAATAACCCGAGCAATCCGTGTGGCGCTGTGTATAGCGAAGAGCACTTACGAGGTATCTGCGCGACGTGCGAGACGCTTCGTCTTCCCATCATCGCGGATGAGGTGTACGAAGACGTCGCCTTTGACGCCACGCAGCCGTTTTTACCGATTGCACAATTCAGTGGCCGCGTTCCAGTCATGTCGGTGAGTGCGCTGAGCAAACGTTGGCTCGCGCCTGGGTGGCGCTTAGGCTGGCTCGTGATGCACGACTACGACCACATCTTATCCACGGCGGGCGTGCACATGGCTATAAATAACTTGTGCCAAGTGTCATTAGGTCCAGCAGCGCCTATTCAAGCCGCGGTGCCGGCTATTTTAGAAGCACACGAAGAAGAGTGGTTGCAAACCACACTAGATAAGTTGCGCGTGGCAAGCAAGTACTGCATAGATAGATGTTCTCGCGTTCGAGGCTTGAGCATTCCGAGCGAGCCGCAAGGTGCCATGTACGTCTTGCTCAAGATGCGTGAAGATGCGTTTACCGAGGAAGAAGGGTTCACGGACGTAACCTTTTGCAAGAGATTACTCGCAGAAGAGTCGGTGTTGATGCTCCCAGGGACGTGTTTCCACGCGCCTGGGTACTTGCGTCTCGTCATCACTGTGCCAGAGGATGAGCTCGAACGCGCGTGGGATCGCATCGAGTGCTTTTGCGAGCGACACTCGAGCGAGCGCAAGTTCACTGACTCACCGAAAGATTTAACCGAAAAACTTAAATCTTCATTGACCTTTGTCGATTCGTGTGCGAGCTCAGATGATGGGCTCATGCCGTCAGACGCCTCGGCAACGAGTTGACTGCGACGCGTGTTGGTTTTTAGCACAAAAAAAATAGATTTAGCGGAATTGTGAAAGTATACGTATTGCTTGATTTCTACTAGGTGTCTTTGAACTTGTTCAGTGAATACATGCGACATCGCGCGTGGCTAATATTACGATATCGTTCGCACCTAACCAAGGATTGAACTGAGAGCGGTGATGCCGAGTACCAAACCCGCGGCGGCCATACCGATGGCTTGCGGGGTGGGCGTGCTGTGGATAACGGGTTCGCTTGCGTTTGATCCAATGCCAAGAGACACGGGCTTACCGTCGTTCTTCTTGCGCATCTCTTCCAATCGCTCTAACTCATCCGCCTTTGGCGGCCCAGCAATGTACTGCGGGCTCCACGAGCCGTGCACACCAAACGGCACGTATGTTGGCAAGCGCAAACTCGCCACCGGACCCTCAGAAAACTTCTTCGCGTCGATGATAACCATCTCGGTACCGCGGCCGCCAAAGTCGCTTTTCTCATACGCCGCATCGTGCACCAATGCAACGACCCAACCATCGTCTTCTTCCGTGCCGCCCGGTCGGGGAACAAAGAAGGGCTCCATGGCAAACTTTCGGTCGCCCGGCACCCATTGCTCTTCGTAGTACAACTTGTCTCCATCCGGCTTGATGGACGCCTTGGACAAAGCCTGCATCGGCCCGTTGACGCCGTCTTCTGTGCGTCCAACGGACGTACTCAAATACATATGTTCATAGTCGCGACCGGTGTAGTCCCAGCTCGTAATCGGTAATTCACACGGCACCTCGCTCAACAAGAAGTGCTTGGCGACGAGCTCCTTCATGTCAATCACGAAGCGGCTCAACTTCATGCGCGGATAGTTATCCTTACCATTCGGGTTGCAAATATCGGTAAAGTACAACGTGAACTTATCCCACGTGCACGTATCGAAAACAATGTTACCGTCTTTGTCTTCAAAGCCATTGACGTGGTGGTACGCGTAGCACCAGTAATCCGCCGGAGCCGTGAGCACCTCTCTCGAGTCGCCTCGACGCGGGAAAATACGGAACAACGGTCTACGGTCGGTGTCTTCGCAGATGAGCTCGGAAAGGCACGACTTTTCAAAAATATACTTGGTAAATACGGCCGGGAAGTCAATCTTGATCGGACAATCGAACAAGACGTAGTAGTTCTCGGTGACGATTAAGTCGTGCACGTACGACGCCGGATAATCGTACGCGCGTCGGCTCACCTCCTTGCCATTCTCGTCAAACTCGTAAAACACCGCATTGGTGGTTTCCGTGCGCCAGTTAACTTCATTCAAGAAAGCCACGCATCGGCGGCTTCCATCGGGCTCGGTCACCGTGCGGTAGTGCGATGTGTGCATCGCGCTCGACAAGTCGCACGCGCCGTGTCCGATGGTTTCCAGCGTGTCGGGGTTCAACGCGTACGGTTTTTTGTAATCCACCGCCACTAGAGATTTCCCCCAGTTCAACACGTTATACGCGCCGTTCTGCTTTCTACTCAAGTTACCCGCCAAGATATCGTTAAATAAACGATAAAAGAACGCTGGCGACCTCGGATCCTTCGCCGTAAAAATTGACGGCTCGGTAAACTTGCCGAGCTCCTCCTCCTTTTCAAAGTGTTCGGTGCGCACAAACTTATTCCGAAAGTACGCCTTACCATCCTTAATCGCAATAGACGTCACCATACCATCACCATCAAGATACGACTTGACAAATCCATCCCGTTCATACATCGCCGGACCATTGCGCAACAACGTCCCGACCATCTCGGGCGGTATCTCCCCGCGCACCTCGGTCACCCAACCCATGTTTTCGTACGCCAACCCCGGCACCGACGCATATCCCGTCGAATAGTCCGCGTACTCCTGCGCAAACGGTGCATCCGACGCACCCTTCGTCTTCACCTTCCCATCGCTCACCGGCGCCGTCGGCGTTTGCACCGCCCGCGTCGTCGTCGTCGACCGTCGCCCGCGCGCCGCGCGCGGCTTCACCATCATCATCGCCCGATTCGCGCGCGCGCCGAACGTCGTCGTCGTCGTCATCGTCGTCGTCGTCGTCGTCGTCGGTGGTCCTCGAATCATCATCATCAGCGATATATACACACACACACGCACCACGCACGCACCGCGTACCGCCACCGAGTGCGGTCAACGACGACGCGCGCGAGAGAGATATCATCATCATCATCATCGTCGTCAAGGTCGTCAAGGTTGTCGTCGCGTGTGCACCGGGGTCGGACATCGGGGTCGGCCCCATGCGATCGTGTCCGTGCTCCGCCAATCGTGACCAGGCGCAGCAGACGAGACGCGAACGACGCCGCGCCCCTAAACCCCCGCGCCATACATGGATCGCGCGCATCCACATCCACATCCACATCCATCGCGGATGCGATAGATTTGTGAGATTTGATTCGGGGAGATCCGAGGATGCTCGGACATTCGGCGTGATGCTCGGACATTCGGCGTAATGCTCGGACATTCGGCGTGTGTATGGGCGGTGTGTGACGCCACCAGGTGTATCATCGCATGCATCCACGCGCGCGCCCGGGACCCGCGGCCGTTGGCGTCGTCGTCGTCGTCAGTCATCGGAACGACGGTCGACGGGCGACGGGCGCGAGGGGGTGGGGAGAGGCGCGGTGGTGGTGGTGGTCGTCGTCGTCGTTGGAGATTGTGGAGATTGTGGTGGTTGTGGTGGTGACGATCGATGTGGCGTCATCGGTGTCGCCATGGGTGTCGTGGACATCATCGTGCGATGCGCGTGGGGGTGCTCATGGCGGTGCTCATGGCGGTGCTCGTGGCCGTGCGCGGGGTCTCGGGGGCGATTGATATACGCGCGGTGACGACGGCGTCGAATGGGGTGACGTACGCGGGCGCGGCGGGGTATCGCGGTGGGGTGGTGGACGCGTGCGGGACGTGCGACGGCGACGGGACGTCGTGTCAAGGGTGCGACGGGTTGGCGAATTCGGGGAAGATGTTCGATGCGTGTGGGGCGTGTCAGAGTGCGTGTCAGAGCGGTGGGTCGTGCGCGTTTAATGCGACGTGTGCGAGCTGCGATGGGACGACGTTGGGTGGGGCGGTGACGGACGCGTGCGGGGCGTGCGAGGCGCCGACGAGCGCGACGTTTTCGCGCGCTGGCGTGCCGGATTTTCATCTCGGTGGGTGCGTCGGGTGCGATGGGGTGCCGAATTCTGGAAAGACGCTCGATGTGTGTGGTGTGTGTGGGGGCACGGGTTGTGATGACGTGGATAGCGAGAATTGGAGCTGGTGTTGCGACTGCGCCGGGACGCCGTTTGGGACGTCGGTGATAAACTTGTGCTGCGAATGCGTAGAATCGACAGTGTATTACGGTACCGATGTCACCGCGAAACCTGCGGAGCATGCCGAGGTCGAATCGCTCTGGGCGCAAGGCCGCACGGCGTATGCGACGGCGAAATCGTTACTTGAGACTTTCAGTCTGCAACTTGCGCCGCAGCCAAAGACGAGCGCGAGGGCGCATTTGGAAGAGGCACAAAACGCGTTTACCGCTGCGTGGACTCTGGTGAATACGCTCAAAGCAGCGGAAACCGGTGATGTGTGCTATCCGACCCTATCGGCGAATCCGCAAGCGGTAGGATCGCGAGATGCGTGTGGTGTATGCGGCGGTCAAGTTACCGAGTGCCTTGGATGCGCGTCGACGGGCGCGGTGCTGCCCATCGGTCCGCTCGGGGGCTTACTTCTCGATGATTGCAACAAGTGTGACGGCGACACTGATGCTGATGTGTGTGGTCTGTGTGATGGACCCGATGACGGTTTGGCGTGCATCGGTTGTGATGGTGTTATCGCGAGCGGTAAAACATTTGACGCGTGTTTCGATTCGCGCTTGACCGACTCGCGAATGTACACCGTCGACGGCGTCACGGGTGCGAAATTTGCCACGTTTGCGCTCGGAGAAGTAGGCAGTGGGTGTAGCGACCCTGTAGCGTTCGAAGCGGCGTGTGATGCCGGAAATGGTGGATGTTGTGGCTGCGATGGTGTACCGAATAGCGGTAAATCTCTCGACGCATGCGGCAACTGCTTAATTGAAAACGGCGAAGGATGGATCTCAGACGAAAAACAATGCAACGAGATTTATCTCATCAAACTAGACAGTGGGGTCGTCATCGGGCCATATTCACGGGATGAAATCGTTGCTGGACAGGTGGTGTACACCGACCTCACGACGGACGAACAAACCGTCTACGTGATTGAGCCGACGACAATGATTGCTAACGCGGCCGTGCAAACCGTTGTAGAAGTCGTGACATACGGCGAGACAGCAGTAGAGTTAGAAAACGTTCTGCAGTGGCAGTCTATTTACGTAGACGCTCGGGCCGACATTTTGTCTTCCACCGCCGAGGCAAAGGTTCCCAACGAAGTCACGGTGTCAGGGCAGCGCGTGTTGAACACGACCGCGTACGAACAGCTTCAAGTCAAGGACGGTTTCGCGGGTGTATCTTATCCGTTTTGCACCGGCGTTTCGTATCGCGGTGAGCACCGTTTACACGGTAAGAAAACTGGGGCAAACTATTTCGGCATCGTCACGTCGAGCGCGTCCATGCCCGACGATTGGGAAGACGCGCAAGGCAAGCAAGATTTCCCGTGGAACTCGCACTCTGAGCGCATTTATGACTACATCACTGACTGGGCCGATCAACGGTGCACGTGCACGGCGGATTGGCGATTTGATAGCGAGCCCGTCGTGCCGACATGCGAACGGGTGTGGTTGCAGGCGAGTGAGAAATTAGAACAAGCGTCAATCTCTCGTTCGTGGGCGGGCGGATCTTGGCGCGTAAGCGGCGGCTGGTGGACGCAAGATTACGGTCAAAAAACAACAACAACTGCTGATATTGCGCGAGGTCCGCGTCGTATTGATTCAACCGGCGATTTTCGCGCGGTCAGTATGACGACAGCGAGCCAGGCGAATGATGAACTGGGTTCGTGCGACTACGCCGCGCTTCGCGTCATCAACACGGCGAGCAATTCCATTGGCGCTGTGTGGTATCCAGACGCCCAGGAAGTCGTCAAAGCGTTCAATATTAGTTTTTCGTTTATGATAACCCAGCCCAGCGTGACGTGTGATACCGTGAGTAAAGTCACAGGTGCGTTTGTGCAAACGCTGCACTCGCACTATTACGAGACGTGCACCACGTCTGGCGGCGAAGGCTTCGCGTTGGTCATTCGCGACGACACAGCCGATGCGCCGACGAATACAAACTACGGTGACGGTGGGTCTAATTTAGGCTACGGTGGTATTCCAAACTCCATCGCCATCGAATTCGACACTGTGTACACCGCAGACAATATCGAACCTCGCGAAAGCCACGTAGCCATTCACTCTCGCGGCAAGAGCGCCAACACCGCGCACGGATCCGCGAGTCTTGCCACCGTTCCCCTCAACGGTGCCACCTTCAACGACGGCAAAGTCCACCAAGTATTCATACAATACTTCCCAAACATTACCGTCGATGAGATGTTCATCGCGATTGAATCCGGCGAAATCACAGGATTAAGCACGGCGCTCAGCGCGCACACCGCCGACTCCATCGGCTTTATCAAGGTGTACGTCGACAGTTTCGACGCGCCCATGATGAGCGTACCATTCAACATGGAGACCATCTTGCGCGACAGCAAGACAAATTCAAAAGCCTACGTCGGATTCACCGCGGCGTCGGCGAATTCGTGGCAGGCGGTGGATATCATCACGTGGAACATGACTTCAGACGCGTGAGCGCTCGCCCAGTCAGCGCCCCTTCGTAGCTTGCGAGGGTGTAGAAATTCGCCACTTCCAACCACGCGCGTCGCGTGCGTTTGTAAGCACTAAATCAAACTCTAGCAACTACCGACGCATAGCACATCAATTTGACGCCGCGTGTCATGTCCTCCGACGCCGTCGACGTGCGCGTCGAGCCGCCGCCCGCGCGCTCGGCGAAACAGTTGCAACAGCAGCAGCGCGGCTCCCCGACGGACGTCTTCGCCGTCGCGGATCTCGCCCGCGCGTTAGCGCCAGAAGTCGACGACGAGGGTAATCATGAATATAAACGGCACCTATGCGCGCCATCGCCGACGCGGTTCGAGGAGCTCGTGACGCAACTGCAATGGCGAATCAGCGAGGGCGGGGGGGAGGCGTTGTACGAAATCGGCGTCGACGATGACGGTTCTGTGTTCGGCTTGAATTCAAAAGACATGGATGCGTCGCTTCACACATTGACGCGCATGGCGGATGCGCTGGCGTGCGACGTGAGCGTGGTGAGCCGCCGGGAGGTGATGAACGCGCGAGGGAAAAGCGCGACGACGGCGCTGGTGCGACGAAGACTGGACAAAAAGTGCGAGCACTTGGAAATTCGCATCACGACGCTTGGCAACGTAGATTCCGGGAAAAGTACCATGCTTGGCGTGTTAACAAAAGGTGGTTTAGATAACGGCCGAGGATTGGCGCGAGGCGCAATCTTCAAACATAAGCACGAGCTCGAAACGGGGCGCACGAGCGCCGTAGCGACTGAAATTTTGGGCTTTCACGCCGACGGTTCGATCGCAAATTACAGCGATGCGGACGTTCGCGATGCGCATCAGTTGCGATGGGAACAAATTGCAAAGGCATCATCAAAAGTGATACACTTTTCTGACCTGTGCGGGCATGAAAAGTATTTGAAAACCACCATGCACGGCATGAGCGCGTCGTTGCCAGATTATGCAATGCTCGTAGTCGACTGCAATCGAGGCGCAATCGTGGGCATGACAAAGGAACATTTATCAATCATGCTTGGTCTAAAAGTACCGTTTTTTGTGGTCATGACGAAGGTTGATATGGCATCCGAGGAAAACCGTCAAGCGACGCTCGACGCGCTGTTGAAAATGTTAAAGCGACCGGGGCTTCACAAAACGCCGTTGAACGTCAAGAATATGCAAGACGTGCTGACGTGCGTAAAGACGATCTCTGGTGGAGTCGTGACGCCAATCTTTCAAACGAGCTGCGTTACCGGCGACGGCATGGATCTCATTCGATCGTTCTTGAACCACGTGCCCTCGCGTAAAATGTTCGAGTCGACGGGGGGTGACGGCAATCCACCGTGTGTGCACATCGATTCGTCCTTTTCAGTGCAGGGCATCGGGACGGTGGTGAGCGGCGTCGTCACGAGCGGCACGATCGTTAATCACGCGACGCTACTGCTAGGCCCAGATGGAAATGGCGTATTTGTGCCCGTGACCATAAAAGGTGTGCAGAACAAGCGCGTGAACGTGGAAAGCGTCGAATCAGGCAACACTGGTTCCTTCGCCATCAAGCTCAAGACTCGCAAAGACGGAGGTCATCTGAGCAAGCACGACATTCGCAAAGGTATGGCATTGATTTGTCCAACCGCTAAACCTAAGGCGACGTGGCAATTTAAGGCGGAGGTGCTCATTTTAACGCACCCGACGACGTTAAAGCGGGGATACTCGCCCATTTTGCATTGCTTAACCGTCCGTCAGTCGGCACGCATCGTCGAGATCGCCGATAAAGATTCCAAGCAAAAGGACTTACTACGCTCGGGCGACCGCGCGATGGTTACCTTTGAATGGAGCCACCGTCCAGAATTTTTATGCGAGGGCAGCCGAATTATTTTTCGCGAAGGGCGAACGAAGGGTATCGGAATCGTGCGCTGCATTATGCCAGATATACCGCGCACGCCACCAAAGAACAACAAAAAGTTTCCTGCGATTCACAGAACGCTGGATACCAATATATGAGGTGCCACATGACATGAATGCGTTTTAGATACACACGAATTTCTACGACTACTGCTATGACTATTGAACCTTGTACAAATGACATCAGGACTTACGACGTCGCCGACGAAAGTATTCGCATAAATTCGCCGTACGCGTTTTCCACTTCATACAACAACTCTCTCACCTCATCTTCGCTAAATGACTCGCTCGCGCGCATGGTATCTAATTTCATCATCCACTTTCGCACGATCGCCGTACCCGCGAAATCTTTAGGCACGCGCGTCACTTTATGCAACGCCACCAACAAGTCGCCGAGCGCCGGCGCGACTTGGTCCTTGGCGCGCATATCCAATTTTAACGTATCCAATACCGTAATAAAACAATGCGTCGCCTCTGCGACGTACTTTGCCTCATTCGCATACCTATCACTCGCTCGCCCGCCTCGCCCAGCGTGATGTTCAAGCGTCGCCGGCACGCCCACCTCCAATCGTCTTCGAGCGCTCGGCACGCGCGCGCCATACGCCTCGAAAAACGCATCCAAATCCGGCACGCCCTCCCCCGGACCGAGCTCCAAGAGCACCGCGCGCAGAGTTTTAAACTTCCCCATGAGCTCAACGCACGTGCGCTCGTATTCGTCGTCCGCGATCGCGCTGCGTACGTACGCGCGCTCGAGTTTTTCAATCGCCCGCGCCAAAGCGAAAAGCGTCGCGTAATCGTCGTAGCGCTTCTTCCCGGCGTTCGTGTCCCACAGCTTCACGCGCGTCGACGACGGCGGCGACGACGGTGACGTCATCGCGCGGCGTCGGTCGATCGACCGATCGAACGACCGGCGGCGGGCAAGCGAGACGACCGCGCGCGCGCGAAGTGCCGCCGCGTTAGACTGCGACTCGCGACAACACAATGTCGACGAGCGACTTCACCCAAGACGATTTCGCGCCCCCGCCGTCGTCGGCGTCGGTGAATGACATGACGCATAACTTCAGCGGTACGTGTGCGACTCGAGCTCGGCGCGATTCGCGCCAGTCGCGCGTCGTCCGACGCGCGCGATTCGAGATCTGGTTGACTCGAATGACAGTCTCGACGACGATGATTCGCACGCGCGCGCGTACTGACGACACGACCGCATCGGTTCGACGCACACAGGAACTGCGCTCACGGATGGTGGATCTCTAGACGGCGACTTTATGGCGCGATCGACGGAAGGGTCGGCGCAAGACTTTCAAAGCGCGCAATTCGCGCCCCAGGCGAACAACGCGTCCTTCGCGAGCGTGAGCTCATTGAGCGGTTCCGTCGTGGATCAGGGCGCGGATGCGCCGGTGGAACGCGCGGAACACGTCATGAGTGATGGTTTGGATGATTTTGGCGATTTTGCGGCGGAGCCGACGGCGACGGTGATGGCGACGGAGCCTGAGACGCGCGAGGTCGACGCGGGCGCGTGGACGGAGGAGAACGTCGTCGGCGTCGCGGAACCCGCGGTGCCGATGGAGGAACACGTATCTGCGCCACCGAGTGTGGTGAGTGAAGCGTTGAGTGAGGAGACGTTCGCGGCACCGGTAGAATCTGCGCCGGTGCCGGCGGCGGAGCCGGCGCTCAACGCGTACAACTCGCCGTTTTTGCAAGCGTTTCGCGCCCAACAAGCCAAGCAGCTCGCGGAGAAGGAAGACGCGGAGCGTCTTGAGATTGAACGCATCAAGGAAGAAGCTCAAGCTGAACTCGAACTCATGGATTCTCAGCGCGCCAAGCAAATTGCGGCAGTCAAGGCGGCGAACCGCGAGCGCCAGTCGGCGGAGGTGGAGCTCTTCGCCAACGCCAGCGGATGGGAAGCAGTCGTCAACTTGGTGAGTGAAGAAAACCTTGTGCCCGAATCCCTCACCGATTTGTCCAAGATGAAATCTTTGTTGCGCGTGCTGAAGAACACCCCTCCCGTGAAGGCTTAGAAGTGAAATAATAACGAAACAAAACGAACGACATATAAACAAGCAATGTTTATAACGCGCGTCCAACAGTAATTAGGCTTCACAACTTTCCGACGCGTGCTTCGGCATCGTCCTCGTCGCCACCGTTCGTGCGCGCGCGGCAGCAGCCGAGTCAACGCGCGCGCACTCGATCGCCACCGCGCCATGTCGCGCCCACGCGCATCGTCGCCGTCGTCAGCGACTCAGTGGACGACGCGCCTGCTCTCGGTGCTCCTCCTCGCGCTCGCCACGTTTTGCGTCGCTGCTCGCGCGTCGCGCGCGGAAATCGTCATCGCGCACGGCGCGGTGACCATGCACGCGCGCCAAAACCCGCTTCCGAGCCTCACGCTCGCGGACATTGTCGCAAAACACGTGGCGTTTCCAAAAGAGGAGCTCGCGGAGGAGTTGCTGGACGACGTCCGGGACGCGTGCTCGTCTCTTCAGGGCCCGACGTGCGGTGCGCTCGGGGCGATGGCGTCCACCGCAGATGTCGACAATGGTTCGTTGTCGCGCGCGGACACGATGGTGGTGCCGCAAGCCGGCCGTCGGTCGCGGGTGAAGGTGGTTCGTTTGGACAACGTGGAGGATTTGGTGACGTATTTTCACAAGCACCACGTGACGGCGAGTGGCGACGACGGAGTGAAAATCACCGCAGATTTCTCCCGCGAAGGAGCGGACATGGGTAAAGCAGAGGGGGACATGGATTCCGATGGTGGCGGCGCGCGAACGACGCACGAGTCGATTGAGAGTTTATTTAGCAATTTAGAAAGACAGTCCCGAGCGGACGCTTCGGCGGAGGCGGTCAGAGGCGGAGGCGCGTTCGACGCCACAGTCAAATCCGTCCCCGGCCTCGCACGACGCCGAGTGTCCTTCTACAACTCCAAAGCAAGACTTGTCTCCGTGTACTGGGTGAATTTTGACGGTCAGGAAGTGCACTACGTCGATGTGCATCCAAAGGAAAACGGCGTCGTGCACACGTTTCAACGTCACGTCTGGATCGCTCGCGACTACGAAACCAACGCCTTCATCACGCAATTCGTCGTCGGCGACGACGGTACTAAACCTCAACGGTTTATTGTCGTGTAATTGCCTCGTTCGTGCCTCGCTCTTGTAATTGTACCTATCACATGTGTACCGCCGACGTCGCTATCCAAAACGCGCGGTGCACGGCGCTCGAAGGGCCCACCGCCCGCCTCACTTTGCCGCACGACTTTCACTCTACTTTTACACCGTCGCGCTCGCTCGCTCGCGACTACTCGACGACCGAACGATCGCTTCGACAACGACCGAACGCTTCGACGACCGACGACCGACGACCGACGACCGACGACCGACGTTTCGCGGCGCCGATACCCGACGAGGTGCTGACGAGGACACCCTTTTCGGGACGCTTTTTGAGCTCACGTACATAACGCGCGCGTGCGATGTCTGCGCTCGATACCGTGCGCCGCGTGCACGAGGAAAAGTTCTTCAAGGTGGAACAGGAGCGCGAGATAGAGCGCTACGTTGCGCGGTTAAAGGCGGAAGGACGGTATGAGAGCGCGATGAAGGCGGCGAGCGAGGCGGCGCCGACGACGAGAGCGTCGAGCGCGTTGCCGCAAATCATGGCGCACTCGTTGCGCTTGAGCGCGGCGGAGGCGGTGAAGCACGATAAGCGTGTGATTGATCGGGAATTTATGAATCGTCACGTCTTGACGACGAATTTGAGGTTTACGGATGGGTTTTTGATGGGTGGGCGCGTGTCGCTCGGGAAGAGCAAATGGACAGCGGGTACGACTGGGTCTGGCGTTGAAGGCACGACGATTTTCAGCGTGCACAAGGCGCCTGCGTTAATGGCGACGCAAACTAAGCACGTGTCCAATGCGTTGGAATCGCGTGTGGCAAAGCACATGGTGGATACGACGTTTGTAGAAATTGCTGGAAAGCGCGTGAAATTGCTCCCAGACCCGACGCCCGGGCGCGCCATGGCGTGGGGTGGTACGCTCGCGGTTTGGGGCACACTCGGCTTGACGCTCACCGCGTGCAAGGCTCTAGGCATTCATAACATTGGAGACGTGTCGATAGTCATGAAGCGCAAGATGGAGCCGTATGCAATGGCGCTCAAGGAGAGTTTATCGCCGCTCAAGTCGCAGTTTGCGCTGGACGCCAACGCAGATTCACCAAAGTTCCGCGACTCAGATTTTGCGCACGGCATTCGCCGAGTGTTCGCATAGTGCGAATATCAAACGAAGCGTGTGCGCGTTTAACGACCACACGCCGTTGCATGTTGTTGTGAACTATGTTTAATTCTCAAATTCTCTCTATAAACTAATTTTTCCAGCGCTCAGTTCTCGCTCACGCCTCTTCGATGCCATTAATCTCCAACACGCGAAGGCCTGTAAGCTGCGCCCTGTACCCATTCGAGCGCCTGTAATTTTTTCTTCGCTTCTTCTTGAAAATAATCTTCTTGCCATCGCGGACTTGTTCCTCAACCAACGCCAAAACCTCCGCACCCGGCACCGTCGGTCGCCCGATCACCGTTCTATCCTTATTCCCCAACATTAACACTCGTGGCAGCGACACGACGTCATTGATATCCACACCTTTGATCTTGTCTACGAGTATTAAATCATCGGGCGATACTTTGAACTGGTGCGACCTGATTTGCACGACGCCGTACACCGCCTTGCGCGCGACATCTAACCCTGATTCTGGATCAATCACCGGCTTTCGGTCGTCGCTGACGAGCACCACAGACTCCGGCACGGCTTCATACGCGGACGTGACGCCACCGTCAATCGTCAGCCCGCTCGCGAACGTGCGCGCGGGCGCCCATGCGATGTGGGCGCGGGTTGAGCTCGAGGCGAGCGGCGCGCTGAGCGCTGAAGCTTGCGCCATCGACGCGGACGTCGACGCGGCGGCGTGCGTCATAGACGCGCGTAGCGTCGTCATCGCACGAAGAGTTGCGTGTCGCGACATTGCGAGGTCACTGCGTGCGATTGTAGCGCGAATGCGCGAGGCAGTGACTGGCGATAATGGACGATCGAGTGCGGCGTAAATACAACACGCGACGTGAATATGTACAAATATTAGTTGAAGCTACAGGCGCAGAGCTAGCGCGCCATGTCGGTTTCGACAGACGCCAAGGCATCTGCCATAGTTCGTTGTAGATTATGTAGCTCGAGCTCGAGACTGTCCATATCTCGACGCAAGTCTCTCGTCGGCGGACCGGCGTCTCGAGGCGACGGGACGTCTTCATCAGAAGACGTATCTTCTATATCCATCGGTGTTGGTGGCGGTTGATGCTCTGTCGCTTTTGTGACCTTTGATACTCTGACCATCTCTATAGCGCGCGTTGTGGCCTCGGCGGCGGCACGAAGCTCAGCATCATGCGCATCGGCTTGAACATCGAGCTCTCGGCGTGCCGCGGCCAACTCACGTTCGAGCACCACGCGCTCTTTCTCAGCAACGCGAATGACGTCGTATGCATCATTGAGTTCACGTTCTAAAACTTCTACCCGCGCCTTAGTGCGTTCCATGTCACTAATGCTCCACGACGATGGAATCGGTCGCTCGTCCGCGACGGGTGCCGCGTCTTCGACATCCTCATCCAAGCTATCGCGCAGCGCAATCTTTTCCGTCAACGACGCGAGCTCTGCGATGACCGCACTCACCGCTGAACCGCCTAGCTTCTTTCCGCTCGGCGCCGTCGGTGCGAACGAACGCAACGCTTCCAATGCCATTTTCAGCGTCGCCACTGATTTCTTACGTTGCCTCGCCTCGCGTTCGAGCGTCTGTGTGAGCTTCTTCTTTAATCCTTTCACCAATCTCGCACGTTCTTCGCGCATATCATCGTGCTCCTGCTTTAATTTATTATGCGAGTAGGTCAGCGCGGCATGCGCGCGCTTCAGCGCTTCATACTCCTCCCTTGAACGCTCGATTTCAACGCCAGCGGCATTCCGGCGCTTCTTCTCCCTCGCGAGCTCCTCGCGAAAATGTCCCGCTTCCTTCGTGAGCGCCCTGAGTTTCGCCACCGTCGATGCATTCGTCTTAACACTGTTTGTGCCCTGACGCACGTACGCACGAGGCGGTGCCCGATCCGACGGCGTGGGTGGTTCGCTCTCGTCGCTCGTCGTCGAGTCGTCGTCGACTCCGTCGTATCCACCCACATGCGCGCCGAACGCGCGCACCTGACGCCGTCGCGCGCGCGACGGCGTCGCAAACGTGTGCGCAGACCTTCCGCGCGCCGGCGCCTCGCCGTCCCGCGCTCGAGCGCCGCGCTTGAGCGTGTAGCCCGCGGGTGAATGCCCAACGGCCGGTTCACGCGCGCGAACGCGGCGCCGCGCGCCCTCCTCGTCCTCGTCGTCGAGGTGCATGAGCCAAGACGAACGAAGTCGCGCAGCGTCTGTGACTCCCGCGCCGGCGTCATCGGCGCGCGGCGCGCGGCGACGCTGCATTTGTCGCCGCAACGACGAGTGACGACATTCCGGCGCGGCAGACCACGACGCGCGCCATGGTGGACGCCGCCAAGCCCGGCGCGAAGAAGCGCGGGCGGCCGAGGAACCCGAACAAACCGCGGCCTAGGAAGCCTGGCCCACCTCCAGAAGCTTTGCGAGTGCGTGTTTAGACGAGCGACGTTGAGCGACGACGAGACTTGGAAAGACAATTGCAACCGCTCAAGCTCGCTTTCTGCGCGCGAGAACGAGTTATCTGTCGCGCGTGTCGCGTCCGTTACACCGAGACTGACGAGAATCGTGTTAACCGATGCGTATAGGTTCGACATAATCCGATATTTGATGAAATGCGCCAGCAAATGGATGCAGTCGTGGCGGCTATACACCCCAAGCGAGGCGGTGGCGGCGCGGCGCAGACGTCGTCGAAACCTTCAGAGACGTTGGCGGATCGCGTAGAAAAGGTTGTGGGGATCACAATGACAGAGAAGGAAAAGGCGGCGATTGAGAAGGAGCGTCGGGAGGCGGCGATGTATTGGCCGGTGAGTTTAAATCCAAAGCTCAAGCCCAAGGGGTGCGTGGTGAGCGACGACAGAATGTCGTTCACGAGCACGAAGGGCTATAAGACGTGCGTGGCGTCGCACGGGGTGAAGACCGCGGGGGCGTATTACTACGAAATTGCTATTATAGCGCTCGGGGAGACCGGGCACGCGCGCGTCGGGTGGAAGTCTAAATCGGGTGAGCGAAACGCGCCCGTCGGTTTCGACAAGTTTGGCTATGGGTATAAGGACATCGGCGGAGAAAAAGTGCATCAGGGCGTGACGTCAGCGTATGGTGAACCGTTTAAAGAAGGTGATGTGATTGGATGTTATATTTATGTCGACGTAGATGTACCGGTGAAGGCGCGCGGAACGAAGGTGACGACTGTGAATGCGGCGAGCGAGCCAACGGAGAATGCGAGTTTTATCGCCTTTGCCAGAAACGGAGCGTTTCAAGGTAAGGCGTTTGAAAGTTTAACCTCTGGCGACGGCGCGTACTTTCCAGCAGGATCGCTCTATACCATGCCCGATGTCGAGCCCGCGCAGTTGAAATTTAATTTCGGGCCGACGTGGGCGTTCCCACCGGATGTCAATGCGGTTGGATTTGTGGCGCCGCGGCCAATGTCGCACTTTGCCCCTCCACGTCCGCCTCCGCAAGAAGTGAAAACCGAGCCCGAAGATGCCAAGGCCGTAGATACCGAATGGCAAGACGCCAAACCAGCCATAAGTAGCGATGAACCTAAACCAACGATAGCACTAGAAGGGTTTCCGACATCGGCAAAGCCGAGCGCGACGTAGTAGTAGTAAGACCAAATTTGGATGTTTGTTTTACAAATGTTGACAACTAATTATAGGCACGCGCACTCACGCCGAGACCTTCAACCTCGCAGCTTTAACTTGTTTCAATTGTCTCTTCATCTTCTTCCTGCTCTTAGCGTCGCACTGAAACGTCATCGCTGCCGCTTGTTTTGCCGCGCTTCCTTGTCGAACGCGACCCTTGCTCACGCCCGAGTTTTTCTTATTCGTCTTCAAGAATATATCAGCCTTACCCACCGCGTTCAATCCCCATGCCATGGCCTCATTATTTCGCCTTTCTGCATCCCTCGCCCGAGCTAACGTCGCCGCATCGACTTCTAACGGCGCCTTGTCGTCATCCACGTCCATCTTACCGTCGTCGTACTTCATGTTTTGATGCGCCTTTGAGTTCACCACTGGGATTTTAGGCTTGGCCATCGCCTTAGCCATCGCTGCTTGCTTGGCGTCAAACTTCTCGCGTTCGGCATCGGTTTCCGACACCGCGATTTGCCGCGACAGGCGCACTTCGCGCTTGCACGCGGCGCGCGCAGACTTGCCCATGGTGCGCTGGCGGCGGCTGGCGGCGGCGGCGGCGTAAACGTTGGTTTAGTGTCGCGCCTGAACGACTGCGATGCGAGACGCGCGGTGTGAAACGCGTAGCGTTGGTCGTTGATGCCTGCGTTCGCTCGTTCGAGGGCGATGGCGAGGTTGGCGCGCGCGTGCGCGACGACGAGTGCGGTGGAGCTGCTCGGGCGTGCGCCTCGCAGTCGCGGGGACGGTTGTCGCGCGACATTGACGTGCTGCGATGACCATCGATCAATGCGCGTGGTGCGCGAACGTTGTGTGTCGAAAACAATGACTAATGCGCGCGGTGCGTGCTATTCATACTTCGTTCGCGCGAGCTAGGTCTAAGATGTCGTCGTCGAGCGCGCACCAGACGCCAGTTTTGTCAAGCGTCTTTGCGGACACGTCGATAATTTGCGGAGTAAATACGCACGTGTGCGTCTTGTGCGCGGCGTCTAAGAATGCTACGGTGCGTACATTGATGTCGTCGACGTGGTTGTCGATGATGACGGTAAATAATACGCTGCAATCTTTGGCGATTTGACTGACGACGAAATCTCGTAACAGAGCGCCATGTTCGGCAGTCAAGTTTGTCAAATCGTCTTTAAGTTCAGCCGCCAAAACGTGCGCACGCGCGTACCCAATGCAATGACGTGACTGCACACGTAGGATGTGTGCAAAGACGTCCGCACTTGCGTCAATCATCCCTGGAAGCGCTGCTCGAATCACGTCCAGCGACACATTCGCTTGCGTGCCGCTTTCATCCATCAATACGTTAAAGTCACCGTCGCATATTCGCAAATTATTTTGTGGACATTCAAAAAGCGCATTGATCGCTGTTTGAATTCTGAGCTTGTCACCAGAGAATAAATCTAATGGATCGTAAGCGCTCGCCGTCTTTCGCTCGCCGCGCGCCAACTTGAGCGTTTGGTGCAACTGATATCGACTAACTTCTTTCCCGTCATCAAGCGTGACCGCAACGCCCGATTTAGGTTTGATTTCAACGAGAAAAACATCTCGTGTTCGTGAGAAGCACGAGTGCGCGCGTGCGGCGAGTCGCGACAACTGACCGAACCGCTCGGCGACGTCAACGCGTTGACCGTCCCGTCGACGACGCTCGAGGCGCTCTGCGACATCGTATTTCGACGCTAAACCAGCGATGAAATCTGAGGAAAACTCCACAATGCAAGGCTCTATATCGCTCACTTCCCTAGCCAGCGTTGGAGCATCGCGATAAAACTCGTCCCGCGCCCGGCGGTCTGCGGCGACCCAAGACTCGCCGACGCCGACGTCCTCGTCGCTGCACGTGGCGAGATCCCATACCGCGGCGTCAAGCGCGCTCTGTTGCCAACGGCGATTGTTTTGAGTTTTGCGCACGCGCAGCAGCGCGCGGTCGAGCCTCACGCGCGGTCCACGTTCGTGCGCTGGTCCTCGGTACTCAAACACGCAGTGTGCGTTGCCTTCATTCAAGTATTCAAACGACGCCACGTCGTCGACTGTGAGGATGATGCGCGTCGACGCGCATTTGCCGTCTTGCGCTCTGCCCATGACTCTACACGGTGACACCACGCCTAGGCGCGCGTGCGTGTGCGGCAGAGCTCGAGGAGTTTGAGCTACGTAAAGTTAGTTGGAAATATTACAACGCCAACGCGGACTTGATTTATCCCATCGACGCACGAAACGCGTCAATCTTCTCAAATATATTTCTCGGATTACCCTGTATAAGTCTTCCCGACCCGTCGGAGCTGCCCGATGGAGGCGTGCCGACGCATCCAGCTTCGCAGTACGTCATCCACTGGTCGATGATTGAGTTTGTTGACGCCGGACACTCGTGCGCGGGACAGTGCCCGCCAGGAGATATCTCATAGTAGTCCGCGCGAGGAACCGCGCGCTTCAGACGCTGCCCCCAAAGAGGTACAACCCATGGGTCCTCTTTGCCGTACACTAGCGCGATTGGAATGTCGCTTGCGGCGAGCCGCGTTAACATGTCGTCAAACGACATTTTTGATTTCGGGCTCCATACCACCGAGCAAAACGCAGAAAGCGCGTTGGGATTATCGGTCGGCGCTATGATGCGGCGCACCAAGTCGTCATCTATTCTAGATTTGCTAGCGTACACAAGGCCAAGTAATCCGCTCACATTTTCAGCCGAGCGGAAACTATCCCAATACGCCTTAAACGGCGTCGACACCCACTTCGGCACCGGCAAACTGCCTTTCCATGGCGCCAAGCGATAGCCAAGCGAATTCTCATCATTCGGCACGAAGGCCCAAAACGGCGTAGCGTTCATTAAAATCAAGCCGCGCACGAGCTCTGGCGACGTCGCCGAAACGTACGTCGCTAGATAGCCGCCCAACGAGTTTCCCGCGACGTAGCTACTCCGACCGACAACATCGCGCAAGAAATCATCCACCTGATCCCGCCACATATCGATAGAATACTGAAACCCCTGGGCGTGTAATTCCTTCACGGCGTCGTCGTCACGCGGCCACGAATCGCCTTGCCCGCACAAGTCCAACGCCCACACGCACGCGCCCGCGTCGGCGAGCTCCTCGAGCTGCGCGCGATAATGAAACGTCCCGACGCCGAATCCGTGCAAGAACACTACGTGCTTCGCCGCGTTGACGTCTCCAGAGCGTTCGTAGTGCACGTCGTGCCCGCGCCAGGTGTAGCGCGCGTCTTTTTTCGACGACCCGTTATCCATCACAACCTCTGACGACGATTGAGACGACGACGAGCTCGCGGCACGGCGCGCGCGCGACGCCATCGCGCGCGCACCGTCGCGAGCGTGCATCATAGACGTCCCACGCGATTGCGCGACCGCGCTCGGTGACGTCGCGCGCGCGGTCGGCGTCATCGTCGTCATGCCGCGCACAGTGTCGTCAGTCGTCACTCGCGTGCACGAGCTCGAGCGACGTCCCGCGCCGACGATGGGGGGCAACCAGAGCCACGAGAATGACACGACCACGAACGCCGGCGCCGCGGCTGACGTGATGAGTGCCGCGCCGCCGCCGGCGCGCACCGCCGAGCCCGAACGCGTCGTCGAACCGGCGCCGCCGATCGCCATCGTCACGGACGCCGTCGCGACGCTCTCCGTCGCCGCGGCATCCGCGCCACCGGCGTGCGCGACGCCGCTCGCGAGAGCGTCCAAGGTTAAGGTTGATTTTCGCCCGTTCGGGGCGCCGCTCGCGTTTTTGGCTGCGGCGAAGATGCTCGGGATGGATGTCGCATGCGGCGAGCAGGTCAAGACGGCGCCGGAAACGCCGACCGCCGTCGTCGATGGCGGCGCGATGACCATCGTCGGCGCGCTGAATATGGTGGATGCGATCGTGAGTGCGGTTGATGGGAATTCTACGCTCATGGGCGCGAGCGCGGGCGAAGCGGAGGCGATTCACGATTGGTTGGCGCAGGCGAAGAACTTTCTTCCGGGTGGCGGGTTTGAGCGACAGTGCGAGCAAGTGGACGAATACTTGGCGACGCGCACGTATTTGGTTGGACACGCGATAACGCTCGCGGATTTAGCCATGTGGGCTGAGTTTACGACGAACCGTCAGTGGCTGGTGATTGTGAAGAAGAACAAGTGCGCCAACGTGCAACGTTGGTTGGCGACGTTGAACGCCGACGAGACGTTGGGAGCCGTCGTCGCGGAATCGGACGCTGGGAACCCAGTCTTGGTGAAAAAAGCCCCGGCGACGTCGGACGGTGCGGGTGGAAAGAAGAAGGCAGCTACGACTGGATCGTTCGAAGTGGATCTTCCTGGAGCTGAAGATGGCAAGGTGGTGACGCGTTTTCCGCCCGAGCCGTCTGGATTTTTGCACATCGGCCACGCCAAGGCGGCGTTGTTGAACCACTATTTTGCGCGTCGGTACAACGGTAAGCTCATCGTTCGGTTCGATGATACGAACCCTGATAAAGAAAACAACGATTTTGTGGATAGCATCATGGAGGACATCGCCACGTTGGGTCTCGATCCAGACGTCGTGACATACACGTCTGATTCCTTCGACGCCATTCTTAAGATGGCTGATAAGCTCATCAAGGAGGACAAGATGTACATCGACACGACGCCCGTGGATAAAATGCGTGAAGAACGCATGGCTCGTGTCGAGTCAAAGTGCAGAAGCCAAAGTGTGGAGGAAAACTTGCGTCTTTGGAATGAAATGAAGGCGGGTTCTGAAGAGGGCGTTGCGTGCGCCGCGCGATTCAAGATTGACATGTCTCATAACAACGGTTGCATGCGTGATCCTGTCGCGTATCGATGCAACGTGAATACGCCGCACCATCGTACAGGTACCAAGTACAAGGTGTATCCGACGTACGATTGTGCGTGTCCTTTTGTCGACGCGCATGAAGGCGTCACGCATGCGTTGCGAACTTCTGAATACGCCGACCGCGAAGATCAATACATCTGGATTCAAAAGGCTATGGGTTTGCGCAAAGTGCACATCTGGGAATACAGTCGTTTAAATTTGGAGTACACCACGCTTTCCAAGCGCAAGTTGCAATGGTTTGTCGACGAAGGTCACTCTACTGGTTGGGACGATCCACGCTTCCCAACTGTGCAAGGTGTCACGCGCCGAGGCTTGAAGGTTGAAGCGCTCAAGGAGTTTATGCTTTCACAAGGGGCGAGCAAAAACTGCAACTTGATGGAGTGGACGAAGATTTGGGCAATGAACAAGAAGATTATCGATCCCATTGCTCCCCGTCATGTATGCGTCGCCGACGAAGACCGCGTCGTCGTCAACGTGCTTGGTTTCCCCGACGGCGAGCACTGGTACACCACGCCAAAGCACAAGAAGAATCCGGATGTGGGTATCAAAGTTACCTTGCGTATGAAGGAAATCCTCCTCGAACAAGCCGACGCGCAATTGATAAGCGAAGGAGAGGAATGTACGCTCATGGATTGGGGTAACGCCATCTTCAAGAACATTGTCAAGGAGGGCGACGTGGTGAAGTCGATGGATTGCGAAATCAACCCCGAAGGGGATGTCAAGTCAACGAAGCTCAAGCTTACTTGGTTGGCGAACTGGAAAGAACTAGTGCCGGTCATCATGAAGGACTTTGATTACTTGATTACCAAGAGAAAGCCCGAAGAGACGGATGAGTTCAAGGACATCGTCAACAAGACGACGGAAATTGTGACTGTTGCTCGTGGTGACGGTAACTTGCGCGCGTACAACAAAGGAGAAATCATGCAAATCGAGCGTAAGGGTTATTTCATTGTCGACCGCGTGTACGTCAATGAGGCGCACCCGATGATTTTGTTGAACATTCCGGATGGCAAGAAAGCGTCCTGGGGCGTCGGCGCGAAGTAGACTTTTAATTCGAACACATTCAACACATGCGAAGACGACTGTCCAATTTATTTTGACATGACGTTGCAAATAACTATAGTTCTACAAGCTATTGCGCTCCGAGCGTCTTGCCGAGTTCGCCAGTCTCATGCATGGAATTTACGATGTCGTGTCCGCCGAGGAGCTCGCCTTCGAAGTACAACTGCGGAATCGTCGGCCATTCTGAAAAGTCTTTGATGACAAAAATCAAGTTTGGATTGTAGTAATCATCCAGCACGTTCACCGTGTCATAGTCTACGCACAGCTCATTCAAAACATTCACCATGCGATGAGAAAAGCCGCAGTCGGGCTCTTCCCGAGTACCTTTGATGAACGCCACTATCTTGTGTGTTTCAATGCAATTTTGAATCGCCTTGGACAACTCTTCGGCAGGCATGTCAGGCGTTTTCCCATCCGTCAGTCGCACGCACGCCTTGCTCGGTCTCGTCCGCCGCTCACTAAATAGCTTGTTATCCGGCGTGTTTCCGGGCGGCAAGCTCCCCGCCTCCGCCACGTACTCCATCATCCACGTCTTCCACGCCGTTTGCAAATCTGCCTTTGATGCATCAGGGAGCGACAAACATCGCACACTATAACAATACTGCGGCAGCTCAAACGCGTGCACTTTCACGCTCGAGTTTACTTTGCGACTCAACCCGACGTACTGCAACGCCCCTTTTTCATTGTAAATCGCATACACTCCCGGTGTGGCTGGTATCCCTTCGTGCCGGTGCCCATCATTCGCGAGCACGAACGACTCTGACTCCGCCATCGTCGGCGCACCGTTCGCACCGGACGCGCACACAACCATCGAGCGTGTCCACCGAGAGCTCGTCCTCGGCGACCCTAGGGCGCGAGCGCCCGGCGTCGAGCTCGCCCGCGCCACCGTCGTCGACGACGTCGTCGCCATTGACATCTTTGCGCGCATGCACAGCATGGTATTCATTTAATCCCTGGCCCTGCGTCGCCGCGCGACTTACGCCTCGCGCGACGAAAGCTGACGTCACAGCCGTAACAGCCCATTGTTAGTTGAAAAAGCACGCCCAAAATAGAACTCTAATCGACACGCAAAACTCGCCGACACCGCGCGCTCGACGCCACTTTTCGACACCTTCGGTACATACATAACGTGAACATGAGGTGCGGGCGCGTGATATGTGCGCGTACGCGCGTATGCGCTCGATTGTGCGGTTGTGCGCGCCGCTACACTCGACTTTTGGACGCGCGCGCGCTGTGGTCAATACCGCGCGCGGGAGACTCACCACTTTGACTTTTCCCGACATACGCAGAGAAATCGTGCACATTCAAGCGGGGCAATGCGGTAACCAAATCGGTGCAAAGTTCTGGGAGGTATGCCTCGGCCTCGGCCTCGCGCGGGCGTGAGCACGCGCTCGATGCGTCTCGTCTTTGCGTCGGCGACACTGGAGACGCGAAAAGTCAACCGTGCGCGCTAACCAACCACCGCGTCGCTCGTTTTCATAGGTAATCTGCGACGAGCACGGCGTCGACCCCACTGGCACGTACTGCGGTGATGCTGACTTGCAACTTGAACGCGTCAACGTGTACTTTAACGAAGCTTCTGGAGGTACGTTGACTTTTTCGCTTGCGCGCGAGAAGTTTAATTTTGTCTCATTTCGCAGGTCGGTACGTGCCGCGCGCGGTGCTCATGGACCTTGAACCTGGCACGATGGATTCTGTGCGTTCGGGACCGTACGGTCAAATCTTCCGCCCCGATAACTTTGTGTTCGGACAAACTGGCGCCGGTAACAACTGGGCCAAGGGCCACTACACGGAAGGCGCCGAACTCATCGACGGCGTGTTGGACGTCGTGCGCAAGGAGGCGGAGTCGTGCGACTGCTTGCAAGGCTTCCAAGTGTGCCACTCCCTCGGAGGTGGTACCGGTTCCGGTATGGGTACGCTCTTGATCTCCAAAATTCGCGAAGAATACCCCGACCGCATGATGCTCACGTTCTCTGTCGTACCGTCGCCCAAGGTGTCCGACACCGTCGTCGAGCCGTACAACGCCACGTTGTCCGTGCACCAATTGGTTGAAAACGCCGACGAATGTATGATTCTCGATAACGAAGCTCTCTATGATATTTGCTTCCGCACGTTGAAGTTGACGACTCCGACGTTCGGTGACTTGAACCACTTGATTTCTGCCGTCATGTCTGGTGTGACGTGCTGCTTGCGATTCCCTGGTCAGTTGAACGCGGATTTGAGAAAGCTCGCTGTCAACTTGGTGCCGTTCCCGCGCTTGCACTTCTTCATGGTTGGCTTCACTCCATTGACGTCTCGTGGCTCGCAACAATACCGCGCGTTGACTGTTCCGGAATTGACTCAACAAATGTGGGATGCGAAGAACATGATGTGCGCGGCTGATCCGCGCCACGGCCGCTATCTCACCGCCTCGGCGCTCTTCCGCGGCCGCATGTCCACCAAGGAGGTTGACGAACAACTCTTGAACATCCAAAACAAAAACTCGAGCTACTTTGTGGAATGGATTCCGAACAACGTCAAGTCGTCTGTATGTGATATTCCTCCCAAGGGCCTCAAGATGTCGTCCACGTTCATCGGGAACTCGACTGCGATTCAAGAAATGTTCAAGCGCGTCTCCGAAGCGTTTACGGCCATGTTCCGTCGCAAGGCTTTCTTGCACTGGTACACGGGCGAAGGTATGGACGAAATGGAGTTCACCGAAGCCGAAAGCAATATGAACGATCTCGTGTCCGAATACCAACAATATCAAGAAGCGACGAGCGACGACGGTTTCGAAGAGGAAGACGAGGACCTTGACGAACAAGCGTTCTAAATGCGTTGTAATCGAAAAAGTGTCCAACGGTAACTTGTGAACACCAGATACACATGGGCGCTGCTGATTGACGGAGAGAATAACACACGTGGGCAAATGAGCTGAAGCGCGCGCTCTGCACTAGCGCGCGTGCGAACCTAAGTAGCCCCATCAAAAGAACGCGAGCCGACTGAATGCGCCGTTCATACATACATACCGCGCTCCGCTGAAATTACACTCTCATTGTCATAACTTAAACATCATACCACTGCTGGCGCCCGCTAAACAATGTACAGAACTTTTGTTTTACCTGCTAGATCGTGTCCGTTTTCTGTTTCAAACGTTCAGTGAGCGTCCTTGACAACTTTTCCAGTCCATTTTTCTGATTCTCAAGCTGTTTCACACGCGTCTTTAAGGTTTCTCGTTCATTCACGAGCTCAATCAACTGTACGTTCGCCTTTTGCATTTGTAAAGACATCTCTAGTTTTTCTTTTTCTCGCTCCAACGCCTCCTTTCGGGCTTGATTCACGTCGTTTGCATAGCCATTCAATGCGTCGTCGTTCTGCTTGACGACATCTTTAAACTGCTCAAACTTTTCTCCATACGTCTTCAAATCCTGCATCAACGCCAACTCGCGCCCCATTCGGTTTTGCAATTCCTCGCGTGTTTTGATCAACTCCTCCTCGAGACCGCGTCGTAATTCATCCGCGTGTCGCTCTTTTGCTGCAAAGAGTTGCTCCATCGTCGCCATGGCAGTCTGGCTTCTCTCAGCGTGTTCCTCGTGCACCTTAACCTTCGACCGCATGATCGACACCTGCTCGCGCAACAGCGCACTTTCATCCTCCCATTGCTTTCTCTCCGCCTCCATCGCATGCGCGTTCGGCTTAATCGACTCGTACAAACCTTGAAGCGAACTCGTCAAAATCGCGTGTTCCTTCTCGAGTTCAGCATTCTTCACTTGCAACGCCCTCGCCAAGCCCTCGAGGGCGTCATGCCTGCGCGACTTGGCGTGCAATTCCATCGCGAGCATCGCCGCGTCGGCTTTCGCGCGCTTGAGCGCATCCTCGAGCGTTTCCTCTGACTGCATCGGGCGTCACGAACTCAAGCGTCGCGCTCGAGCTCTGCCGCCAGTCGTCGCCGGCGAGGATGGCGAGCGCGATGGCGAAGCTCGATGCGCTCCGCGCGGCGTACCCGGATGCCGAAGAGTGGATGCTCGAGGGCGTGTGCGCGTCCCTCGACGCGCTGAGCGTCGGCGGCGCGACTGACGGTGCGACTGGTGGCGAAGTGCGAGACACCATCGCGTCCTTCCTGGGCGACAGCGACGCGGTGGATGCGTTGAGTGCGATGTGGGCGCGCGCGCCGAGTGCGCTGGCGTCGTTGAGTGCGGCGAGCGCGACGGCGGACGCGCGGATGAAGGTGGCGCCGGCAGGGACGACGGCGTCGGCGTCGGCGCCCGCGCGAGCCGCGCGCGCTCCGGCGCGAGAAACTAAGGCGGTGCGATTTGTCGAGCGTAAATCATCAAATCAGTCGATCGCGTCGTCGAGTGCCGAACGACGACCCGCACCAGGGGACGCGCTCGCGCCTGGGGACTTGGCAAAGGCGTGCGTGAATTGCTTACGATGTGGAAAAGTGTACGACTTACGAGCCAAGGATGGGGTGATTTCGCAAACCGCGCTCGGGTTTTTAGAAGGCAGCGCGCGGTGCACGTTTTGTGGCGCGTTCGTTGCGGTAATTTTAGTCGACGGTTCGCGTTTTGTAGGCGGGAGCGCTGAGGGTGATGCTTCGACGTCCGCTGGAACGGTTGAGGACCCGCCGTCGCGAGACGTCTTTGACAAATTACGAGCCATTTCGTTAGGCGTTCAAGACGATGGCGAAGGTGATACCACCGCGCGCTCAGTACGTCGCGGTAAAGAGGTCGTCGACGACGACGACGCCACCGCTGTAGCCGTGGCTGCGAAGGACCGATTGGTGCACTTTGACCAGACGTCGGCAAAGCGTACCACCGTCATCGACGACCAAAGCGAATACTACGAAATTGACGGCAACGCCTGGCTCGATGAGCAGGAGCGCGAGGAACTGAAGAAGCAAGTGCAGGAAATGCGTGACGCTGAAGAAGAAGCCAAACGCCGCGCGCGCACGACGTGGACGCTCGACCTCATCGGTCGTCGCGTCGCCGCGCCCGCCCCTGAGGATGCCTCGACATCCACCGACCGTGACGAGCGCGCCGATGACGCCGCCCTCGCCGCCGCCAAGGCCATCCGAGCCGCTCTCGCCACGAACGAAGAACTCGCGCAAGGCGGCGGTGGTGCTGCCGCATCCGCCGCGAACACCGCGAGAGAACTCGAACGTTCTCGTGTCGTCGTCAATCCTTCCGTCGACCGCGCGCCCACGTTTCTTCGCGCCGCCGCGCACGTCAAACCCGAACTCACCCGCACAGACATCCCCGAAGCGCTCATGCAGCGCGTAGATCAATTAGAACACACACGCCGCGTGCTCGATGACGACCCTTTCGAGCGCGTGGCGTTAGAAGCTGCAGAATTAGGCTTTACGTAGACTTGCTATACCCAAAAGTCACCAAAGTGACCAACCGACCAACGAACCTTTTAGACACGCACTTTACGCGCGCCACTGTCGCGCCCGCACGCACGCCGCGGCGGCCGCGCCCGCGAAGACGCGTGACGAAAGACGTACGTCGGCGCGACCCGTTCGCTTCGTCGTCGCCATCGTCCCTCGTCCGTCGTCGGCGTCGGAAAGCATTTTCAAAGCGCCGTGTGACGACGCGTTTTCCCTCGGAGCACCATGGTGAAGTTTGCCCGTCGGTTAGATTCCCAACGCTTCCCTTCCTGGGCCGAGCACTACATCGATTACCGCGCGTTGAAGGGGTTGGTGTACGCCGCGGTGGAGGACGACGCGCGGGCGGGGGAGTTTTTAAACGCGCTCGGAGGAGAGATAAATAAGGTGCGCGCTGGGGAGGGCTAGAATATTCCGACTCGGCTCGCGCGCGCGTGGCGACGATGAGGCGTGTTGTTGTGTCACGCGCGTGAGGTGATGGACGTAAATGGTATTTTGAAGCGTCGTGCAGTCGCGCGATATCAATGATGAGTACTGACGGGCGTATCGTATCGTCGCGTATCGTAGGCGAATGCGTTTTATTGCGCGAGAGAGGCGAGTTTGAAGGAGCGGCTCGACGCGTTAGAGGCGGATTTAAGGAATGATAACAGCGACGAGATGTTGTTGAAGCGAGCGAAAAAGATGCTGGTGAAGGAGTTCTATCCCGAGCTTTCCGAGCTGCGCGAGTTTGTGGTTTTGAATTACACCGCCGTTATCAAGGCTGTGAAAAAATTCAACAAGAACTGCAACCGGAAGGAAAACGCGGTGAGTATTTTAAGCGAAAGTCCGATGTTTTACTCGTTGGGATTGGCCAAGCTCGTGACTCGTACGGAAATGCTTACTGTGCACGCGGCTCCGAAGAGGAAGACCAAAATGCTTGAAGATTCGATTTGTCCAGTGTGCGAAGACGTGCTCAGCAACCCAGTGGTGTTGCCGCATTGCAAGCACAAGTTTTGCTTCAAGTGTATCATTAACGCGGCGCCGTCGGCGAGCGCGCCGCTTATTACGACCTCGTCAGCGACCGATCTGAGTGATCTTTCTGAACTTCAGTCGCCTTTGATGAAAACTCCGGCACAACGGGTGGCGATGTTTCCAGGCCGATGTCCAGTGTGCAAATCGCGCGACGAAAATCACGGCACCGGTCACATGTTTCAGCCCGACCCTACGTTGGATGATTTCATCAAAAGTCACTTCAACGACGGTGATTTGGACACGGATGCAGATGATATCGATCCGGCATCACCGTCGTCCTCGAGTGAGGAGACACTCGTACCTCCAGAGTCGCCCACGCCGGCGCCGATGATTCGTAAAGTACTCCTCGTCGCCGTGGCTGGATGCCGAGTAGACTCGATGCTTACTGCGAATACGCCCACGCTCAAGTCGTTTATTCGAGGCAACAAGAATGCGTGCTTTTCGCTCGACATGCAAGCAAGCGCGATGCGATGCTCCACGAGCTCGAGCTCGCCCATGTTACCCGTGCTTACGGGTCAGTCGGTGAGCGTCTTGAAAGCCATCGACGAGGATGACGACGCGTCGTTAACATCTATGTTTGAGCGTCTCAAAGAAGTTCGGTCATGGGTCAAAGGCGCATTCGCCATCGGTCAAGCCGAGGACTTGCATAAGATTTTGCGCAAAGAGGCAAAACCTTTACTAGAGACATCGCAAAATACTGATCTCGCCGCGGCGGAAGCCGTGACGAACACGCTTCAAGGCTCAGTCACACCAGATGTGGTTTTCCTTCACATGGGTGAGATTCAGAAGGCAGGTTTCAAGCACGGATTCGGTCCTCATGTTGAGAAATACATGGCCGCTATCGAAGCTGCGGATGTGCGATTGAAACAGGTTCTCGACGCGTTGCACGAACGTCAGAGCATTCACCCTACAGAAGACTGGCTCGTGATGCTCACTTCGCCTTCGGGTGGAACGTGTCGCGCAGATATGCCTGCCGGTATGCAGGGCGAGTTTGACGCACACGACTGGAACGATGGTGGAGGACGGCAACTTCGCTCGAACGGTGTTAGTGGCTTATTGGAGTTGCCCCAGCACAGCGCCGGTTGGGTGATGATAGAGAGCGGGCCAAAGTTGAGCATCACTGGAGAGCTTTTGCCAGCACCTCGCGATACAGACATCGTGCCTACTCTTCTCGAACACTTTGGCGTCGCACCAAGACGCGAATGGAGCATGGATGGCGAAGACATGCTGTCGTTTCGCCGGCGAGAGAATTCCGCGAAGGATCCTACAATGCCATCGCGATTGAAAAACATAAAGAAAGGCTTTGAGCACAGACGTATTAGCACGCAAAACTTAAATTCAAAGCCATTTCCTACGCACTTACCGGGGCTTTTCGAGCCATCCGGATGTGCAGTTATTGGACATCGAGGATTGCGAGCGAATCGCGCGTCTGGCGCGGGAATTCGCGAAAATACGGTGGCGTCATTCAACGCCGCGGCGGAGGGCGGTGCGGAGTGGTGTGAATTTGACATCCAAGTCACATCAGATGGTGTCCCAGTTGCATGGCATGACGATATCGTAATTATTCGACGCGGTCAAGGTCCTTTAGAAAGCTTTAGCGTTCGTGAGGTTGAGTGGTCCGACTTGCGGGAGTTGTCGCGAGCCGCTAAACGCACCGCGCAACGGCCAGTCGACGCTCTGGGTATTGAGAACGCGAAGCGTATCATGAGTACAGACGAAGATGACGATCACGACGACCGCGATGACGAGTACGACGCGCAAGATGAAGTTACATTTTATCGCGTTTTCGGCGGCGATCCCGAGCCTCAGCCCTGGGTGATGGAAGTTGAAGATGAGATCCCAACGCTCGCACAGATTTTGGCCAATACACCAGAGTCGCTTGGTTTCAATGTCGAACTGAAGTACGATGAAGAGAACAGTTGCAACACTCGTCGGTTAGTCGCCGAATTGCGTTCGATATTAGCGGTGTGCTCTGGACACGCTGATCGACGAATTGTGTTCTCGTCGTTTGATCCCGACGCAGCTTTGTTGATGCGCGCCATTCAAGGTTCGTATCCTGTGATGATTCTCACGGACGCCAACGCTGATCATGTCGATCCGCGTCGGCGTTCTGTTGCGGCGGCGATGCAGGTGGCACTTGAAGGCGGCTTGTGCGGTGTGGTCTCGGACGTTAAGGCGATCATTAACAGTCCAGCGGACGCGGCTGGTGTCCGTGACAGCGGTTTGCTTCTCGCGACGTATGGCGAAGGAAACGATGATGATGGCTCGACGGGTACTCAAGTCGAACTTGGCGTGTTCGGCATCATTACTGATGCTGTACCTGCAGTTGCAAAGAAGTTCAATTCGGCTACTGTTCAAGGGCAGTCGTTTGCGCCACCACTATCAGTATGCACGGCGCCAGCGTCTTCTATGGACTCAATTGTAGAAGAGGCAGCCGCCGAATTCGGTAAACACGCGAACATCGGCACAAAGACAGCCGAGTTAGACAAAGTGCGAAATTCCAAGTGGTACAAGTTATCCGACGAGGCACGACAGGGTAATATCGATAACGATGACGACGACGTCGACACTCGAGCGTCTCCAAGACGCCGACGCGGAAGCCGCGCGTCAAGCGAAATCGGCGACTATTTTTCAGACAGCGAACGTCCAGACTCGCCCGAGTCATTTCAATCGCTTCAGTCCCATTCATCTCGTAACAACGTCAAATGGACTGGGTATCCGCAGTTTTCTCGCGGGATGTCAAAAGAAAGAAGACAGCCAAACAAACTTGCCGCCATTCAGCCTAAAGCTGCAATGAAGTGAGCCACAGTATCAGCGAAGAACTGATACTTACATTCCCCTATTTTTCGGCATCCTTTTTGATGCGTGTAGTGCGTTTATTTTGCGTCATTACATTATAGACCACCACCACCTAAGCTTTGTCAAAGCTGCTTTGAGCATGTAATTAACAGCAATCTCTGTAACACACCTCAGTGCATCGTGCGCGCTCCCAACCGTCACTTGCGATTGAACACAATCACGAACGTTCAAGCGTGAGAACATAACGCTATACATTAAAGTACACGCGCCACGTCCTCGCTCGGCTAGAATAGCGTCGCCACTCGACTGTCTTTGACGTGATGCGCCTCTTCACCTTTTACATGTTCAACGCCAACGTAAGTCATGATTGCGCACGCCTTACGCGTTTGTACTCACCATGCGATGATGTTCACACGCACACAGGGCGAGTGCATGTACCAGCGCGAATGGTCTCGCGAACGTGCGAGTGCTGACGAAGAGACGGAGCACAAGACACTGTTTGGTCTATTCTTCACGCTGAAAGATTTTGCGAAACAGTTGGATCCCCTTGGGTACGTTATCAAATGTAGATGTAGTCGGTCGCTCTCGAAATACGTCAATTGAGCCATTCGCTTTCTAACGACGAGACGATGTACGTTTTTTTCCCTCGCAGAGGTGCAGAAGGTCCGTGTAACTTTTACGCGTTTACGACGAACAACTACAAGTTGCACTTCTTTGAAACCGCCACTGGCTTGCGGTTACTTCTCACCACGGATGAATCCGCCGGCGATTTACGTGCATTTATGAAGCACATATACTCAAACATTTATATCGAGTACATCGTCAAGAACGCCGCGTTGGAACCAATGAAACCGTTTGCATCGGACGCGTTCACGGCGGCGCTCGATGCCTACACCGCGCTACTTTAACGCGACATCATTCGCCCGCGTTCGCGTTTCCCGCGACGCCCGCACACGTAGAACATAGAACATTGTATATTATAGCGTAGAAAGCTCGCTTCGACGTGCGAAAACCCGGAATTTCGAGCGCTGGAAGCCACATGAATGCCAACCGCGACGAACGCGCGTGAAAGGACATGCCAAACACTCACATACGCAACCCGCGCCCCTCGCTACGCCAGACGACGCCGCGCACGCTCGACGACGTCTCACCGCCAACCGTCGAAGACGATGAGCGATAACGCGCAAGGGACCGGGTTAGCCGCGCGCGCACCACCCGCCGACGAGCCGACGTCGACGGCGCCCGCAGCCGGGACGACGACGAAGGCGCCCGACGCGACTGCACCGAAAGGTGATGGTTTGCAGCCTCGCCGCTACGAAAACTGGGGCGCGCGCAACGTCACGTGCTATGAAAAGCTCGAGCAAGTCGGCGAGGGCACGTATGGACAGGTAAGATGCGACACGTAGCGACGCGACGACGACGGAGGTGGTGGATCTTGCGCGCGCGTGCCAGGGAGAGGTTTGCGTAGATGCGTTCGGAACGTCGTCGAAACGCGACGGTTATGCGAAGCGAAGGCCGTGTACTGACGATGTATTCGTGTATTCTTATCATGCAGGTGTACATGGCGCGTTGCAGGGAGACGAACGACATCGTGGCGTTGAAGAAGGTGCGCATGGACAATGAGAAGGAGGGGTTTCCAATCACAGCCATTCGAGAGATTAAAATCCTGAAGAAGCTGCGGCATAAGAATGTCATTGACCTGAAGGAGATCGTGACGAGTAAGGCGACGGACTCAAACGGAATGAAGGGGAGCATTTACTTGGTGTTCGAGTACATGGACCATGACTTGACTGGGCTGGCGGATCGTCCCGGGATGAAGTTTAGTCTACCACAAATCAAGTGTTACATGCAGCAATTACTTCGAGGCTTGCACTACTGTCACACGAATAACATTCTTCACCGTGACATCAAGGGTAGCAACTTGTTGATTAACAATGAGGGAATTTTGAAGCTCGCTGATTTTGGTTTGGCGCGTTCTTACACAAATGAAAACGCGCACCCGTTGACGAACCGTGTTATTACGTTGTGGTACCGTCCTCCGGAACTGTTGCTAGGAACGCAGCAGTATGGTCCTAGCGTTGACATGTGGAGTGCAGGGTGCATTCTGGCTGAGCTTTTGTACGGTAAGCCAATCTTACCAGGGAAGAGTGAGATGGAGCAGCTCGAACTCATCTTCAAACTTTGTGGCTCGCCGACGAAGGAAAACTGGCCGGAAGCCGAAAAATTGCCGTGGGCCAAGACTTTCAAGTTTAAAAAGCCGTATCCTAGACGTGTGCGTGAAGTCTTCAGCCGCTTCACGCCGAGCGCCAAGGATTTAGTAGAACGCTTTTTGGCTTTGGATCCGTCCAAGCGCATCAACGCGGCGGACGCTCTCGATGCCGATTGGTTCTGGGAAGAACCACTCGCGTGCGAACCGCACACGCTGCCTCGATATGAGCCATCGCACGAATTCCAAACCAAAAAGAGACGCCAAGAGGCTAAGCGCGCGGAGGAGCAGAATAAGCGTCAGCGGATGGATGATTCTGGCCGCAGCGCGCGGCCTCCCGTTCAACGCCCATCTGGCCAACGGGGACCGCCGCCGCCTCCGGGTGGCGGGCAACCGCAATTATCTGGACGTTACGGTTCCGGCTCTGCTGCCGCGGGTTGGTCGGCTGGTGGGCAGAAACAACAGCAAGTGTCGTACGCGAATGGCGGCCGTCCCTCGATGGGCGGTTACGGTTCGATTGGGGGCGGCTTGAGCGGCTTGGGTGGCAAAGGCGGGAGCTACTCCAATTTGAATTTAACCACCGGCTCCGTGGGTGGTTCGTATGGAGGCTACCGCGGCGGACAAACCGCGAGCTGGGCCAGTGGCGGTGGCAAAGGCGGCGGCCACAAGGCTGGCTGGGCTGGCGGCGGAGGAGGACATGGCGACGGCCAACAAAAGAGAGACTACAACAACAGAGAGGAGGACCGACGAAGGTAAGAAAACAAGATACACTGACGAAGGTAAATTAGAGTTAATAACACACATTTGTACCGTTGATTACGACGCATCTCATGTGTCTCACGGCGCATTCAGACAACGCGCGCGCGGCGCTCAGCCGCCGCCGACGTCCTCATTTCAACGCGCGCGAATGCCCTCTTCATTTCACGACGCACGCCTTCATCGCGCCGACCGTAGCGCCGACCGTCGACGACCACGCACGCGCCTTGAACCCGCGCCTTGACATGTCCCTCGCGGTGCGCGACGCATCCACGACGGATACGCAGTCAAGAAAACCACCACCATCGCAGCTCGCCATGACGCCCTCCGCGGCGCCGCAGCCTCGCGGTCGACAATCCTCCACCGCGCGCGCGCTCGGTGCGACGAGCATCAACGACCCAAGTCGATTCGAAATGCGTTCGTTTTCTCGAACGACGGTCCTGAGCGCGCCCAGCGCGGGCGGCACGTTGCATAATCTTCGTGCGGAAACGGGTGCGTGCAATGTCTCGGATGTCGAGAACCGACGCGCGAACGACGCGCGAACGACAACCTGACTGACGACGCGCACGCGATGACGCCTCGCGCGATGACGCATCACACAGGTCGCATTGCGTCTGAATTTCAAGCCCTGCGCGCGACGTGCGATGAGCTCAAACGCGTGAATGAAGATCAAAAGCATGACATCACGACGTTGCGACGCGAACGCGATCAAATGAGCGCGCAATGCGGCGCGTTGCGCGCAACGTTGGATGGCGGTAAACGCGAACGACAGGCGTTGATGCAAAAACAGAAAGAGTTGGAAGATGCGATGGAAGACATTAAGGTGAATCAATCGCGCACGGGGGCGTTGTTGGAGGAATCAAAAGGGAATTACGGTGTCGCTTCAAAATTGGTGGACGATCGCGTCGCCGAAGACAAGGCGTTTGTGGATGGATTGAAGAAAATGACTGAAGATTGGAACGCACAAACTGGAGAGTTGACGCAGTTGAAGGCTGAAAATCGTCGTTTGTCTGCAGATTTGGGGGACTTACAATGCGTACACAAAGAAGCGATGACGGAATTTGTGGCGTTGAAAGAATTGACCAAGACGAATGACAAGACGCGTGCTGCGCTGCAATCGACGGTGGAGGAGCTCAGCGCGTCGCTCAAGACCAAGGATACCATGATTGTCGAGTTGGAAAAGGAACACGCAAAAGTGGCAGATAATTGGAATAAGATGATGGCAGAAAAGAATGCGCTGTATGAAAGGACGCTCGAGACCAAGAGCGAAGAGCTTGAACGAGAGTATGAAAAGCGCGCATCGGCGACAAAGATGATGAGCGAGTGGGAAATTAGAAACTCGGAATTATCGCGAAGCATCGCAAACTTGAAGCGCGATTTGGAAAAGAAGGCGCGAGATCACGATAAAATTAAATCAGAGTACGCTGAGCTCAAAGCAAACTCCACGCGCGCGGCATCGAAGGCGTCAGATCGTAACATCGAGTGTGAAGAGTTGAAATCGTCGTTGGCCAAGGCGGAAACCACCATTGACGAATTAAACGAGCATGTCGAAGCGCTAGAAATGCAGCAAACCGCTCTTAAATCGTCGCATGAAAGTGAAATTGAAGCGATTCAATTAGCGGCGTCGAATGCGCAGAAAGCCGCGGACGCACGATCTGAGGAGATCGCCGCGCTCAAGCATCAACTCGCCGACGTGCAACAAACGGCTGAAGACGAACTCACGAAGTTACAAGCGGAACGTACAAAGGTTGAACAGTCGCTCGAAATCGCATCAAAAAAACAAGTACAAGCTGAAGTTGAATCCGCGATCGAACGTATCAACAAACAGAACAAGGATTACATCAATAAAAAGAACAAAGAGCACGCCATGGTGCTTGAGCAAAACGCGAAAGAAATTGAGCGTTTACACGCGAGCGTGGAAGAACTCAAAGAACAACTCGAGGACGAGCGTAAAAAGGCGGAACAACCGATGACGTCACGTAAAGCTTCGATGCCTTCGTCATCAAAACAAACGCGACACGATATCCACACGCCAAACATTACCGCGAGTCCGAAAGTTGGAAGCAAGCGTCGCGTGCGAGCCAGACCGATGCCGAACATCGTCACATACGGCTCGGCCGACGATGAGGAGGAAGAGGAGGAAGATGTCGATTTTGCAGTTCCCGCGCCGTTGTTGGTGGTGAGAGAACCCTCGAAGAAACGAACGAAAACAACCAAGTCGGGGAACGCGAAAAAGTTGTCGAAACGAATGTTGAAGGAACAAATTCGTTCGTCGCGCCACGACGAAGAAGAGGATCCATTTGAATTTGACGGAGACGACCTCTTTGCATAAGAAAAGATACAGCACGATGATTGACAACACTTACAAGTAAATGAATAACACAGATGTTTCTATTCTTTATAACCGGTGTGAATGGCTACCATGCCACCAGTGAGGTTTTCGTGCGTCACGTGCTTGAACCCGACGTCGCGCATCATCGTCTTTAATTTCTCTTGCGTTGGAAATTTACGAATGCTCTCCACCAAATACTGGTACGAGTCTCGATCGCGTGCGACGATTTCTCCGAGCTTTGGAATCACATTAAAGCTGTAGAAATCGTACACGCTCTTCAAAGGCTCGCTCTCGACGTGGCTAAACTCGAGGATCATGTACTTTCCTCCGGGCTTTAAGCACCGATGCGCGTCGGCGAGCGCGGCGCTCGTATTCGTGACATTTCGCAACCCAAACGCAATGGTGTACACATCGATGGAATTATCTTCAATGGGGAGCTTCTCGGCGTTTCCTTCCAACCATTCCAGCTGCGATTGCGACAATCCGCGCTGTGTAGCACGCTTAATACCTTCACGTAACATCGCCGGGTTGATGTCGCTCACGATGACGCGACCGCGCGTCTTTCCGTCCAACACCTGCCCATCCAACTCTGCGTTCTTCTCCGCCTTTTGCAACGCGCGAAGCACTCTAAATGCAATATCACCCGTGCCCCCGGCGACGTCCAAGTGCGTCATCCCCGCAAACGCACCCACTTTTGACACAAAGTAATCCTTCCACAACCGATGCACCCCCGCGGACATCAAATCATTCATCACATCGTACGACGGCGCCACGCGCTCGAACACCCCACGCACGAGCTTCTCCTTCTCCGTGTATTCAACCTCCGTGTACCCAAACGACGCCTTACGCCCCATCGACGCCACCGACGCCGACGCCGACGCCGACGCCCTGGCATCCGATGACGCCCCGACCGTCGTCGCATCCTCCTTCTCCGTCGGCGTCCTCGCCGACGTCGTCGTCGCGTACGCGCATGCGCGCGCACGCGCATCCCCGAACGCCACGCTCGATGCGCGCGTCGCGAGCGTCAACAACCGCCGCATCGTCGTCGTCGTCGTCGTCGTCGCCGCCGTCGTCGTCATCCGTCGCGCACTGTCGCTGGACACCCGGTTTATCTCACCAAAAGGCGATGATTGACGCGTTTTCGCGACGCGGTGCGGCACTTCCGCGCGCCTCGCACGCCACACACACGCAATCGCACACGCACGATCATGTCCCGCATCGCCCGCGCGGCGTTGAAGCTCGCACCGACGACGGCGTTCGGCGCCGCGCCTATGGGCGCCGCGCGCGCGCGCGCAGTGGATAACGCGTCGTCGGCTTTGACGTTGATGACGCGCGGGTACGCGGATGCGGCGTCGCCGCCGCTGCTCGTGGCGATGATGGGCGTGCAGCGTCCATTGAATCAAATCCATCGCATGATTGAGAACACTGGGGCGGAGATTAAGGAGTCGCGGAACGTGTCGTTGGGTGGACGGTCGAGTAACATGTTTTTGGTCACGGGCGCGGATCCGTTGGCGTTAAAACGCGAGTTCGCGAACGAGCGTAACGATTTCTTCTCTGTGTTTGAGGCGAGAAATACGATTCGTGATATTAAGGGTCCGTATTGCGAGACGTCGCCGTTGTTGCCGTTCGTGAGACGGGCGACGTTGCACGTGCCGTACAAGCCGGGCGTGGTGAATGAAATCGCCGACTTTTTGTGCTCCAAGGGCGTGACGTTGAGCCACTTGGATGAGTACCGTAGTGGCAAGGATGTGGTGCTCGAAGGCATTTTGCATTTGCCCACGGGCTTGGCCGAATTCCCTGCGGTTGAGGAGGCGTACATTCTCAAGAAGCTTGAGTCGCTCGGCGTAAGCGTGCGCGAGTTTGGCAAGGTTGAAGGACGTCCGCGCGCGGAGAAAGCGGCGACCTCGTAAACGTGAGCCAGCCAACGTCGATTTCGACTGATGATGATTAATTTTAAATCCCTGCGCGATGATGGATTTGTCGTCTTGTAATACATTTGTGAAACGAGATTACCGCTACTACTACAACTGCCAGCCATCACCCCCTCACAGTACGCGGCTCAACCGCAAGATGTGGGCGTTCGCCTCGATCGCCACCATCGCGGATGACGCGTACGTGATCGTTATCACGATTATACTCGCCTTCTGGGGGGCGAAATATCTATGCACGCCGCGGGCGTTCGCGCGCAAACCTGCGTATATGAGCTCGGACGATTTGAAGTTGAAATTCGTCAACGATGCGAAGAAGTGCGCGCGCGGAGCGGCGCTTGAGAATATCCCAGACGTCGTGGATGACTTGCGCACATGTTTCCTCGGCGGTGTATCGTTACCAATCGCTAAGCGTCGCGAGCAGCTGGAGAGTTTATTGCGAACTGTCACCGAGCACGAGGAAGAGATTCTTGAAGCATTGAGGTTGGATTTATCTCGAACGGGCATCGAGGGCTTGTACTACGACATTGTGCTCCCTAAGGATGAAATTCGAGCCATGTTGAAGAATTTGAAATCGTGGACGGGGCGACGTCGCGTGTGGTCACCGCGATTGATTACTTGGCCTTCAAGTCAGTGGGTGGAGAAACAACCGCACGGGTGCGCTCTCGTGTGCTCGAGTTGGAACTTTCCATTCATGTTGAGCTTAGTGCCACTAGCGGGGGCGATTGCGGCAGGAAATACGGTCATACTCAAACCATCGAACGATAGCCGGGCGAGTGCGACGTTACTGGTGAAGCTTGTGCGTGAAAGTTGTGACCCACGCGTGGTGCAGTGCGTCGGCGCTGAAATTCCAGGCAATGGTATTGACGTGATGCAGTGTTTGCTCAAGCAAAAGTTTGATTTTATTTTCTTCACTGGCTCGAGTAAGGTTGGGAAAATCGTTGCTCGCGCTGCGGCGGAAAATTTGACACCCACGGTCCTTGAACTTGGCGGTAAGAATCCAGTCGTGGTGACGGACTGCGCAGACATCAATCTCGCAGCCAAGCAATGTATGTGGGGAAGAATGATTAATTGCGGACAGCAGTGCATTGCACCAGAGTATGTTTTGTGTCATGAATCGCAAGTACAAGCGTTCCAGGATGCGTGCAAGCATTGGGCAAACGTGTTCGTTCCGGACGCGTCGATTGAAGGGTCGATGGCACGTATGGGAGGACCGCAAGGTCGCATGGCGGACGTTGCGAAAATGCTGAGTGATTTGCGCGACTCAAATATTCATGCGGGCGAATACATCGTGCACGGGGGTGCGTGCGACGTTAATTCGCGAATGGTTGAGCCAACGATTGTTCGGTGCAAGACGAGCACGTCGCCGCTCCTCCAAGAAGAACTCTTCGCACCGATTCTGTGTATCTTGGCTTACTCCGATCTCAAAGACGCGATCGACGTGATTCGTTCAAAACCCAAGCCTCTCACGATGTACATATTTAGTCGCTCGAGCGAAAAAGTTCGGATGTTATTGGACAACACGCACGCGGGAGGTGTAACGGTGAACGGTACTCTCATGCACTGCGCTCACGATGAATTACCATTCGGAGGCGTCGGCGCGAGTGGCTATGGCCGATATCATGGACGGTATTCCGTAGAATGTTTTCAACGGGAGAAGTCTGTATTGCAGAAAACGCGAGATGTTGGCGACTTTGGACTCATCACGGACCCTCCCTTGGTGTATTTGCCTCACGCGGCATGGAAGACGCGCGTCGCTCGATTTGTATTCGCCTAGATAGTAGCATAAGTTGGAGGATCGTACCTGGTAGTTTTAGCATAAAAGTAAAATCATTACAAGCACTGCTAATGATAAGATCTGCATTCTTCTTCAGTAAAATTTCTCGGAGATCCAAATCGTATCGCGCACAAATTGTGTGAAAGCGAAACGTTTTTGAAATCAAATCGCGAATGACAACAGCCTAATCAAGTGATACCGACACATACAAGTGTGTTTGCGGACATCACCGTCACATTTTCTGAATGTCTTTTTAGTTGAAAACAACACAGAGGGCCTCTGCCTTTCAAAACAGAGACACGCCACCGTCTCGCCCAAAGCCGAATCGTTTATAGAAATGACGACTCAACTTCAAGCCAGAATTACGGTGGCGAACTTATCCTCAGCAACCCTTCTTGGTGGGGTCAACTCCACTTCGCTTGGTAATTTCCATGATCGTAAACTCTTCGGAAACCGTGGGGTGAATACCGACAGTTTCATTGAAATCGCTCTTCTTCGCGCCCATCTTCATGGCGACGGCGTAACCTTGCGTGATTTCACCAGCATTGGGGCCCAAATAGTGGAAACCAACAACACGCTCGTCATCCGCTAAGTTCGTGATGAGCTTTGCAAAGCACGCGTTGTCGCTGCGTACGGCCACTCCATTGTGTTCTTCGTGGTTCACCGCCCATTCCAATGGCTTGAAGTAGGAAATGTAGCACTCAATGTTTTCAGCTCCATAAGTCTCAACCGCGAGTTCTTCGCTCATGCCGATGGTACCGTATTCGAGAGGAGTGAACACGGTCGTCGGAACGAGATCGTAGTTCATCGTGTCCTTACCATTACCGTAGATGCGGCGCATCAATCTGACGCCCGCCTTGATGGCGACTGGCGTGAGTTCTTGGCGCGTATCCAAAACATCACCGATGGCGTAAATATTTTCAACGTTCGATTGCTCGTTCACACAGGGAATCTTGCCATTCTTAGCGTTGAATTCGACGCCGGCAGCGGCAAGGTTCAAGCCTTCGGTCACGGCGTCGCGGCCGACGGCGCACACGACTGTGTCAAACGACTCCACAAAAGTGTTACCAAACATCGTGTTCTCAAACGTCACCTTGATTTTACCGTTCTCTTCCTTTTCAAACTTTATCGGTTGAGAATCGCGCAAGAATCGCGTACCATGCGTGGACATGTACGAAACAATCTTTTCAGCAACTTCCTGGTCAAAGCCGCGGAGCGGAATGGAACGAATCGCGACAGATGTTTCAAATCCCAAAGCAGTCAAAAAACCAGCAGTTTCCAAGGAAATATACGACGCACCCACGCACAACGTCTTACCAGGCGCTTTCGGAAGCGAGAAGACATCATCCGAAGTGATACAGTATTCCTTCGCACCAGGCGCGTCTGGGTAAGATGGGCGCCCACCGACGGCGATGACGATTTTGTCCGCCGTGATGACTTGTTCAGTGCCGTTCTTCTTCGTCGCCACCACCGTGTGCGCATCCTTAAGCGAACCGTAAGCATTCAAATAGGTCACATTCGCCTCTCTCAATGCCGTGCGGTAGCCAAAGTTCAACGAACCGATGTGGTTTTGCACTTGTTCCACCATCTTCTCCCAGTCGTGCCCAGAGCTCTCGAGCTTCCATCCGTACTCTCTCGCGTCACTGAATTGCTCACCGAGGATCCCCGCCTGATGCATCAACTTTTTCGGAATGCATCCAACGTTCACGCACGTACCACCGAGTCCCCAAGTAGTCCCGGCTGGCGACGGCTTTACGAAATCCAAACACGCCGTCTTCGCCCCGAGCTTCGCCGCCTCCTTCGCCGCTGCTAAGCCCCCGGACCCACCGCCGATGACAACCACGTCGTATTCATACTCATGATCACCTTTGCACGCCATCCCGCCCGCCGTCTCCGTTGCTGCGCCCTCAAACGCGCTCGCAAACGGTCCTACAGTCGACGCGCCAGATGAAGATTCAAACCACCGCTTCGACGCCGCAGTGGTGAACGCCGGAACGTCAAATCCCGTAACCGCGCGAAATCCCCGCCGGAGGGTTCGAGTGAGTATCGAACTGATCGTGCGTGTGCGTATGCGACGGCGGCGACGTCTGCGCGCGCGCTTGTGCGTCGACGAATGTCGTGACGCCATCGTTTTTGAAAAAAATGTGCTCAGATAAAGTGCGCGCGTGCGTCAGAAATGCGCGCGGTGACGATGGCGACGGCGATGAATGGGGCGCCAAACGCGCGTAACGGCGGGAAACAATCAGCCCCAAGCACTCGTCGCACGCACAAGGTTATTTATTTCGATTGCGACGACGCGCTGTATAAGAATGATTGGAAAACCGCTGGACTCATCACGAAAAAGATTGAAAGCTTCACCGTGGGCGAGCTCGGATTACCACCGGGACGAGCGTACGAGTTGTACAAGCAGTACGGCACGTGCTTGAAAGGGTTACAAGAGGAGAAGTTACTCGACGAGTCGAGATTGGAAGAGTTTTTGCACTTTGCGCACGATATACCGCACGACGAACACATCCAAAGAGACGAGGCGCTGCGCGCGATGTTGTTGAAGATTAAAACGCCCAAGTGGATCTTCACCGCATCGGCGAGACATCACGCACAGAGGTGCTTGGAGATTCTCGGGATTGATGATTTATTTGAAGGAATTATTGATGTGCGTGCGGTTGGGTGGCACACGAAGCACGACGCTCGGGCGTATCAGGCGGCGATGGATATCGCGGGCGTCACCGACCCCGCGGACTGTTTGTTTTTAGACGATAGCGTGTCTAATTTGAAGACGGCGCGGGCGGTGGGATGGACCAATGTCCTCGTGGGTACGCATGCGAGAGATACTGGTGAGCTGATCGTGACTGATCATGCGGACCACATTATAGGAACAGTCCACGAGTTTGAGGACTTGTGCAAAACGCATGGATACGACCACTTCCACGTCGAGGACGCGGTGGAAGTCGAGAACGCGGTGGGAAACTAGAAAATACCAGTAGCGCTCACGAGTGTGTGAATATTGTGAAGAATAATTGTTTTAACGTCTGCTATAAACTACTGTACGCACGCGTGTACGCCCAATATGCGCGTGGCTGCGTACATTTCGCTCAGCCCAAATGGTACGAGCTCTTTTGAGGCGTCTTTCCGAGGGACTTCACCAGTCCCGCAACCCCGCTGACGCCACGTTGAGCTGCATCCGCCATGGGCCCCGCCATTCTAGTAACACCTGCGATTCCATTTGCGAACGCACCCTCCGCAAAACTGTTGCGATACATGGACGCACCGCCGCCCGCGGCGCGTTTCCGCGCGTGCACACTGGTTTGCACGTCAAAGAATCGACGAACAGTGATCACTTGAACACCAGCGACGCCAATAAGCACGAATACTTCGATCATCGTCGTTCTCACCATACGGCGCGAGTTAGATTCCACCGTACTTTTGTGTCTGTGGGCTCGATTCTTCAGGTGCTTCACCTCCTCGCGCATCAACTGCACCCAGTTATTCAGAGCGCTCACCTTCGCCTCGGCCTCACCGACGGTGTTACCAAGCATTCCTTTAGATGCGCTAGACGACGCCCGGACACTCGGAATCGCTTCGCCCGGCACCGTATCCCCTGGCTTGTGAAGCACTTGGAAATAATCAACTTCAATCTTCAGCGGCGCCGCACTGCTCTTCATCTGATTCTCAAAACACAGACGGTACGTCCCACACCCAACACTGTGTACCTCTTCTTCGTACGCCCCTTGAGCGTTGTGGTACGTCTTCAAAATCGAACCATCAGGCGCTTCACCGTACTGTACCGTGACGTGGCAGCCGCTGGACGCCTCGTCCATGACGAAACGCGTGTACACCCCGACGCTATCCTTCCCACACACGTGCTCATCCGGCGAATTAAAACTCTACACGCGTCATGAATACCATCCCGTCAGTCCCTGCCGCCTTCGTTCTCGTCGATGAGACGACGCACGCGAACGCGTCACATTTTGTTTCCGAGACGCAAAACAACGCAAATCGCTTCACACGCCACTTACCGCGTACACGCACTCCGTCGCCTGCGGTTTGACTTCAATCCCGAACGCACGCGCGCTCGTCGCCGCGCTCGCGAAGAGCGCGAGCGCAAGCGCGAGAAGCGACGCGCGCGGAACCGCTGACATGGCCCGATCGACGAGGCGCACTATGACGCCACAATCTCACGCGCAGCGACATGTCTTCGAAAAGTAAGTACACGCGCGCGCGCACGCTCGCGCTCGATAGAAATGTTTCGCATGAACTTTCTCGACGCGCGCGATGGCGCAACGATGACGCGCGACGTAGCGGAGACCGGTGGCGTACTACTCGAATCGTGTTTTCAGGAAAATTGGATCACCGCCAGCTTTACCGTCGTGCGCGGCGTCGAGACCGGTTATGGTGATCGTCAAACGGCGATCGCACGTGCGATAGACGTAGACTGACAGTGCACGTGAATTGTATCGTTGCGCTTCACACAGCGGTGCGAAGAAAGATTAACACGGCGAGCGGCGACCGCGTGGCGCGTCCGGCGCAAGGTTCAGGGAGTCTCTTGCGCTTCTATACGGATGAAAGCCCTGGGTTGAAGATTACGCCCGTAGTTGTGCTTGGTATGTCGGTGTGCTTCATTGGGTTTGTGACGATGTTGCACGCGATTGCGAAGATTGCGTCGTACATGTCTTAGGCGGGCAGTCTAGAAGGGAGCGAGGGGACGCAGTAGAAGAATCGAAATCGACGTGTAATCTATATATCGATCGAGTATTTGACAACGCGCAAAAATGGTTTCTATTTTATGGTGAATAATTCGAATCCACGACCGGCGACGACGAGCGTCAGGCTGTTGTCGTGAGACGCTCGCACGACATCGATGGCTTCGGGTTCGGGGGCTTGCGTGACTACACCTCCTCGAGGATGAATTTCAATCGCGTCAAACGCGTAGGATACATCCCAAACTTTGACTCGCTGGTCGACAGAAGTGGAGATGATATTCGTACCATCAGTCCAAATACTTCGAATAGCTGACGAATGTGCAAAATCAAACGTGCCGCTGCGAGACAACGTCAAACCGGTGGTGGATATGTCTATCGATTGCACGCGCAATACTTGATCATCGCCTCCGCTCACGAGGATAATTATATTTGCATCGTGAGGTGCAAACGCCATCGACAGTGCATTTACACCAGACTGGTGCGCACCTTTAATGACACACGCAGGATTGCTGGTAACGTCGTCATTGAGGCGCCACACTGCCACACCGCCATCCGTACCACCAGTGCACGCCCACGTCTCGTTTGCCGAACTCAACACGTCGGTAACGAGAACAGGACATGTATGATATTCTAAGCTCGAGACCAGACACCACGCACGCTGTACCTCGTCCATGGCGACGACTGAGACAGCGCCCAAGCTGGTTGAATATAATACTCGCATGCAACCGTTGTGTTCGTACGCCGCCACGTCCATGATGCGCTGATCGCTTTCACTTCTAGGTTGCACGAAACCACACCCTTTCGTCCACGCTCGAGTACCAGCCTTGTCTATCGGCTTTGGAATGACGAGCGCCGTAGACTTAATGTCCCAGCCATTCGCTTCGCTGTTGTGCCACGTCAATCGAAAGCCAAGCAAGACTTCCTTAGCTCCACCCGCACAAAGTACGTAGGAGGAATCGGATTCTTTATAGATACTCAATGCTTTGACTGTTCGCCCACCGGGGTGTTTACAAATATCACCGGGTGAGTGCACGCGAGAGCCTTCCTGCTGCGACGACGAGTATAACAATCGCATAACTGTTCCGTCTTCAGAGCCGGACACAATGCCAAGTGATGCGCCGTGCGCTGCCGCCGGCGGTGGAACAATTCGAATGGTGTGAATTTCCCGCCTGTGTTTCAAATGGACAAAGTACGAAAATCAAAGTTAGTCTATGAACGAGCGCACTGCGGTACAATTTGTGCGCGCGAAGATCCTCATTGTTGCCTTTAGGTCCTCATGGATTGACGCTCGTCGCAACCAAGAGTAATACCGCCGACGTCCAGTTGAACTGGGGGCAATATCCTCGCATGGGCGCGCATCGAGCCGGGCTCCTTGTTAAAGCACCTCGGATTACTACATATATTTGAAAATCATTGGATCGACGAGCTCACTCAAAAATCAAGAGAAAATGTCAATGTACTTACCCGTGCGACCAGAGATTAGAATACTTGTCTGTTTGTGGAATATCGCCTGCACTTTCATGCGTGGGCCAGCGGGTCGTAATATGTATTGTTGACCCTTGTAAGTGCGCAAACACGACACGTTCACCTTCGCCGAATAAAACGTGACTCGGTTTACTATGCGCTTGACAGCGAATACGCAGCATCTGTCGCTGTGTACGGACGGCGTATACTACAAAATCAGTTTCTCGGTAACCAGCAACATGCGTAACCTCGCCTTCATCGTCAATTGGAGCAAATAAAACTGACGATTTCGAAGGGGTTGGCCACTTGGAATTGAGAATAAGTTGCGCCGATGTATCCTCGTCGCCAACGTCAATGGTCTTACTTGCGACACTCCACGTGCGAACGCTAGAGTCACGTCCACCAGTGACGAATTCAGGTCCGCTTCTGATAGAACACGTGTTAATGGATGCCGCATTGTCGTGTGCAGACCACTTCTGCGCTACTAAAGATGGGGTGCCCCCGCGCGCCACTGACGATGTATCAAATACACATGCGTTGCCTTTTTGATCGCCGATTAAAACGAGTTCCATTTCTTCAGAAAAGTCAACCGCTAAAACGCGATGACTGTAAGGGTTTTGAATCTCGAACAGCATCGTGGTGGTGCCTTTGATGTCCCAGCATCGAACTAATCCACCGACAATTGTCGCGAACACTTTTCCATCTGACCAAAACACATCCATCAAGATGCGAGGGGACGACGCTTGGAACACGAACGTGTCATCGCACTCGCTCTTCGCCTGAACAATATTTATAACGTGCACTGCGCCATTAAGATCCGCCAATAAAATGAGATCATAGTCATCGTAAACCTCGACATACATAGATATGAATGTGGATTCGCTTTCATACATTTTTGTCCACGTCCATGTAGTTGCATCTGCAGCGGTCGAGACGCGATACAATAACCCGTGATTCGTCGCTACGTACATCTCATCATGACGGGCAATGCGGATGACTCGGACAAATTCATCAGTTGCGCTAAATTGACTTTGTCTTCGCTTGCTCTTCTTTTTCCGCTTTTTTGGCGCTTCCTCTTCTTTCGCGTCAACTTCCATCTCTATCTCTACGGTTTCTACTGTCTCTACGGTTTCTACAACTTTTCCCGGCGGGCAGATTGCTATCGTTTCGCGCAACGCCATTCCTTTACTTTTATCATCTTTCGCACTCGTCCAATCACTCATATTCCACAGTTTGACGCTCCCATCTGCGCCGGCGCTCGCAAGCCATGTTTCACCTTGGGGCGCCTTCAATGTACAGACACGCCAGATCCCACGTCCTCGATGACCGCGAAGCGACGCTAGCTCACAATCGTGTTGCATTTCTACACCATCAGCTAGTGTCTTTGTGCCTTCCGCACGATTCGCATCCCATATGCGAACAGTGCAATCTTCGCCCGCGGTGACGTACACTGGTCGCTCACCATCGATGCGCACACAATCCCATACGCGCGCCGCATGCCCAGCAAGCACTGCGCTGGGACTCAATTTCAGGCACTCGTTACTCGACATTGCAGAAGCCATACTCGAACTGATGTCCCACACGCGCGCAGTCCTATCATCAGACGCTGAGTACACCGCGCGGTCGTCGTCGCTAAATCGAACGCGCATCAGCGATCCCTCATGCCCGACACAACTAGCTCGAACCACGCCCTCAATCGCGCCCCACACCTGTATTTCATTAAATATAGTACCCGCCGCGATTATCAGATCATCCCAGCGTTCGCCGCCACCCAAGGCGAGTGTATACAGTAAACACTTCGACTCGCACTGCGTTCTCGCCGTCCGTATCCACGTTTGTCCATCATCCATCGAACACCATCGCTCGACGGTATTATCACTCAATCCAATCGCTATACACAGATCACTCTCGCCAGATAATCCACGAACATCGTGTATCCAAGACGCGAACGGTGCGAATGGCTGCTCTACGCGCAACGCCCAGCCGCCGCCCGCCGTAGCCGTCGCCCGAGTCATTCCGACCCGTCGCTCACCCCAGCACACCGCCCGATCGCCCAGCAATAAATCTCGCACACCGTGTATTCTTGCGTCATTAAATACTCGCGCGCACGCACGTTTGCGCATCACACCGGATGGTGCAGCTGCCGTAATGTCGTCGTCTACGCCGTCCGAGCGTGCGCGACTGCTCGACCAATGCAACGACGCCCCGACACCCGCGAGCATAGACGTCACCTGCGCGTCGTCTCCACTGAACGTAAACATCTCTACGCACGTCACGTCACCGACGTAGGCGTCGGATATCATCGTCGTCATCGCGCTCAACTTTGGTCGAGGACTTGCAGCGCACGCTTAGCGCTCGTTCCACAATGCGCCGCGCGTTTAGTCTCGCGCTCGCGCTCGCCGCTGCGTTCGTCGCGGTGGCGAATGCGAACGTAGTATTCACGCCGCCCTCCGCGTCTGACGCCTCGCGCGCGCTCAATGTCGCGCTCGAGAGTGACGTTCGAGGCGTCGATCGACTGGTGTACACCATCAACTCTGGCGCGCCCACGCTGCGTTCGAATGATGCCGACACGAGGACGTACGACGGAGAGAAAATTGCGTTAACGTAAGTGATTGCGCGCGGTGTTGAGCGTTGCAACACGCGTCGCGCGGATGCGCGCGGCAGTTTGCGTCGCTATTTGTTTTTGAGCTCCCGCGCAGAGTCGTGCGCTGAACTGACAGAAAGGGCTTCTTTTTCTACGCAGTGTCGGCACGTGGACGATTAAAGCCGCAGAAGTGCAAGATGGAGTTTTAGGCAAGGTGTTTGAGGCGCAGTACGATGTGCGGCCGAACACAGATGGTGGGGCTGGTATGAGCGCCACCACAGTGCTGGGCGTTATTTTACTGTTGGTGATGATATTTTTCGGTGTTGTGGTGGTTGCGAGCGTATGTACGGCGGGATTTAGTGCATTTTTTAAGGCGGCTCCGGTTATACGTGGCCCGGGGGCAGATGGCGAACGACGGACGATGAAGCGGTCGTTGAGCGTGAGCGCTATGGAGCTTGGACAAATCGCCTCGGGAGGTTTCAGAAACAATCCCGCTCAAGGCGGTGGGGATGACGAAAACGATACGGCGACGTTATTAGCGAATGCAGCGAGTGAGCTCGCGGCGGGGCGGTCGGGAAAACGCGATTGACGGGGCGCAAAGGGTGAGAATTTCAAATGATTAATATGTAATATTGCAGAATGCCAACTATTTGCGACGACGTTTATGTTCTCCAAGCATCACTCAACTCCTTGTCGGTGTCTTCCTCCCACCACGTGGAAGTCTTATAACCGCTGCGCAACTTCTTCATTGGGCTGTCATCTGGGTCGTTGATGCCGAGTGCAATCAACATTTCCTCCTTTGCTTCGGCGAGCGTAAATCTGTCTTCGTTCTCCGCCACGCAAGCCAACACACCGTTGGTTTGCTTGATCATCACCTGCCACGGCGCAGGATATTCACGAAACACAGCACCAGAGTAGTTCACCACGAACGGCGAGACGTTGATCGTTCGCGAGTAGTTGCGCGTACGCAAGTAAAACGCCGGAGTAAACGTTGACAAAAATCGGTAGTGTAAATCCTTGTCCGGGAAGGAAAACAAACCGAGATCCGCACGCAAGGTGTCCAATTGCGTGTTCAAGCAAATCACAGGGCGTTCCTTCGCCGTCTCCAAGGTAAACTTTTCCAAAGTTTCCAATTCAATAGTACTCAAGTTGACCACGATGAACGCATCCGCTTCGCTGAAATCGTTATCCACTTCGTACGCCGCGCGCGTACGCAAGCCCTTATTCCCCATGAGCGCCGAGAACGCAGAACCGAAAACGTCATTCTTCACACCATCTAAAACGTTCAATCGCACGCCCGAAGATAAATCCAACGCCGCCTCGAAAATCTTCTTCGCCCGGCGGTACTCAACGCCGTCTGGAACTAAGATGTCAACCTTCATCCCGAGATCTTTATTCATCGATTGGGCGACAACCAATGCATATTGCACGTTGGCGTCGATGTACACATCACTCGCGGCTTTGTAATCGGCGTCTTCACCCGGAATCGCGGGGAACTCAACTTCGATCCGCGTCTTGCCATCCTTCAAGCAGTCTCTCACGCTCGCGTACGCGTCTTGGCACATCGCCGTGTACGACTCCGGCGCATAACTCGCTCGTCCATCCAATCGTTCCTCCGTCGTGCGCTCGGGCGCGCTCGCCGCGGCGCGTACCCCACGCATGGATTTCGACGACGTCATCACGCGCGTGCCACATGTCGCGCCTTGTCGGCGCGCCGTCGGCGCGAACGCCCGCGTCGCCGCGGTCGTACTCGTCAAAGTCATCGCAGACATATCGTTCGTGCGATGCTTACTCGTCGCGGTCGTGCGCGCGCGAGTGAATGACGCCTCCGAAGCGCGTTGAGGTGCTCCACTTATCCATCATCACCGCGCCGGCGGCTACGCGGAGTCGACGCGCGCACGCGACGCACGCACGCAACACGAATCATCATACGCGTACAATTACAATACAACACCGCTACGTCCTACATCGCGAGAATCGCGAGACTTCTAGTCGACATCTACGTCTGAAAAAGCGTCAAAGCTCAAAACTTGGGAATGTTGCCTCGATCCGCAATCGACGGCTTTCCCGCCTTTACCCATCGCGCCTTCATGTCCTCCAACACCTCATCGCTCGTGTGCGCGTGTAAACACGTCGACATCGCGGCGGCGCGTTCGCGACATGCCCAGGCGATGGAGAGCGTGCGACCTTTCACGCATTCATAGTACTCGCGCTGCGCGTCTTTGCATGCCACCAGCGCGCGCTCCTTCATGAGCGTGATGATCGCCTCTTCCTCCTTCTTCAGCACGGTCACCGTGGACATTGTGCGCGTTCGTGTCCGTGTTCGTCGACCGGCGGTGCGCGCGCGTCGGCGTCGGCGGTCGTCGCGTTGACGTCGCGGGCGGCACGAAGTGACGCTGCCGCATTCGACGACGATGCGCGGTGTCGTCGTCTCGGACGACGCCGACGCCGACGCCGATGGCGCCGATGGCACCATCGCGACGACGTCCGCGCGCTCGCCGAGCGCGCGCGACGCGTCGTCAGCGGTGCACATCGCCGACTCTGCGCGGCAGAGCGAAGAGGATGCCTCGTACATTGTTGCGACGTATTTGCGCACGCTCGGCGCGCCGTTCTCGCGAGTCTCGGCGGAATTCGAGCGCCAAGCCATGCGTGAAGGGTTGTTTCGTCGTCGCGTGGATGTGTTCGGGAACGAGCACGACGCGACGTACGAGGAGCTGCGCGATTGGGCATTCGCCGGCGTGCCAGACGACGCGGTGAAGCGCGCGACGCGGGCGGCGCGACGCAGCGCGGGCGGAGGTTTCGCGTTCGATAGTCACGGTGAGATAGATAAGGCGTGTTATCTGCCGCATGGTGGGATGATTGCGCGCATCCGTGCGCGGGAAATTCACGGGTCGGTGAAGCGGACGAGTGAGCTCGCGCGCGCGTTAACCGACGCGTCCACGGTGCCGCAGAAGATGAATTGTTTACGCACGCTTCGTGCGCATCGCGACGCTGCGTACTGTGCGGTGCTGAGTAAGAGTGGTGCTCGTCTCGTCACGGGCGGAGACGATAGGCTGGTGAAGATTTGGTGCGCGTATAATGGGTTGCTTCGCGTAGCGTGCCGAGGTCACGTCGGGGAAATTACGTACGTGGCGATTGACGATCGTGAGGAAATCGTAGCGTCGGCGTCGACGGATACGAGCGTTCGGACGTGGAAATTAGACACCGGCGCACCCGTGGCGGTGCTCCTCGGACACACGCGATCGATTACAGAGTTGCACTTTTGTCCCAAGGCGCCTCACGTGCTTTTGAGCACCGCGGATGATGGAACCATCAGGTTGTGGAATGCGTTGCGAAGCTCGAACGTCGTGAAGCCTTTAGTTATAGACATGACTCGCCAAGGTGCGATTGAGGGCGGTCGAGTTGTGGAGAGTAACGATGACGACGTACCGTTGGCTACGGCGATGCAGGATGGCGTCGCCGAAGGTCAAATGCGCACGCGTGGGGATCAACTCAACTCTGTTGCGTCGCCAAATGCAGGCGGCAATCAAGAAGAGTGTCAGGTGATTTGCGGTGCTTTCAACGCTAGTGGAACAAAGTTTGCAGTTGGCACGACGTTTTGTAAGATGCACGCGTGGAGCTTAGACTTGGGTGCATTTGATGAAGACGCGTCGCCGCCAGCCGAGGCTGTCAAATCGATGAGCTCAAGCGCCAAACACTTGAACGACATCGCATCCATCTTCTTTTCACACAGCGGCGATCGCATTTTGACCTCATCAAAAGATGGTCAAGCTCGAATATGGGAGGTAGATGCGACGGGGCGAAGGTTTGTTTGCGCGAATGTGTTGACGACGCCGGCAGAGGCTGAAGCATTGCGAGCGCAGCTCATGGGCGCCATAGCTGTGAACCCGCGTCGCGCGCCGACTGTTCCAGCCATGCACGTTGCGGTGTGGTCCACTGATGATAAGTATGTCATCGCGTCCATGGGTGACAATTCCATCCGAGTCTTCGATGCACTCGCTGGAAAGGTCGTACATAGCATGCACGGACACACAGCGTCCACGTACGTTCTTCAGAGCAATCCTTTGGACTCTCGTTTAGCCATGAGCGCGAGCTACGACGGCAAGATTATCATTTGGGACATCATCAGTGGCGTGGATGTGCGTATTTTCGACGGTTCACACTACAACACGCAACTCGTCGACGGAAATTGGCATCCAGACGGCACCTCTATTATCGTGTCGGATTTGTCGGGACAATTTTCAATCTTTGGTACGGGCGACAGCTCGCGCCTGTTGCGGGCAAAGTACGAGCAATTTCTCCAGACCGAATTTGCCGAGGAGGACTTACTCGGCCGCAGTGAAGGCGGGCATCTCATAGACCTCGCCACCGGCGCGCTACTTAACGACGCATTCCCTCGTAACTTGTTGTGCGACGCCATGGGTGACCCGTATCCAGACCCATATCAGTCGGCGTATCAATCCGGGCAGCTCGCGGCGATTGGAGCAAATTTTATGCTCGCCACCGCACCAGTAGCCGCGCAAGGCATAGCTGCGCTTGCGCCAGTAGATGTCGAAGGGCCGTGGAGTGCACCCGAAATGGGGCCAGAACCAATCTTGTATAGAATGTCAGATGACGAGGACGAGGACGAAGACGCGGGCGCCGTGGACGACGATGAGGACGACGAAGACGTTCAGATAGATGAAGACGAGGAAGACGATGATGACTACGATAGTGATTTCGAGCGGCGATCGAGGCGACGCCGCGATCGGGCGAGCCGTGCACGTCGTCGAACACGTCGGGGACGATTTGACTCAGACTTTTCGGATTCAGACGCGTCAGAGGACCGTGCGACGCGCCGGAGCGCTCGAGAGAGTCGGATGCCGCAGCGTCTGGGTGTCGATGCTTACGATACGAGCGAAGATGAAGATGAAGACGATGGTCAACCTAGAATTACCCGGCGTCGGCGGCGCGAACTCGATGATCTCAAACTGCTATCGAATGATGATGACGACGAGGAAGAAGAGGAGGAACGACCTAAGAAGCGCGCGAAAGCGCCGGTGGTGTCTCGCGCCGATATGCGTCTGCATGATGCGTACAAGTGGCTTTGCTCGCCTGAAATCACCGTGGGCACGTATGTCCCGCAGCTGGGCGATGATGTCGTATACGTCGCGCAAGGTCACTATGAATACTTGCAAGACGCCGGAAGAAATTGGCGCGACGAAGCACCTTGGCAAACGTTGACTTCGATGCGGTTTGTGGAACCATGTCGCGTCACGTCGTTGCGGTACGTCATCGCTGATGATGGTACGTTTGACACGCATTGTCTCATCACGCTTAAGCTCATGGATGAATCGATCGCTGATGCAGGTAAGGATTTTTTCGTACGCCTACACCGGAGCGAGTCACCCGACTTTCTCGTTCCGCTGTCCAGGTATAGCACCGCAGAGGCGTGCAAGTGGAAGCGAGGTGACAACTGTGCGGCGCTGTGGGACAATACTGGGTGTGGTGACATGGAGCCGTGGTATGGGATGATTGAAACCGCTCGAAAACACGAAGGCAAATGGGCTGGTTCGCCTTGGAACGCATTGAGCGTGCAATACTTTAACGTGCAAAACGAAGAAGACCGCTTCATGGATCACAGTTTCTGGGAACTCTACGCAGATGATGTGATGAAGAAGGAACATGCGAAGGTTATGTCAGGAGCCTCGAGCTCACGCGCGCCTCGTCGAGCGAAATTTTCAGCCGTCGATGAGAATACGCCAAGATTGAGCGCCGCGATGCAGAAGGAGTTGCTCGGCAGAGTTCAGCGCGCGGCGAATCACCAACGTTTCGAAGCTTTCGTAGATGTCATCGGACCGAACGAGACATTCATTCGCTCGCGCGAGGGTATAAGCGCGAACTATTGTTCCGTAGTTCCAGTACCGATGGGTCTGAGCTTGATCCAAGAGCGCCTGAGAAACTCGTACTATCGTCAAATCGACGCCTTTAAATCAGACGTTGAGCTCATGCGCATCAACTGTGAAATTTTTCATGGCGAAAGCAGTGACTACACCGCCGTGGCGACTGAACTCGAGGATGACCTTCTCAACGAAATCCCCGAACGTGATGACGCTGAGTTAGTATCATCTGCCGCGAGCGCGATGAAATCATATCCCGCCATCGTTTGCGAACAACCGCCGCAGCCAGCCGGGACGGCGGAAAATGGACGCGTGTCACTTCGTGTGCGTATGCGTCGCGGTTAGCTACCTAGTAAAAACATGTTGTAACAACTCTACTTCTATCCATCGCGAGGCTTGAAACCATACTTTTTCCGTTCATAAAACAAATCTGTGCGCGCCGCGCCCAGGTTTATAATCTTTGGACATCCGTCGCGGTCCTTCTCAAGCAACGTACACCCTTTACAATAATACGCATCACTCACGCCTACGCCTCCGCAAATCACGCACCGCCCCTCATTTGTTCCATAATTACATTCATCACACACGCGCACGAGCGTCGCCGGTCGTACGTGGGAATCACAAATCACGCACTTGCCGTCGCCTGCGTCCGAAAAGCGCGCGAGCTTCAGTCAGTCAATTCGTACTCGCGCATCCGCGCGCGCACACGTACACTTTTCGCATAAACGCCCGATCGCAATGCCGGGCATCTTCCTACACATGATCAAATCGGGATGGTGTTTAGCCTATTCGTCGTCGTCGTCGGAGAAAGAAGAGGAGAGCACGTCAGTCGCAATCCTTCAAAAAACACTTTAGCGCGCGCGCGACACTCCTCGAGCGTCGACGGCGCCGGCGGCGACTCGTCAGCGCATGCGTGCGTGCGTTCATCGCCATCGCGCGCGATGCTCGCGCCGTGGCGCGGGTGCGTACCATGATGCTCGCGCGTGTGCGAATGACGTTCCAAACCTCACTCGAGCGCACGCCATGTCTCGCGCGGGAGTGACTTCGATGTCGACGGTGACGACGCGCGCGCGATGTATCGCTAATGGTGTTTGTCGTCCGCGCGGCGCCGTGACTCGCGCGTCGTCTTCGTCGTCGTCGAAGACGCCGAGGCGGTGCGAAAGCGCCAGCGCTATGGGTGATGATGGCGTGGCTGATATCGCCGGGACAACGATGCGTGCGGCGACCGTGACGCGGCGACAATCGCTGACGTATGCGGCGTGTGGCGCACTCACGGCGGTATCGTCACTCGACGTTATGACGCCGCGACGTGCGCGGGCTTTCGTGGAGGCAGACGTGGAGACGATGTCCGGCGCGACGTTTGGCAACGTCGCGTTGTCTCCGTACGTAGACTTAGATAATGGATACGCGCTGCTCTCGCCCACGGATTGGGTGAAAGATTTACCAAATGGCATGCAGGAGATTGAGATTCACCCGCCGTCGGAGTATGGTGGACGGAGATTCAAGGTGGTAACGAGGCCGTATGGGAAGGTTACGTCGTTGCGTATGGCGGATTTGGAAGGTGAAGAGTTCGCGACGCCAGAAGCGTATGCGTACTCGGTGGCGAGTAAGTACGCGCCAGTGGCGGAAGAGGGAAAAGAGGTCGGGCGTGGTGCGGCGACGTGTAAGATTTTGAACGCTCGAGCGAGTGAGGATGGTCGATATTATTTCTTTGAGTATATGACGGAAAACTCAATGTTGCCGTTACATTTTTGGGGCGTCATCGGACTCGGACCCGGACCCGTGGGCAGCGCGCGTAAGTTGGGCAGGAAAGACCTCATTACGCTCACGTGCCAAATGCCAGAGGAGAAGGGACCAGAAGCTGCGGCGTTATTGGAGTACATTATTTCGACATTCCAAGTGCTCGACATCTAGCTTTGGCGTCGTAACAGTCGAGCGCGCGGGTTCTTTCGTACAATAACCGCCGCAGTTGTAATTATTGACAACTATTATTTTGCTGCAGACTCAAACTATTGTCTATCGTTCTATAACCTAAGTTCTAACTGCGCGTCGAGGAGAAGCGCGTTCACTTTGCGATGGCAATTTTATCGTCGAGGAGTTCCACGCACATGCCAAGCTCGCGAGCTCGATCTCGTATGCACATCACCTCAACGTCTTTCTCAAACATTCGTTTCTCAAATATCTTTCTCGCATGATCTCCAGCCTTTTTTTCCGCACGCAATTCGCTCTGAAGATCCACGATGCGATCCCGAAGCGCCGCGAGCAACTCGCCGTTTCTAATTTTCCTCGCGCGTCGCTCGCTGTGGTCTGCTTTGACGTATGCCTCCTCGCACCGCGACCGCCATATTTCTGCCTCGGCACGTAAACGTGACACTTCCTGCTCGAGCGACTCACGCTCCATGCTTACGGCATCGACGATATCCTCGCACTCACGCAGCGCGCGCCTCGTCTCCGCTTCTCTCGCGTCGGCATCAACGAGCGCACGCTCGAGCGCTTCTCGCGCCGCGCATCCATCGCGTACGGCGCCGTCGAGTGCGTCACGCGCCAACGCACTCTGAGCGAGTGCGGCTTCTGCGGCACTCTTCCGTGCGTGCCGGAGCTCGCGCTCGAGCTCGGCGATGCGCGACTTGTCCCGCTCAAGCTGCGCACGCAACGAGCGCGTCACCGGCGCAGACGTCGTCGATGGCGACGATGACGACGCAGCCGTTGGCAATAGCTCACGCGCGAGGTGGTTGAGTTCAGTGAGTGGCGAGTCGCGCATCGCGGCGGCGACTGCTGCGCTCAGACTCGCGACCGGCTCAACTGTCGCGTTTGACTACTGTAAAATATATTGCAACGTCAAATACTCATCCGGAGCTATACTTATTGCGGTTTCGAGGACGACGACTGACTCTAAACTGATCGGTACGCTTGTTGTTGCGCGTGCGGTGGCCCTTGGTATGCACGCCCCAAGGCGTACACGACGGACGACCGCCCGAGGTGCGGCCTTCACCACCTCCGTGCGGGTGGTCGATGGGATTCATCGCCACACCACGCGTGGTCGGGCGAATACCGCGCCAGCGATTGGCACCAGCCTTACCAATATTACGATTCTGGTGCCCACGGTTCGATAACATGCCAATCGTCGCCTTGCATGCTTCCAAAACTAAACGCTGCTCGCCACTCGGCAGCCGAACGACGCAATACCCGTCGTCGCCCTTTTTAATGAGCGTCGCCGACGACCCCGCGGATCTGCAAATCTGACCACCTCGTCCAGGTACGAGTTCAATGTTATGTATCGTCGTACTCAACGGGATATTCTTAAGCGGAAGTGCGTTACCCACCTTGATATCGCTCTCTGGTCCGCTCTCCATGGCGTCGCCCGCCTGCGCGCCGTGCGGCGCCAACACATACCTCGACTTATGTCCTCCTTCGTAATCCACCAGCGCAATATGCGTCGTACGATTAGGATCATACTCTAATCTACGAATAACCCCTCGTGTGCCTTCTAAATCGCGTTTGAAATCAATCACGCGATACAACCGTTTATGTCCTCCACCCTTGTGCCACACCGTGATCCGCCCGGCGTTGTTCCGCCCACCTCGCTTCCTCAACCCAACCGTAAGCGCCTTCATGGGCTTCCCTTTCCACAAATGCACGCGCGTCGTCGTGATGCGCCCACGCTGACCGGGCGACGTCGGTTTATACGCCTTCATGCCATCCGCCGACGTCGAGCTCGCGAACCCTCTCCGCGCGCCGCGAGCTCCCATCCCCGTCGTCCCCGTCGCCGCCGCCGCGGCCCTCATCGCCGCCCCATTCACCGCGAGCGCGAATCGCGCCCCGATCGCCGCGTCACCCGGCGCGTACGCGCGCGTGCGCGTCGCACCGCGAGCCGCGAACGTCACCGACGCCGACATCAAACCTCGCCCGAGCGCCATCGACGCCACCAATGACGTCGCCTGCGCCGCTGCCGCCGACGCGGACGCGGACGACGACGTCATTGACGACGTGTGTCGCGCCACCGCGCGCGCCACCGCGCGAAACATGCTCACGGCGCGCGTCGCACTGTGGAGCTGCGCGTCACTTCATGGAGCGCATCGTTCGCGACTTTGCCAATCAGCTCACGGGCGCGCGATGCGTGTGTGGCGACATCGCGGGGACATGGATCGAGGATAAGTCCCGGGGAGATAAGTTGTGCGCCTTCGTGACTCCGCTCGGCGTGCCGCGCGTGGTGTGCCCGCTCATCGACGCGATTCGCACGACGCTCACCATCGCGTGTGATGACGATGGGCGCGGCGTAATTATCGTGGATAAGACGACGTTTAGTTCGGCGAATGCGACGCACGTGCGGTTCGATGGGAGTGAGGTCGAGCGTACGACACGCGGCGGACGGAAGAAGTTTATGCTGAGTGGTGGATGCGAGGGAGCCAACGCGGCGACGGTGACGTGTCGATTGTTTCAGCGCGGGGACGGTTGGGCGACGAAACAAGTGCGCGAGGTGATGCCCGACGGGGACACGCTGCGCGAGAGGAATATTTTACAAAGGCCTGATGCGCCGGACGTTGTTGTCGATCGGTTTTTCAAGCGCAAGGCGTGATACGAGCGTAGATTTTAGGTGTTGATGTATTAATACAATAGTCGAGGCGTTGTTTTCCTTGTTGTTTCGCTATCGTTCGAGTAACATGATGGCCTCGACGTGTTCGGTGTGCGGAAATAAGTCTAACGCCAATGCTTTGATGGGTTTGAATGGTACGCCACCGCCGTTTCCATCCTGTCCTTGTGGTAAACACAAATCAATGACGTTGTCCGCCATCGTCTTGGCGTTGCACGACACGTACACCAATCGTTTCAATCTATTCTCCCTACGCAACGCTACTAGTACTTGACGATGTAAACCCGCTCGAGGAGGGTCTACGATGGCCACCACATCGTCGTATAAATACTCTACGCTTGTCTGATTGAGCAAGGTGCGTTGATGTTGAAGCGCCGCTTCGGTGTCCTCGTCGGCGCTCATATCCGGGTCGTCCAGTGCCGCGACGCTTGGCATCCCGCGACTGGCGCCGTCGTCGGGCTTGATTAATGACTTATACTCATTCAATATACGCGGTATAGCGACTTCGGCCTTGCCAGCGACCCATTCGCTGTTGCTCACGCCGTTCAACGCCGCGTTCACGAAGGCATCCTTAATCGACTCTTCGACGATGTCGACGCCGACAACCTTTGCGACATCCTTCGCGAGCGTCAAACCAATCGTTCCCGTACCACAACAAACGTCTAAAAGCAAACTCTTTCCATTTGGACTTGCCCATTCGCCCGCTAGACGATAAAGCGCTTCGGCGGCGACGGTGTTGACCTGGAAAAACGCCGTCGCGGAGAGGGAAAATCGCAACCCGCACATGCTCTCGTGAATGACATCCATGTCTTTTTCGCTCGGCGAATCCGTCTGCAGGTTTCTAATTTCCGCATCATCCGGCGCGGCGTTGGAACGACCGTCATAGAATTGCACGAGACATACTTTGAGATTGATCGGTGGCGATGAGGTCGCGGCTGCAGCTTCGAGCGCGTTGAGCATGCCTCGGCACGCGCCTCGAATCGTCTCGTCGTCGTATCCCTCCTTGCGCACTTGAAGCATCACCATGACCTCTGAATGCGCGTCTTTCGTCGTCGGCGCGGGAAGCGACGCTTCCTCGTCGGGGTATTCGAACGTAGTCACATCTTTGTCATTCGCTTCGATGGGTTTTCCGTCGTTTCCGGTCTCGGGCTTGGGCGGCCCGACACCTGGACGCAGCCAATGTTTCCAGCCATGCTCAGACTCTGGCGCCATGCCACCCTCACGAACGATAAATAAGCGCCAGAACCCCGTTGCGTCACGCTTGTCATACACGGGTAGCCCGTCGCCTTGCGCAGCGAGCGTACGTAAATGCGTTTCCGCTGCAGCCGCCAAGAACTTGGCCGTCGGGCTAATGTTTCTACATCCCACGGGCGCAGCGACGGCGGTGACGCCTTCGCGAAATAGCCCAACATTAAACCCAACCGTGGGCTCATTCGCCGCACTCGGCCCGATAGTGAACTCACTTTTATTCCTATACCCATCGAGAACGGGTGAACGCACGATGCCTTCAAGCGGGCATGCGAGTTTGTCGTTGTCCAACGCGCTCCGAAGCCATTCGACGTCAAACCGCCGACCTTGCTTTCGCGCTTTTTGACTCGCATTTCTCACTGCGCGCGTAATCGCCCGCAAATTCTCAGCAACAATTTCCTTCTTACGCGCCAACTGTTCGCCGTATTTCACGTTCCATAACGGGCATATCACGTCCCGAATGTCTCGCAACGCGTTCGCGTTCGCCTTGGCCACGACGGCTTCCGCCGCCGACATCCCAGAAACATTCACACCATCCGCCCCCGTCTTCCCTCCGCCTCGAGGTTTCGCCTCGCTCACTTTCAACACGCGTCCTTGTATGCTCGCTCCGTGAAGCAACGCTTCACCGGCGATGCGATCCGCCAGCGCCCCAAACGTCACAAAGCCGTACGGCCACCGCGCCTTCTTCCTGCAGCTCGCGCGCGTCGCGCCCAGCGATTCCAAGAACGCCCCGAACTCGCGCTCGCTCCACGATTGCGGCACGCCGTGCACGACTACAGTACCACCGCTCGCGCCCGCGAGCGCGTTCGCGACCGCTGTCACGGGCGCGGGCGCGGCGCCGACCGATTCGCGCGCACCGCCGCCAGCGGCGAGCTCCACCTTGGCGCGCTTCGCGTCGCGCGTCGCGTCCGCCTCTGCGTCGCGCGCGCGCGCGACATCATCGCGGTCGTCGCCACCGTCGCCATCGACCGCGCGCGCGTCGGCGGTCGGTGCGTCGGCGTCGTCGTCGGCGGCGTGCGGCATTGTGACGCCAGAGCGCAACCGCGCACCGAATGATGCCGATGGCTGTGGCGCCGCCCGCGTCGCGCGTCGGCGGCGTCGGCGGCGTCGCGGTGGCGCGACATCGCGCGCGTCGACGCCGCACGCGCGCAGTGTCGATCGCGCGCGCGTCGACGCGGTCGGGAGACGATGGCGATGGCGCGGAGCGTGGTGAGCTGTCGACGCTCGATGCGCTCGCGCGGACGCTGTCGAGGGACGAGGACGATGGCGTCGACGCCGGCGCGCGAGCGGGTGGAATCGGTGACGATGTCGCGAATGACGCGTCGACGCGCGCGGAAGAGGTGCGGGCGAGACGCGTTGACGAAGTCAGACGCGAACGCGCGAGACGCGAAACTACGCCCGAGGGCCCGACGACGTCGTGGAAGCCTTGGTGGAGTCCGTTGTCGACGGTGTATAATGTGCCGACGGTTGAGCCTGCGGGGGCGTATTTTCTTGCGATGTTGCACACGGCTGCGTTCGTCGCGGATTTGACGCTGTTGAAGCTCGGCTACGGCAACGGAGGCGATGTGTTTCTAAAACTTGCGTTGTTTGACAACGCTGTCGTGTACGACTCGCAGTGGGTGCGATGTTTCACAGCGTGCTTGGTAGATTTTGGGCTTTTGCATTTCGCCGCGGTGAACTTGGCGCTCGTGACGATTGGCGCGGAGGCTGAAGCGATAATCGGGACGTCGCCGTTTTTAACCGTGTACATCTTATCGGCGGCGATGGGGGGCATCGGATCCATGGCGCTCGATCCATCGACACTGCACGTTGCGTCATCTGATGGTATATTTGGTGTTTTTGGAGCCATGCTCGTGTACGCCGCGATCAATGTAGAGAACGAGTGGAACATGAAAGGCTTTACCGTTCGATTGCTCTACTGTGGTGCCTTTGCGGCGGCGCTGCAATATCTCGCAACCGTGCCCACTGAAGACGGCGGTCACGTGGTTAATTCCGTCGGCCATCTATGGGGATTCTTAGCAGGCATCGCCATGGGTTATACGGGTCTATCTCCGATGTTTACGAGCAAAAGATTCGAAACACCGCCCGAGGACCGAATGAACGTCGTCGACGTCACGAGCGGCCCGCCGAAAACATTTGCCGCTCTCGGGGCTTTATCATTCACAATTCTTTCGCTGTGCGTCGTTGTGCTACTTAAACGCACGCTCGACGTCGATCCGCGAGATGTTTTCTAGCGTAGCTCGCGTCATGCTGTATTATTATTTGCCTTTGCTCGACCACCCGCCGTTCCAGCAAACCGAGCGAGAGCCCAAACGTCAGATATCGCCGCAGCACGCCATGTCCGTCGCGCACTCGAGCGCAATGAGCGCCCTCGCCGCACCGCGATATCACGCGTCGCGCACGCGTCAAGTTTCTCGTCCTCGTGTCGCGTGTGCGTCGTCGTCGTCAGCCTCGAACGCGGATGACGTGGCCCAAACGCCGAAAGCCGCGGTGACCTCTCGCCGCGCCGCGCTCGTTCGTGCGGTCGCACTCGGGGCGATTCTCCGCGCTGACGATGCGCGCGCTATTGGATTCCAAAAAGAGCTCAAAAAGCGCGGACCGATGAGCGACGACGCGTACGCGAGGACGGCGGAGTTTGAGTTTAGAGGTGAGCGCCACGAGGGCGTAAAGTACGTTGAAATTTCTGAAGGTAAAGGGAAGCCGCTCGAAGTTGGCGCGCTCGCCACGTTGCATTTTGAGTGCAAGTATCGTGGGTTGACCGTGCTCAGCACGCGCGAGGCGCGAACGCTCGGGGGGAATCGGACGATCAGCGAACCGTTTCAGTTCAAGTACGGTACGCTTCCGAATGAGTTTACAAAGGCGGCGAAAAGAAAGAATATCATCGGCATCGGAGCCGAAGTGAGAATTGATCCTGAGCTTCAGGAGCTGTACGTGGTGAAGTGCGTGTTCAACGGTCCGGCGGACCGAGCGGGGATCAAGCCGAACGACGTCGTGGTATCCATCGACGGCGTCGGCGACTTGGTGAACAAGCCAATCCAAGAAATCGGCGCTTTGCTCGTGGGCGACGTTGATACCGAAGTTGAACTTAAAATTAAGAAGGGCGGCTCACGCGCTGGCGCCGATGCGCCGATTGAAACGTACAAGTTGAAGAGAGAAGTCACTGCGGTTGCTGCGCCAAAGCGTGAAATCCAAGTCGACGGCGGCGGTGGGTTATTTACGGGTGGTAGCGGACCCAAGCCTCCTCCGCTCGTGTACGTTCCCGAAGCGTTAGCTGGGATGAATGTTGGCGGCCGACGATCATTCAAGTGCCCCGCAGATGTGGGATACGAGGATGTTGGTGAAGGCGAAATTCCACCAGGCGCCGACTTTGTCTTTGAAGTTGAGTTGCTCGACGCTGTGTTAAAGTAAAGCACCGCGCTGCATCAGGGAAAACGTTCGTGCGAAATATAAAATATATGTATTCCGTGGTGCGTTCTTGTTAGTATTTCAACCAATAGTCATTGTTTTGTAACATGCACTTTGTTATCATTCGCAACTCTCGTCGATACGCGGCTCGGTGACCTCATTTGGCAGCGCGCGACCATGCCGCCTGCAAAGAAAGTACCGCCCCCAAAAAATAAAGCTAAGGTGTCCAAAGCAAAAGCTAGCGGTGATAAAAGTATAGATGAAACCGAGGTGTCGCACCACGAGACGCGTGCAGATTTGCTCGCGAAAATTCAGGCGGTTGAACGCGAAGCAGTCAAAGCGAGCGAGCATCAAAACTATATGCAGCTGGAGCGTGATAAAATTGACGCGTTTTGGGAGATCACGAAGCGAGAGCTACAGAGCACAAAGATTGACTTGCGAGATGTTCGGCGAGAGCTCGAGGTGATGGAGGAGAATCACGCCATGGAACTGCGCGTTCAGCAACACAAAATTAGACAAATCGAGCACGAGCGTCTCGAGGCTGAGGAAGCTATTCGCGCCGAATATAGCGAGATGGAGATCGCCGTGAGACAAGCGTGCCGTCAAGAAAACATCAGTGTTGAAAATGAAAAGCTTAATATCGAGTCCGAGATGCGCGAGTTATCTAGAGAAAATGAGGCTCAATGTCGCAAGCTAAAATTAGAACACGCTGCGAATTTGGGCGACGCTCGCAAAGCGTTTGAAGAAAACGCATCCTCAAAGGTCAAAGAGGCGGAAGAGAGGATGTTTACCGAGATGAACTCGTTTCAGAGTCGAATCAATGAGCATCTGCGGGATGCCGAGATCAGAAAGTCGGAGCATATTGAGGCGCTTGTTGCGATACATAATTCAGCGTACGCTGAAATGAAAGATTACTTCAACGCGCTCACGGACAAACATGTCAGTGAAATCGCGAGCTTGAAGCAAAAGCTACGCGAAACCACACGATGCGTCGACGAGCAGTGTCACCAGCTGAACGATCTTCGTCAACACAATGATTCGCTCGTAAGACCTCTCGAAGATGCAACACGCGAGCTCTGCGATAACAGAAAGCGTCTGGCACAATCTCAACAAAGGAGCAAACATCTTGAATACTCCCATCGCATGCTCAAAGATGCTCGCGCGCAAGTAAAAGCGTTGAAATGGGAGAATGAAATCCTTATTCAGAAGTTGGAACGCGTCGAAGGTGAACTCGACGTCGCCCGAATCTCAGCGAACGGTAATTTAGAGCACATCCGACGCGTCTTCGCTGGCGTGGCGCATTGAGAATTCGTTATCAGAACATGTTTGATTTAAAAGAAAAGTCTAGTACGCATCTATGAAAGCAGCTCGCGGCAACTCGCAGCTAGGGATTTTAAGAATCTTTGGTTGATTGCTCTTCCACCCAAGCCTTGAGCTTTTCGCTCTTTTCCGCCATTTTCTTTTCATTCATCGCCTTCTTCTTCGCCACCGCTTTCGCGTTCAACTTGCTCTTCTTCTTGGCGCGATGCATGACATCCTCGGTATCGAGGACGTAAGATACCTTGCTCGTGGTGCAGCTTACTTTGCACTCAAGGGCATTAGACACGACAGTGTTCGTCAAGGCTGCCTGTAAGTCTGCAAATCCAGCCTTAGCCTTGGCTCGATTCAAGAAGACAGCCGTGCGCTCCTCTTCGTCGTCGTCCGCACCTTCGGGGACGTCATCTTCCGCAACAGTGGTGAGGAACTTTTGCAAGTGAGCCGCAAACTGTGCATCCATGATCCCTTGGGGCAAATCCGGTCTTTCCGAACCTGCCTCGGCGAGGCGGACGAATAGACGTTTGCCGTCTTCGGACGAGCCTAAGCGATAGCACGCTTCGTCTTGCAACAACACGCACGCGTTTGCGCGGTAAACGTTCTCATCATAAGGAGCATCGCGAGACAACTCGTAGTCGTGTAAGTGCAAGAGTTTGTTACTAAGCTCGTCCTGGATCACCAATTGCACCTGCTTTACCACCTTGTAAATGAGTTTATCTAACGTGAACAACAAATATGACTTTGCGCCGAGCAACGTTCTGCAGTCGTCTTCAAACTTGCCAGATTCAGTCGTGCCATTCAACAAGTGAAAGAGAAGTTTGAGGAACTCGCCGTGAACATCGGCTTGCTTTCTCGCTGGCTTACTCACCTTGGCCATGGTTGCAGAACTTTCGCGTGCATTTTCTAAGCGCTCATAAAGGTGAGAATGCAATCGAAGGAGATGGTAAATGGCTTCGTTTGCGTAGAAGACTTGTTTCTTGAGAGAGTGCAATGGCGGACCAGTAGCTTTTTCTGAGGCATCAACCGCGCCGCTAACTGGCTTACAGTGCTCGAACTCCCTCTCTTCTTCATCGTCGTCCTTATCTTCATCCACAGCTGTCATTTCTTCATCCTCAGCTTTGACTTCCGGCTTTGGTCCCTTTCGAGCGCTCGAAACGCGCATCTTGTCCTCCTCGTCGTCATCCTCATCCACATCAGAACCTTTCGATTGTTTCAACTCGCTCAGCTTCTTGACATCTTCTTGCTCAGTACCTCGGACAAACTTTGCGGCGGCATCAGCGGCGGTATCTTTGTAGTCGTCCGCATCCGCGCGCTTCACGTTGAAGAAGGACTCGACAAAGTTGCGATACAGCGTCAACACGCGCTCGCCTTGTTCGCCACTCAACATTTCGTTCGTGCTAAACTTGATGACGGCGTAGACGTCATCGTGTACGCGAGCATCGTCATATTTGAAGGTAAGGTCCGGAGATTCGTCGATCGGAGGCATTCCTTTACCGATGACTTCGTCAGACGTCTTCTTCTTGTCGTTGATATCCTTGACTTCTTGCGACATACCCTTGACAGAAAGAGCCTTCTTGTCCATTTGTTTGTAGTAGAAAGACTGATGATCGAGCGACTTGGCGTAGTTCTTGGCGTACACATCCGTCCAGACCGGAAGCATTTCATCCTTCAACTCTTGCCACTCGTCTTGCTTTTGAAGAAGACGCTTCAAGACGACTGGAATCGTCACGTGTCCAGCAGTCTTCACCAAGTAAAGCATGTCGGAGCCTCGATCGCCGTAAATACGAAGAATGGCGCGTTCGCTGACTTGACCCAAATATCCTTCGGGCATGTGCGCGTTTTCACGATCATCTTCCGATATCGCCTTGAGCTCTTCTTCGTACGCTTGCAACTTGGCGACGCATGCCTTTGTCGTTTCGAGCACCATATCAATCTCGAACCGATCATCCTCGCAACGGAAAAGCGCTTCCTCGTATTGGTTCTTGCGCATCGCATTGAACGAGTAATCTTCCGATCCCGAGGTTACGGCGACCCAGTTGTCGTTCAAGACATCCTTGCACAACTGCGTGCGCGTCGAGCACGCTGCCACAGGAAAGTTCTTTGGCAACAAGCGGTAAGACGGACCGCAACGCTCGCTTGCGGACAAGTCGAGCTCGGATATGGGTTTGGACACGAACTTTTCGCGTTCAGCGACAACCTTCATCAACTGAAGCTGCTTTGGGGTCAACTTTTCCACCGGGCGCTTGGCCATGGTTGGGTCAAAGTCGAGCGCCTCGCACCGAGCGACGAAATCGTTAAACCCGGATTGAAGCTCGGGAAACTTGCCCAAAATGTCGTGTACAAGCGTTTGCATCTCCATCTTCGTAATCACACCCATGTTGAAAATGTTCAAAATTTTGATAAACTCGTTGTACGCGTCCTTGTTGCGCAAGCGCGTCTTGACACGGTCGAAAAACGAAAGTTCCTTGGCCAAGTTCGCCGCCGCGCGGCGCTCTTCGGCTTGTTCCGGAGTCTCGTACTCGCTCTTCATGCCTTTGCGTCGGCTGCCACCTCGCGCACCTCGGCCCTTCTTCCCCGCCGCGGGTTGCGTCGAATCTGGTAAAAAGTACGTAAACTCTTCCAGCAGATCGGCGTGCGACTTGAACAACTGCGCAACTTCCTCGTACACTTGAGAGATTGTCTTCAAATTCTTACGATACATGTTCAAAATTTCCAAGAAATTCTTGTACACCCGCTCATCATTCGCAAATCTCGACTTGATTTTGTTCACGTATGAAATCGCGTGCACAAACTCAACCTGAGGTTTCTGCCCAGACGCCTTGGCTTGCGCCTCTCGCGCCTCGCGCTCGATATCCTCCACCTTAATCTCATGCCCCTTGGGCAAGAACTGATTAAAACCCAAGATTAAATCCGTATGCCCCGCAAAAATAGTCTTAACGCGCCTAATCACACCCTCTGTATCAATCTTCGTTGACTTGAATTCCTTCATGATCTCCAAAAACTCGTCGTACGTGTGTTTTTTATCATGCAATCGCTCTTTAAGCTCGCGTAAATAACTCAACGCCTCTTGTTTCCGTGCCGCTTCGCTCATATCCGGTCTCACCGTATGCGATATCGGTCCCCTAGTTCACGCGTCACGCACATCGCACCGTCATCGTCGTCAGTCTTCCGCGTCGCGCGCGATGGCACCCACCAGTGGTGCGTCGTGCCCCGGGTCAAAAATCACACCCAACGTCGCATCGATCGATCGATGTCGCGTCGCTCGTCGTCGTCGTCGTCACGTACCGTTTCACCACGGGCGCATCACCACCACCATGCTCCCGCGCGCGTTTCATCGCGTCTGCGTCGTCGGCTCACGCTCCGCCGTGCGGTCGCGTCGCCGGCGCGCGCGAGCGATCGGCGACCGATCCGATGGGACGATTCGTAAGACGCGCGTCTGGATGCGGGCCCGGGATCGCGGATGTTTTGATGCGACCGCGGCGGACGTCTCTCGCACGCCGCGCCGCTATGCGTGATGCGTCGTGCGGGACGTCAACGATGGTATCGTCGTCCGTCGTCCGTCGTCCGTCGTCCGTCGTCCGTCGTCCGTCGTC
>Ga0181562_10000074_pt1 | contig 66773 bp, 53 predicted proteins | sample 011ome_26_FD_139344 | JGI IMG/M metagenome (GOLD analysis project Ga0181562, IMG submission 139344) | Coastal salt marsh microbial communities from the Groves Creek Marsh, Skidaway Island, Georgia - 011511BT metaG (megahit assembly) | ecosystem: Environmental > Aquatic > Marine > Intertidal...
ATCCATAGCCGCTCGATTCAGTCATTCATTCGATTCATTCGTTTCATTCATTCAAACAAACACCGTCGACGCGGCGGGCGCGTGCGGGCGCCGAGGAGGAGCGGTAATGAGCACACACATGTCACATGTCACATGTCAATATCTGTAAAATATCTTACACGTTTCTAGCACCTACTGCGCGCGAGAAGGCGACGACTAACGCCACGGGGCTTTAAGGGTGAGAAAGCCAGAACGGCCCATTTTTTGCACATCCATGGCTATGAATTTAAAGACTGGCCAGGATAACGTCCTGCCTAGAGGACGCAACCAACGGTTCCGAGACGCCACCGGCGCGAACTCACTCCACGGTGCCGTCGCGCACGACTTGCCTACGTCTAAGACTTTCATATCTTCCACGTCCTCGTCGCTGAGCTCAAAGCTAAACAAATCAGCATTACTCGCGATGCGAGCCGCGGATGTCGATTTCGGAATGACGACCACGCCGCGTTGAACATTCCACCGCAACACCACCTGCGCGGGCGTCACACCGTGCTTTTCAGCGAGTCGCTTCAACGTTGAGTGCTCGAAAAGTTCACCGCCCTGCGCCAACGGCGAATACGCAGTCACCGTCACGCCTCTCGATTGCGTGTATTTGACTAACGCGTCGTTGCTCCACAGCGGGTGCGTTTCAATTTGATTGCACGCCGGCTTGATCGTGATTCCATCATCATCCAGCAGCGCCGCAAGTTGCGTCTCGTTAAAATTACTCACCCCTATGTGTTTTACGAGCCCATCTCTCACGCAACGCTCGAGTTCAAGCCAACACTCGCGTATCGACGCCTCGGCATCCGGTTGCAGCACCGTCCCCCGTCGCCAACACACCGGCCAATGAATCAAATACAAGTCCACATACTCGAGCTGTAAATCCTTCAACGTCGTTTCCAACGCCTCTCGTACGTCTTTCGGTCGTCGACGATCGTTCCACAACTTGCTCGTCACGAAGAGCTCGTCCCGTCGGCTCGCACACGCCGCGAGCGCCTCTCCAACCTCCCACTCGTTCGCATACGCCGCCGCGCAATCAACGTGCGTGTACCCGCACGCAATCGCCGCCGTTACCGCCTCGCGCACCTCATTCGGCTTCGCTTTCCACGTCCCCAGACCGACGGGTGGAATCTTCATCGTCGATGAAGGCGCCGTCGCGTTGACCATCGACGCCGCCGCGGTCGACGTCGCGTGCGAACCGCTCGAACGCGCCGACGTCGACGACGGTGCGTTCACGCTCGTTATTCTGCGCCGCGACGTCCCGTGTGCCGTCGTCGTCGACGTCGAGGTCGTCGCGCGCATAGCTGTGACGTCACTCGCGCGCACGGCGGCGGCACGAATCTCGAGGCATGGACGACGTCGACGTCGATCGCGAGCGCTTGCTCGCATCGCATGCGATGGAGGCGTCGTCGTCGCGCGCAGAAGTCGCGCACCAGGCGTCGATCGCGGCGCCCGTGAGCGTGAGCATGCTCTCGAACCGCGCGCGCGACTTGATAGGCATCGCATTCGTGGGGCATTTATCCTCTCGCGGTGCGTTCGATCTCGCGGGCGCAGCGCTGGCGAGCACGCTAGCCAACGTCACGGGCCTTTCGTTGATTGTGGGCATGGCGAGCGCGGTGAATACGCTCGCGGGGCGGAGTTTTGGACGCGGGGAGTACGAGGGCGTGGGCGCGACGGCGAGACGCGCGTGCGCGATTTTATGCGTCGTGAGCGCGATGATTAGCGTGGTGTGGTGGAATGCGACGGAGGGAATTTTAGTTGCGTTGGGTCAACCGCCAGGGATTGCACACGCGGCGGCGGTGTATGTCAAAGGTTTAACTCCTGGGCTGTTTGCGTACAGCGCGAACGCGTCGGTGCAAGCTTTTTTGCAAAGTCAGGCGGTAACGCGACCACAAGCGATCGGTGGCGTGCTTGCGACGATTGCGCACGCGCCAATGAATTATTTTCTGATTTACGTCTGTCAATTGGGATCGGTCGGGGCGGCACTGGCGACATCGATGAGTACGACATTTGTGCTCTTGGTAAATTTAACGTACATTACCGTTTGGCGCAAATGGTTTCGAGAACGCGATGAAACGTTGGCGAAGAAACGCGATGCGTGCGTGCACGTCCCATCCGATTGGCTGCGTGACATTTTCAATGGTGGGAAAACGAAGGAGTTCTTGGCTCTTGGTCTGCCGGGGATTTTGCTCATGAGCGAATGGTGGGCGTCCGAGCTACTCATTTTGTTCGCCGGGTATTTGCCACAACCTGACGCCGCGGTTGCCGCCATGTCAATCTATCAAGTCACAAATGCATTTGCGTTTATGATTGCCGTTGGTTTTGGCGTCTCTGCGGTGACGCGTGTGAGTCACGAATTGGGTAGCGGTGACGCTGTACACGCCAAGTTTGCAGCGTACGTCGCTCTGCGTCTCATCATCGTCGTCGAAATCGTCGTCAGTGCCCTCGTGTACTTATCACGCGGCTCATGGGGTGCACTGTTCACACGAGATACCGATGTGACCAATTTGTTGTCCAAGTTGATGGTGCCGCTCGCATTTTACGTAGCGTTTGACGCGCTGTGCTGCGTTTCGACGTCAATCCTTCGCGGATGTGGACGCCAGTCGGCGGCGGCGCCAATCGTCGTCTTTGCCTACTACGTCGTCGGTATTCCCGCCGCTCTAGCGCTCGCCTTCAAAACATCTCTCGGCGCCATGGGCTTAGCCATCGGTGGCACGATTGGCACCGCAACGCACGCCGCCGCGATGTGCGCCGCCGTCTTCAACATCGACTGGAACGCAGAAGTCGTGCGTGCCCGCGCCTCCCGGCACACCGCCAACATCGACACCAACACTGATGACGATAAACTTCTCGTCCTCTCGCCCGCATCTGAAATCGACGCCTTGTAATCTTTGTAAACTATGCATTCGCGAGTCGCTACCGCCGTACGCCAACCTCGAGCGCGCCTCGCCTCGGCTCCACACTCACACGCACGCGCGCACGCCATGGGCAAGGTTGCCGCCACGAAAAAGCGAGGACGACGGTTCGATGGGTACGTGTGCTCGCATCGCGCGCGTCCGTCGTCGACGCGAGCGCAGGCGGCGGCGACGCGAGGGCTGAGGCGCCGCCCGCGCCGCCCGCAGCCGCCACTGGGACTGACACGTACGTTTCGCGCGCACGCAGGGACGATCCGGGCACGGAAACCGTCGGCTCTCTGACGTCTGGGATCAGAAACAAACAGCGACGTTCTGAGTTGTACGGAAAGTTGAAACACGAGCGCGCGGTGGCGAAGAAGAAGCGCAGAGAGACGAGACAAAAAGCGGAAGCGGAAGCCATCGAGGCGGGCGAGACGCCAGAGCCGAGACAGATACCGAAGACGATCGAAAACACGCGCGTGAAAGATGAGACGTATATTGAAGATACGAATGATGCGGATTTGATCGAGCAAGATGCGGAGGATGAGTTTGCAAGTTACTTTAGTCAGGCGACGTCGCCGAAGATCATAGTCACGACGTCAAGAAATCCGAGCGGGGACATGTTCAAGTTTTTGGAAAATCTATTCACCGTGATTCCGAATGCGTATTACTATGCGCGTCGAACGTATCACGTCAAGGAAATAGTCAAGCACGGCACCGCGCGGGGGTTCACGGATATTCTTGTGTTTAACGAGAATAAGAAATTTAGCAAAGGCGCGCGCGTGAACGGCATGTTGCACATCCATCTCCCCGAAGGTCCGACGTGCTTGTACAAGCTGTCATCGTTGGTACTTTCCAAGGAGATAAAAAACCACGGTCGGGCGACGAGTCATTATCCCGAGTTGATTTTGAACAATTTCAACACGCGCCTTGGGCACCGCGTCGGCCGCATGTTCGCCTCGGTGTTTCCTCAAAAGCCAGAGTTTAAAGGTCGACGCGTGGTGACGTTCCACAATCAGCGCGATTTTATTTTCTTTCGCCATCACAGGTATGTTTTTGAGGAAAAGAAAGGACGGAGATTGCCACACGCGGGACATTTAGCCAGCGCAGAGGTACCCGAGCACGTCAAGCAGTCCATCAAACATGGAGGGAGAGGCAAGAAGGGGAGCAAAAATAAGTCTTCAAAGAAAGCCACCGATAGCGACGATGACGATGACGATAACGACAGTGATAGCGAGAGCGATAGCGGCAGTGCATCAGAAAAAGAGGACGACAAACCGCCACCGATCAGTACGATGATTCAGGCGCGGTTGCAAGAACTCGGCCCACGTTTTACGCTGCGATTAATGAGCGTGCAAAAAGGCACATTTGATAGCAAGCACGGCGAGTACGAGTACGTCAGAAACACCGATACGGATGGTACTCGCCACTGTAGACGTAAATTCGTTCTATAGCGAAAGTTCGGATGTTGTCTGTGTGTAATCATCATGTGATTTGTTTCTTTCTCGTTGCATGGGCGCGCGCTAGTTGCTAGTTGTATTTTCGGCGCAAAGTTGTACAAATTGTGTTCGCTCGTTGACGTCGCCGCCAAGCGCGCGCTTAACCAGCCTTGAAAAGCAGTAATGCCACCTGTGATTTCGAAGCACAAAAATGATGAATACCCGCGCGTGAAATAACCAACGAAACATTATTTTACCTGACCGACATAAAAGTAGATGAAGTATCCAGACTCGTGCGTGACGTAGCTCCCGAAATTACGCCCAACAATCGCGTGCCACGTCGAGCCGTGCTTTCTATCGAACTCCTTCTTCAAGTACGCCGCGATGTCTTTTTCAACGTTGTACTTATCGAGCGCCTGCGTCGAAGCGAAAGCAAACATCGGAGTGAGTCTTCGGTTGCGGTCGCGTTGACCGAGAGCGTCTGCGAGCGAGAGCGTCGTCGTTTCAATCTCGCGCGTACCTCGAGCGCGCAGCTCACGGCGTCGGCTTGAAGTTCCTATATATATCGCGTGTCACGTAGGTCAGCGTCGGTGCGTTCTGGCGTCGCGTCGCGTGAAAACAAACGCGCGAGCGCAACGGTGGGAGTCAACCAAAGTACGCGTCAACGCGCGCAGGAATCGTCGTCGCCACGGCACGAGACGCGCGCACCTCGCTCATGTCTGCCGCCTTGATGACTGGTTTACGTTGCTCTGGATCCGCAGTCGGCATGGTGGCTCTCGCGTTGTCGACGATGTGGTGACACGGTCGCGAAAGACAAGATGTGTGGGTCAACCGAGTTGCGCATCACACAACTAACTTTGCGCATCACACAACTAACAACGCGTGGTGTGAGGATGTGGCGCGTCATGTAAATTATTCTACGTTTGCAAATAATAAATACAGCGCTGTGGTTTGTTCTAGAGATGACGATGATGATTGAGCTGCCGCCGGCGTCGGGACTTTTAATCGTCTCGCTGTCCTCGCGCGCGGTCCTTCCCGTTGAACTGACGATAGCCGAAGAACTCTTTGTTCCCCGGCCAGGTCTTTGGATCGGGCTCGGGCAAGCTCTTAATAGTTTCGCAATCCTCGTAGTACTGATTCACCCCGCCTCGCATGTGGTATAAATTTTTGTACCCGGCTTGGTACAGCTCAAACGCCGCCGGCAACGACCCCGCCCCCTTTGTGGGATCCGTAAACGACTTATTCGTCGGCGGATCGGCTTCTAAACTCCCACCCCATATATCCATCAATACAATCTTCGTGCGCTTATCCGGAATCACGCGTTCGACGTCGTCTACGAAGCGCGGATTCACCTTTTTAAACCCAGGCAAACGCAACGCCGACGCGAGAAACCCGCCCTCAACGTACGGCACGCTCATGCTCCCAGGAATCGCCCACTGCGCGTAATCCGGCGCAAATCTCACGTCGAGCAATACCCCTTTTCCATTCGCCGTCAGCTTAATCGCCTCAACGCTCGAGACCGTTTTCATCTTGTACCCGCGCTTCAATTCCGCATGAATCTGCACCCACTCGCGCGCCCCGGGACCCATCCCGGGCACGATCCCGCGATAATTCGGCGTCCCAGCGCGATTCGACGGATCCACACACGTCGTCTGCGGCCCTGCGCGCGATCGGCGCCGAGGCGCATGCGCCGGCGCGCGCGCAAACGTCGTGGATAACGCGGGAAACATATCGCGTCGCAGTGTGACCACCGCGTCAAGACGAGTGCACTTTTCACGCGTTTCGGCGCCATACCACCCCGCGCTGGGACATGCACGTCGACGCACTCGCGCGCGGTGCGCGCAGTGATGGATGTGTCGTCGCCTCGCGCGCGATTCGCGCGCGATCGACGACGACATCGCGCGTACACGCGCGCACGAGGGCGGCGTTGACGGTGGTGGTTAAGGCGAATGCGACAACCCCAACGCTTGGACACGCGTGTTCGAGCTCGTGCGCGTGCGCGCGCGCGAGAGAGGGGCGTGCGGTGACGTGTGGGCGTGCGGTATGCGCTCGCGTGGGGTGTGCGCGGTGCGGACGCGCGCGGTGTGCGTGCGGTGATGCGCGGCGAGCCGTCGCGACGCGCGCGGCGCCGGCGACGGCGCGGGCGAGCGACGCGACCGCCGCGCCCCCGAGCGTGTTCTTGACCGGCATCGCGTGGTTCTTCGCGCATCAGTTGATTGGTGTCGGGAATGATGTCATCATGAAGTTTACAGGGGCCAATCTGGGCGTGGCGCAAGTTGTTTTTTTGAGGTTTTTATTTGCGACGCTGACGATGGTGCCGGTGATGGTCGCCGGGGGCAAGGAATCGTGGCAAACCGATCGCGTGCCGTTACACATCGCGCGTTCGGCGCTCCTCGCGGGTGGTATATTTTTATACGTCAAGGGCTTGACCATCGCGCCGATTGCGGTGGTGACGACGCTTAATTTTACCATTCCGCTGTTTACCTTGGTGCTCGCGCGCGTGTTTCTCAACGAAGCCGTGGACGCGACGCGTTGGATCGGTACGCTTGTTGGGTTTCTCGGTGTCATGGTTGTCATGCAACCGGGAGGTCAGGTATTTAACCCAATGTGGCTCGTGGTCTTGCTTTCGGCGACGATGTTCGCCTCGCTCGATGTCCTCAACAAGGTGTTTGTCGGTAAAGAGAGCTTTTGGGCGATGATTTTCTACACCGCCTTTTTCACCACGTGCATCACCGCATACCCAGCACTGACGTCCTGGGTCGCGCCTACAATGTCGCAATACGGATTGTTGGCGCTTCTCGGCGCCGGCGCGAACGGGTTGTTGTACTGTTTGCTTAAATCGTTCAGCATGGTGGACGCGAGCGCGTTGGCGCCGTTTCGATACACCGAACTCATGTTTTCCGCCACCGTAGGGTTCTTGCTCTTTGGTGAAATTCCCGCCTCGAGCACGTTACTCGGTGCATTAATCATCATCCCGAGCACGCTCTACGTCGTGTGGAAGGAAAACCAAAAGTCGTCGGATTGATAATACACTGTCGTTTGTAATACAAGTTTTGCGCCGAACGAATCCGTAAAACGCCCACCACGTCTCCCCTACCATCTCACGCGTCTACCGATTCTAGAAGCAGCAGTTGCAATCAAACGGGCACGCACCACCGTTATCTTCAATCACCTGCCCGGCTTTCATATCGCTAAAATCCCCGTACGACTTGTACACGGGCAACCCATCCTCGAACCGCCTCGGCTTGTCCACGGGCGTAAACTCCGCCGTCGTGCGCTTCTGCTTTGGCTTCTTCTGCCCAGGAAGCAGCACGCGAATCGTCGGCGCCTTCTCCGCCTTCACGCTCGCCTTCGCAGGCTTTGTCGATCGCGCTTTCGCACCCTTGAACAAGTCATCCACGTCGAACCCATCGTCGTCCGCCGCCGCCGCGCTGCTCGACTTGCGCACCTTTGTCGTCGTCGCGTGCACCGACCGCGCGTTCGCAGACTTTGACGACGTCGGCCGCGCGCCGCGCGATGCTTCTGCGTCGCGTTTCATCAAGTGCGCCGTGCGATGCGCATACCAATGGCGCTCGACATGCGAAAGCGCACGCGCGTGAAAAAGCGACGACGTCACCGCGTGCGCGTGCGTCGGCGTCGGCATTGCGTGACGCGACGGTCTCGTCTCGACGCACGCACGCGCGGGCGCACGCACAGGGACGACTACGGGGGTGACGCGCGTCGGGCGCTGGACTACGGGAGCCGACGCGCGCGCTCGAGAGCGAGAGGGAGCTGCGCGCGGATAAACGCGTCGTCTGGGTGACGCGAACGAATCAACATGACGTCCGTTGCGGCGGTTGCGACGTCGACGTCGACGGCGGCGACGGTGGCGACGGCGAAAGGTGATGATGCGGTGACGGTGACGATTGATGCCAAGAGCGCCAAGGCACTGGCGAAGGAGGAAGCCAAGGCGAAGAAGGCTTCGTTTTGGAAGCTTCACAAGCACGAAATGTATGAGTTGTTGCCGTACTTGTGGCCGAAAGGTAAGCCAATGCTGCGGGTGATGATGGCGGCGTCGGTGGTGTTTTTGTTGGCGTCCAAGGTGTCGAACGTGGCGTCGCCGATTGCGTTGAAGGCGGCGGTGGACAAGATCGCAGCGGGGGAGGATGGGTACTTGCAGCCTATTTTGATTTACGGGGCGCTGAGATTTGGAGGGAACTTGTTCGCGGAACTGAAGGATAACTGCTTTGCGTACGTGGCCGCGCATGCGAGTCGCGGGATTTCGTTGCGAGTGTTCACGCACGTCATGGATTTGAGCTTGCGGTTCCACATCAATAGAAAGACGGGGGCGGTTATTCGGGCGTGCGCGCGTGGTTCGGAATCGTTTGCCAATTTGTTACGATACATTTCATTCCAAATCGCACCAATCTTTTTAGAGGTTGGCCTGGTATGTGTCTATTTGTTTTCGCAGTACGAATGGTACTTTGCCGTCATTACGGCTGGTGTAATTTTCGCGTACATTGGCTTTACAGTGCCGTTTACTGAGTGGAGAAACAAATTTAGACGCAACATGGTCGAAGCTGACGATGCATTCAACCAAAAGGCAACCGATTCGCTGTTGAACTTTGAAACAATTAAACTGTTTTGTGCCGAACCGCACATCGCAGAGACATATGACTCGGCCTTAAGGCGCACACAAAAGGCGACTTTGCAGACGACTCAGTCGCTCGCGGGCTTAAACCTCGGTCAAGCCTTAATCATTACTGTCGGTATCACCGCATCCTTAGGTTTGGCTGCAAAACGTGTGGTGAATGGTCAAATGACAGTTGGTGATTTCGTGCTCGTGAACACGTACATTTTACAGCTCTACGTGCCACTGAACTTTCTCGGTACGTACTATAGAATGATTAAGCAGTGCATGGTTGATGTCGAGCAAATGTTCAAGCTCTTGAGCGAGAACAAAGAAGTGGAAGACTCCCCGGACGCTAAAGAGTTAGTACTTACGTCAGCGGCCGACGCAAGTTTGGAGTTTGACAAGGTGACTTTCGCGTACAATCCAAAGGAACGGCTAATTCTCAACCGTGTATCCTTTACAGTTGACCCGGGCACCAAGGTCGCCCTTGTTGGTAGATCTGGGGCGGGTAAGAGTACTATTAGCAAACTCATCTATCGCCTGTACGACATACAAAGCGGGACTATTCGTATCGCCGGGCAAGACGTCAAGCAGTGCACACAGCGAAGCGTACGACTGCACATTGGCATTGTTCCGCAAGACTGCGTGTTGTTCAACGACACCATCGAGTACAATATAGGCTTTGGTAAGTTAGGTTCTGGAGAGACTGCTTCGCGCGAGGAGGTTGCTAAGGCTGCCGAGCACGCTCAGTTTGCGAACTTCATCGAAACACAACCACAAGGCTACGACACTCTCGTCGGTGAGCGCGGGTTGCGCTTGAGCGGCGGCGAAAAGCAGCGGGTAGCCATCGCGCGTGCGCTCTTGAAGAACCCGCCGATCATGGTCTATGACGAAGCAACTTCAAGTTTAGATACTCACACCGAAAAGCAAATCATGATCGCTATCAATTACGCAGCTCAAGGGCGAACCAACTTGGTCATAGCGCACCGCTTGAGTACGATAATGGATAGCGATCAAATTATCGTGTTGAAGGAAGGCGAAATCGTCGAGCGCGGTGATCACGTTACCTTGCATGACAAACAAAATGGTTTGTATCGGGATATGTGGGAGCAACAGCTTCACAATACGAAAGAAGGTAGAAATGCATCCGCGGCGTCTCTGACGAGTGCTTGAGCGCGGCGGGCGCTAGAAGTTACTTAATGACAATTTATTTTTAATGTGAAAATCGGTTACAAGAATTACGACTGCGGTATGCATTAGTGTTGTTACATTTGTCCATCTCCCGTGACAGTTAAAACACACACACAAAGTTAAAACATGGAAAGATTGGCCATCTTTTTCGGAGGTTTCGATGTTGACGGTTTCGATGATTTGCTCTTTGAAGACTTTTTCGCTGGCATCGACGTCTTCAACATCAACAGGTTTGCCGCAACCATATCATCATCATCTTCCTGTCGTCGTCGAGCCGTTTTACGATTCTCCGAGCTTGGCTTCGACGGTCTCGCACGAGCGAGTGAGGCTGTGTCCGGTTCGCGCACCTGTCGGTAATGTTGCGCTGGCTCGGCAACTCGACTAGGAACCATCGGTGACTGAGGTTGATCGACAGATTCTACAATGACGCGCACACGCATTCCACCCAGCACTGCATGCGTAACAGTGCCCGGCGCAGACTGTGGCGAGATTGGTACCGGTAGGTAGTAAACTACCGGGTTGGAGATGCGCTGCACCGGTATACTCACGGGTGGCGGCATTTGCTGCCGCGCCAACAACTGTTGTTGCGCCATCTGCTGCTGCTGCTGCTGCTGTTGCTGCTGTTGATGATGGTGTTGCTGCTGATGGTGGCGGTGCTGCTGCTGGAGTTGAGGAATCGACGGCAACGCGGCCGTTGGATGAGGTGAGTACGTGTCGTTGAGGAACATGCCCTCGAGACGCGCGCGGTCCGCCGGTCTCACGTCGCCTTCGGCGACGCCTGAATGCGAGCGAGGCATCAAACGTGAGTAATAATCAGCAACGTTGTTGTACAGCACTTCTGGTGACATCAAGCGCTCGTCTGCTGCTTGTTGCTGACGTAACGCTTCCTGTCGCTGTTGCAGCTGTTGTTGTAGTTGCTGACGTTGCTGACGCTTTTCCAACAACGCTTGCTGCTGCGCGTAGGTCATCGGTGGTAACTCCACACCATTCCCGGTAATCGTACGAACTTGTGATGGCATGAAACTGTCTGATATTTTTAGCACCCCCCCCATGGAATGGTCATCGTCCATATCGTCCAAAGTTGCGCCGTGCGACGACGTAGCGCCCGCCGGCGATTCAGTCGGCGAATCATCCTCAGCCAAGCCGCCATTCGTGCTCGACGGCGTGGGATTGTCCTTGCGTACAGATTGTGGCAAAGCATAATTCGCCTGATTTTCTGGTACAGCGTCTGGTGGAGTTTGCGTATCCGGATCAGACGAGCCAGCGGGTTTGAGTTTCTTCCGAGCCTCAGACGCAGCGCGCGCTCGAGGCGGCGTTCCCGGCTGGCGCACCAAGACTTCCGAATCCCAAGTCGAGGGCGACGCAGTGCCTCCATCACGCGTGCGCTTCTTCTTCTTATCAACGTTCGGTTCAAGCTTGAACAAGCGCAGGCATCCATACGCGGCTTCTTCGCACAGATTGAACACGAGCTGCACCAAGCCTTTACCACTCGTCGGCGTCAGCGCCAATCGATAGTGTCGGAGGACTTCTGGTAAAACGCGCACCGTGGTGACGACCCAACCACTCGTATCTTCGTAGTGCTCGAGCACTTGCACACGAATAAACGGTGTGTCTAACCTACCTTTCATCGTGCGCGCATCCTTGCGAACGGCGTTCTTAACCGCGTGAAGCGTAGCGTTCGTCAACGAAGAGACGCGCACGTCGATAAACGCCCCTTCTCGACACAACTCCAACAAACGCTGTTGACTCAGCCATTCATCGGGCGCGGGCTCGCCGATCAATGATGGTAACTTGACGCGGATCGTGGATGGACTGTAGCGAGGGTTGTCCTCAAACGCCGTCGCGTGTCTTCTGCTCTCCCTAGGTAACGACACGCGCTCGCCCTCTGGTTCCGCGGCGGCTCGACCCGACGGTCCAGCGCGCGCCCCATCCGGGTTCACCGTCATCGGTCTCGTGCTATCTCTACGAGGCGTGTTTTCAACCGACGCCAACTCTCCACTCGGCGCCAACAGCTTCTTCTTCGGCTTTGAAATCGTCAACGTTGGATTGACCCCGATCTGGCGCGCGTCGCGTCGCGCCTCTTGCTCAATTCGCGCGTTGACTCGCTTCTCCAACTCGATCTTTAGCGCCAATCGCCCCGCCGTCGTCGTCGGCCGCTTCTGAGCAACGCGCCGCATGGTTTTGTCTACGTTTTTCTTCACCGGTTCGCGCGTGCCTGCGACTCCGCCCCGCGCCTTGCCCAGAGAATTCTTTCCAGAATTCACCTTGACCGCCGACGACGGCGTCGACCGCGCCGTCGCCTTCTGCGCCGATTTCTTCCCATCAATCGAAAGCACCGCATTAAACGCCAATCGCGTTCGCGCACTCACCGCACCAGTCCGCGTCATGCGCGTCTTACTCGGCGTTGACGTTGATTTCCTCCGTTCGCTCGGCGTCGCGTGCGTCGAGATCCCTCCGCCGCTCGTCGACGCTCGACGCTTCTCCCCCGACATCACCTTCGCCCCCGCTCCGGGCGACGACCGCGGCGCGCCACCATCCTTCCCTTGCGCCATCATCACCGCCCCGATCGTCGTCGGCATCGCGCTCACGCGCGCCGCACCCGCACCCGCGCCCGGAACAGACGCCGACGGCACACCGGACCTCGGCAACATCTCCCCTCGCGCATCGTCCTCCGCGCGCTCGCGATGCGCCATACGCCGCGCGAAGACGTCTCCGAGCGTCACGGGACGTCCGGGCATCGTCGCCGCCGACGTCGACAGCGCCATCGTCGGTCGTCGTCGAGTGCGGCGGCGACGCGCGCGCGCGAGCGAGACGTCGTCGCGTGCGAGGGGTCAGCCTCGGGATTTATCGCGCGCGGCGTCGGACGCGTGCATAGGCGTTCGAGGCGCTGCAGTACGAGTGTGCGTTTGGGTTCCGGAGACGTGTGTGGGATGTCCGAACGCCGAATGTCCGAATATGCGTCAACGGTTGGCATATATATGTCGGCGCGTCGAACGCGCGAAAGGGTATGTATATATAACGACGGGCTGTGTATAGTATAGTACAGGATGTGCCTAGGACGTGGTGAGTGGGAAAAATTTGTCGAGTTCTGGCTGGGGGATGGATTTGTCTACGGTGATGCGCTGCTTGATGAGCTTGAGCGCGCCGTCGTCGGCGACGCGAAGCGTTTGCGTGGTAACGAGGGCGAGCGCGGCCCAAGGTTTAATTTCGCCGTGGTCGTGCGCGCTATCCTCGCCAGGTTCGTCGGCAAAGTAATGCTTGAAGATTTTGAAAATGTCCAGGCACTTTATCTCGACGCGTTCGGGAGAAATTTCGACGACGATGGGCGCCGGCGCCGACGCGGATGCTAAAAGCGCCTTTGTGCTTCCGGGATCGACGGCGATTACGGAAAACTCTGGAGGAGCACCGAAAAGTTCGTGACAAAACTCCAAACCATCGCCACTTCGCATAGTGCGAGAGGCGACAAGCATGATACGAGCCGCGCCCTTGGCGCAGGCTTCGTGTTTGTCGCCGTCGCTCACGTTGTGGTAATCGCACGTTTTGCATTCGCGAAGAGCGGCCTCCACGACGCCACATGCGCGCATAAAATGCACGCGAAATGGTCCAGTCGAAGGCCGTTCTTCGCGCCATGAGCTATCGTCTAAATTTTCCCATCCAGCTTGCGCTTTCGATTTCGAAGCATCGACGCCGACGCGATTGGGACACGTAGACCATCGCACGAGTACGCTCTCTTCGCGCTGCCAATCCTTCATCATTTGTGCACCAACATCCATAAGCTCACTCGAGCTGTTACCACGCTTTGGTAAGGTAAACTTTGGAGCGTCTTCAAGCGCATTACGTACCCATTCCGTGGTGAGAAGAGCGCGAGCGTCTAAAGCCGACTCAGCGCATCGAAGCGCCGCGATCGCTTCGCGCAAGTTCGCATCGTCTTTAGACGCCGCAGTCGCCTTTGCGGACGTTGTAGACGTCGAGGCGCCCTGGTTGAGTTGCATGTCCCTATTGAACAGCGCTTCTGCCTCAGTTTCTTTTTGCAAGCGGCGCTTGAATGAAACTTTGTAAATGCCGTTTGCAAACGCAGGAAGCTTCACCTGCAAAAATGATCTTAAATACGTCTTGAAATCAGCCGTCGTCAGCACGCGACCGGTATCGCCGCGCACTTTATCCACGTGTTTTCGCCACTCGTCAACCCATTTACGAAACCGTGCCTCAACCATTTGCTCAACTTCCTCGTCGTTTACTTCTCTGCGGTCGAGCAAAACTTCGTACGCGCGCGCCAACAGTCTCGGTTGCACAACGCTCGTCCAATTCTCCTCAGGCGAGAGTCTATCGATTATGTTGAAGCATATGTCATCAATCACAGACTGACGCGACGACGATCGCGCTTTCAAACCCTCGACCGAATGAAACGTATCCGCCAGTCTATCGTCAGCCTTTTTCACAACCTCCGCGTCAAACGGCTCACCTCGCCATCCCGCTTCGAGCGTGCGCTCAAACTCATTCAGCTTCATCTCAAGCTCATTAAATATCTCCTTCACGCTCGCTTGACGCCCTTCGCTCGTCGCCCACGCAGCGATGGCCTCACACATTGTCTCCGCGTCGCGCATCGCCGCGTCATTCGCGCGTCTCCCCGCGTCCCTCAACGCCCTATACGCCGCCACCTCCGCCGCCGGCACCGCGCACGCGCGCATCACCTCTCCTATCGTCATCCTCATCGTCGCATATCGCGTCATCGACTCCATCGCCGCCTTCGCGTACCGTCCCATCGTCCATCAATCAATCACGCACTCAATCAATCAATCAATCAATCACCAGTCAATCACCAATCCAATCTCCGACGACGACGCGCGCACCGCTCGTCGCGATTTCAAATCTACACCTCCAAACGCGATCACACGATCGTCCTCGTCCTCGTCCTCGTCCTCGTCCTCGTCGTCTCGCGCGTCGTCTCGCGCGTCGACGACGACGATGCGAGACGATGACAGCCGTCGCGCGCGCCCGGAATTCCGCGTCTCGCGTCTCGCGTCTCGCGTCTCGCGACGACCACACAAGTTCGGACATCCGACGTCGTCGGGGTGGTCGGACATTCGGCGTACGCATCACGCGATCCATCCCATCCCATCACATATCCCATCCCATATCCCATCCCATCCCATATTATTATCCCATCCCATCCCATCGACGACTATCGACGAATGTCTGCGTCGTGGTGTCCTCCACGCGGGCGCGTCGGCACTTCTTGCCACTGGTGCGTGCGTCGTGCGTGCGTCGTCGTCGTCGTCGTCGTCGTCGTCGTCGGTGTGTTGTGTGGTCGTCACGCGAGTGCGCCCGCGAGAGGACGAGGACGCGTGCGCGCGCGTCCTACGACGAGTCATCACATCAACGCGTCGACGACGATGAGACGTGCATTGCGATTACGATTAGCGTGTCGTTTGTTTGTGATCGTTTGAATGAATGATGATGTACGTGATGCGGTGACTGACGGTTGTGTGTTGTGTGCATGGTGTGTAGTGTGAAAACAGAGACTGAAAAGGATGATGATGACGACGATGCGAGTGCGATGTGCGGCGGTGGCGCCGGGGCGAGTGAACGCGCGCGCGCGGCGGGCGACGCGGGCGACGCGCGGCGTCGCGAAGACGCGCGCGGCGGCGGATGATTTGAAGGACAAGCTCAGCGAAGTGACGGCGACGTTGAGTGAGAAGTGGGAGGAGTCCGATGAGAAGCCGGCGATTGTGACGCTTGGTGTGTACGGTCTCATTGGTCTCGTCGCGGCGAATGGGACGTTGCGGGCCGTGGACTCGTTGCCGCTCGTGCCAGACGCGCTCGAGCTCGTCGGGATCTTGTTCTCGGGCTTCTTCGTGTACCAAAACCTCCTTTACAAGCCTGACCGCGCGGCGTTGAAGGAAACCGTCACTAAGACGCTTAACAAGATTTTGTAATCAAGTAAATTCGCGCGCTCCGTGTGTACACGAAGCGGGTGACAAGATGCAGTAACGTAAGTTGAAATCAATTGTCCACCGCGCGACGTTCCCTCTTGCGAGCGCGTAAGCGACGATTCGTAATGATTGCGCCTCAAATCTCGCGCGTGCGCGTGCGTGGTGTTGCGTGTGCGTGTTAGAACTAAGGATAGTTGTTGTATTTCACGTAGAAGTACGTCTAGTTTTAGCGAATATAGGAAACCCAGAGGGAGACGACGAAGCCGAATATGGCACCGTTTACTTCTTGGAGCCAAAGACCTTCTCCTTTTCTTCGCTGGTTTGGAAGCGACCGTGGCCGAACTTGGAGCTCGTGTCGATGAACTTGAGCGTAATCTTTTCGGTCGCAACACGGCGGGTTTGCTTGAACAAGGATTGACGCAAGGTGATCAAACGCTTGCGCGGGCCGACAACGCCACCCTTGATCATGAGGTAGTCACTCTTGATGATACCGTAGTGCGGGAAGCCACCCATCGGGGTAATAGACTTCTCGGTCGCATCGTGGAACGTGGAAGCACCGAAGGAATCCTCGCCAGCCTTGCCGATCTTGTAAACCTTCTTGTTGATTTCGGTACGGTGGTGGTAACCGTGTTGACCAGCGCGGGCCACGGTGTACGACACACGAGCCGGGTGCCAAGAACCAATGCACGCAACCTTGCGCAAACCACGGTGGGTCTTACGCGGGAGGCGGGTAACACCCCAACGGGTGATGACACCTTCGAAACCCTTACCCTTCGTAACGCCGATGAGATCGATCATTTCATCTTGTTGGAAGACAGAGTCAACCGGCACACCCTTTTCGAAGAGCGCATAGCCAAAGTCAACCTTGGCGGCAACATCACCACCGTTCACTTGGATTTCCATGATGTGGGCCTTCTTTTGCTTCAAAGACTTCACCTTGCGAACTTGGGTGTGGGCGATGACACGGATGACGTCGCACGACTTCTTGAGTTCTTCGAGATCCTTGTCGATGGAGCCGTTGGTGTAGTTCTTGGCGTACTTGGTGAAAGCCTTCTTCTTGGACTTGAACCAGTTCTTGTAGAATCGACGTCTAATTTCATCGTTCAAGTGTTCAGCCCAGACGGTCTTCTTGCCGCGCAAGCCCTTCGGCGTGCGCACGTAGCCGACGAGGCCGACGACGATCAACTCGGGGCATTCGATGATGGTCACCGACTCGCACGTTTCCTTCTTGTGCAACTTGGAACCCGGCTTGTCGACGTCACGAACAATGTGCGTCATACCAGCCTTGAAGCCCATGAAGGCGGTCAAGTGCGGCGGCTTGGACGCGTCATCCTTCGGGAAGGACTTCACCTTACCGCGGCTGCGCTTGGAGCGCTTCTTCGGCAAGAAGCCAAGGTTACCGAGACGAGGGTCTGCGTAGGAACAAAAACAGAACGAAACATGCGTCAGTCGATCGGTTCAAAATAATAATTCACGCACACGCGCGACGCAACACGCGACCGCGTCGCACGGTGCATCAAAAACAACGATGCGCGACTAGGGCTTTCGCATCCATCGGGTGCGCGCGATCGAACCCTCGCTGCCGTCGCCGGCGAACGCGCGAAAGCATCACCGCGAGCTCATAATACGTACGTTCAAATTTACGGTGAGACACTGCGCGGGTGAAATTACGCGTCGAACACGAGCGATCGTCAGTCACCGCGCATGAAAACACCACACGCGCGCATGCGTGCGCGCAAACCCCATCGCGCGATCGAACCATCGGTCGCGCCCACGCGCGCGAGATCGTCGCCTTACGCGCATCGCGACGAGAGGAACGAATACAAGAGACACGGTCGCGTCCGTAGTCGAGACGATGCGCGCTCACGTACTCTTGAGTGTGTCACGCGTGCGCGAAAGAGAGGGAAGTGGGGCGACGCGCGCGTGTGGTGTCCGCCGGCGGTCGGTCGGTCACGATTGACGCCACGAATGTATCAGTTTTCGCGCGTGCTACGGCTTACAACGTGTACGTCCTAGGCGACGATGATGGCTAATCACGCTCGGCATCGATGCGCAAACGATCTATTTTATCACGCAACGCTCGAACGTCGAGTGCCCAAGATGAAGGAAGCGTGATGTCACCGAGTTCGCGCGCGCGGCGTTCGAGGGCGTCGCGGGCGTCGGCGGCGGCTTGCGCTCGAGCGGCGCGGCGTTCGGCGTTCAATCGACGCTGTTCGAGGACATTTCTGGCTCGACGTTCGCGGTCTTCTTCTAACGTGCGACGGAGTGCTTCTTGCTCTTCTATGGCTTTTTGTTCGCGATCGCGCTTGCGTTTGGCGCGCTCGAGTTCGAGCAGAGCGTCCGCTTCCATGGAGGCGCGCGCCTGGAGGATGCGGCGCTCTGTTTCCTCCGCTTGTTCGCGCGCCTTACGTTCGCCGGCGGTTTCTTTGGGCGTTTTCAACTTTGCACCCGTTCCCTTGGCTTCAGTAGATTTTTTCTCCACTTTTTTCTTCTTTGGTGGCTTGGGCTTTGGGTCGCTCTTGGCAAACTTTGCGTCGAGCGTCTTACCGTGAAACTCCATACCATGCAGCTTTGCAATTACCGACTTCACGGCGTCGCCATCGATACATTCTATAAATATATACCCCATATGTCCACCTGTACGCGTCGGCACGCGGACGTTGACTACACCAGGCAAGTTCTCGGCGAGGCCTTTCACCTCTGCTCTCGGGATAGATTTGGACACGTTGGACACGTGCGCCGTGCGCACCGCCACCGTTTCCTCGCTACTTGACGCGCTCGCGTTCGATGACGCACGCGATGTCGCGTTAACATCGCTCGACATGGCTTTATCATCTTCATCTTCCTCCTCGTCGTCGTCGTCATCCTGCTCACCGTCCTCGACGCCCTCCGCGTCGTCCACGGGGTCCACTCGCGTCACTCGACCGATAGCCCCGGTCGAAATCCGCACCTTGATGCCCTCGGCGTGATAGCTCGAGTTCGTGAGAAAGTCCGTGATTGTCCCGACGGCACGGATATCCGCGCTAGGGTCGGCACCAGGTCGTGGCGTGACGCGAATCTCCACGCGTTGGTGTAGGGCGAGAGCTTCTCGACGACGCCCCGTCTCGTCGTCGCTCGCGCCTTTTGCCGCGCAGGTCGTCGCTGCACGCAATCCACGAAATCGCCATCTACCGTGGCGCGTCACTCGGCGCAGCGATTGAGGCGCATGCGTGCCAGTGCGTGCGGCCGCGAGCGCGGACCTCATACTGAGGGTGTCGAGTCCACCGACGCGGACGAAAAGTCGCGGGACATTTTCGCATGGGACTAACTTCAGTCCATCATCCACCAGTGTTTCGCCGCGTTATTTTATAAACCGCAATGCGTTGATCAGGAAACAAACTCTCAAACGGCGGTGGCGACGGCGGAGGCGTTTCTAGCACGCCCGGTTGTCTCATTTCTTCGATAGCCAACCCACGAAGGTCGAGTTGCTCAAAAAAGTCAAGGTCGAGCGAATCGTAGCGATGTTTCGTGTGCGCGTAATAACACACTGCGTGCGGCTTTCTGAGCACGCCGAATAATACTTTCGGCAGCATGTGCGTACCACTCTCATCGTACACCAAATCGGAACCGAGGACGACGTCAAAGTCATCCTCCGCGAACGCGCCGTCGCCAACCGTCACATCATCGTCATCGAACGCATCCCAATCAAATTCACCACAACTCAATCTGCCAAGCTTCTCAACGTTGCCTCCAGACAATCGCACGCGCTCGACGTTGCGCTCGATATTCAGCTCCAACCACGTCAACGCGCCTCCCTGCGCCGTCTCCGTCGCGCGCACCGCTCCCGCGTCTCGCGCATTCATCGCCACCGCGAACGCCAGCCACCCCACGCCGCTCCCGAGTTCGAGCACGCGCACGCCCGTGCGGTCTATCGCCACTCGCGCGCCCTCTACGTCGCGCTCGAGAAACGCACACAACGCGCGCGCGGCGTTCCATAAACAGTGTCCAGTCGTCGCTCGCGTCGTAATCGCCATGTAATCATCCATCGTCGCGCACGCGAACGATGCCGTGTCCCACGCCTCGTCGTCGGCGCCGGCATCACCAGCGCCGTCGTCGTCCGTCCGCGCGGCGGCCGCGTCGGCGTCGCGCGGCGGCGACATTGCGACGCGCGCCGATGAATAACGGTCGCGCTTCACAACGCCGCGCGCGTCGGTGACGATGGATGCGCGACCGCCGCGCGAGCGCGCGCACGCGGCGGGCGTGGAATGCATCGCGTTGTGCGGCGTGGCGCCCGCGAGCGCGGTGGTGCGCGATAGCGACGGCGTCGTGACGTATGCGCCGGGAATCATCGATGCGCATCCAAAATCTTGGGCGTCCACGTCGACGTCGACGTCGCCATCGCGCGCAGGCGCGGAGTCGACGTGGATGAGCGTCGTACGGGAGATGTTGCCGACGTTGACGCTTACGCACGGGGCGAGCGTGTACGTGGACGTGGACGTGGACGTGGAGTCGTGGGTGGGCGGAGCGTGCGCGGATGCGGAGGACGAACCAGAGACGAGTACGTCGGACGTAGGCGCGTTGTCGTCGACGACCACGACGATACAAGGTGGTGTGGGCTTTATGCCGAAGCCGAGAGTACGCGCGTACGTGGCGTACGTGCGCTTTCGGAGCGTCGTGCCTGAACAAAGTCGGCGAAAGTTGGGCGCGACGCTCGAACGCGCGGCGCTCGCGGATACGAGTCTATGTCTCGTCTCGCGGACGCCTCGGTTAGATGCATGGATGGATGCGTTGATGCATGTGTACGTTGAGTGTTTCACGAAAACGCGTGCGCACTTGCCCGGATTATCCGTGATAGCGTCGCAAGTTGTTGAAAGATTGGTGTGGCTGGACGAGCGCGCGACGTTGTTTCCAATTTGCGGAACGCTCGTGGTGCTTACGCCGAAGCGGCAGGGTGAGATGCGAGGTGTGAATGGCGAAGCGTTTACAAACTGCAAGAGTGTGTTATTTAGCCATTTGAATGTTCGTGATATCTTTCGATGTTTGTGTGCGATGGCTACTGAGCGAAGAATACTGCTTAAGAGCGAGAATCCTTCAACGTTGACGAGATGCGCCGAAGCTTTGCGCGCGTTAATGCATCCGCTGGTCTGGCAGCACGTATACATGCCGTGCTTGCCGAGCTCCATGCATGCGTACATCGCATCGCTTCCATCTACGACGCCTTATATTATTGGTAGCACGTCCGACCTAGCCTTGGATTATAGACGCTTGGTGATTTTAGACTTAGACGAGAAAAACTTTCTTACGAATGGTGGGGAAGCCATCGAAGAAGTTCCAGACGAGCTATATCAGTCGGTGCTCTCGCAACTCCGCGAGTGTATAGGTGCGTCCAATATAAGTGCAGATGACAAGCCTGTGATAATGCAGTCAGAGTTTACAACCGAAACGAATGCAAAGATTGCGAGTATTTTCAGCACGTTTTGGTACGACTTGCTGCGGTTAAATCATTTACATCGCTTCACGGTGAACGACGCCATGAGAACGGCTACCGGGGGACATTTAAAACTCCATGAGTACATGAACTCGTCGACTTTTAAGCGATGTACACTGATCACCAGGATATTGGACACCAACGCTTTCGTGTCCCTCTTGGAAGATGCCGAGACTCTGCGAAAGCAAAAGCTCATCACTAACGAGGAGGGTACCAGCCGTGGCAAATTTCGATCAACGCAGCTTTTGTCGCCTTTGGTAGCTCCTACCAAACCGCGGATTGATAGAGTTGTCTCAACAAGCGCGTTTGCATCCTTACTACCGCGTATAAACTTGAGTAGCGCGAGCGCTGCTGACGTGAATGGCGAAATTCAAGTCGACAGTGACGAAGCCGTCGTTGAAGAAGGCGTGGGCATTGACGCGATGACGCATAGGACGTCACGCGATCTCGACACGGAGGTGGCGCAAGAAGTGACCCAAAAAGATGGCGGTGCAAACGAGTCAAAGCTGGCAAATTCAAGTTCCTTGGCAAAACGAGCATCTTGGGCGTGGATTAGGGACAAAATTAAACGCAGAATGGGATCAGACTCTCTTCCAAGTGATCGTTTGCTTTCGAAGGTGCTGAAAACTTCGGAGATCGCCGAGAATTTTGATTGGTACTACGACACGATGACAAAGAAGGATGCTGCCATGTTACGTGAGCTTGTGCAACAAAAACGCGAATTCTACGACCAAGCTGAAGAAGCAGATAACCGCGATCCCGTCTTCGAGCAAGAAGATGACGGTTTCGACAATGTCGATGGCTCAGTGGCTTTGGTGTATCCTATTTTTGCCTCCACTGACGCCGCCGTCGCTGATGCGTTGGCGCAGCACGCTGCGAATCGCGATTATAAAAGTCTTCTCGCCGGTCTGGCAAGACAGGTGAAAATAGGAACAAATAAGCTATTTGCTGTTGCTTCGATACTCCGAGCTGTCGTCATGCACGCGGATTCCGCTGGAGATGCAAAGTCTATTGCGCACGCGCTCCTCATCACGAGAGTGTACCAACCTGCGAACGTTCGGAAACTTTGGCTTGGCGGGGCCACTCGATGGGATGATGAGAACCTATGGCGTTCCTTGATGTCGTTTAACGACGAACATGAATGGTTGAAGGGTATTGACGCAATGAGTTACAACAGTGATATCGTCTGCTGTTTCGCGCTTGTTGGTCTATCGGCGTCACAATCTTCATTCTTATTGAACGTGCTTGAACACGACGTCTTAGAAATCTGCCGGAGCTCGACGAGTACGATTCAAAAGTCGAATTTGACGTTGAACACTGCGGACACGTACGCGTCGATTTCATTTGAATCTTGGATTGAAAATTTGCGAGAAATTACAACTGTTGATTACGGCGTTAGAAATAGCTCCTGCCATCAGGCTATTATTCCAGACTGTTGCCCGGCGGATGTGACTGAGACGAGTTTGTGGAGCTGTTCGGCGATAACGGCGCTTGCTGTGCAATCTGGTGTGGTTTCGTCACTCGTCGTAGTAGGCGGCGGTTACGGCGAAATTGCATTTTGGGCGCCGGAATCGGGCACTGTCACCAAGGGCCAGAGTCATACGGACAGTTCACCAATATCGGCAATGACGTTCGTTCCGCGATGTACGAATGCATTCGTTGGGCGTCAAAATGGATCGATCGAAATTTGGGATTCAGTAACGGGTGCGTGTACGTATGTGGTTCCAGAAGCGCACGATGGAAAACGCGTCTCGTTCACGTCCTCCGTAGTAAATCAGGTAATATCCTCAGCTCCACTCACGGCGAGTGCTGGTAATGATGGTAGTGTCAAGCTTTGGGACGCTCGTCAAAAGGCTCAAAATCGAGCAACAAGCGTCATTCGAGGACACAAAGGTGGGGTGACAGCGTTTGCAACGCGTGACGCGCGAGGTGGAGCTGTGGGAAGTATTCTCACTGGAGACGAATCAGGCGTCGTGCGTGCTTGGGATCCTAGACACGCTGCCGCTGGTCCAGTTGCTCTAGCACATGCACACATGGGCAAAGTGACCGCCATAGCGCCCCTTCAAAGATCTGATATGACGGCTAGCGCTGGACAAGACTGTGTGATTCGTGTCTTACGTCTCGACGGCGAACGCGGCGGCGATATTTCCCTATGCGGGCACCTCAGTGATATTACCTCATTAGCGGTCCTTCAAGACGACACGAAAGGGCGAGAACCTATTGGTTCGTTAGTCTCGGGCTCTGATGACGGCTATATACGCGTCTGGAGCGGGGGTGAGGTTGTGAATGATGTTCGAGAGCCTTGGAGATGCGTAAGCAATACGCGCGCTCACATCGGTGCCGTTAGTTGCATGACCGCAGATGCCCGAACGGCGAAACGATCCAGTGTGTTGAGTTTCAAGTCAAACGAAAGCGCCAAAGATGCGGCGAATAAGATGTTACTATCCGCATCGGTAGATCACTCCTTTGCTAGTTGGAAGCTGTCGACGCTCAACTCCAGTTGGTTACCGTCGACCATGAGCGCTCCCGCAAAGGACTGCGCCTTCAACGCCACGTGCTCGATCATCGAAGGCCCACGTAGGCGATTATTTACGGGAGATCGATTTGGTACGATTCGCGCCACAATTTGTCCGGAATAGAAGTTAGTAAAAGACTCGATTATTCGGGTCTGTGCGTAGTCTTTTGTAGTTGTGAATTTCTCTCTTCGCTGCGCCGGTGCTTCACACTCTCGCGCGTCACTCTCAGCCACGATGAATGAATACGAGCGTAATCGTGAAGCAAGAATCGCGCGTAATAAAGCCGTACTTGAGCGGCTGATCGCGTCTAATCCAGCACACGCGGCGTTACACGCGGCGGCAACCAAGTCGCCAATCAAACGCGCGCACAAAGGCAAGCGAGAACCGGTAGACGAAAATGACTTGCGACGATCGGGACGGGTCCGCCGCTTGCCAGCACCAGTGTACACAACATTCGATATTCACGACGACCTCGGAGACGGGTTCAAGGCGGCCAAGCGCCCGAAGATGTCAGCAGATAAGAGCGAGACGCCGTCGCGCGCAAAACCAAAGGCGACGACGTCTTCCCGACCGTCGGCGCCGCCGAGCGCAAACTCACTCAAAGCCCTCAAAGCTCGATTATGGGACGTGTACTCTACGTATTTAGGTGAGCCCATCCCCCCACCGCCCGGAGATGGAGGCTTGAAAGCCGCGGTCGTTCGCGCGCTGAGCCCGGTGAATAATCCAAAATTTAGCAAGATGAGTGGCATTCAAGAGTGGAAAAATTGCGTCGCGCTGTACGTTAACGTGGGCGATAAAAACGGAAACACGTACGACAATGTATTCACGCGAGCTGGTTCACAAATCACATGGTTTGCGCAGCCTCGGCAGAATGAAGAATCTCCAGTCATTCAATCCATCGTCGCCACGCGGTTGATGGCTGAGGAGAGCGTCGAGGACGCGTGGAGACGCGCCGAGGAGGCTGAAACCGCGCCGAAATATGAGGACTGGCCCCTTCATTTGTTTTGTCGCATGGAAGGGTGTGAGTATGTGTATTGTGGTCGGTTGAAAATGGTCGATTACGACCCTCGCAAGCACCCAATGAAGTTTAATATGCGTCTCGTCGACGCGCCGCTGCTCAGAACGTCCGAGCATTTCCTCGGTTTAGTTGACTTGGCTGACGCCGACGAGAAAAAGTGATTGATGCGCACGTTTTATTAGAGCTCATAACTAGGATTTTGCTAAATACAACTAAAACGTGCGCTCATCACGAGTTAAACTCTTCTTCTTGGAGTTCTTGATCGAGCACTTGCTGCGCCATAGCTGAGGCGAGACTTTCCTTCATCGCGAATAACTGGGTGCGCAGGGACGCCGTGGAGTTGATGAGGCTTCCAGTTTCGTGATTGAGTAACTTGCCTGTTTCTTCTAACTTTTGCATCTTCACGCCACAGGTCTTGAGCTGTTGAAGCGCCACCGCGAATTCAGCGTGCGACACTAAATCATACGTCGCCTGCAAATCCTCCAACTCTTCGCGTACGTCCTCCAATTTTTTGAAGCGATTGTCAAACGCTTGACACGCGAAACGCAACTCTTCGCGCGTACAATTTTTACTCATTCGAACGATAGCCGTGAGCACGACGCGCAACGCGCTAACTTCCTTCATGATTAGATTCTCCATCGTACTCACGTGGTCACTCAGCGACGTGAGCACTTGAGAGTACGCGTGCATCTCTTTGATCACGTTGCGCGACTTGCCTTTGATGTTCATCCTCGTCATCTTGCGCGCCTCTTTGCTCTTAAACTCCAACCACTGCTGTGTGAAATTTGCGCCAATCACGGAAATCGGCAATGCCGTGATAAGCACCGATCCTAACATTGTGAAAGCCGCCACAAACTTCCCACCAGTCGTCACCGGAACGGCGTCGCCATAACCCACCGTCATGAGCGTCACCATGCACCACCAAAACGCGCGAGGAATAGAGTCAAAATTGTCAATCTCGTTCTCGTCTAACGCGCCTGTAATCACCACCTTACCCTTCTCACAAAAGTAAATCAACGCGCTAAACATCACTAGACCCAACACGAGCAAGAACCCGAGAACAATAAACATATCTGCGCTGTTAGACACGGCGGATACAATGACTTGAATCTTCTTTGCTCGACTGCCCAGGCGGAAAACTTTAATGACTCGGAACAGGCGAAATATACGCAGCACTCGCGCACTGGACGTGCCGCTCGTTTTTTCAACGTCTGTAAACCCAAACGACAGTCCCGACAAACATAGCTCCACGTACCAAGGAACGATGGATACCAAATCCACCAAGTTGAGTGGATCCTTGAACGCCTTCCACGGTTTCGGCGCGCACGAAATCTTGGTGACGTACTCGAGAGTGAAAATGATCTGACACACCATCTCTACAATGTCCAAACTCGCCTTGCCAGTGTGCTCAGGCATCGTACTCGCGATAAATGAGCTGATCGACACCATAATGAGAGCAAACATCAGGCACTGAAACGCCATCGCCGCCGAGCTCGATTGCGGATCGCTCAAAAACTTGTACACATCCTTTTTACGCGACTTTACCAAAATCTTATTCTTCGTCGCGGGCGTGATAAACTTGGCTTGCACGCGACGAATCTCATCTCGTACTTCTTCTCCGCTCACCGCTACGAATTCTATATTCAATTGATCCTTGGCTTCAATCCTTTTGCGTCGTTCGCCTCGACGCACCGCGCTCAACAATTGGTTCAACAACACCACCACGCGCACCTTGGTCCACAACGCGTGCGCGCGCGTCTTCGCGTCATCGTTCGTGCGATACCTACACGAACACAATCACACACTCACAATCAGTACACGCGACAACACGAACACATACACGCGACGATGACGAACACAACGAATACGACGCGCGCGAACGCCTCGCGCCAATTCCAATTGCACCCACCTCACCCGACGCAACGGCGACGCCGTCGTCTCCTTCTCACCCGTCGTCTCCCCGTACCGCACGGTCGACCGTCGACGCGCGAGTACGCCATCCGTGAACGCCTCATCGTCGTTCATCAAATCCGCCCCACCCAGGGCGCCGCCCACGAACACCGGCATGCGTGGCGAGGGGAATGAATGCCGATGCGACTCGGATGCGATTCGAAATCAAAACGTTGCGTCGCGACGTCGATCGTCGATCGTCGATGATGCGAGGCTCTCGTCGTCGCGTGTCAACCGACGAGTGCGGTGCGTATGCGAGAGTCGTGCGCGCGCCGATTGGGATGCGTGCGCGCGTCGACGAGTGAGGTCTTCAGCGGTGATTCTGGAACCAGGGTGTTAATTGTGAAAGAGATGCGCTCAGTGTTGTATTGTACAAGGTGTGTGTTACGATGTGAAAGAATGTGTGGTGGTGGTGGTCGTCGTATGTGTGATTGCGTGTTGTGTTTACGGGGCGAAGCGCGACGCCGGACGTGGCATCGCGACGGCATCCGCCGCGTCCCGGTTGTCGTCGAGCGCGCCCATCGGTCGACGCGGGTGATGCTGCTGATGATGGTGCGCCTTGCGCGCGACGAATTTCGACGCCGGGCTCAACGCGCTGTCCGTGGGGCTATGGAACTTTTTAGGCGCAAATGCGCGCGGTGGTTCAGCCCTCGTCGTCGTCGTCGTCGTCGTCGTCGTCGTCGTCGTCGTTGAAGCGTCTAAAGCCACCGAAGACGATGGGACATCGTCGACATCGCCTTCGGCGCCGTCGTCGATATCGTCGCCGACGCGTAACGATGCGAACGCGTGGATGTCGAGCGCGAGTGGACTCGTCATCGTCGTCGTTTTCCCGCCCGTCGTCGCCGACGCGTTGGGCGTGTTCGTGGGCGTTTTCGGTGAGCGCATCGGCAATAGGACGAGGCGGCGAATGGCGGTTCGTACCCCTGACAGACATGTGACATTTGGCCGCTCACAGCGGTCTCTGGACCATTCTCAAAGTTGGAGCATGGTTTAAACCAATGGAGTCTACAGCGTCTATTCTACAGCGTCTACCGGTATCTACACTATCGTTCACTATGGGGTTCTCGACGACGCGACCGACAGTGCGGGAGGCGATAAGTCACGCGTCGACGCGGTCGTCGTCGGCGACGGCGCGCTGGCGTCGGTCGCGCAACGCGCGGGACGCGGCTTCAAAGGCGAGCCATTGGGCGGCGTTGGCGGGAAACGCGCGCGCTAAAATTGGACGTGCGCCCGCATAAAGTCCTGCAATGCCTTTGGTACGATAGATATGCGCGAGGAGTTTCATGGGTGGTAAATCATGAGCATCGCCCGGGTTGGAGCATTGGAATAACGTTTTGGCGTTGTCGAGCGGGAGCGCGGCGCTCCAGGCGATGACGCCGCTCGCGCCGCCGCACGCGACGGCAGCCATGGCTTCGAACGCGAGCGCCTCGCGCGGGGCGTCGAGCGCGGCGGATGCAGAATCGAATGCGCCAAGGCGAGCTCGAGGGATTAAACTCTGGGTTACGTCCCACGCGCAAAAGTACGCGGCGCCGCACGCGACTTCTCGAATCGTCGTGTGCGAAAATCCTCTGAATAACCCAAACACCCCGTGCGCGCGCACGACGTCGGACGCACACCGCATGACCGAACCATTGCCAAAGCCCACTTGCGTGCGACACTTCACGAGCTCGAACGGCGTTAGGATCACGGACATGGCGGCGCCGGCGACTGCGCCGGCGAACGCCGAAGCCGCCGCGCGTCGCGTCGCCGAACTCGCCCCCAACGACTCCCCTCCGAGCGCATACGCCCGCGCGCGATGATACGCCACGTAATTAAACGCCGTTTCCGTGCTCGCCCCGATCATGGGCGCGGCGACGCCGGCGTAGAACCCACGAACGCCTCGGCGCGCGTACAGCTCCCGAGACGTCCCCAGCGCACTCAACACCGCCCCGCCGCTCGCCCGTCGCTGCATGAGCACCTTCACCGTGTCGAACGGGTGCCCGACGATCGTACACGTCGCACCCGCGGCGATGCCCGCGGCGAGATCGTCTCGAGCGTCGCGCGTCATCGTTTCGTCACATCATCATCAGCAGCACGCTGTGGACTGACGCGCGTCACTGCGCGCCGCACCGCCACAAACGCCGTCGCCGTCGAAAGGCGCTGAAACATGGCGCAGATGATATGGAAACACGACGAGCGCATCGTGGTGTACCCGCCGTACATTGACAGCACGCGCACGCACGCCGAAGGTCGACGGATCCCAAAGGAACACGCCGTGGTGCGACCGCACGTGCTCGAACTTAAAGACGCGTGCGATCGCGCGCTCGGGTTGAAGTGCGAGATTGAGGATAAGTGCTACTCGCGGGACATTTGGCAGCGCGGACGATTGCGGATCGAGTGGAAAAACGCGGATGGGACGTTCGTGAAGGAGGGGCTGAGCACGCGCGGGGCGGTGCTCAAGGCGTTGGCCAAGGCGATCGCGAAGAGCGAGCATAGGATGAAGAATTTAGGCGCACCCGATGCGAGTTTGTTGACTGCTGAACAAGTGTTTGAAAAGTATTTAGCGGATGTCGCCGCGCAAGGACCGGCGGCGCCCGGACAAGGAAAGAAGGCGTTGGAAGCCAAGGCGGCGGCGGGAAAAGCCGGTTCGAGCAAAAAGAAAGGGAAAAAAGGACGCAAGTAATCGTTCGCGAAGGAGTGCGTTGTAATTCTACTTTTATTTAGGTAATTAAAAGAAATCGCCATCGTCCTCCATGCCGTCGAGTAAATCATCCAAGTCGTCGATACCTGAGTCGTTGTCGATGCGGCTGCCGCGCGCCGCATCCTTGGTGTCTGACTTTTTATCTTTTGGTGGGTAACGCATCGCTTTCACGGCTTCATTGTGCGTGTCCAGGCAAAACGCGATGCGGACATGGAATGCGTTTTGCGGTTCCTGCGTGCTGTAAACGTCTGTAGTTTCTTTGCTGTACATGACTGACGCCGAATGGTCGATAACGGCGTCGACGTTGCCGTCGCGAATCGCCTTGGCGACGACGGATTCAGCATCCTCAACGCTCGGTAATCCGAGCTTTTCAGCCACATCAGCGAGAGAAATCTTCGAGTATGCAGTGTTGATACGCGTCAACCCTGTGCGGATGACGTTGGCGCGCAAGCGTGTGATCAAGTTCATGAGCTTATCCGCGTCGAACGTCGCCCCGTGCGTCTCCGAAGCCGCTTGAAACGCCGCCAAATCACCCAAACGCACCGCTTGAACGAGCGCGAAATACGGCGCCAATGCCACGCGCATTTCGGGCTGCGTCAATTCATTCCGTTCTGGGATTTCTCCTAATAACATGCGCACGATGGTGATCCATTTTAACAACTCCAGACGGAACCCCTTCGCCGACGTCGGCGCCTTTTGATACGCCTGCGTCAAGCACTCCTTGGCTTCGCTATACTCGAGCTGCACCGCACGAATGCGACCTAGGTAGTACAAGTATCTGCACTGTTGCTGAATCGACCGAGATTGCGGCAACGTCACTCTCGACCGCAACTTCTCCGCTTGGTCGTACAAGTTGTAGTGCAAATAGTTGCGCAGCAACAAGTTGACCAAGGTTTCCTGGCCGATTTCATCGAGACGCAACGCCGCCGTTCTATACAACGCCAACAACGTCGAACGGGCGTCCTCAAGCGAGCCAAAACGCTCGTGCACTAATGAATAGTAAAAGTATACTCGCGCGGCGAGTACATCCATCGTTCTACGGTTAAAGTGTTTGATTCTATCAACCGCCTCGGCGGCGCACGCCAACGCGGCCTCGCCCGCGTCGCTGTCAATCAAATGCATCAAAACCACCAAGTACGCGTACACCTCAGCCTCCGGAAGCACACACGGGGTGATGTCATCCATACCCTCCACGCTCGCGCCGACTTCAGACGCCTTGACGCCGCTCACTTGGGCGCAACGCGCCACGAGGGCCTCTCGCGCGCCGCTCGTCGCCGGCGTCGAAGCGCGCACGAACGCCGCAACAGTATCGCTCGTAAATTCCTTCCGCGCCAGCGCAGTCTGTTCACGACGATCGACGATACCACGACGCACAATCACGGTCAGTACACTCACACACACACACACACACGCGAGACTGAGAGGCTAATCTATTCGCGACCGAGCCAACAGAAATAATCGCGCGAGCGACGTAAACATACCTCCCGTAACGCCCGAGCGACGAACCTCGCCTCACCCTTGGCGCTCACGCCCTTCTCTATGTTCCCCACGCATCTCGCGAGCTGCGTGTCGACACGAAAAACGTCAGTACGACGACACAAAACACCGCGATCTCATGCGTCAGCTGATCGATCGAAACGCATCACACGCGCGCGCGTATACGTACGATGTGTGGCACGTCCTCGCGCGACGGCGCATCCGTGGTCGCGGCGGTGGTATCGACGTCCATCGCCGCGGGTTCAACAGTCATGATGACGCGCGCGCGATCTCGAGGGCGTGGCGATTTGTGAGGCGCTGCGTCGCGGTCAACCATTTTAAAGCTCAAAGCTCGCGAGCGCTTAATGATGCGAGGTTTCGTGCGCGCGGGCGCGATCGGCGGTGTGATGTGTTCGTGTTAGATATACTACATGGCGTGCGCTATGAACTAGGGCGCGCGGCGGTGGCGCGAGCGAGTAAATCGCGGACGATTTGGTCTTCGAGCGTGTCGGCGCCGTATTGCGGCGCCGAGCGTTCAGACGCAGATGCGTCGTTTTCTTTGATGGCCAAGTCTCGCCGATCGCCTTCTCGAGTGAACACGGTGACTTTTCTATAACGCGATTCGAGTTCGTTGGCGATCACGGCGTCGAGGCTGTAGCGCTCGAGGGATTTTCGTGATTTTGCGTCGAGAATGTTTGCGTCGGTTTCGAGCTTGAAGCCGACGACGTACGCCGACGGGGACCATTCGCGCGAAATCATCCCGAGCATCTTCGGCACGGGTGAGAGTTTGAGCTCAAGTCCGTTTGTAGACGCATGTGCGTCGCTTTGAATCTTATGCGTGGGTAAATCACGCCAAGGCACGTAGAAATCGCTCACCGCAGCCGCTAAAACGACGACGGCTCGACCGCCTCGTGACTTTGCCTCCTCTTCTACCACTTCACACGTGACTTTTAAATATGCCAAATACTCGTACACCGTCTTAAACCGTACCACTGTCAACCGTTTCGCCTCGACGGCGCGGCGCCTAATCGCTTCTTCGACATACGCTCGATGAGGCTCGCGCGCCGTCGCCGTCGACGGCTCTCCCTCGCGTCCAGAGCTCGACAGCTCAAACGCATCAAGCGCGTGTCTCGCGCGCCCACACGCACCAACGGCGTCAGCGCCGGCGTGAAACACCCCATTTCCACCGTCGCGCTGTTCTCGCTCGACGGAGTCCACGACGAGACGCTCGTGCGGCGTCACCGACCCGTCCCGTTGCACCATGACCACCTCCACGTCCTCTCTGGCTAAGAATTCCTCCACCAATCGCGCACCGCGCGTGCCCGAGCTAAAGTTATCCACGCATCGCACCTGCGTGCGCTCGAGCGGGGCGGTGGTGCCGCCAGACGTGACGACGACGATGGTTTTACACTTGGGCGCAGCGCGAGCCGCGAGCGACGCGGCGAGGGACGCTTTTAACTCTCGCGCGTGCGCCAACACGAAATCGGGGCAGAGCGCCGCATCGGGTGTGAAAAACGCGCGCGCTTGGTCGTGCGCCATGGCGACGTTCGACGCGGTGAGATGCGAGGGATGCGCGCGAATGTGAGGGTGCGGCATCGCGCGCGCGAATGTCTTCGTTATTGATTGTTGTTTGTTGTTTTACAAGCCAGGCTACCGGTACCGGTAAATAAATGTACACATGTATTCGCAGTGCCGTCTCCGCCTCTACGTGTCCACCACATTGCCCATTTCTATTTCTGCGTCAAGTAAATCAACATCAAATACTTGGTACTTGAACGGCTTTCGTGACCCAAACTTGACGTACAAAAAGAGCGATACACCCCCAATGACGCACGCCGTGAACATCAAGATGAACACTATGGCGACAAACCTCCATCGATTATGAGGAGTATCAGGCGCAAACTTCTTCCGAAGGTTTTCGCACTGCGCGACGACTAGGCCCACGCGGTCGTTTTCGAGGTCGTACTCGACAAACGTGTTTCGCAGCGTTTGTTGGCCGAGCAGGATGGTCTCGTCCTCTGACTCTTCGATTCCCACGCAGTAGGTATGCGGGATGACAGGATGACTGTATAAATAGTTCTCTGCGGGGAGAGTCAGTTTAATGTCCGGGTCGTACGTAATGGTCAGCTTTGGAAACCACTCGCGAACAACACTTGCCGTCAGCACTGTTGTATCTGGAATGAAACAGCGCGCCTGCGTGTCTTCATCTACAAAAACTTCAATCTCGGAATGGTTTGCTGTAACTTGCGCCGTGAGTTGAGTCATGAAATCTTGAAACATGACTGAAGGAAGATAGACCAACGTCGTCCCACTGTCAAGTACCGTGACCACATTTGACGCGCCAGCGATGGTGGTGTCGCCGAGTTTCCATGACATCGTCCGAACGGCGAGATAATCGTCCCCGAGCATCCTTGTGTAAGAGAGCGGCGCGAGATTATGACCGAAGTTGTACCGTCCGAGCGATAACATCGCTGTGTCTGTCCCGCTCCCCTCTGAACAGAATCCAAACACGTGCGCGTCGATGACGCCCGCCTTTGCCAACTGTGTGTGAAACGCGGTGTTTCCGCGACTGAATCCCGCCATACCGTCTTGTCGATCGAAACTCCCGTCAGCTCTCTTCACGCCACCGCACCCGAAAGTCATTTTTGCAGGAGATAACTCATCCCCGACAGTCACCACGTCCTCGACCATGTAACCGCTTCCTTCGGATCCGTCTAAGTACCAAATTTCAAATAAACAAGCTGAAACATTACTCACTTCGTGTGCGACAGGCATGGCGTCGCAAAATGCAGCGTCCGCGGCGTTCGTCGAGGCATTCAGTATACGGAAATCCGTTGACAAACGCCAGTCGTAGTATTGGTGCTCGTGATACCCACATAATTCGGAACTACAGCCGAGGCACGGCAAATACGTAATGGACGACCCAGTGTCCATAATCAAGTCAAACTCCTGCCCGCCCGCGAGCGTAATGGTCAACGAGAACTCATGCCCTTGACCATACTGGTTCCCAAGACGGTCGCCGTACGCGTGTATCGGGATCGCGTCCGCTTTGGACAGCAGTCGCCGCCCCGTCCCAGGGGCGACGCGCGTCTGCTTCTTGACGGCGATTGCGAACGAACCTTTGCCGTGTGCGCGCGCGCCCGAAGCGACGAATGAGACGAGCACGAGCATAATCGTCGTTGTCGTCGACCACGCGCGGCGCGTTTGCCGCGAAACTACCATCGCGGCGCGCGTCGACGAGTGGCCACACCGCGAGAAACGTCGCGGAAAATTCCGACGGAAAACCTGGCACTCGGTCTTGAGCAGGTGCCCGGTTTTGGAGTTGTTGGCGCCTGCAGCCCAAACGCAGTCTACATGGTACGAGAAGGTCCGCGTCCCTCTCGGCCGGTGGAGTCGAGGGAGACGTACGCATGAAATGCTACAAGTCAGCAATGTGACTCATATACAGCGCTTCGCGTTCCGCGCTCATGTACCGATAGATGCGTGTGGAAACTACGCGATGAACGAGCGCGTGTCCACGCGCGCGCGCCAGAATTTTGCTTCTTTAAAGCCTTCCAAATTTGGCAACTTGTGGAGCGAGGTAAAAGCGTCAAATCTGGCGACGACGGTGCCTTTTGGCGACGCCGCGGCGCCGATAGATCGCACTGTGGCTGTTGCAAACGACGTGTTGTGCTCTGCCGTGCGTTCAAAGGCGCGCACGGGAATGGCGTCGTTTGGACGGCAAGGGACGTCGAGCGCTCCGCACGCTCGAGCGCAGACGACGTAGGCGCAGGCGACGGATCTGTTGTGTGTTCCGGCTCGCGTGAAGCACACACCATTGATGGCGTACACGCTCACGCGTTTGATCCAAGCCGACTCGCCAGACGACGAAAAGGTCGCCATGAAAACGTCACCATTAGCTTTACCGGCGACGAGGACGACGCGCTCGCTATCCTCCGTCGTATCCATACATGTCACAGGCACGTTATCGGCGTCAGCGACTTGGCCATACGCCGTGAAAATGTCATCTACGTCTAAATTCGACGTCGCCGAGCTCTTCGTGCTACGTTTGAGCGCTCTTGCGCACTTTAATATGTGCGCCGACGAACTCGTCGAGCGAAAAATTGAACCGTCAGTCGCGCCGATGAAGAGCGACGTATCTTCAGCACCGACGTGCCACGCGACGCTCGTCACGTGCGAACTCGACGACACACGCATAACGTGTAAAAGCGACATTGTGAGATCATCGTGCATGACGTAAGACACAACGTGTCCACTACGCGTGCCGCACGACAAAATGTGTACGTCTGATTCTCCAGCACGCGCACGCGCCCACGCGCACGACGTAAACGATAGCATGTCTTGCCGCTTAAAGGGTGCATCGTCAAACGTGACGCGCATGTGCTCACGTTTTGTATCGTGTTGCTTCGATTGTTTCCTCTTCCGTGCGACAGACTTGATCGCATGCGTCTTTGGTTTTCCGGACGAGGGAAACATCGCCTCTAACGCCACTGTTTCCGTCGCCGGTTCTACTTGGTCGTCCGTCCGTGCCACGCGCTCCTCGATTGCGTCAGGCATCAGTTCATCAACGTCGTCGTCTGCTTCGCTCAATGTCTCGGGCAACGACACTTTGTCGTTTAAGAGGCGAGACCATCCTCGCGCTGCGCCGCCCCACGTCGCTCGCAATCGACATTCAGACAGCGTCACGCTCGCCTGTACATTCCCATCTGCAGTGAGCTGCACGCACACTGCGTTTTTACCACCCATGTTCATCACTTTGCTCAAGCGCCATGCGTGTTTATACAATACTTCGATGAAATCTCCGACTTTGACGTTGTCGCGCGTCGCCGCAAACGCGTCCATGGGCGCAATCGGCCTCGCGCGACATTCAACGCGTTTCGCCGCAGAACCTCGTGCTACGACGCGATTGACACGGAATTGTTAGCGCAGCACCGGTGTTCTCACTGTTCGTCCCTGCCGTCGGCATCAACGTCGATGACGGCTCGGGTAGCCATACGACGTAGTCGCCGTCGCCGCCTCGAGCGAATTCCACCCGCGCTCGAACGCACGCGTTTGACGCTGTCGACATCACCGTCGCCACACGCCACGACGCCGACGCATCGGTACTCGATGACACTTCTAACATCACGCCACGCGCGAGCGTGCCGTACACCATCGTCGCGGTGATCGTCGTCGACGAGGCCCGGCGCGCGTCCTCGTCTTCGGCGGCCGACATCGGCGGTGGTCGCGACTCTATCTTCACCGCCGGCGTGTCATCTCTATCGATCCATTCGAGCGCATTTGCGCACCGCCTCGCGCGTGGCGCAGCATCAAAATGAACGACAGCATCATCGACGCGCGCGAACGCGTCGCGTGTGCATCGCAAACGCCAATCCTCGCCGACGTCAAAGACGCGTTCGCGTCGCTCGGCTCGGCTCGGCGTCGGCGCGTACGTCTCCACCCCACCATCACTCGCACACGTCGCCAACACGCACATCACCGCATCGGTGTCGTCAAACCCATCACGAATGTCCGTTTTGTCTCGTCGTCCGCGCGATGTCATCGCTACAGGCCCCGACCAAGCAATCGCGCGCGCGTCTCGTCCGCTCGAACTCGCGTCCAACCGCCGCGACGCCTGCGCGGGTTGTTTTCGCGCCCCCGCCGTCGTCTCGGCGTCGTTCGCGTCGTGTAAACACACGTACGACGTCGTTTCGAGCGTCGCGTTCGTCGTCTCGGCGTCGTCATCGACGTCATCCTCGGCGTCGTCGTCAAAATCATCATTCTAGAATCACGTTGCACTTTTTCGTCAGTCTCGTGTCGCGACACATTCGACGTCGTCCGTACCGGTACACGCGCGATGGCGACGCTCGCGCGCGCGTTTGTGACGCATGCCAACTCCCCCAGCGCGTTCCACGCCACGCCGTTCGCGGCGCACCCGCGAGGCGACGCTCGCACGCGGAAGCCACGTCGTCGCGTCATTGACTGACGCGTCAGCCATGGCGTTGCGTGCGTTTATCAACTCCCCCACCGGGCCCAAGACGACGCACTTTTGGGGACCCGTGGCGAATTGGGGGTTTGTTCTCGCGGTACGTCATCGTCGTCGCGGTCGTCGTCGCGGTGGAGCCAACGCGTCGTGAGTTGGTTCTCTCTCGTTCTTTCTTTGAGCTCTCTTTGTCTCGCACGCGCGCTCTCGCGCGTCGTTCGCGATAACGGCGTGGGCGACGCGACGAGAGCATCGCGCGCGCGTACGTGCGCGCATCCGCCCCGCTGGTGAACGTCGTTCGTCGACTAACGCGCGTCGTTCGCATCGTTCGCGTCGGCTCGAAAGGGTTTGGCGGATACGTCCAAACCCGAGCACATGATCAGCGGTCCGATGACGGGCGCGCTCGTGGTGTATTCAGGGTTATTCATGCGCTTCGCGTGGCGCGTGCAGCCGAGGAATTACATCCTGCTTGCGTGTCACACGGCGAATGCGAACGTGCAGGCGTATAATTTCCAACGGTGGGCGAGGTGGTCGAGCGCGCAGGAGGCGACGCAAACGTAATTCGCGCGTAGCTTTGGTGAGTGATGGTGATGAATGACGAGTGCGTGCGCGCGGTCGTGCGTGGAGATGTGCGCAGCGCGCGCGTTCGAACTCGCGCGCGAACGGCGCGTGTGAGTGGAATTGTAACAACACGTAGACGATTAATAAAGCGCTCGGCTCGCTCGCGCCTGCCTCACTTTCGAACGCGTCGCACCGCAATAGAACGCAGCCCGCATGTCGTATACGCTGCGTCTCTCGCCAGGCGCGCCGAGGTATTTTAAGCACGCCTCGTTCGCTGGCTTGTGTGAGAGTGCGTTCGAGACGCAATCGGTGACGCTCGTGGAAGCCGCCGGCGACGGCTGCGTCGTTGTGAGCTGTCGCGTCGACGGCGGACCATCGTTCGCGTTCGCGCGCCTTCGACGAGGCGCATGCGAACACGTCGCACACGTGCATCGCTTCGAAGGGCAAGACGTGCGGTTTAGCGTGCGTGGAGGCGAGGTTGAGCTCAGAGGCGTGGTGGAGCACGTGTTTCACGAAGACGCGAGCGAAGACGACGGCGAGAGTGACGGTGAGAGCGACTCAGAGGGATTGAAAGGATATGGGTCTGATAGCTCATGGGGGTCTGATGTCGAAGAATCTCGCGAAGTGACGGCGACGGCGACGGCGACGGCTGGACGATCGAATGCGGACGAGAAGAGCGAGCTGGAGGCACGACGAAACGCCGTCGCCACGTCGACGTGGCGGGGCTTAGACGACATTCGCGCGACGATGGACTGGTGGGATGCAGATGGTGCGAGAGATGATTTAGCATATCACATTCAGAATCCTGGGGCGCGGAGAAGCTCGCGTTCGGAAAAAGTGCCGCAGTTTGCATGGACTGGGTCGCTTCGGCCATCCAAGACGACGCCCAAGCGTTCGTACCCGAGCGGTTTGATGACACCGGATTATGCCATTTCTGGTTGGCCCGACGAAGAGTTCGCGTCTCGCTACCAAAGTACTGTGGAGGTCAAACCGCACAGCGCGCGAGACGCCATGCGCGCGGCGTGTTCGCTTGCAAGACACGTCATGGATTGTGTTGCGTGGGCCATTGAACCAGGCGTCACGACTGAATACCTCGACCGCATTTGTCACGCCGTGACAGTCGGAAATGGCGCCTATCCATCGCCATTAAACTACATGGGCTTTCCAAAGTCATGCTGTACGTCTGTAAATGAAGTCGTGTGTCACGGTGTGCCCGACGGGCGTCCGCTGAAGAAAGGCGACATTGTCAACCTCGACATCACCGTGCGCCTAAACGGATATCACGGTGATTTGAACGAGACGTACTTGGTTGGTACCTATACTGACGCATCGCGCGGCGCAAAACGACTCATGGAGAGCGCCGAACGTGCGTTGAAGAAATCTATCGACTTCTGTCGCCCTGGACGACGATTCCGCGACATTGGCGAAATAATCGCCACGGAAGCCGACAAGGCGGGTTTCGCGAGCGTCAAAGATTTCTGCGGTCATGGCATCGGTACGTTATTTCACTGCGCGCCAAATGTTCCACATTACGCGCGCAACAAAGCCGTGGGCGTCATGAAAGAAGGTATGACGTTTACGATTGAACCCATGTTTAACGCGTCAACATCGCACAAGGTGTTGCATTGGCCAGATGGTTGGACGGCGGTGACGACGGATGGCGCGTTGAGTGCACAATACGAGCACACGCTTCTCATCACGAGCGATGGAGTCGAGGTGCTCACTGCGCGTACGTCAAAGTCGCGACCGTTTATAATGTGATTTAGGCACTGGTAGCTCTAAATAATAGCTCATCGATGTCGTAATAAATACAATTTCCTAATCACACGTCGCCGAGCAACGACGACGTCTCGCTGGCATTGTCTGAGAGCAAGGGCGACGTCTCAGTTGGCGAATCGTCATCGCCTGCGATCGTGTCGGCACACGTGCAGAATAAAAAAAGCTCGTTCATCATCAATATCAGTTTGATAAAACCACCGACTCCAAATAGCACGAGAGCGGCTCGCACCACGCTCTCGTGCTCATCCAAGCAAAACATAACCCCACCTACGGCAAAAATACACAACGACACTAAAATCCACGTATGAACGAATACTGCTGGATCGAACACGCTCACCGTTCGCTCGGATACCTTTCGTAACGTCAACACCTTGTCCCGCAACGTCAACGCCGATGCCAGCGGAAAGCACACGAACGATACCGCCCATATCACATTCGAATAATCCGTCAAAATCTCAAACTCCTCACCTGAAAGCACGCCCTCACCTCGTACCCAGCTCACGAACGTGGGCGAATACATCGCGCTTCCTATGACTCCCAACACTAATCCTATTGCGTTCAACAACGACGCGAAAACGCGCCACCAAGCGCGAGAGTCGTGCTGCGTTTGCACTGTCGGTTCCATCAATTTGACAGCACCACCCGGAGGTGGTACGCAAAACGCCGCGGCGCAAAACACATAACCGACGACGCAAAACAGCGCAAACAAGTCCCACTGCGTGTTCTCGAGGTAAAACACCATTGACACGGCGAAACTCAACAGCCCGATGTTGGCTAGTATTAACGAGCCCGCGCTGAGCTGTGGTGCGCGACGCGCCTGGCCTCGGTCGACGTTGATTGCGCGCATGGCTAGCGTGTCGCGTCGCGTCGCGTCGTCTAGTGTGGCAGGTCATCACGTTGGGCATAGATACGTTTTGATGTCCAAGGCTGGGACTCCAAGCTAATAATACACAACTACTGCTACTACCGGTACTGGTACGTGTTTCTATGTTTATGAATTACTCCGTAATTGCGCCGAGACGCGCGCCCGCGTATTGAGTCGCGTCTGACTTGGGCGCGACGGTATGTAACCGAAAAATCTCCTCGGCGGTGCCGTCTCCCGCTGGCAACACCACTTTCACATCCACCACGAGCGGTGCGGATAAGCCGCTACGCAACGCAACGAGACCCAAATCGCGCGCCAGCGCTTTCAATATCCTTCGCACGAGTATGAGTTTCGCCAAGGCGTGGAACGTCTCTCGATTTAACGGCGCCTCTTTTGGAAACAACACCTCGAAATGTTTCCTTAAAAACTCTCGCTCGTCTCCGCTCGCGCGAGGAATCTCGGATCCAACGTGAGACATTACTTCTCGAATCGTCCCTTGCACGCCCGCGCTGAACGCCAGTACGCCATCCGTACTCAACGCGCGGCTGCGGCTGTCCTCTACGTCTACGTCTACGTCTACATCGTCGCGCGCAAGCCCTCCTTCGCGCGACGCAGGAAACCGCGCGTACAACGCATCAAACATCCCATCCAGCGCCTTCGTCGTCTCATCTCTCGTGAGCACATTCGCAATGTGCGCCCGCCCAGGACTCGTCTTCGACACGCCCAGCGCGTCGACGAACCACGCCCACAACGGCTTGCCCAACCGTTTTTCCAATTTCGCGCACGACTCGCACCCAGCCACGTACACTGGGAGCTCTGGATCGATAAACCCGCCCTCGCCGTCCTCGTCCTCGTCCTCGTCGCCATCGCCGTCGCCGTCGTCGTTCGACCGCCGTCGACCGCGCGTTCGTCCGCGACGCGTAAAAAAGTCATCAACGAACGCCCTGATTGACGTTGACGACGACGACGACGACGACGCGACGACGACGACACCGACGACGACCGCCGCCACCACTGCGACCGCCGCCACCGCCTTCGCCCGCGCCCTCGCGCGCGTCGACGCCGTCGCCGCCGACGACGACGACGAAAACATCGCGGCGTCACTCTGTGCCGTTCGCGCGCGCGCGCCGCTCCGCGCGCCCATGCTCGCCTGGGCCCTGCGCGCGTTCGGTCGCGCGCCGGGCAAGGCTCCCGCGTACGCCGCGATCGCGCTGCTCGCGTGCGCGAACGTCGCGTACGTGGTGCGCACGAACGGCGGGCGACCGGGAAAGGGTGGCGATGATGCGACGATGGATGCCGCGCGAGCGCAGCGGCGCGCGGCGATGCGCGCGGCGTTATCGACGAGCGCGCGGGGGGGCGATGGTGGCGGCGAACGCGGTGGTGGCGATGGCGAGTCGCGCGCGGGCGTCGAGCGCGGCGTCGAGCGCGGCGTCGAGCGCGGTGGCGGATGGTGGTTCAAGTAGACGATTGGGACGCGAACGCGGACGCGCGCGAGCTCGACGCTCGAGCCACCGCCGACGCATAGAAGACACATAGCATTAGCGCTAGCACATGTTGTTATTACTATTACACCGCACGTAGCGATCGTCGGCGCGCCCACGCATCGACGGACGCGCCGTGTGGTTACTGGAAAATATCATCGCAACGCGACGAGAATGTCCGCATTCTCAGCCGCGTCGTCGCGCATCATCGTCGTCGTCTCGACGCGGGATTGGTATTTAACTCGACTGTTGACATGTACGCCTCGCGCTCGGTGGTTCGCGCGCCGGTGCGAGCGTCGGTGACGTCGCGACGATGTCGTGGATCGATGCGCCGGACGCAGCATTCTGTCGCGGTCGTTCAGTGCGCGGTGTCGTGTGAGGACGAGGCGGCCGCATCGGTGGCGCGCGTCGGTGGCGTTCACGCGAATCTCGCGCGGGCGGTCGTGGTCGGGGCGTTGATGATGACGACCGCGGGCGCGGGCGCGGATGCGGCGCGCGCGGATGGCGACGTCGAATTGAACGTCGAGGCGTTGTACGCGGCGGCGACGACGACGAGTGCAGCGTCTGAAGCCGCGGTGCGTGACACGTCGTCGACGTATACGGTGAATTGGAAGGATCTTCTCGATGCGCCAGAGGTGACGGCTTCGGGTTCGAAGAAGGCAAAGGCGAGTAAGGGTGCGTCGGCGCCTGTCCGGGCGCCAGCGCCGGCGCCGGCGGTGGTCAAGGCGCAGGAGAAAAAGGAACAAGAGATGCGACAAGTGAATTTGGCGAAGAGTCAGCGCGAAGAATACGCCGCGGCGCAGCGTGCAGAGAAGAATGCGGCGAAGAAGGCGAGAGATGAGGCGGTTATGGCAAAGGTGGAGGCGCGCCGAGCGGAACAAAGAGCCGTCTTGGCGGAGCGAGAGCGACAAGCGGCGGAGGATTTGGCGAAATTCCAGGCCGAACGCGCCGAGCAGCGAGCGCGCATGGATGCATTGGCGGCGGTAAAACGTTCCACTTCGCCAGCTATGACGGCGCCGGTGCCCAAGACGAAGAAACCAGCGGCATTGACGAAGAGCGCCGCCGCGAAGAAATCAACCGCCAAGGCGTCGACGGCGACGAAGAAGAAGACCAACACCGTCGCCAAGGCGGCAAAGAAGAGCGCGCCCGTGTACAAGCAGCGAAAGTCTAAGCCCGCTAAGAAAAGAACCAACACGGGTGCGATCGATCGCTACTCGCTCAGAAATACGCGCAAGCAACGCGGCGGCTCTCCTCTCGCGCTTCCGGGCTTCATCGCCCTCGCGGGCTTCACCTATTACCTCTTGCTTCAAGAAGAAGAAGATTAAACACCGCGATGATGTGCGCATACATCATTTTTGCGATGAACGCGTCGCTATCCAATCAAGACCCCAGACCAAAGTGAGAATTGTCTCGCCCAAATCAAACAACACGTAGCTTTGTCAACAATCCACAGCGAGCCAACGCTGCGAAACACATTCTATCCGCCTCACATTTCGACATGGCGGACGCCCCGATCGCCGGTCGATGTCGACAGCCGATCGATGAGCGTGCATTATTCACATACCTCGCGCGAACGGCGCCCGGGGTCGTGCCGCGCCGCGCCACGGCGTGTTTCGCCGAGCAGTTTTCCCACGGGCAGTCCAACCCGACGTACAAGATCAACTTTTGCGACGCTCGACATGGCGTACTCGCGTCGGTGGTGTTGCGTAAAAAGCCACCGGGAACGTTGCTCAAATCTGCACACGCCATCGAGCGCGAATACGAAGTGATGAATGCGCTGGCGACGACGAGCGTGCCGACGCCGAAGATGGTGTGTTTGTGCGAAGACGTGAGCGTGCTCGGCGAAGCGTTCTACGTCATGTCGTTCGTGGATGGCGCAATCTATACGGTACCGTCCTTACCGAACTGCGGACCGAACCGTCGGCGAGAGATTTATCGCGCCATGGCGCAGACGTTGGGGGCGTTGCACGCGGTGTTGCCGGTGAACGTTGGGTTGACATCTTACGGACGCGCGGAACGCTACAGCGCGCGACAAGTCGAACGATGGAGCGCACAATACGAAGCGAGCGTGGGTGAACGCGTGGGCGTGGCACCGGAGGAGTCCATGCGCGCGCTCATATCGTGGTTGGCGGCAAATGTTCCGGAGCAAGAGTTGAGCGGACGTTTAGTGCACGGCGACTTCCGTTTGGATAATTTAGTCATTAAACGTGGTCGAGGCGCCGATGACGCAAAGGTTGAAGTGTTGGCGGTATTGGATTGGGAATTAAGTACGGTTGGCGCACCGTATGCGGATGTGGCATTCAATTGCTTACCGTATTACTTGCCCTCAGCCGCCATAGGCGATGACTTGTATCCAACGTTGAATCCGAGCGCGTTACCCGACGGCATACCAAATGAGCGCGAATACGTGCAATGGTGGTCAGAGGCGAGTGGTATCGCGAACCCGATGACACGCATGCGTTCGACAACGTGGCCATTCTACGTGGCGTTCTCGTTGTTTCGTGGCGCATCCATTTTGGCTGGCGTTCGCGCAAGAGCGGTGCAGGGCAACGCGTCGAGCGCGAACGCGCACGCCATGGGTAAACTCGTAGATGTCTTCGCCAAGCGTGCGCTCGTGGTTATTAGAGGCGTAGATGTTCCGCGTGGTGTTCAAGAGCTGTCTGAGACGCGTAGAGAAGACCTCATCGGGAACACCGCAACTGGATTTGAGCCGAGCCCAAAGGCGGCGGCGATGTTGCTCAAGCTCAAACATTTTATGCGTGCGCACGTATACAAGGCTGAGGAGGCTTTGGAGGCTCACGCCGAAACAAGTGAGAGATGGAGCGTGCACTCTACGGTTGAAGAGCTGAAAGCCAAAGCCAAGCTCGCTGGGTTGTGGAACTTGTGGCTTCCAATGGATAGCGCTGCGTTGTTGAAAATTCAAGACACGAGCGGGTCTTCGCTCTTCGCTGGCCCGAGATTAACAAACCTAGAATACGCTCATCTCGCGCAAGAAATGGGCCGAAGCGTGTGGGCATCCGAAGCTTTCAACTGCTCGGCGCCGGACACAGGAAACATGGAAGTATTGCTTCGTTACGGTTCAGCTGCGCAACAGGACAAATGGCTTCGTCCCTTACTTTTAGGGGAGATTCGTTCATGCTTCGCCATGACTGAGCCCGCGGTGGCGAGTTCGGATGCGACTAATATCGAAAGCGCAATCGTGCGCGAAGGAAACGATTACGTGTTGAATGGTCGCAAATGGTGGACGTCTGGCGCTTGCGACCCGCGATGTAAGCTTATCATCTTCATGGGTAAAACTGCTCGTGATGATTCGGGAGTACCCATTCACAAGCAGCAAAGTATGGTTTTGTGCTCCATGGATGCTCCAGGTGTGCGTGTTGTGCGTCCACTTACAGTTTTCGGCTACGACGACGCCCCTCACGGCCACGCCGAAGTGACATTTACAAATGTGCGCGTCGGAGCGGACGAGAGTATTTTACTAGGCGAGGGCAGGGGATTTGAGATTGCGCAAGGTCGTCTCGGTCCTGGGCGCCTGCATCACTGCATGCGTCTTATTGGTATGGGAGAAAGATCGCTCGAACTTGCAGCGAGCCGCGCGACGTCGCGCGTTGCGTTTGGCAAGCCGCTAGCGAGCAATGGCAACGTGTTGCAGCGCATCGGTCAATGCCGAGTCACGCTCGATGGCGCTCGCCTCCTTACGCTTCAGGCAGCACACATGCTTGATAAACAGGGAATAAAAGTTGCGCGAGGTGCTGTCGCGGCGTGCAAGGTTGCAGCGCCAGCAGCGGCGCTCTCGGTTATCGACGCCGCTATCCAAATTCACGGCGGCATGGGTGTAAGTCAGGACACGCCGCTCGCCCGTCTCTACGCCGGCGCACGTACGTTACGGTTGGCAGATGGACCAGATGAAGTTCATTTAGAAACGATCGCGAAAATGGAAGTTCGTAGATCGAAGCTTTAGTTACTCTTGCAAATTGAAATTATTTAGACACCCATGGGGCCTACGTCGCGAGCGCCTCGCCTCAGTTAGTGGCGCTTCGCCACGAATTCACAATTCATTCCCGGAGAGAAATTCGTTATAAACCTCAGCAAAGACGCTTTAAATATCACGCGTCATGCGTGCGAGTCGACAAGCACTCCGTCGAGCGTCGAACGCGCTCGCCGGGTCTTCGTCCAGAAGTAACGTAGAACGCGAAGTTTCGCCTCGGCTGTTGCGCCACCATTTGCACGACATGCTCTACGCACCGCGCACAGGGTATTTCACAAAAGACTCCACCGTGCCCGTGGGCACGTTGAAGCGTGGAGCGATTACGTTCACAGCGTTGACGGGGATGGATGACTACTTTGAAGAGCTCAACCGACGTTATGCTTCACTTGGCGCGCAGTGGCTGACACCGGGAGAGATTTTCGCCCCGCACTACGCCCATGCGGTAGCGAGGTATGTATTAGATACGCACACTACGGGCGATGGGCATCACGCGCACGGTGAAGACAATGGTGAAATACAGCGCGAAGAACAAGCGTTGCGCGTGTATGAAATTGGTGGTGGAACGGGAACATTTGCCAATGGATTTTTAGATTACTGCAAGCAACACGCACCCGAGGTGTATAAAACGATGGTTTATACATCGATTGATATCAGTTCGACACTAAGCGAGGCTCAGCGCGCGAACGTAAGAGACGCTGGACATGGACCTGCGGTACACAAGACGGTGGTTGGCGACGCCGCAAATGTCAAATCATGGGGCTCACAAAGTGACGAGGCATGTTTTGTGATTGCGCTCGAGGTTTTAGACAATTTACCACACGATCGCGTGTGGCGCCCGACGCGCGGCCATGGTGAGTGGATGCAGACGGAAATAGTAAAAGATGAAAGCGGCGCGTTGGTGCAACGTGAAATGGCGCTCACAGATGCGTTGATCAAAAGAACGTTGCAAGCGATTCAGTTAACTTCAGATTTAGCCGTTAAAGGCGGCGCGGGTGCGTATGCACCGCCACGCGGGCTATTGAAGTCATTCTTTGCCGTGCTGACGAACATGGCGTCTTCAGGTGATGAGGCGTGGTTCGTACCTACCGGACTTACGGCGCTCATGGAAACGCTGCACGCCAGGCGGCCGAATCATCGTCTCGTCGCGGCTGATTTCGATACCTTGCCTAACGTTCGCATAGAGGGCATCAACGCACCGCTTGTGGCGAGTCAGCGTAAAGGAGGTCAAACTGACGATCACGATTCGTACATTTTATCCGAACGCGTCGCGGGTTCGGCGGATGTCTTCTTTCCAACGTGCTTTGACACCGTTCGCGGCGTTGATTTCGCCACCTCCGGCTCCGCTGGTCATCACGAGCACGCACGCATAGGCAAAATACTCACCACAAAAGAGTTCATGAGTGAATACGCCAACTGCGATATGACACGCACAAAGTCTGGCTACAATCCTTTGTTGCAAGACTTTGCAAACACCAAATTCTATCTCTCATAGTTGGTTCAGTGAAGACGCGCGCGTGCGTAGTCCGGTCCGTTTAGTATCCGATTTATTACACATACCAACACTCTAAATTCGTCATATGCGCGTGTACTCTAAGCTACTACACTCCCCTAAAGAAACTCGCTAGTCCTCATCGAACCGCTCGAGGTGCGTCTTGGCGTTTTTGTCTGGTGCGAGCGAAACGTTTTTACGGTTAATAAAGAACGAGTACAATAGTCACATGAATCGACGCACAGAGCACGCAAACGAAACACACACACACGTAACGTAATGTAACGTACATTTCTTTTGGATTGCTCTATATAAAGCCCTCTCACGGCCGCGATACTTTTGCATCAACCGCGGAATCTCCTTCAACTTTTCCGGATTGTAGTCCTCGTACAGCGCCTTAATCTTCATCTTATACATCCGCGCCTCATCGCTGACGTGCGTGAAATCCTGCCCAGGCGGTGGCGTGAGTCCAAAGAAGTAATCCGCCACAGCGAATAACGTCGGGGCGACGAATAATAACAAAAACGCCACGTGTAACCACGAAATCTTGAACTTCCCTCCCTCCTCATCGCCCGCGCCTCCTCGACTCGGCTTCTTTGGCTTCTTCACCGACGGTGGCACCGCCGGTCGACGCCGTCGAGGTTTGGACGCGGAGACGTCTTCCACGATGACGCCGTCGTCGTCGTCATCGCCGTCGAGATTGGCGATTTCAACCATCGGTCGTGTCGAGCAGTGGAGCACACGCCTGGAGGGTTCCAGGCGTCACTTCTAGTGCCGGCGCGCTCATGGCGCCTGACGACGACGTCGACGTCGCGCGCGACGTCGCGGATGACATGGAGAAGATGACGATCGCCACCGCCGTGGGCGAAGGCGACGCAACGGCCGAGGATGGCACCGGGGACGCGACGAACGCGACGGGCGTGGGTGCTGACAGCGATGACGACGGCGACGATGACGCGCCTGGAACGACGGACGACACCACCGATGGGGAGAAGAAGAAGAAAAAGAAAAAGAAGAAGAAGAAAAAAGCTGGTGGTGCGGTGAAGATTGGTCCGGGTGGGAAGCAAACGAAACCGCCGACGATACCTGTGTCGACGTTGTTCCCGAGCGGCGAGTACCCAGTCGGGCAGATACTCGAACACCACGCGCATAACCTTTGGCGCGAAGGTGACGAAGAGAAGCGCGAGTTGGAACGCATTGAGTATGGTAATTATAACGAGGCTCGACAGTGCGCCGAGGTGCATCGCGAGGTTCGGGCGTACATACAAGAGTGGGTGAAACCGGGGATGAAATACATCGACGTATGCGAGACGTTGGAGAATAGCGTAAGGAAATTGATTGAAGAGCGCGGACTCGAGGCGGGCGTGGCGTTTCCAACCGGGTGTTCGAAAAATCACGTGGCCGCGCATTGGACGCCAAACGGCGGGGACGAGAGCGTGATTGACAAGGATGATGTGATAAAGTTTGACTTTGGGGTTCAAGTGAAGGGCCGCATCATCGACTGCGCGTTCACGAAGACGTTTAATGACATGTATGATCCGTTGTTGAAAGCCGTGAACGAAGCCACGGAGTGTGGAATTAGGGCGGCGGGTATTGACGTGCGATTGTGTGACATTGGTGCTCAGATTGAAGAAGTCATGGAGTCGCACACGGTGGAGATTAACGGCAAGGAATATCCGGTCAAATGTTGCCGCAACTTGAACGGCCACTCCATAGATCCGTACCGAATCCATGCCGGTAAGAGCGTGCCGATAGTTAAGGGCGGGGTTGAGACAAAGATGGAAGAGGGTGAATATTACGCCATTGAAACATTTGGGACGACTGGGAGAGGGTACGTTTTTTTTCTCGTTCTTCTATGCGCCGCAACTTTTTCTACGCTCGATTTCGATTTTGGTGAATTTAACGTAGCGAAGACCGCCATTCGTGGCACTTTTCGTGGTCTTTTTAGTGATTGGAGTTTTTCCGATCCAGCTCGTCACCGAAATCGTACATGAAAGAGATATCATAGTACTGCGGCTGACCTCCTCGCGAGACCTCCCAATGTTTCCGCAGCCTCCATTGGTCTCGACATTCCTTCATGTTTTCCTCTTTTTCATTCGATTTTTTCCTTTCAAACTTGGGCGTACACTCACCCTCCGAATCGTTCTTTATCATCGTCCCAAACAGGTATGTCATCGAAGACGGTGAGTGTAGTCACTACATGAAGAATTACGATGTCGGTCACGTCCCGCTTCGCTTGCCGCGCTCCAAGCAACTCCTCGGTACTATCGATCGAAACTTTGGCACATTGGCGTTCTGTAAGCGTTACTTGGATAGAATCGGAGAAACACGATATGGTATGGCACTCAAAAACTTGTGCGATAATGGCATCGTGCAACCGTACCCGCCATTATGCGACATCAAGGGGTCGTACGTCGCGCAATACGAGCATACAATTTTGTTGAAACCATCCTCTGGAGTCGAAGTGCTCACTCGAGGTGATGACTACTAGCACGATTGTTACGAATGACACGAGTTGTGATTGATGATATTTACTTTCGTTTTATTTATTTCATTGCCTTCGCTCGCGCATATTTCTTAGTCAAAGCCCGGAATGTACCGAAGCGCGACGTCAAACGTCACCGGCGAAAAGGGTAAAATGGCGGGACGTCCCGGCGCGGACGCCAATCCTTTCGGAAAAGACAAGTCCCCAGGAATGTACATTCTTCTAATACCGCCGCTACGCATTGTAAGAAGCCCATCGGCGAGTCCAGGAATCACCGGGCACGTCTCTTCAGGAAATTGCACGCAATCCAACACGCGGATATCGTTTGGCTTGCCCTTTTCCAACGAGTTGTCAAAGATGCGCCCCTTGGAATCCATGGCGATGTAATCCACGACAACCTGGTACCCAACCGGCGGCATTTCACCATCACCAATCTTGATATCCTTGTACACCAACCCACTCGGCGCGGTCACCGCCTCGACGCTCTCCAACGCCTTGACGCACGCGTCGTCGCACAACAGCTTGGTCACCTGCTCCTCGGGTAACGAATCCGCGCGCGCCATCGATGCGCACATCGTCATCGCCATCGCCGTCGCCGACAACACCGCACCAATCTTCATCACCGCGCTCGACGCGCGCGCGTCCTCGCCGTCATCGCGCGCCGTCGCGCGAACGCACGTCGCAGTCGCGCGTCGCATCGGCATCCGCGTCACCGATGACGCCACTGCCCGCGGCGCGCGCACCGTCGTCGTCGTCGTCGTCGTCGCGGACGACGCGGTGGATGACAACATCATACACGCACTCTGCATCGCGCGCACGTCGTCGTCGTCGTCGTCACGGTCGTCGTCGACGCGCGCACGAGTGTCGACGGCGCAGAGACGGAGCACGACGTCATCGATCGATTCGATCGACCGCGCGCGACGTGTGGGGGTCTACGTGATACGTCAAAACGGTCCATAGTATGTTTTTTGGCGTTTTTTTTGGCGTTTTGTTCGCAGGTGTTGACGCACCTACGCGTCGACGACGAGGACGATGGCGATGCCGAGCGCGGCGTCATCGCACGCCGAGGCGCACTTGATGCCCGGGATCGAAACGAGCCGGGATTTGTTTGGTGTCGTGCGCGGGGCGTGCTCGAGGTGTTCAGCCCAGCGGTGCGTCAAGTATGTCAAGCATACGAATGAATACCACGTCAAGGCGGCGCCAGGCGCGGGGGATGGGCGCGTGGCGACGCACGCGCATAACGATGTGTCGTTACAGAACTGCTCGCGATGTGGGTGCGCGGCGGCGGAGCATGAAGTGGATATCAACGCGGACGCGCGCGCTCGTGGGAATGATTTATTTGAAGCGGCGCGGTTTGATGAAGCCATCGTGGCGTATACGCACGCGATAAGTGCCTACGCGGGTGACGCAAAGTCGTATAGCAATCGCGCGGCATGCTATTTAAAGCGCGTGCCGGCGATGCCTCAGCAGGCGTTGCATGATGCGCAACACGCGGTGAGGCTGGATTGCAACTACGCCAAGGCGAGGACGCGGTTGGGGAGCGCCGCGCTCGCGTTGGGGCGGTACGATGATGCGCAAAAGGCGTTTGAGATGGCATTGAAGCTCGATTCTACGTCGAAAGCGGCACAACTAGGTTTAGCGGAAGTTCGAAGCGCTCGCGCGAGAAAGATGAGCGACGGCGCGAAACGCTCCGATGTGGACGAGCCGAAACGTTCCCGAGGGAGCGACTCTTTGGCGCCGACTACGGCTGCCGCACCGGCTTCGCCGTCGGCGAAAGCCTTTGCTGGTGATGTTGATGTTGACAAAATATACATCGATGCGCGTGCGTCAAGTGTCAATGACCTAATTCGCGAGGCGAAAGGTCTCATTGACAAGCTTGAGCGCGTGTTGGCGATGTTTCGCGAAGACGTCGCTCGCCTTGAAGCTGAAGCTCCGACGACGACGACGACGACGACGACGACGACGACGCCACCATCGGCAGCGAATGTTCCAGAGGCGATCTTACCTCGACATGTGCGCGTAGAAGATTTAAACGCAAAAGACGCGACGGGTAGCACGACGTTTGGTGACGATTGGAATGACGATGACGACAAAGAGACATCGACGGCGGACGATTCGGCGCACATGACTCGATTGTTGCGCGTCGCCGAAGGCATCGAAAGCGAATGCGACACTGAAGACGACGCGAGTGTTATTGATAATGATCTTGATGTTGACGCTAGTGTGGCAGAAACGTTGCAGTTCTTTCAAGCCTTTGCCGAAGAAGAAACGTCTTCAGATGATGATTCCGCCGACGCCGACGCCTGGGCAGAACGTTGGGAAGAAGAACAATTTTCAAGACGTCAACTTGCAACATCAACGGCGCCCGTGAACGCATACAAACGGCCACCGAAAGAATCTAGAATGAATCGTCCGCCGGGATTACGATTAGAATCTCTGTCGTCGCTCTTTGAAACAACGCAGGTTGATACCGCGCGCGTGGGCGACGATGAACGAGGACCGTGCAAGTCGTGCGACTGGAATTCATGTCCGTCTTTTGCGAGACGTTCTCTTTGGAACAAGCCCATGTTACCGGCAGTATCGCCCACGTCGAAAGAGTTCGAGCCGCGGTTGACGCAATTAACACTCGGCGCAGATGGCGCGTTTTGTGCCCGTTGTGGATGCGACGCAAGCGCGCATTGCTCTCGTGAGGAATTTGACAAAATTCAACGCAAACAACGCATAGACGCTGAGGCGCGTGCGAACGCGAAACAAACTCGCCTCGAACGCGTGCGATTGTCGGCTGAACGCGTTGCAGACGCCGAATCGAATGGTGAGTGTGTATGCGAAACCACAAGCGACATGTTAACTGGCAGCGAACGGCGAGGATGTCAATCGTGCGCCGACTGCAGCGGATTTCGAGTGATATTTCGAGAAAGCGACGCCATGAACCCCGAAGTCATGTTTTACTGTAGCATGTGTGGATGCTCGTACGATACGCACGCCATATGTACGACGTGGCAACGAGAGCAGGATTTTAAAAGAATTCAGTTCGAACGAGAAACGAAAGCACGACAAGCGGCGCTCAAAGCGCGAGCGCAAGGCGGTGCGGAATCAAAGCACTTTGCGACGTTAAGATTAGCACCTGGCGCATCGAAACGGGACATTGCAAAGGCGTACAAGGTACTAGCGCTAAAGTTTCATCCCGATAAGCACGCGAACGAGAGTGAAAGTGAGCGCAAACGCGCCGCATTAAATTTCATTCGCGTCACCGAAGCGTTCAAAGCGTTGACGTAACCGCCGCCGTGATTGTGATTGTTGATTGATTGTAGATTGTAATTGTACAGCATCTATTGTACCAATGTCGATGTGGCAAACACGGTTGTTTGTGATGATTCGTGAACCAATTCATCGTGCTCATGTTTACCCAGTTGTGGCGCCACGCGTGGTTGATTGCAGACAAAATTGTCAAACCTCTCCAAACCTTCCTCAAAATTTTCATCCACGCTGAAGTCATCGCGTTTGCGCACGGCGTGGCAAAAGTCAATATACCTTGCCTCAAGCTTAGCCTCGCTCACACACACGTCACCGTCAATCGCACTCGGCGCAAGTTTGCCGCTTTCATACACCACTAAAAGTGACGTTCCCACCAAGCGATACGCCAACTCCCTCAACGGTTCGCTCCGCAACTTTTTCAACAACGCCGGCCAAAACCATGCGTTCGCCTCACCCGTGATCGGATCCCGCACGAAATCGTCCAACGCCTGTCGAGTCATGCTTTCACTCATTCTAATCGCCTTACACTCATCTCGACTTAACTTTCTCACCTCGCCGTTCGAGTCGTACGTCTGCGCGCCGCAAATTTTGAACCCCAGCGTCCCGTGCGTCGTCCCCGCCTCCGATCTCGCCCTCTTTTCCGCATACGCCGCGTCGTGCGCCGCATCCCACGTACGCATGCCAATCTTTAAATCAATCACGCACGGTTTGTCGTACCCGCGAGCGATGTTTCCGAGCCGTAGATACCCGCTCGCGTCCAACGTCGGATCGCCCCGAGGAGGACAAAAAGGTAACCTCGCGCGTACGAATGCCCCGAACGCGTCGCTCGCGCCACCGCCGCCGTCGCAACACTCGTCATACGTCGACGACGATGACGACGATGACGGGCTCGTACCGTGCACTGCGTCCGCGTCCGCGCACGTCCGCGGTTGTCGCGCGCTGAGATGCCAACGCGCGTGGTGCGCGTAAAACTCCTCTTCGACGCGCGCGCGCGCATCGCCGCGCTCTTGTGGCTTGTAAAACCACGCGTCGTCGGCGGAGACCTTGGCCAGGCGACCGTGCGCGTGGTTCCCTGCGACTTGCGTCGACGCGTCGACGAGCGCAACGCCACCCATGACGACGAAGAGTGGCGAATGGCGCCACAATCGCGCGTCGCACCAACCATGGGCGGCGCATCGCACGTCATCGCGCGCGATGAGCGCTACGGTGAGGTGACGGACGACGACGTACGACATTTCGTGCGCTGCGTCGGGGGTGACGCCGCGGGCGTGGTGGTGTCGACGTCAGCGACGGCAACTAACTCAAAGGCTGCCGACGGTGCTGGCGATGCACTCGACAAGTACAACGTGGATTGGATGGGTAAATACCACGGCCGATCGCGCGTGGCGGTGCTTCCGAAGACGACGAAGGAGTTGAGTGCGATCATGTCGAGGTGTCACGCGCGAAATCTCGCGGTGGTGCCGCAAGGAGGTAACACGGGGCTCGTGGGAGGAGGCGTGCCGGCGTACGACGAAGTCGTGGTGAACCTCGGGCGGATGAATGCGATTGTAAGCATTGATGAGGACGCCGGTGTGAGCGTGGTTGAGGCTGGTGTGGTTTTAGAAGAGCTAGAAAGCGCGGTGCGCGCGCGAGGGATGACGGTACCGCTGGATTTGGGGGCGAAAGGGAAATGTCAAATGGGTGGGTGCGTGTCGACAAACGCCGGCGGCTTGCGGTTGTTGCGATACGGATCGTTACGCGGTAGCGTACTCGGGTTGGAAATCGTCCTAGCGAACGGTGAGGTGCTTGATTTGTTGCGAACGTTGCGCAAGGATAACACTGGGTATGATTTAAAGCAATTGTTCATCGGCGCCGAAGGAACGCTCGGCATCGTAACGAAAATCGCGATTTTGACGCCTCGCGCTCCGACAAATGTAAACGTTGCGCTCTTTGGATTGGACTCATTTGCGTCTTGTGTGGAACTGTTGAAGCTCGCGCGAGGAAGATTAGGGGAGATTTTAAGCGCGTTTGAGTTTTTTGACCGCGAGAGCTTGGATTTGGTTTTGGAGCAACTGAAGGGAACGCGGGATCCGCTCGCAAAACCATGTCCGTTTTACGTCGTGGTGGAAACTAGTGGCAGCGTCAAGTCGCATGATAATGCGAAACTGCAAGCGTTCTTGAAAATTGTCAAAAATAAGCGCGTTATCGTTGATGGCGTCGTTGGAAAGGATGAAAAGCACGCATTTGCGCTGTGGACGCTTCGCGAGCGTATCTCTGTCGCGCTCAAGTACGCTGGCGCGGTATATAAGTACGATATTTCCCTACCCACAGCACGCATGTACAATTTAGTTACAACTTTGCGCGCCCGTTTGGCGCCGCAGTTCGGCAGCGGCGTCAAGGTTTTGGGATATGGACATTTGGGCGACGGTAATTTGCACTTGAACATTTCGTGTGCGGAATACACCGACGCGCTCGAACGTGCCATTGAACCATTCGTATACGAGTACACACGAGACGAGCGAGGAAGCGTGAGCGCTGAACATGGTTTAGGGATCATGAAAGCCGAAGAGATTATTTACAGTAAAGACGCCAAAGCTGTGGAGCTCATGGGCGCGATGAAACGCGCGCTCGACCCGCGCGGAATATTAAATCCATACAAGGTACTCCCCGCAGCGACGCGCGTCGCTGCGTTGATCCCGATGAGTAGGTTGTAATTATCAACACAGTATTTTATCCCTCATAGTCAATCTTTCTTGCGAAGAAATTCTTCCGAAGAAATTCTTCTCGCGCCGCACGAAGAAAACTCAACGCAAGTCGTGCACCTTACACCGAGCCTCGCGCGTTGCGTGCGGCGTTCATGGAATTCGAATTGATCCACGACGCATTCGGTACAGCGCTCAAACCCCTTCGAGACGTCGTCGAACGTTTCGTGTTGGATAACTCCGTCCTCGCGCTCGTCGTACTTTGCGTTATTCCGCTTGGATTAATCATCTTGTTACACGACACCGAACGCGCGGTTGACGACGCACAGCGTACGCTCGACGCAAAGAAGCGCGACTAGGAACTACTAAGAAACGCGAGTAAGACATCATCCGTGTAGCATGTCGCAATCTACGCGCACGTCGCCGCTTGTGCGTACGAAGAAGAGTCAACGTCAGTTGGATGACGACGACGCCGAGAAGCTCAGAGCACTCGGGGACGCCGTCGAGCGAGCGTTTACGAAAGTCAGTTCAGCACGTGATCGACTGAACGCCCAACGTAAAGCGAAATCGATGCCAAATACGCCGATGACTCGCGCAAGCGGAGATGTTGTTGATGATTTTATGCTTGAACGCCAAGGGAGGTTTGAGCAGTTGGAAGCCGCGGCGACGCGCTTGGATTTTTTAAACATTATTCAAGAGGACGACGATCAAAAGAATGTAGAATTGGCGCAGAATACGATCGCGGTAGAATACGACGACATGCGACAATTGCATGACAAAGAAGATGAAGAAGTAGGGAAACAAGGAGAAGTTGCTGTCACAAGCGAGGCGGTTGTCGAACGCGTTCGGACGCTGCACGTTGTCGAAGAAGATGGATCGACAGATGATGATAGCGGTATTGATGCTGCTGGTGATCAATGCGACGTAGACGATACCTCAAGTGGAGCTATTCCTGAGGTTGATTCCGAAGTTCACGTGCGCGTTGAAAAAGGAGAGTGTCACGTTCGATGGCCGAGCGGAACATTGAAACCGACGACTTGTTCATTCAAGCAGTTTATAAACGCACTTGAACACGGACAGCGCGTCGTGTTTGCACCAGGTGTGTATTCAAATACTGACAACCCTATCGAAGTGACGAAAAACGTGACTTTCATCGGCGATGACGCCGAAGGAGGCACCGTATTTGACGGCAACGTAATCGTGCTCGCGACGCGATTTGCTGTAAAGCGCGCGCACTTTTTCAAATTGTATATTTCACGCGGTGACGCGACAATCGATCACTGCAGAATTCACGGGTGCAAACTCGTCGATAGTGGAGCGCTCATTATCGGTCCTTCTGCAAGCTGCCGCGTGAGCAATACTGAAATTTATGACAACGCTGGCGAGGGCGCTGTAGTTTCAGCCAAGCACGCCACGTTTGACTCGTGCAAGATTTTCCGTAACACCGTTGGCTTGAGCGTCAGCGGCACATCGGCGGTTAAAGTATCGAAGTGTCGTATTAGCGACAACGTCACGTATGGGCTGATCGTCGGCGCCGATGCGAGCGGGACGTACACGGACAACGTCGTATGCGCAAATGAAATTGGAGTGCGAATCGAAGGGAACGCTACGCCGTCGTTCACCAGAAATAAGGTTGAGGATAACCGAAGTGATGGGGCACAGTGCGTGGCAAGATCATCGGGGATGTTGAATTTGAACGCTATAAAGCGAAACGGCGGTTCAGGGATTATGTTTGACGATTCGTGTTCAACGCAAGCGCACAAAAATGAAATTGAAAACAACAAGCTGGATGGCGCGGTGATTTGCGGTAAATCGCGCCCTACGCTTATTGCTAATAGAATCAGGGCAAACAAGGAGAATGGAGTTGTGTGTGCGGATCAATCGCGCGCCATGGTGCACGCGAACAAGATTTCGCAAAGTGTAGGCGGCGTCGTGCTCGCCACAGACGCCGGCGGCAATTTTACCGATAATAAAGTGTTTGAAAACGACGTCGGTGTGACAATCGCGGACGATAACGACGGAACAAATTTCAAGATTGTTGGCAATGAAGTATCCGACAACGCCACCGCGCCTCTTCGAGCGCCGAGCTCGATAGCTGCGAATGTGGCGCAGACGAATTCGCTAGCGGGCGTCGGCGGTGACCACATTGCGAGCGAAAGCGGCGAATGCGTCGTCATGTAATCATATATATACATCTAGCCTATACATCGACGTGTTCTTCTACTTGATTCTTGTACTTGTGAGCTAATGAATATGCGCCTAACGCGCACGAACTATTCCTCGTCAACGTCAAACGACAAACATCCCGCGTTTGAGGCGACGCGCGACGTCGATCGATGCGCCTTCTTACGCTTACGACCAATCGTAGCCACTTCTACGGCCGAACCACGCACGCGTTCTGTGAGTTTCTCTTCTACTATCGCCGCCACAGGCGCCGGCACGCGTGCGCTATCGCAGCCAGCCCAACCATCGACGAATGTCAAATCCTCAACCGGCACGACTACAGGCGCGTCCTCGTCCGCGTCGCGTTTCCCACCACTCAGCCCGAGCGCCGCGCGCCGCGCCGCGCGCAACTGCGCTGCACCGCCCGTGCCTCCAGCCAATATCCTATCTTTCGTCTTCCAACGCGTGTCTTCCGTCAACGACGTCGTCGCGTTCTTCAGCCCGCGCGCGCCCAACGCGCCGCTCGCGCGCAACGCCTCCGACGTCGAACACCGCTCCGTGCCCGTCGCCAACGACTCGGCATCGATGCGCACGACTGCGCCATCCATCACTCGCGTCGACGTTGGCGCACGCGCACGCGCAGACGCCGGCGCCGGCGCCGGCGCAGACCGTCCGAGCACCATGGACGCGGCAGCTATTTCAACATCCGTGTGCGTCCGCCCGCGTCGTCGCGGCGCGTTGTGCAGCACGTCGTTGGCGTGCTTCTCCACGTGGAACATGTTCTCGCGCGACGGCATGGCGATCGTCGCGGCGGCTCTCGCGACATTGGCGAGCCGCGCACTGCGGTGCGCCACTCGTGGACGCGACGGATTCAACCATGAAGGTGCGTGCGACGACATCGATGGGCGCGAACGCGCGCGCGCGCGCGTCGGCGTCGACGCGACGACTATCGTCGATCGCGCGCGCGCCTGTGGTGACGGTGCCGACGGCGATGCGCGGCGTGCGCGGCGAGTTCATGACGCAGATGCGCACACGACGTGACCTACGACGACGACGCGTGACCGTGCGCGTAGACGACGACTGACGGAGGCGACGCGCCGCACACGCAGGTGAGAACGGCGATAAAGAAGTTATGCGAGGCGTGTAGGATCGTGCGTCGGCGAGGTCGGTTATTCGTGGTGTGCACGAAGACGCCGAAACACAAGCAACGACAGGGCGTGCACACGACGTCGTCTTCGTCTTCGTCTTCGACGTCGTGTTCGACGTCGTGCTCGCACGAAGGCGGGTTTGCAGCGAGTGCAGTGATGATGGAATCATCGGTGGCGGCGGCGGCGCCGACGACGTGCTGCGAAATTACGCGTGGGATAGGTGGGGCGTTGGACGCCGCGTCGACGTCGCCGGGGTTGACGTTGACTGGCAACTATCGCTCGGCGCGCGGCGCATCATCCTTGCGTCCATTCGCGGCGCGATTCTTTTAGCTCGACAATCGGTCGAAACAACGCGATGTGTACAGTATAGATTGATGAGAATAGCAACGATACTACGTATGAGAAGAATCTAAATGGTGAGCTAGCTGTTGAGCAGGACAGTCGTCGCGCGCTGCACGTCGTCGCCGCTCTGTCGCAGCGCGCGTCTCGAGGCGTGTTCGTCGAACCCCATGCTCGTTAACATCTGTACGTTTGCCTCGCTCGGTTCAACGTCGCGACGAACGGGCGGCTGCTCTCGTGGTGTCGACGTTCTCGTCGCCGCGCGCACGCGAACCGTCGTCCCGGCTCCGCCGCCGACGAGCCTCGCGATGCACTCTGGCGCGACGAAAATATCGCTCTCGCTCCCGACGCCGCACGATATGACGTACCCAGCGAATAAACCACACACAGCCGCTATTACAGACGCTCGACCATCGCTCATGGCCAGCATCGCCCCCGAGGCGTACGCGAACGCCTTTTCGCTCGCCGTCGCGCCAAAGACGGTAAAGCGCGCCAACGCCGGAATCTCCACCGCATACATCGCCAACAGCGCAAACGTCAACCCATACGGCCCGCACGCGCGTTCTACTATCTCATGATTACCTCCCCTTGCCCACCACCGCATCGCCAGCGCGACACCCGCTCGAAACATCGCCGACAACGCGAGCGCCGCGCACGCGCACCCAATCATCTTCCGCGCCCCGTACAACCGCTCAAACCTCGAACTCAAGCCATGCAGCGCGTACGTGCCCATGACAACCTCCATCGCGGATTGACAAAACCCAAGCTCCACCGCGACGCGCGCGAGAGACCCCACGAGCGCACGCGTGGGCGTTTGCGCGAGCGATTCGCGCACCCACGCCTTGGCGTGTTCGCCGTGCGCGTGCCTCACGACGAGCGACGTCGCGGTCACCATCGCACACAGCGCGCGCGTAAACGCCGGCGTCGAGTGCGACGACGACATCTGTACGCAACTGTACCTGCGACGACGTGGCGGGGTGTGACGCGCGCATCGCATCGCGTGGATGGATGGATGGATGGATGGATGGATGGATGGAGGATTGACACGTCACATTAGCGCACGCCTTGACGCGAACGACGACGACTTTGACTTTGACGACGACGATGATGACGACGAGGATGAAACCTACGACCGTGGTTCGATGCCACGCGCCATCGCGCCGCGCGTCGGCGGCGAAGGCGACGATGAAAGCGACGACGACGAACGCGGCGACGTCGCGCGTGGTGCCGGCGGCGGTCGGCGGACGACGACGTCGGTGCGCGGGCGTCGCGCGCGCGACCGCGACGGAGGAGACGTTTGAGTATCAAGCCGAGGTGGGACTGCGTGATGCGATGCGATGCGCGATGGCAACGAATAGGTCGCTGAAGGCGATGACGCGAGCGACGTCGTCGTCGACGAGGCTGACGCGTGGAAAGATGTTTCTGCGCTTTTCCGTCGAAGGCTGACTGGAGTGCAGTGTGGTATTGATGCGTGACGACGACGACGACGACGACGATGATGATGATGACGATGAGTACGCGACTGACGTTGGTGTTTCTGCGCTGTCGCGTTCGTAAACCTAGGTGCATCGATTGATGGATTTGATTGTCAACTCGTTGTACAGCAACAAGGATGTGTTTTTACGCGAGTTGGTGTCCAACGCGAGCGACGCGTGCGATAAGCTTCGTTTCACATCGCTTTCGGACTCGAGCGTCATGGCTGGGAACGAGGAAATGCGTATTAAGATTCGTGGTGATCCGGAAAGCAAAACACTCACGATTGAAGATACCGGGATTGGCATGTCTAAGGAGGACTTGGTGTCGTCGCTCGGGACGATTGCGCGTTCAGGGACGGCGAAGTTTATGGAGATGCTCAAGTCTCAGAGCGATGGGGAAAACTTGATTGGTAAGTTTGGTGTTGGATTCTATTCGGCATTTTTAGTGGCGGATAAAATCACGGTGACGTCCAAGAACCCGAGCGATACCGCGACGTGGGTTTGGGAATCTGAAATCAACTCGAGCTCGTACACCGTCAAGGAGAGCGAAGAGGCGTTGACGCGTGGGACGAAAATCGTCCTGCACTTGAAGGAAGGATGCGAAGAGTACGCAACAGGCGAGAAGCTTTCTTCGCTCGTCAAGACGTACTCTGAGTTTATTTCGTTTCCCATCGATGTGTGGGCCAAGCAAAACAAGGAGAAGGAAGTTGAAGACACCGCGTCGACGCAAGCGTTGAAGGAGGCGTGGACGAAGAAGAAGATTGAAGCCGAAGCCAAGGGTGAGGAATTCACCGAACCTGAACCCAAGCCAGTAATGAAGAAAGAGTACGAGCAAGTTGAAAACTGGTCCACGGCGAATAACGACAAACCAATCTGGGTGCGCTCGCCTAAGGATGTCGAGCAAGAGTCATACAACGAATTCTTCAAGTCGACGTTTAAGGAATTCCTCGACCCGCTCGCGAACACGCACTTTGCCGTTGAAGGTGACATTGAGTTCCGTTCGATCTTGTTTGTTCCAGGCATGGCGCCTTTCGAACAACAAGACATGATGCAAAAGTCTCGCGCAATCAAGCTCTTTGTTCGTCGCGTATTCATCTCTGATGAATTTGACGAATCGCTCTTGCCTCGCTACTTGACATTTATTCGCGGGGTTGTCGATTCTTCCGACTTGCCCCTCAACGTCTCTCGCGAGATCCTCCAAGAGTCACGTGTCGTGCGTGTTATTCGTAAGCGATTGGTCCGCAAGACGTTCGATATGTTAAAAGACATCGCTGCGCGCGATAACGATGATTACGACACATTTTGGGACAACTTTGGCCGCAACTTGAAGCTTGGCGTCATCGAGGACAGCGACAACCGCAAGGATTTGGCTGATCTTTTGCGATTTACCACGTCTAAGAGTGGTAACGAAGGTAAACTTCGAAGCTTGGAACAGTACGTCACTGACATGCCCGAGGCACAAAAGAGCATTTACTTTGTCGCCGCGGATAACAGAGCCGCCGCCGAAGCGTCTCCGTTCCTCGAAAAGCTCAAGCAAAAGGGCTTTGAAGTGTTGTACTTGATCGACCCTATCGATGAAGTCGCCATGGCTAACTTGGCCACTTACAAGGATACGCCCATTGTCGACGCGTCCAAGGAAGCGCTCGATCTCGGTGATGAGGACGAGGCTGAAAAAGCCAAGCGCGCGGAGTTAGCCGAAGAATTCAAGACGCTCACGACGTGGATGAAGGAATGCCTCGGCGACCAAGTTGAAAAGGTTGAAGTGTCTAACCGCCTCACCGATACCCCGTGCGTGTTAGTGACGTCCAAGTTTGGATGGTCGGCGAACATGGAGCGCATCATGAAGGCGCAAGCGATGGGAGATAACCGCGCGCAAGACTACATGAAAGGCAAGAAGACCATGGAAATCAACCCGTCGAGTCCAGTCATCGCTCAACTCAAAAAGCAAAAAGATGCCGACGAGGCGTTGGCCAAAGACAACTGCCAACTATTGTTCGACACCGCGTTGTTGACATCTGGTTTCACCGTCGATTCTCCCGCTGAATTCGCCGCTCGCGTCTTCAAACTGATGACGGCGCAAGCGATTACCGAAGGCGAAGCGCCGCCGGGCGGCGCCATCGAACCTGAAATCGTTTAATATCAGGCTCTCGAGATTCAAATGTAGCACGCGAACAAAGAAAAGGAAACAAACAGTTGATGACGCCGGCCTCGTTGTCATTACCGTCGCGTACGTAGCTCACGCATTATTAATAATACATGTTTTTTTTATTCACAAGCGCAACCTCGCGCGCGCCAAACGCGCGTCAACGCACCACCCCCCACGCGCTCACGCCGTCCCCATGACCACGTCACCACTACCCGTCGCCGCATCCGCCGCCGCCGCCGCTTTCGCCTCGTCATCAATCTTGTTCCTCGCCGCCCGTCGCTCATTCCTCACCGCCTTTCGTCGCTGTTTCCCCGTGCGCGCCTTGCCGCTCACGCGCGCGCGCGCCGCATCGTGCTTCATCTTTGCCCCTCGTTTGGCTTTCAACGCCTTGCCGTTGGCGCTATCGCGAGCTTTCAGGGTCTTTTTCTTTTTATTTTGCCATCCCGGTGCCGTCATGCTCGTCCGTCGCCCTGGGTCGTCGTCGTCGTCCGTCGTCCGTCGTCGTCGATTGTGGCGGCGGGTGGTTTTGTGTTCGTGGTTTTTGTGAACGATCGGTCGGTTGGACACGTGTTCATGTGACCATTCATGTCCTACTCCCGCACCACGCGTCGCGACGAGATGGGCAACCGAGACCGAGGACGAGGACGAGGACGAGGACGGAGGTTGCGGCGTACGTGCGTCGCACACGGCGTGCTCGTCGCCGTCGCCGTGGTCGTCGCCGTGGTCGTCGCCGCGTGGTGGCGCCGACGCACGACGAGACGGGTGGATGACATCGTCGTGGCCATCGCGAGCACGATAGCCTCGAGCGCGTCGCGCGAGGACGTCACGGCGTGGTTGGCGTATCATCGACGCGTAGGCGTTGGGCGGTTTTATATCCACGTCGACGGCGCGTTGCCGAGGGCGATGATGCGCGTGGTACGTGCGAGGGATGTGAGGGCGTTTGACGGGAGGCGCGCGCGAGCGGAGGCGTCAAAGCTCGAGCGTCATCCGTCGTTGACGCCGTATACGACATCGACGTGCGGGGCGCGCGCGTTATTTGTGCGACAAACGTTGTTTCTCGAGCGAGCGCTGATTGAGGCTCGTGCGGACGGTGTGCATTGGCTCGCGCACGTCGACATCGATGAGCTCATGTATCCGAGCGCTCGCCGCGCGTTCGACGTGCGCGCTACGCTCGCAGACGTTCCGCGGAATGTCACGCGAGTGATCTTTCCCAATCACGAAGCCGTGCCTGAACGCGCGAATGCCGATGTCGCACGTGGTTGTGTGTTTAGGTCGACGACGCTCTTCAAACGCAATCCCGCTCACGTAGACGCTGGAGCGTATAGAAAGTTTAGCAAGCTCGCGTCCAACGGGCACTCAAATTACTTTTTAGCGTACGCCAATGGAAAGTCGGCAGTGCGCGTCAACGTGAGTGGCGTTCGGCCGCACGGCGCACATCGTTTCAAGACTGCGTTCGGACGAGAAATCACGCACAACGAAGCGGCGATTTTACATTTTCCATTCGTAGACGCCGCGCGTGCGTTACGCCGCGTCCGACGATGCGATTGCCCGCCGGATGCCGTCGCAAACTGTTCCATGTTAGGTTTTGATATTGAACTCCGACAGCACGCTGACGCTGGAACCGTCGACTTTGAAAAGTTTTTCAAAGAACGCGTCGAGGCGAAACTGGCGCTGACGCGGATGCTTTGTAAGGCGGGCCTGTACGTAAGAAATCACGCGCCGATGCTCGTGTTAAAGAATGAGTAGTATCAATAAAGAATGTGGCTTATAATTACACGCTTTTGCACTTGTGTATACTGTACAAAGCAACAACAACAATAGGAAATGAGACTAGTGTGCGAGTGTGTGTCCGCGAGCGTGCTCACGAACGACCGCGTTGGTTTCGCGATTTCTGTAGCGAGCGCGTCGCCGAACCAATTGTGCTTGTAGTGTCGATGCCCAAGCGCATTCCCGGCAACGCCGCTTCGATCATCGGAGGCTGCTGTGCCTTGCGACGCTTTGCGCGCTTTTTATAGATGTTTTCGGTGTCGGCTGCTTCAGGTAATCGCGCCGCACAACGTCGACAGAAACGAGCATCTATTTGGTGCATCTCCAAGCCGCACTGCTCGCATTGTCTGTCGTTGAACACCTTGGCTGCTTTGGCGCTATCGGGTTCGACATCGGTGGAGCCATTAGTGGAGGCGACGATGACGTAGTCGTCATTTTCTTCATCGTCTTCGTCTTCGTCATCTGCCATCATGTTCATCAGATTTTGCGCGCCTGAAATCGTCGCCAACTTGGCGAGTTGACCCGGCACGACGATGAGCGCGACGACGATTGAAATCACCGTCGCAATACGACCGCCAGCAGTGACGACTTCAAAAGGTTGACCGATACCAGTGAGAGTTAAGATGGCCCAGTACAACGTGTCGTTCAAGTTGTGCACCGCGGGGTTGACTCCAAACTCCAAGTCATAAATTACTCCAGCCGCGATGACAAAGATGCATACAAATTCGGCGCCAATGCCGACGAGCTGCACCCCCATACTGTCACTCTTCACCAATCCAAACAACACGGAATCGGGCGAACGATCGAGTAAGCGCAACAAACGCAACACTCGAAGCAAACGCAAAAACCTATAGAACGGTGCCGACCGATCGAGAACCTCGAAAATAGCCAACAGTGGCGGCACTGTGCTCGCCACGTCCACGATGGTGACCGGTTTGGTCCAAAACTTTAAACTAAAATCCGCCGCGTACGCACGCAACCCGAGCTCGAACAAGAACAACAAGTTGTACGCGTCTTCGATATCTATGAGCGACTGCATGGAAATAATCCCCGTGTACCACGGAATGTCTTCTCGATACAGAATATCCCACCCGCCCAAGCTGCTCACGTTGTACGTCTCCAACAAAAACGTCCCAAACACAATGCCGCTCGAAATCACCGCCCACAACCCATTAGAATCTAAATCATCCAGCGCGAGCTGAATAGCCTCCTTCGGCGTCAGCTTCTTCTTCGTCCCAAGTCTCGCGCGAGCGAGCGACGCCGCGGACTGCGACGCCGACGACGCTCCGCTTCGCGGTTCATCCCCGCTATCCCTCGTCGCGAACCCATCGAACGACGACGACGACGACGACGCAGGTCCGTCCTCGTTCACCGCTCGCGATCGCACCATCATCCTCGACGAATGCACCGACGCGTATTCGTCAAAAATCCCTCCCACGCGCGCGCGCGACGCACACCGCCGCGCGACGTCACACCGTCCGAATCCATCATCATCATCGCCAACGTTCGTCGTCATCCTCATCCTCATCCTCATCCTCATCCTCCTCGTCGTCGACGTCGCGCGCGTGGCAACGCCGCACGGCGTCGGTCGTCGTCGTCCATGCCCGTACGACGCACATCGCGTCGACACCGTCGTCGTCGTCGTCGTCGTCGTCGTCGTCGTCCACACCACCACCACCATCGTCGTCGTCGTCGTCGTCGTCGCGCACGACGCCACGGGCACCGTCGCGGTCACCCACGCGCCGTCGTCGTCGTCGTCGTCGTCGTCGTGTGACGTCACGCGTGCCCCGACGCACGCCGTGGGTCCATGCGGGCTGTCGGGTCGAGTGCGTGATCGATCGTGATCGTGATCGCGATCGCGGTATCGATCGCATCGATATCGATCACATCGATAATCGATCGGTGCGATCGGTGCGATCGATCGACGCCACCAGGGCTAATCGCCCCCCGTGAGGCCCTGTGCGATGGGGCGCCCCCCCCTCTTCCTCTCGA
>Ga0181562_10000075_pt1 | contig 66532 bp, 67 predicted proteins | sample 011ome_26_FD_139344 | JGI IMG/M metagenome (GOLD analysis project Ga0181562, IMG submission 139344) | Coastal salt marsh microbial communities from the Groves Creek Marsh, Skidaway Island, Georgia - 011511BT metaG (megahit assembly) | ecosystem: Environmental > Aquatic > Marine > Intertidal...
AATGGCTCGGGCAAATCGACCTTGTCCTATGTGCTGTCGGGGCGCGATGGGTATAGCGTCACGGATGGCTCTGCCACTTTGCTGGGCGAAGACATCCTTGAAATGGAACCCGAAGAGCGCGCCGCCGCAGGCCTGTTTTTGGCATTCCAATATCCCGTTGAGATCCCCGGTGTTGGCAATATGACCTTCCTGCGCACGGCGCTGAATGCACAGCGTAAGCTGCGCGGCGAGGATGAGGTAAGTGCGGCAGAGTTTCTGAAACTGGTGCGCGAAAAGGCCAAGACCCTTAAGATTGACGCGGAAATGCTCAAGCGTCCCGTCAATGTGGGCTTCTCGGGCGGTGAGAAAAAGCGCAATGAAATCCTGCAAATGGCGATGCTAGAGCCGAAGATGTGCATCTTGGACGAAACCGATAGTGGCCTTGATGTGGATGCGATGAAACTGGTCTCCGATGGCGTCAACGCGCTGCGGGATGCGGGGCGTGGGTTCCTCGTGATCACCCATTATCAGCGCCTGCTTGACCATATCAAACCTGATGTTGTGCATATCATGTCGGATGGCCGTATCATCAAAACGGGCGGGCCAGAATTGGCCTTGGAAGTTGAGAAAAACGGCTACGCGGATCTGTTGGCGGAGGTTGCGTAATGGCTTTGGCGCAGGCACGCATTGATTTGACCGAGGCGCGGATTGCGGCGCTTGAGTTGCCGCACGGGGCCAATTGGGCCAATGAGGCGCGCCACACAGCCCTCACACGGCTGCGCGCCATGGGTTTGCCCACCGCGCGGGATGAATATTGGAAATACACAAACCCCGCCGAGTTGACGGTGGCCGATGCACCCGAAGCGGCGCTGTTTGATCCCGGCCAAGATCGGCGCGTCTTTGAAGACATTGATCGCCTCAAAATTGTCTTTGTGGATGGTGTTTTTGATGCGGCTCAATCAGATGATCTCAGCCTTGAGGGGCTGGAAATCTCGCGCCTGTCTGACGTTCTGAAAACCGACATTCACTGGGCGATGGATCTTTATGGTCATCTTGAAACCCATGGCCAAGACCCCGTTGCGCGCCCCTTGGCCGCGCTGAACACGGCCTTTGCCACGGATGGCATTGTGATCCGTGCCACAGCGCGGGTGTCCAAACCCGTTAGCCTGATCTATCTGCATCAGGTAGAAACATCCGATGCCGTGCTGCACCATGTGATCCGCGTTGAAGAAGGCGCAGAGATGACCTTGCTTGAACAGGGGCCCGCGGCGGCGCGGTTCAACAAATGCACTGAGGTTGATCTGGCCCCGACCGCACGCTTTCATCACATCCGCGCACAGGGGCGCGATCACGCCCGCCGCGCCGTGACCCATAGCTTTGTGCGCGTGGCCGAGGCGGCGCATTACAAAAGCTTTACCCTTACCTGCAACGGCGTTCTGACCCGCAACGAGCATGTGATTGATATCGTTGGGGATAATGCAGTTGCCCATGTGGCGGGTGCAGCACTTGGCGATGGCAAGAGGGCCGAATTCCATCATGACGACACGGTCTTTGTGACCCATCGGGGTGAGGATTGCGAAAGCCGTCAGGTGTTCAAAAAGGTGTTGCGCAACGGGGCCTATGGCGCGTTTCAGGGGAAAATCCTTGTGACGCCCGGTGCGCAAAAGACCGATGGCTATCAAATAAGCCAAGCCCTGCTTTTGGATGATGATAGCACGTTCTTGGCCAAGCCCGAGCTTGAGATTTACGCCGATGATGTGAAATGCAGCCACGGCTCGACCACTGGCGCGATTGATGAAGAGGCGTTGTTCTATCTGCGCTCGCGCGGGGTGGATCACTCAACAGCCACGGATCTTTTGGTTCTGGCCTTTTTGGCCGAGGCGATTGACGAACTCGAAGATGATACGCTGCGGGCAGATATATTGGCCCAGCTAGAGCTGTGGTTGGCACGGCGGCGCAGCTAAAGGGTAGGGTCTGCAATGTCAGTCAGCCGCGATATTGTCGCCTCTTGGCGTCGCCCGCGACAGGTGCTGCGGTCTATGCTGAACCATGGCCGCCGCGAGGATCGGGCGATTGCCTTTGTCATGATCGCGTGTTTCCTGATGTTTGTGGGGCAATGGCCCAAACTTAGCCGTGAGGCGTTTTTAGATCCATCGGTGCCACTGCAGGCGCGTCTTGCCATCACATTTTTCTCAATGATGATGGTGATGCCTTTGATGCTCTATGTCTTTGCAGGGATTTCGCATTTGGTGGCGAAATTGTTTCGCGGGCGCGGCACGTTTTATTCTGCGCGGTTGGCGCTGTTTTGGTCGCTTTTGGTGACGGCACCGCTATTTTTGCTGAACGGGCTTGTGGCGGGGTTCATCGGGCAGGGGCCTGCATCCGATGCCACGGGTTTGGTGACATTGCTTGGCTTTTTGGTGATTTGGCTGGCGTGCCTGATTGAGGCAGAACGCGCACCAGAGGCCGTAACAGAAGGGGTTTAGGCGCGTGAACCTGTCAGAGATTCTCACCCTATCGGGTCTGTGGCGTCATACGCGTGACACGATCCGCGCCCCGCAAGAGGCGGCGCAGGCCGTTTTGGCCCTTAATCTGCCGCGCAATGTTTTGTGGTTGGGCTTGGCCTTGGTCATTACCCTATCAACCCTGTTGGCAAGTGCGGTGTTGTTAATGGTGCCGATGCCAGAGGCGGGCGCAGGCGTGCCGATGCCTGTCGTGATGGGGATTGTTCAGGCGGTTTTCCTTGTCTTGGTGTCCCTTGGCATCGCGGTGATTGGTGCGCGCTTTGGGGGCAAGGGCGATTTTGACGGCACGCTTGCGTTGATGGTCTGGTTGCAGGCCGTGTTTCTGGTCGTGCAGGCCTTTCAAATCGTAGCCATTGCCATTGGTTTGTCGGTTCTTGCCGATATTGTCAGTCTTGCCTCTATCCCACTATTCTTTTGGCTCATGGCGCAGTTTGTCACTGTTTTGCATGGGTTTTCGTCCGTTTGGAAAACCTTTTGGGCGATTATCATGTTTCTCATCGCCTTTGCCTTTCTTCTTTCGCTAGTCGTGACAAGTTTCGGCCTTGTCCCAATGATGCCGTAAAGGGTTTCCATGTTTGATGTTGATAAAATCCGCGCTGATTTTCCGATCCTCTCACGTGAGGTGAACGGAAAGCCATTGGTCTATCTCGACAATGGGGCGAGTGCGCAAAAGCCGCGCGCGGTGATTGATGCGATGACCCATGCCTATGAGGCGGAATACGCCAATGTGCACCGTGGTCTGCATCATCTCTCTATGGTCGCGACCGAGGCCTATGAGGGGGTGCGCGGCAAGATTGCGCGCTTCCTCGGCGTGGCGGACGAGCGCGAGATTGTCTTTACCTCAGGGGCAACGGAAGGGATCAATCTTGTTTCCTATGGTTGGGCCGCGCCGCGCCTGCAGGCGGGGGATGAGATCATCCTCACCATTGCCGAACATCACGCCAATATCGTGCCGTGGCATTTTCTGCGGGAACGTCTTGGCGTGAAATTGGTCTGGGTCGAGACAGATATGAATGGGGATTTGGATCCGCAAGCGATGATTGATGCGATCACCCCGCGCACGCGGCTGATTGCGATGTCGCATATGTCAAATGTGCTTGGCACTGTGTTTGACGTCAAAACGGTGATTGATGCCGCCCATGCCCGCGATATTCCCGTATTGGTGGATGGGTCGCAGGCGGCTGTGCATATGCCGCTGAACCTTGATGCGCTTGGCGCGGATTTTTACGCAATCACAGGGCACAAACTCTATGGCCCGTCAGGATCAGGTGCGATCTATATCAAATCGGCGCGCATGGCCGAGATGCAACCTTTCTTGGGCGGGGGCGACATGATCCGCGAAGTGCATCGCGATGAGATCACATGGAATGACCCCCCGATGAAATTCGAGGCGGGCACACCCGGCATCGTGCAGCAAATCGGTCTTGGCGTTGCACTGGATTACATGAGCGCCGTGGGGATGGAGGCAATTGCCGCCCATGAGGCCGATTTAACCCAATATGCACGCACCCGCCTTGCAGGGCTGAATTGGCTGAATGTTCAGGGGAATTCTGCGCATAAAGGCGCGATCTTTTCCTTCACGACAGATGGGGCTGCGCATGCCCATGATACTTCCACTGTCCTTGATAAAAAAGGTGTGGCCGTGCGCGCGGGCCATCATTGTGCACAGCCTTTGATGGAACATATGGGTGTGACGGCCGCCTGCCGCGCGTCCTTTGCAATGTATAACACCCGTTCCGAGGTGGATGCCTTGGTCGAAGCCTTGGAGCTGTGCCACGATCTTTTCGCCTAAGCTCGCACGGATTGATGATTGCGAAACCGCGCCCGCGCCGCTAAAAGCGAGCTCAGGCACCCGTAGCTCAGCTGGATAGAGCGCTGCCCTCCGAAGGCAGAGGCCAGAGGTTCGAATCCTCTCGGGTGCGCCAGTTTTCTTTTTCATCTGGAATGCCGCCCCACCGATCCTATAGCATATCGGCAGATATGATTGTGGAGGGCGCGAGATATGGGCAAGATTGCGATTGTGGGGGCAGGGCTGATTGGTCAGGCATGGGGGGCTGTGTTTGTGGCAGCGGGCCATAATGTTGTGCTTTATGATCCTATCGCGGGTGTTGCCGATGGCGCGGCGCCAAAAGTTTTGGCGCGCTTGCAGGATTTGGCCGATCACGGCCTGATTGCCGCACAAGAGTATCGCAGTCAAGTCAGCGTGGCTGCGAGCTTGGCCGCGGCGCTTGAGGGGGTGATATATGTCCAAGAAAGTGGCCCAGAAAATCGCGATGTAAAGGCGGCCCTGACTGCGGAGATGGATGCAATTCTGCCGCCCGATGTGCCGATTGGTAGTTCAACCTCGGGCATTCCTGCCTCGTCCTATGCGGCTGCTGTCGCGGGGCGCGCGCGGTGCTTGGTCGTGCATCCGATCAATCCCCCCCATCTGGTGCCCGCCGTTGAGATTGTGCCTGCCCCTTTTACCGCAGCTGAGGTCACCCAAAAAGTGCGCGATTTGATTGCACAGACAGGGCAAATTCCCATTACATTGAAGCGCGAGATTGACGGGTTTGTGGTTAACCGATTGCAAGGTGCGCTGCTGATTGAGGCGTTTAAGCTGCTGCAAAATGATGTGGCCGCGCCCGAGGATATTGATCGCGCCATTTGCGATGGTTTGGGGATGCGATGGTCGTTTATGGGGCCGTTTGAAACGATCCACCTGAATGCACCAGGGGGCGTGTCGGATTATGTCACGCGCTTTGCGGGCATGTATCAGACCATGTTTGAGGGCGACACAAAGATCAGCGATTGGTCGGCTGCCTTAGACCAAGGACTGACGTCCTATTTGGATGATCTGCACCCGCAAGACAGCCTGCCCGAGGCGCACCGCGCGCGCGATCTAAAGCTTATGGATCTTTTGCGCGCGCGGCGTGCGGGGGGGCACAGGGGATAAGCCTGTTAGCTTGCCCCTGCCTTTGCCATGTCGCGCAGTTGGAATTTCTGGATTTTACCCGTGCTTGTGCGCGGGATCTCCCTGAAAATAAAATCACGCGGGCATTTGTAATGGGCAAGGCGGTCGCGGCACCATTCGCGCAGATCATCGGCGCTTGCGCTTTCCCCTGATTTCAATTCGATAAAGGCACAAGGCGTCTCGCCCCATTTCTCGTCTGGCTTGGCCACCACGGCCACGACAGCCACGGCAGGGTGTGCATAAAGCACGTCCTCCACCTCGATGGAGGAAATATTCTCGCCGCCCGAGATGATGATATCCTTTGAGCGGTCTTTCAGCTGAATATACCCATCTGGGTGGATCACCGCCAAATCGCCCGAATGGAACCAACCGCCCGCAAAGGTTTTTTCGGTGGCGCTTGGGTTGCGGAAATATCCTTTCATCACGACATTGCCGCGGAACATGACCTCGCCCAAAGTTTCCCCATCGCGCGGGACGGGCTGCAACGTATCTGGATTAAGCACATCCAACTGTTCCAGCGGCGTGTATTTCACGCCCTGACGCGATTTAAGCCGCGCTTGTTCGGGCAGGGGCAAATCTGACCATTCCTGATGCCATTCATTGACCACGGCGGGGCCATAGGTTTCGGTCAGGCCGTAAAGATGGGTCACATCAAACCCCGCCTGTTGCATATCGGCCAAGACCCGCTCAGGCGGCGGGGCTGCGGCGGTAAAGAAATTCACCTGTGATGGCAGTTGCTCTCGCTCGGGCGCATCCAAGATCACCGACATCACAATTGGCGCGCCGCATAGATGGGTTACGCCATCCTCGGTCAGGGCGCGCCAAATCGGCGCGCTGCGCACTTGGCGCAGGCAGACATGGGTGCCGATAATGGCGGAAATTGTCCAAGGAAAGCACCAACCGTTGCAGTGAAACATCGGCAAGGTCCACAGATAGACCGCGTGTTTCTGCATCGAAGTGATCAGCGCATTGCCCTGTGCCAGCAAATAAGCCCCACGATGGTGATAAACCACACCTTTGGGATCGCCCGTGGTGCCGGAGGTGTAATTAAGCGCAATCGCATCCCATTCATCATCGGGCAGGGCCCATTGATAGTCAGGATCGCCTTTGGCCAGATAGGCCTCGTAATCTTCGGCTATTACATCGCTGCGCGGGCCGTCATATTCGGGGTCATCATATTGCACCAACTGCGGCTTTGATTTCGCCAGTTGCAGCGCCTCTTGGGCCAGTGGCATGAATTCCGCATCTACGATCAGGATTTTGCTTTCGGCATGGTCGATCTGAAAGGCGATGATGGCCGCATCAAGCCGCGTGTTAATAGAATGCAGAACAGCGCCGCACATTGGCACGCCGTAATGGCATTCCAACATGGCGGGTGTATTGGCAAGGATCACAGAGACATTATCGCCCTTGCGCACCCCGTCTTGTGTCAGGCGAGACGCTAATTGCCGCGCGCGCGCATAGAAATCGCGGTAACTGCGGCGCAGGGGGCCATGAATGATAGCCACATGATCAGGGTAGGTGCCTGCAGCGCGCTCAAGAAAACTCAGCGGGCTGAGGGGTTGATGATTGGCCGCGCGCCGCGCAAGGCTTGGGTCATCGTGATAAATCTGGCTCATTTGTCCTGCCATTGTGGATGACGTTTTTCGATAAAGGCCCCTATCCCTTCTTCGGCATCATGGGTCAGCATATTATCCACCATAACCTGCGCGGCATAATTATAGGCTTCGGACAGCCCCATTTCAGCTTGGCGATAGAAGGCCGATTTTCCAGTGGCGAGGGTCATGGTGGATTTTCCGGCGATTTTGGCGGCCATCTCCTCGGTTGTGGCGCTGAGTTCTGCCTCAGGGACAGCCTTGTTCACCAATCCCATCTCAACCGCACGCGGGGCCGCGATCATATCGCCCGTCAACAGCATCTCCATCGCGTGTTTATGGCTGACATTGCGCGACAAAGCGACCATGGGGGTCGAGCAAAATAGCCCAATATGCACCCCTGGTGTGCCAAAGCGCGCGCCGTCTTCGGCCACCGCCAAATCACAGGTCGCAACCAATTGGCACCCGGCCGCCGTGGCCACGCCCCGCACCTCGGCAATCACGGGCTTGGGGCAGGCCACAATCGCCTGCATCACGGATGCGCAAAGCGCCATGATCTTGGTAAAATAAGCGCGCCCCCCATCGGCCTCAGCGCGGGCGGCGGTCAATTCCTTCAGATCATGACCCGCACAAAAAGCGGGGCCACGAGAGGCAAGAATGACCACCCGCACCTCAGGATCATCGCCTGCCGCATGGATCGCCTCAAGAAGGCGGTTCAGCATCGCCTCAGACAGCGCATTGCGGCGTTTTTCGTCATTCAGCGTCAGACGTAAAATCCCCCGCGCATCAAGCGCGCTTTCTAGGATATTGGTTTGGCTGGCTATGGTCATGGCATCCTCTCCCAGATTAGGGGCTTAGCTGATCGTCACCTCAACATAGTCGGCGATGGAATTTGCAACAAAGCAATAACGATGGGCGCGGTGCTGCATCTCGTCAAGCGTTTCCTGATCCACCGAAAAGCCCGTATCAAATGTCACTTTGGGGTGCAGATCAATACGGGTCACGGCCATGCGGCCTTTTGGGCTTTTGCCCAAATGGGCCACGGCATGGTCGCTATAGCTTGCCACAGGCCAACTTGCTTTCGCGGCAAGGGCCAGAAAGGTCATCATATGGCAACTCGACATCGCAGCGGCCAAGGCCTGTTCTGGATTGGTATAGGCGGCATTCCCGCCCCAATCGGGCGCGGCATCCCCCATGACCTTGGTGTCATCAGTATAGGTAATCTGATGGGCGTTGCTGTATTTCTGCGGGGTCAGCGTGGCCTCTTGGCGCTGCCAGTTTAGGGTGATGGATAGGCTCATAACGCGGCAACCTTTCTTTCGTTACAATCAGATAAATTTGGTTTTGAAATCGGTATCATACCCCTCAGGGGCGAGGGGTTGGCCTGTGGCCGCCAAAGCCCCCAGGCGACCGATTTCATCACAGCTTTTCGCGGCGGCCCCATTGCCCCCTGTCAGAATGGTCAGGTGATCATCAAGCCGCTCGATATAGGGGTATCCTGTGGCGGTGAAACTGATGACGCATGTATCGGTGTGATAGGATTGCACTGGCAGATCAGGTAAAATTGCGGTCAAATAGCCTTGCAAACGCGCAGCGGCCTCTGCGCTGCCCTGAGAGCGGAACCATGCAGTCATCTCGGCCTGATTGGTCAGGCTTGGCGAGGCAGGTTCGCCCCCGATTTTCAGATAATATTTCCCATCGGGATATTGGATCGGGGGCAGCAGATACAGGTCTTCATCCATGCGCCCATCTTCGGGCATGGAAATCAGCGTGGGCATCTCGGCCAAGCGCGCCACGTCATCAGGCGCGATTTCGGCCAAAAGCACGGTGCGTGCCATCACGTTCATATCGGGGCGGGCGGGCAAAAGCCTGTCGGTGCGCGCATAGCCCCCCGTGGCGATGACGACATGCCCCGCATCCACTGTTTCGCCCGTTGTAAGTGTGACTGTGCCCTGATCCTGCGCCACGGCGGCGGCGTCAATCACCATGCCCCCCGCCTGTTCCATCGCGCGTTCCTCTGCGGCGCGCAATAAGCGGGGGTTGATCCAACCGCCTGCGGCCTCCCATGCGGCGGCTGTTCCTACGGGAAACCGCATAAAGGGAAAGCGCGCGGCAAGCCCTGCATCATCAAGCCGCTCATGGGGAATGGTCAAGGCCTCAGCAGCCTGCAGAAAGGCGCGCGTAAAATCCGCAGCGGGCCCTGCGATTGGCCCTGCCATCATCACCCCGCATGGGGTGTAGAACCCTTGCCCTAATACCGCCTCAAGTTCACGGTATCGCGCCATTGAACGCAAGGCGAGGCGGGACCAATCCGCCTTTTCAGCAAGGCCGCGCGTGATCCTGCCTGCGTCATGGTGGCTGCCAAAGGGGCCATCATGGGTTGCACGGTTTTGCGGCTCGGAGGGGCCGATTAGGGCCACGCGATGACCCATTTGCGCCAGATACCGCGCGGCGGCTGTGCCCATCAGGCCACGACCAACCACCGCGATATCAAAGCGCCCCGTCACAGCGACAATCCTGTTGTCTTGGTCAGTTCGGCAAAGCTTGCTTGTGTAACAGGGTCAAGGGGGATGCCCTTTTGAGCGCGTAAGGCTGCCACATCCCATTCGCGATCCCCAGGCGCCATGACGCGCGCGCCTGTGCGGGGCGTGCTGTTGCGCAGCTTGGTCAGGTAATGCTCCATGCCCGCAATGAACATTGGGCCTGTTAAAAAGGCCTCAGGGTCAATCGCAATCACAAATCCCCCCACGCCCCGCGGACGGGTCATGTCACCACCCACCATCGCATCGAGATCGGGCGAGATTTTCATGCCCGTGAAAACCGCCGAAAAGATTTCTGCAACGCCCCCCAATGCGGCCCCCTTAAACCCGAATTCGCCCCCGAGCGGGGCCAACATTTCAGCTTTATTAGGGTCGGTTGTGTTCACACCTGCGGCGTCAGATGCGACATCTTCGGGCAAGGCCACGCCAAGGGAGGCATAAAGTTGCACGCGGTTATAGGGCACGGAACTGGTCGCCATATCCAAAAGCCAAGGGTTGCCTGCGGTGGGAAAGGCGATGGAGATCGGATTGGTGCCGTGAAACCGTTCGGCTCCGTCATGCAGGCGCACAAGACTGTCTGAATTGCCAAAGACCATCCCACCCATCCCGCGCTTGGCCAAGGCCATGGTATAGGCCCCCGCAGCGCCGTAATGCGAGCTGTTCATCACCCCAACCGCACCAATGCCCGCCTCACGGGCCAAATCGGCGGCATAATCCGCTGCAGCATAAAGTGCGCGCGCACCATGCGCATCATCCGCGTCCAACATGCCCGTGCCTGCACGGGTTTTGGTGAATTTGAGATTGGGGCGCGGGTTGACACGCCCGCCGCGCATCACCGCCTGATAATGCGGCAAAAGGCGGAAGCCGTGGCTGTCTACGCCATGCAGGCTGGCATGCATCATGGCATCTGTAGTGGTGGTGGCCGTGGCCTCATCTGCGCCCGCAGCGCGCAATATGGCGTGGCTGAAATTTGTTATTGCCTCAGAACTGACCCAAATTTGATTATCATCCTGCCCTTGCGCTGCCATTTTACCCTCCCGCCAGCTTACAATTTCGCGCATGTTGCCTCAGCGCCAAGGGCGATGCCAGTTAAGAATTTATCTCTTAATCCAATGCGGCAATCAGCTGGGGGATTTTCTGTTTTACCTTGAAGAAACCCGCCGTGGCATGGGGCCATATCCTTTGATCCCAAGGGTCGCACCATTCGGCGAAGGCGATATTTGCGGCCTCAAGGGGCCTGCGCGCCTCGGTGATCCAATCGAATAACGGCCCTTGCGGGATATAGGGGGTGGCGATTTGCACGGCCCCAAGCCGCGTGGCCATTTGCGCCAAGAGTTTTGGATCGCGCGCCTCGACCATTTCAGCGGTCAGGCCAAGCCGATTTGCACAATCGCCAATGGCCTCGGCCTCGAAATTGGCGACACTTGGGCTTGCATGGCGTAAATGCGATTGGGTCAACCCCACCACGGCAACAACATCAAAGCCCGCAATATCGGCGCCTGTGATCCCGCAGTCTTCATCAGTGATCAGCAAAAGGGTTTTCGCCCCCGTCTGTGGCGCAATGGGACGGCGCAGCGGTAGGGTCGGAGGCAGGCCATCAGGTTCGGTCGCTTCAAGCCCTTCTGTCTCCACGGCCAAATCTACATCGCGCGGGGTAAATCTGTTTTGCGTGAATTTTGCAATATTCCACGCCTCGGCCGCATAGAATTTGCCCCGCGTATGTAGGCCCGCAACCCATCGCCAGCCCAAGGTATTAGACGCTGCATCCCCATCCAAGAGATGACGATAAAAGAAATCCGCGCCAAGCCGCCATGGCAATTGCAGCGTGAATATCCAGATCGAGGCAAACCACATCCGCGCGTGATTGTGCAGATAGCCTGTTTCAACCAATTCGCGCGTCCAATGGTCAAAGCAGTCTATCCCCGTGCGCCCTTCGATGGCGCGGGTATAGGCGCGGGACAAAGGGCGATCTTGGTCGAGCGCACCCATATCGGCCTCAAGACCTGATACGTAACTGCGCCATATGGCGGGGCGCATCTCAAGCCAGCCCTTGAAATAGCTGCGCCAAATCACCTCTTGAATGAATTTTTCAGCGGAAACCGCGCCATGTGTGCCAAGCGCGGTTTTGACAACCTCTGCTTCGCGGATCAGGCGGCGGCGGATATAAGCCGACAGGCGCGACACAGATTTATGTGCGCCATGTCCCAGATCGTAATTGCGCCCATTGGCATAGGCCTTGCCTATTTTAGGAGTAAATTCTATTAGACGTGCCTCTGCCTCTGCCCGTGTGGCCTGCATGTTTTTGCCTCGCTTGGATGTGCCTTGCACTTCTAGCTAAGGCAGCAGGGGGCAAGGTCAACTGCGCCTAAGCGCCCTTAAACGGGGTTTGGCGCAGCTCGCGCGCGACCGCCTCATCCAGCGGTGGGGGGAAGGAGTTAAGGATAAAACCAAGCGTGCTGTAAAAGCCCACTGTGGCAATCAAATCAAAAATGCCCTCTTTGCCAATTTCCGCCTCAAGCGGCCCCTGCATCTGTGGGGGGATCGCGCGCGCGCTCATCAGGGCATCGACTGCACGGGCGATGGTTTGATCCTGACCTGTGATCTCGTCAATTGGGCCTGCGAGACGCGCGATGCGGTGATCTTCAAACCCAAGGGCGCGCGCACGGCTGACATGATGCGCCCATTCATAATCCGAGCCCATCCAATGCGCGGCACGCAGGATCACCACCTCGCTCAATTCGGGGCCAAGCGCGGTTTTGACCACCACATGATCCCGCAAATCCGCCCAAGCTCGTAGTAATGCAGGGTGATGTGCCATCACCCGATAGACATTCAGCCGCCCCGCAAACCCCGCTTGCATATCCGCGATTTCGGCGGGCCAATGGGTGTTGTCTAGGGGCGGGTAGCGGGTCATTTTTGGGCTCTTTCCTTAGAGGCTGCGCGCAAGGCGCAACCCATCATAAATTGCGGCATGGGTGTTGCGCGGTGAGACTGCATCACCAATGCGGTAGAGGTCAAACTGCCCGTCTGGATTTTTGATAATCTTTTGGGACTGCCCCGCAAGAAAGGCATGGTAATCCATCTCGCCCAAATTGCGCGACTGTGGTTTGAGCGCAAAATAAAGATCATCAAGCGGCGTTGTACCTTGATTGACCACGACCTGATCCACCTCGCGGGTTTCTATTTTGTCGCTATAGTCGCTGATTAAATGCGCGGTCAGGCGATTACCTGTGCGCGTTACATGGCTGAGATACCATGTGATGGTCATCTGCGCGCCTGAGTATTGCAGCGCACGAATATAGGGGGTGAGGTTCATGCCCATCACCTCGGGCGCGATGGCGCGGTCGCGGGTGATGATCTCAATGCTGCGGGCATGGGGGGCTGCAAATTCCGCGGCCTGCAACCCCGCGTGATCGCCTGCCTCATCAAAGATCAGCATATTGCCTTCGGGTTTGACATCGCCCGATAAAATATCCCATGCGCTGCAAATGAGGTCGCTGCCTGTCTCTAACCCCCCTTCGCGGGCCATGCCGCCTGTGGCCACAATCACCACATCGGGCGCAGTCGCCAAAACATCTTCGGGTTCGGCATAGGTGTTATATTGCAGGCGCACGCCCAGCTTTTCGCATTGTGCAACCCGCCATTCGGTGATCGCCAACATCTCGCGGCGGCGGGGCGATTGCGCGGTGAGGCGAATTTGCCCGCCTGCCTGCGGGGCGGCCTCAAGGAGATGCACCTGATGCCCGCGCGTGGCCGCAACCCGCGCGGCCTCAAGGCCCGCAGGGCCCGCGCCGATAATCGTGATGCGGGTCGGGGTGTCTGTTGGGGCAATCTTATGCGGTTGGCTCAATTCCCGCCCCGTTGAGGGGTTATGCAAACACAGCGCTTTTTCGCCCTGATAGATGCGGTCGATACAGTAATTGGCACCAACGCAGGGGCGAATATCCTCCTCGCGCCCCTCGAGAAGTTTTGCCATGATATGCGGGTCGGCAATATGCGCCCGCGTCATTCCCACCATATCCAACTTGCCCGCAGCAATGGCGTGGCGCGCGGTCGATAAATCGGGAATACGCGCGGCGTGAAAGATCGGGATCCCCGTTTGCGCGCGTAACTCGCCCGCAAAATCCAGATGCGGGGCAGAGGCCATGCCCTGCAACGGGATCACGCGGGTCAGGCTCGCATCGGTGTCGATATTGCCCCGAATGACGTTTAGGAAATCGACCATCCCGCTGTCGCGCAGGCGGCGGGCAATCTCTTGGCCATCGGTGGCAGAAATACCGCCCTTGATATCTTCATCGGCCACAAAACGGACGCCAACGATGAAATCATCCCCAACGCGGGCACGAATGGCGCGCAGGACATCCATCGAAAAAGCCATGCGCGTCTCAAGCGTTTCAGCCCCGTATCGCCCGTCTAGGTGATTGAGGCGGGGCGACCAAAACGCATCCATCAAATGGCCGTAGGATTCCAATTCGATCCCGTCTAGCCCTGCATCCTTCATCCGTTCAGCCGCATCGGCATAATCACTGATGATCCGCGCGATGTCCCAATCCTCAAGCACTTTGGGATAGGCGCGATGTGCGGGTTCGCGCAGCGCACTTGGCGAGAGGACAGGCAGCCAATCGCCTGTGTCCCACCGCGTGCGCCGCCCCAGATGGGTGAGTTGGATCATCACAGCCGCGCCCTCGTCATGCACCTCGCGGGCAAGACGGGCCATAAGCGGGGTAATCTCGTCCCGATAGGCCAAGAGATTGCCAAAGGCGGGTGGGCTGTCGCGGCTGACCACGGCAGAGCCCGCCGTCATGGTCAGCGCAATGCCAGCACGGGCGCGCTCCACATGATAGGCGCGATAGGCATCGGTGGGCAGGCCATCCTCGCTATAGGCGGGCTCGTGGCTCGTGATCATGACCCGATTGCGCAAGGTCAGATTTTTCAGCTGAAACGGCTGCAAGATCGGGTCTGCCATAGGATGCCTCTTAACGGTTCGCGACTGTGTCAACCTAGGCTGGCCGTGACGGGCTCTGCTTGTCAAGGAAGGGGCGCGTCACGACAAGGCGCGTTTGCGCCATTTGCGCCTAGGCGGCCTCTGCCATGACCCAATCTGCAGGCAGGGCATTGGCCAAGACCAATTCGGCATTTGGCAGGTCATTGGCATCGCGCCTTGCGCGGGCCGCTTCGGGGGTGTGGCCGTGATCAATCCATCTCTGCAACAGCCGCGCCTCAATTTCCGCGCGCGGAGGCATCAACATAATTGCGCTGTCCCAGAACTTGCGCAAATCACGCCATCCGTCTTGATCCAAAAGCAGATAATTGCCTTCGACAATGACAAATTCCACGGAGCGGGGCAGGGTGGCCGCCCCCGCGATAGAGATGTCACGCGCCCGATCAAATAGGGGATAGGCAATCTCAGCCTCGGAATTTTCAGCAATACGTGCCAAAAGCTGTGTAAAGCCCTGCAAATCAAAGCTATGCGGCGCGCCTTTGCGCGGCAAAATCCCGCGCGCCTCAAGCACGGCATTATCAAGGTGAAACCCATCCATTGGGATCACGGCAGCGGATTTACCTGCCCGCCCAAGGGCATGGGCAAGCGCACGCGCTGCGGTGCTTTTGCCCGAGGCGGGCGGCCCCGCAACCGCAATGATCTGGCGCGGTTTCTTGGGCAGGCCCAGGATAAGATTGCACAAATGTTTGGTAATATCGCTATACGGTAGCAACTTCATTTGGCTGCATGGCTCCGGTCATTAATGCCACAGCGTCTGACATAGAGATCGTTTTGGGATCAACAATACAGAGGCGCTTACCGAGACGATGTATGTGTATACGATCTGCTACCTCAAAAACGTGCGGCATGTTGTGGCTTATCAATATTATAGGCATGCCACGTGAACGAACGTCTTTGATTAGCTCGAGTACCCTTCGGCTTTCTTTAACCCCAAGCGCAGCAGTCGGTTCGTCCAAAATAATGACTTTTGATCCGAAAGCAGCGGCTCTTGCTACCGCCACCCCTTGGCGCTGCCCTCCAGACAACGTTTCAACTGCTTGGTTGATGTCTTGAATGGTCATCAAGCCAAGTTCAGATAATTTTTCTCGTGCAAATTGCTCCATTTTGGGTCGATCTAATTTACGAAAGTACCTGCCCATAAAGCCACTGGCGCGGATTTCGCGTCCCATGAACATGTTTTCCGCGATTGACAAAGCGGGGCTAACAGCAAGTGTTTGATAAACGGTTTCAATTCCTGCGTCACGCGCCGAAATTGGGTTTTGAAAATTGACCTTTTCTCCCTCTAGCCAAATTTCTCCGTCATCAGGCTGAATTGCACCCGAAAGTGCTTTAACGAGCGAAGACTTACCAGCTCCATTGTCTCCAATGATAGCTAAAATTTCGCCTCGCTTTAGTTCAAAATCACAGTTGTCTAAGGCAACAACGCGCCCATAACGCTTAACAAGATTTTTTGCTTGCAAGATTACTTCATTCGTCATGCCGACACTCTCCTGATCCACTGATCAATTGCCACTGCTGCAATTATCAGGACGCCAATTAGTAAGAAGGTCCATTGAGCATCTGCGCCAGCCATGCGAAGGCCCATTTCAAAGACACCAACGACCAGCGCTCCTAAAAACATTCCAATGATAGAACCGCGACCACCAAATAAGGATATGCCACCAATCACCACCGCAGTAATCGATTGGATGTTACCTTGCATGCCAGTGGATGCTCCCGGAGAAATTGCTCCAAAGCGACCGATTGCAACCCATGCCGCCAACCCACACAAGAAACCTGCTAAAGTGTACACTTGAATTAATGTGGTTTTCGTGTTCACCCCTGCGAGTTCTGCAGCTTCAGCGTCATCTCCTACAGCATATACATGCCGACCCCACGCGGTCTGACCAAGAATAAATGACATAACCAATACGATTGCGAGGAAAAATAGCACCCCATATGTGACGCGGGCGTCGCCAATTCTTATCAGCTCCCCCCAAAACTGTAGAGCAGGGGCCTCGGTTTCGATGTCTTGGCTGCGTACTGTTTCATTTCTGGAGTAAATATAATTTGCTGCTAAAATAATCTGCCAAGTGCCGAGTGTTGCGATAAACGGTGGTAGCTTGAGACGTGCGACTAAATTCCCATTTATAAAACCCATCAGAGTTGCACACGCCAAGCCGAGTACGACCGACACCTCCGCAGGTAAACCATACCGAAAAGAAAACTGCCCCATTAGGACCATTGTGAATACAGCTATTGCGCCTACAGAGAGATCAATACCTGCAGTAATCACAATTATTGCTTGGGCCGCTCCGAGAATGCCTACTATTCCGATTTGCTGTAGTATTACAGATAGTGTGTTTACTTTGTAAAAGTTTGGATTGATTAAACCAAAAACAATGATTGCTAGTATAATTACTATTAGTGGCACGATGAATGGGTATTTATGCAAAATAGAATGAACTTTGTTTAAAACTCCATCTCTTACGTGATCAAACTCTGCTAAGTCATCCTCAGTATGGCGTCGAACTGCAGTTTCAAATCCATCGTTTTTATCGGGCATAGCTTATCTCACATTGTCCGGAGTTAGGGGAGGGGCAGCACATAGCCGCCCCTCACAGTATTAATATTTTGTCAAAGTCGAGCGCTGGATTTTACACTTATCCCCAGCAGAGTTCCAAACCTTCTGAGACAGAGATCGAGGGCACCCCATCCACCGGATGGTCGGTGATCAACGCTACCCCCGTGTCATAGAAGTTCTTGCCAGGGGTATTTTCGGGTAAGGAGCCATCTGCGGCATAATCAGCAATGGCTTGTATACCCAAGGCAGCCATTCGCAGTGGATACTGTTGAGCTGTAGCGTCGATTATCCCAGCTTCTACGTCTCTTACGCCAGCGCACCCGCCGTCTACTCCGGTGATAAGAATTTCATCCTTATCGGCGCCCATTGCCTTGAGGGCTTCCCATGCACCAGCTGCTGCAGGCTCATTGATACCGTAAACAACATTGATGTCTGGATTGATCGCCAGCAAATTTTCCATAGCTGTGCGTCCACCCTCTGGCGAGCCTTGTGTTACATCGTTACCCACGATACGTGGATCGTCTTCGTCACCCCAACGGTTTGGGTCGTTAAGTTCGATCCCGAATCCCGCCATGAAACCTTGGTTTCTGAGCACACCAACCGAAGGCTGGCTAGGATCGATGTTAAGGCCTGCGATAAGCGCGCCGGATGTGTCTCCCATAGTGCCAGCTGCCCATGCGCCGATTAATCGGCCGGCTTCGAAATTGTCGGTCGCAAAGGTTGCATCGGCCGCATCAATTGGCTCCAGTGGAGTATCAAGTGCGATCACCAAGAGGCCGGCTTCGCGAGCTGCCATCACAGCTGGAACAACAGCCGCAGATTGAGCTGGCGTGATTAATATCCCGCTAGCGCCATTTGCCACGCAAGCTTCGATAGCCGCAACCTGAGCTTCTACGTCTGTGTCAAATTGACCGGACGCAGTGGTAAGAGAAATTCCGAGCTCTTCAGCTGCAGCAACTGCCCCTTCTCTCATTTTCACGAAGAATGGGTTCGTTTCGGTTTTTGTGATCAGGCATGCAGATACGCCGTGGCTGCCTGCGATTGCTGAGCCAGCTGGCAGAGTGGCCGCTAAGGCGCAAGTGAGCAGTAATTTTTTCATTTTTTCCTCCCAGTAAATGAAAAGCCCTCGGGGATTAGAAGGCCGATGTCGTTAATGAGTAATCAAGATTCGTGGTCTTGGTCAATAATTAAATTAAGTTTATTTAGTTATTGACATGGCTTGGTCTAGCCTATTTTTTTATGCCCGGTATGTGTGGAACAATCAGGTCAGGTTTTTTGTATGAGTGCGCCGTCCGCCAATCAACTTGGCTCCAATCAAAGTAGTGTTCGAGAATACAATGAGCGTCTGATGCTAACGCTTCTGCGTAGGGTTGGGTCTTTAACAAAAGCTGACATTGCTCGGATAACTGGGTTGTCAGCACCCACTGTCTCGGTGATTGTGAGAGAACTTGAAAGTGAAGGCTTACTGGTGCGTGGGGTGCCAGTGAAGGGTAAAATTGGACAGCCGGCCGTCCCAATGAGTATTGCCGAAGACGGCGTTCTCTTTCTCGGTCTCAAGGTTGGTCGACGCAGCGCCGACCTTATACTAATTAATTTTATTGGGAAAATTATTGATCGCGAAAGAGTAGTGTATGCTTACCCTGACCCAGACCAGGTAATGCTGTTCGTTGAACAAGCTATGATTAAGCTTAAGAGCCGGTTGGATCCGCAATTGCGTGCGCGGATTTCGGGTATGGGAATAGCGCTGCCGGGCTACCTTTGGGAGTGGGCGTCCAACATTGGAGTTAAGCCAAGTTCGATGTCAGCATGGAAAACGATCGACTTACGACAGCAGCTGGCTAATCTTTGTAATTTTCCAGTTTATCAGCAAAATGATGCAAGCTGTGCGTGTGGTGCAGAGAATGTCTTCGGCACCCTCGAGTTGTCGCGCGATACTCTTTACTTCTACATTGGCCATTTCATTGGTGGCGGCGTCATAATTGATGGCAAATTGTTTGTAGGTCAAACTGGTAACGCAGCTGCGATCGGTACCCTACCTGTCGTCCGGCAAGGAAGAGTCGGACAGCTGGTCGATGAGGCATCATTGGCGAAACTGGAGTTATTGCTTCAGCGAGGCGGTTCTGATCCGTCTTTTATTTTTCAAGATCCAGAGAATTGGCCTATTGCTGAACCAATAATACATCAATGGGTTCAGAATTGCGCCCGTGATTTGACTTCCGCCATTGTGTCGGCTTGTTCGATTATTGATTTTCAAAATGTAGTTTTAGATGGCTGGCTGCCACGTCCAATTTTGAAAAAAATTGTAGATGGCATCCAAGGATCCGACCAGTTTAATAATTGGCCCGGTATTGTTTTGCCAAACGTGTTAACTGGCTCAATTGGGCCAGACGCTAGGTCAGTTGGAGCGGCTAGTTTACCATTATCTGAAAAGTTTTTAGTAAACTAGACGCCTCCCCGCTGTGGGCTGACGGCTTTAAGTTTCGCCAAATCATATATTTTTTTTTAGAACCCAATCAGGGCGCGGGAAATGACAGGTATACCCATTGGGAAGGCGCTCAAGATAATCTTGATGTTCAGGTTCTGCCTCCCAAAACGGGCCCACAGGCGCCACCTCAGTCACAACCTTTCCAGGCCAAAGCCCCGATGCGTTGACATCTGCGATAACTTCCACCGCGGTTTCGCGTTGTGCTTCATCGACATAAAAAATCGCAGACCGATAGGACATCCCAATATCATTTCCCTGACGGTTCAATGTGGTGGGATCATGAATTTGAAAGAAAAACGCCAACAGATCACGATAGGTTAGGCGCTCGGGATCAAAGAAAATTTCAATCGCCTCGGCATGGGTGCCATGGTTGCGATAGGTGGCATTTTGAACATCGCCCCCCGAATAGCCAACACGAGTTGCACGCACCCCATCTATGCGGCGGATCAATTGTTGCATCCCCCAAAAGCATCCACCTGCTAAAACCGCCCGTTCTTGCGCCATTGTTTACGCCTCCAACATCATCAGATAATCACCATACCCTTCGGCTTCCATATCTGCTTCGGGAATGAAACGTAAAGCGGCTGAATTGATACAATAGCGCAAGCCCCCGCGATCCCGCGGCCCATCGGGAAAAACATGGCCCAAATGGCTGTCGCCATATTTCGAACGCACCTCAACGCGCACCATCCCATGGCTGAGGTCGCGCTTTTCGACCACCATTTCATCGCTGACGGGCTTTGTGAATGAGGGCCAACCACAGCCAGAATGAAATTTGTTATTCGACAAAAACAGCGGCTCGCCAGATACGATATCCACATAAATCCCCCGCGCCTCTAAATCGGTATAGGCCCCCGTAAAGGGGCGCTCGGTGCCATTTTCTTGGGTAATGTGGTATTGCTCGGGCGTCAGTGCCGCGATGGCCTGCGGCGTCTTTTGATATTTTGTCATGAGGAATGGCTCACTCCTTGTGGGGTTTGAACCATAATGTGGGGGCGCCGCGCAAATTATCCAGTGAGAATGGCAAGTCACACAAAGACGTTACGCCGAAACGAGCACGTCTTTTGCCGAATTGGGCCGAATATTGGCTGACTTACCCGCCCCAATGGCGGACATCGCCACAATCCATATGCACAAAGTTCGAGCGCGAATACCGCCCAACCCCACCCGCAGCGCAGCTTTCGGCCGCGCGCGCAATTTGACTGACGCTGCGGGAGGTGAGGCGCAAATCAGCCGCCTCGCCAACCACATGGAGTGAGTTGCGCGCAACGCCTGACGAGCGTTGACGCAGCATCGCGTTGGTTGCAGGCGAGCGATAGCCAGACAACAACAGATAAGGTTCGTTCGTATCCAAAAGGTTATGAGAGGCCGCCATGATGTCGAGGGTGCGCGGGTCAATCGCATGCACCTCATTTTGGCGCCAGTCGCGCATGAAGTAGCTGATTTCTTCAATTGCGGGGCGAATATAGTCGCCATCAATCCAGTAAATCATATCCAGCGTTTCGCCAGTGCGGCCATTATGCATGCGCAATTTGCGAAAATCGCCTGCGCCGCGCAAAATCCCAAAGGCGTTGGCCGATACAGGTGCTGCCGCGATCGTTGTCGCAGCAAATGCCCACAATAAGCCCCGACGGCTAATCAATTTCATTCCAGTCCCCATGCTTCTGCCCTGATTACCACTACACTTGCTACGGGTGCCTCTGTCCCTGAGCTGGACGGATCCAGCGTGAATGGCAGCGGGCGGTTTTTTATTCGCACGTTACGTCACGAAATATGACACAGGTGAAATGATTGTGAAAGCATTGATTAACCTTTTGGCGGGAAGGGTCTTTCGATTCGGCGGAAATTTGCCAATCGGTGTAATGCTTTGTTTTTGCGTAAAAATTCACCTGCCCCTACTCGGGTTTGGCCTCGTGGCGGGCATCAGGCCCTCGTGAAGGGTAAAAAACATCTGTTGCAACGCTGCATAGGCGTGACGCCTAAGCGATCGTGCGGCCGCAATTGAACATGGACGGCGCGGGCCTTCTTCCCCATATTTGGCGTACGGCGTCGTTTGAAAATAGGTATTATCGTGCGTGTTGAAAGAACTGGTTTTTGGGTTGAATTGGTGGCTGGCGCGGGCTTAGGCCTGATCATCGCGGGCGCTGCTGTGGCGCAAAGCCTGCCTGCCACGGTGGTCACCTCACCGCCATCATCGGCGCAGTTCTGGCAAGATGTCGCCGCGCGCGAGGCGATGGCGGCCCGCTTTGCAAGCCATCCTGAGGTATTCGCCTTTTATGCCGCACGCGACTTTGCGCCAATTTGGACGGGTGAGGGGCCTGAATTTGAGCTGCGCCGTGCTGCGCTGCTTGCGGCCCTTGAGGTATCTGGCGATCACGGCTTGCCGCGCGCGACTTATGACATCGCAGGTTTGCGCGCGGGCTTTGCAACTGGGGCAGATATTGCAACCGAGTTGCGCGCGGCTTTGACTTATTTGGACTATGCCCAAGATATCAGCGCAGGGGTGCTAGAGCCTGCAACCTTGGCCGACGACATTCATAAAACCACCCCACGCCAAAGCAGTGAGGCCTTACTTTCAGGCTTCGCTTCGGCTGATAATCCAATGATATATCTTTCAAATTTGATACCGCAGCACCCGCAATATGCCCGCCTTCAGCGCGCAATGTTTGATTTGGCGCGCGTGGTTGAGGCGGGCGGATGGGGGGCGCCTGTGGTGGCCGAAAGACTGGAATTGGGCGACCAAGGGCCCGCTGTCGCGGCCCTAATTGCGCGGCTGCAAGCGATGGGATATCTCGCCGAAGGGCCCAGTTCCGCATCCGTAACCCTATCAACCGCGAATGATGCGCAAACGGCGACCGAAGCGCCCGTGCCCTCCCTGTTCGATGACAGGCTGGTCGGGGCGGTGATGCGCTTCCAAGCGGATAACGGGTTAACCCAAGATGGAATTGTTGGCGCCAATACATTGGCCGCGATCAATGTGGATGCCGAAACGCGCCTGAAAGATGTGATCTTAGCCATGGAGCGGCAACGTTGGATGAATTTTGACCGCGGTGAGCGCCATGTCTTGGTCAATGTCCCTGACTTCCATGCGACTGTGGTGGATCAAGATGTCGTGACCTTCTCAACCCGTTCGGTTGTTGGCCACCCCGATCCACGCCGTCACACGCCCGAATTCTCGGACGTTATGGAATATATGGTCATTAACCCCAGTTGGACGGTGCCCCGTTCAATCACCACACGCGAATATCTGCCGCAATTGCAAGAAGACCCCACAGCGCAAAGTCAGTTGGAATTGTGGAGCGGGGGGCAGGTTGTCGATCGCGCGCAGGTGGATTTCACCCAATACACGGCAAGCACCTTCCCCTATACGTTGCGCCAAGCCCCCTCAACCAGCAATGCCTTGGGGTTGGTGAAATTCATGTTCCCCAATCCGTGGAACATTTACCTGCATGACACACCTGCAAAAAACCTCTTCGCGCGCGAAACGCGGGCCTATAGCCATGGCTGCGTGCGGCTGCAGGATCCGTTTGATTTCGCCTATCATCTTTTGGCCCCTCAAGTGGACGATCCCGAAGCCTATTTCGCGCGTATCCTTGCAACGGGTCGCGAAACAACGGTGCGGCTTGAAACACCGATCCCCGTGCATTTGGTCTATTGGACATCCTTTGTGGACCCCGATGGGCGACTGCAGCATCGCGCCGATATTTATGGGCGCAATGCCGATTTGTGGCAGGCCCTTGAGGCGGCGGGGGTTTCCGTTGCGGCAATCTCAAGTTAAAGGCAAAGGGTGGCCCCGTGGTTGGGCCATAGCAAGAATAAGGCGCATCCCACATGGCTGGCAGCAGCATTGAGCATATCGCCAAGGAATTGGGCGCAAAAGCCGAAGGCGCGGTTGGATTGGTCGTCTCGCGCCTGTCCGAGCCCGCCACGGCGGCCGCTGATCATCTGGCCTTGGCGATGTCAGAAAAATATCTGCCCGATTTGGCCAAAGGACAGGCCAAGGCTGCGATTTTGGCTGAGGGCACGGATTGGAGGGCCCTTGGATTAGAGGCTGCGATTTTAATCGCCCGCCCGCGCTATGCGATGGCGGGTGTTACGGCCCTCATGGATCAAGGGCCGCATATTGTGGCAGGAATTCACCCCAGCGCGGTGATTGACCCAAGCGCCCAAATTGGCGCGGATGCCGCCATCGGGCCTTTTGTGGTTATCGGGGCGGGCGCCATCATTGGGCCACGCGCCCGCATCGCCCCGCATGTCAGCATTGCCGAAGGCGCGGAAATTGGTGCTGATGCGTTGATCCATGCGGGTGTGCGCATTGCGCATCATGTGCAAATTGGGGATCGTGTGATCATTCAACCCAATGCGGTGATTGGGGGGGATGGGTTCTCTTTCGTCACCCCAGAAAAATCCCAAGTCGAAATTGCCCGCCAATCTTTAGGGAAATCAGACGCGGCGCAGACCCCGCAATCTTGGGCGCGCATTCATTCTTTGGGTCGTGTCGTCATCGGGGATGATGTCGAAATTGGCGCAGGCGCTGCGATTGACCGCGGCACTGTAGCGAATACGGAAATCGGATCAGGCACAAAGATCGATAATTTGGTTCATATCGGCCACAATTGCCGCATTGGTCGCGATTGCCTGCTCTGCGGGCAGGTCGGGTTTGCGGGATCTTGTAGCGTGGGCGATCGCGTGGTTTTGGGCGGGCAGTGCGGTGTCTCCGATAATATCGAGATCGGCTCTGATGTGGTCGCCGCAGGGGCCACCAAGATTTATTCTAGCCTTCCATCGGGCAGAATGGTGATGGGCAGCCCGGCTGTCAAAATGGAGACACATATCGAGATGTATAAGGCGCTAAGGCGATTGCCGCGTCTTGCAAAAACTGTGGCGGCGCTTGAGAAGAAATTGACCAATCCGAAAGGCTAGGCCTTTGGATATGCTGATGGAGGCAAGGTTTTATGTCTGGAGATATTTCTGAGCGGATCATCAAGATCATTGCTGAACAAGCGGTGCTTGAGACAAGCGATGTCTCGCCTGAAAAAACACTCGAAGATTTGGGGGTCGACTCGTTAGGGTTGGTCGAAGCCATTTTTGCCATCGAAGAAGAATTCGACATTCAGGTGCCGTTCAACGCCAATGAGCCTGACAAAAGCGATTTTGATATCTCATCGGTTGCGGCCATTGTGGCGGCGGTCGAAAAACTTGTGGCCGAGCAGCACGCATGAGGCGCGTTGTTATTACGGGGCAGGGCACAATCAATGCATTAGGGCATGATGTGCCGACCACCTTGGCCGCGATGCGCGAAGGAAAATGCGGGATTGGCCCCCTTGATTTGCGCGATGTGGATCGGCTGTCCGTTAAAATTGGGGCGCAGGTGAGGGGCTATGATCCTGAGGCGCTGTTCAACCGCCAGCAAATTGCGCTCTATGACCGCTTTACGCAATTCACCTTAATCGCTGCGCATCAAGCCTTAGATCATTCTGGCCTTGTCTTTGGGGGCGAGGCGGCCACGCGGGCGGGCGTGGTTCTGGGCACGGCAGGGGGCGGTGTTAATACATGGGACGAGAATTACCGCACTGTCTATGAAGAGGGGAAAAATCGCGTTCACCCCTTTGTTGTTCCCAAGCTGATGAACAATGCCGCAGCCGGCCATGTGTCGATGGAATGGAACCTTAAGGGGCCATCCTTTTCGGTCGCCACCGCCTGCGCTTCCTCAAACCATGCGATGGGTTTGGCTTTCCAATTGATCCGCGGCGGGGCCTGTGACGTGATGGTCACAGGCGGGTCTGAGGCGATGCTCTCCTTTGGCGGGGTGAAAGCTTGGGAAGGGTTGCGGGTCATGTCCAAAGATGCCTGTCGCCCGTTTTCGGCCAACCGCAATGGCATGGTGCAGGGCGAAGGGGCCGCAGTGTTTGTGTTCGAAGACTATGATCACGCCAAACGGCGTGGCGCCGAGATTTTGGCCGAAGTGGTGGGGTTTGCCATGACATCGGACGCGGCGGATATCGTCATGCCGTCCAAGCAAGGGGCAGGTCGTGCGATTTCAGGCGCGCTCAAGGATGCGCGGCTGAACCCTGAGGATATTTGCTATATCAATGCGCATGGCACGGGCACGGCGGCCAATGACAAGGTGGAATGCGCGGCTGTCGCCGATGTATTTGGCCATCACGCCGATGATCTGATGATATCCTCCACCAAATCGATGCACGGGCATTTGATCGGCGGCACAGGCGCGGTCGAGCTGTTGGCCTGTATCATGGCGCTGCGCGATGGGGTGATTGCACCCACCATCGGCTATGAGGAGCCCGACCCTGAATGTGCCCTTGATGTTGTCCCCAATGAGGCACGAGAGGCCAAGGTTGATGCAGTTCTCTCCAACGCCTTTGCCTTTGGCGGGTTGAACGCGGTTTTGGCCCTAAAAGCAGCGCCCTAAGCGGGGCGCTGCTCATGATGGTTTATTCAGGTTGAAGGCTAGCAAAGGCTGCGGTGAACCCGTCAAAAGACAGGGTTAGGGCAACCTCTGCATCGGGCGCAGCAATTGGCACAATGGTGACAGCCGCCGCCGTGGCCCCTTCGAAGGCGTCAATATTGTCTTGGGTCAGACCGATTTGCACCACGCATCCACCGGGTTGGCAAAAATTGAACGGGAGGCGGTTTTCATCGAATTCATCGACCTTGAACCGAACACCCGGCAAAAGCAGCGTATCAATCGGGGTTGCGATGCTGATCGCGCCCACCGTATCGCCGCCGTCAATGACATCGGCAATGCTGACCTCGGCAACGTTATTGCCATCCGTATCTTGCAGCACCTGCGAAATCGTACAGGTTTGCGCCTCGCCTCCGCCGCTGCAAATTTTTGTCCATGCGCCAAACGTTTCAGTGTCTTGCGCGAAGGCCTGTGGGGCCACGCCCCCGCAAAGCGCCAGAGCGAGAACCGTATGCGAAAGGTGACGTGAAAATCGGGTCATAATATCCTCATATGTCATATGACCTCTGCGCTAACATAGCATGGCACCATTGTCAGCGGGTGCAGCGCGATATGATTTAAATTCTTGGCCGGCGGGGCAGAATTGCCATGATTTACATGTGGCGCGTTCCCAACAAAAAAGAGCCTCGAAACGAGGCCCTTTTTAGATCAGTCTTTGCGCCTGATTTATCGCTCCCTGTCGGACTGGCCGACTTATTGTTGCGAACGCTATGTCAGGATTTTCATTCCGTCAACAGGGGTTTTTTATGAAACTGCGATTTTTTGCTGCGGGCCCTTGGGGCACAAAAAAGCCGCGCCAGCAGAGATGCATGGCGCGGCCAGTCCACAGGGAGAACAATGACGCCAACACCCAAGAGGAGGATACAAAACACACAAGCATCAGCATCACTGCAAATCATACTGGCACAAAAGCGTTAAGAATGTATTGTCTGGGCAGGGTTACGAAATTTTGGGGTTACTTATGTCGGATGAGGCCATTTTTATCGGTGGCGGCGGGGCGAATTATGCCACGGCGCAGCAGCTGCTTTTGAAATACGCCAATCGCCATGGGCTGATTGCGGGCGCAACGGGAACGGGAAAAACCGTCACCCTTCAAATCATGGCCGAGGCCTTTTCAGCACAAGGCGTGCCTGTGTTTCTCTCCGATGTGAAGGGGGATCTGTCGGGTCTGGCCGAGGCGGGCAGCGCCGGGTTCAAATTGCATGATGCCTTCATGTCTCGCGCGCAGAAAATCGGTCTTGCGCCCTATGAATATCGCGCCTTTCCCGTCAGCTTTTGGGATATTTTTGGCGAAAAGGGCCATCCAATCCGCGCCACGGTGACCGAGATGGGGCCTGTCCTTCTGTCGCGTCTGTTGGAATTGACCGAAGCGCAAGAGGGTGCGTTGACCATTGCCTTTCGCCTCGCGGATGAAGAAGGGATGGATCTCCTTGATCTCAAGGATTTGCAGGCCCTGTTGGTTTTCGCGGGCGAAAATGCAGATCAATTGCAATTGCGATACGGCAATATCGCGGCCGCCTCTATCGGTGCGATCCAGCGCCGTCTATTGGTGTTAGAGGATCAGGGAGGGGCGGGTTTCTTTGGGGAACCTGCATTGGAATTGGCAGATTTAATGCGCTGCAATGCGGATGGCCGTGGGGTGATCAATATCTTAGCGGCGGATCGTCTGATGATGTCACCGCGCCTTTATGCAACCGCGCTTTTGTGGGTGTTGTCAGAACTTTTTTAAACGCTGCCCGAGGTGGGGGATCCCGATAAGCCAAAATTGGTGTTTTTCTTTGACGAGGCCCAACTTCTGTTCAATGACGCGCCAAAGGCCTTGGTGGAAAAGGTCGAACAGGTCGCCCGCTTGATCCGATCAAAAGGGGTGGGGGTGTATTTCGTCACTCAAAACCCCGCCGATGTGCCCGATGAGATTCTCGGCCAACTGGGCAATCGGGTGCAGCACGCATTGCGGGCCTTTACCGCCAAAGACCAAAAAGACCTGCGTCAGGCGGCGGAGACCTATCGCCCGAACCCGAATTTCGACACCGCCGAAGCCATCCGCGAGGTGGGGGTGGGTGAGGCTGTGGTGTCTTTCCTTGAGGCAAAAGGCGCGCCAAGTGTGGTTGAGCGCTGTTTGATCCGCCCGCCCTCGTCCAAATTGGGGCCAATGGATGAGGCGGCGCGGCAGGCCATGGTGAAATCCGCGCCTCTGCAGGGCAAATATGGCCCTGTTTTGGATCGTGAAAGCGCCTATGAGATCCTACAGGCCCGCGCCGCAAGGGCCGCAGCCGAGGCAGAAGCCGCCGCTGCACGCGAGGCCCCAGAGGTGGCTGGTGCAGAAGCCGCGCGCGAGTTTTCAGCAGCGCGCCGTTATACTGCGGGGAACAGCCCCAAGCGAAAAGCACCCTCGCGTGGCGATAGTGTTGGCACAGCCTTTACCAAAAGTTTCGCCCGTCAAATGGGCATAAGGGCAGGGCGCGCTGTAATGCGTGGCGTCTTGGGGGCGCTCACAGGGCGTTGAGATGTCCCCTGCTAGATCACTGCGCTGTGATCAGGGGTGCGGCTCTTTCGCGCTAACCCCTTGGATGCGGGCGGCTTTGTCGTTACTCTTTGCTGCGAACGGACGGCAAAATCTGGATCATGCGGGCCGCGCTGTGATGAAGGAGGGCAGAGATGATCGTTGAAATTGGCCATTTTGCTTTGGTTTTGGCCTTTGCCGTGGCTGTGTTCCAAATGATTGTGCCGATGATTGGCGCACATAAAAATTGGAGCGCATGGATGGCGGTTGCCAGCCCTGCGGCCAGCTTGCAATTCGCGCTTGTGGCGATTTCCTTTGCAGCGCTGACCTATGCCTTTGTGACCTCTGATTTCTCGCTGAATTTGGTTGTTGCCAATTCCCATACCGACAAGCCGCTGCTGTATAAAATCAGCGGTGTCTGGGGCAATCACGAAGGCTCGCTATTGCTATGGGTTTTGATTTTGGCGCTATTTGGGGCCTCAGCGGCGTGGTTCGGTGGAAACCTGCCGCCGCGCCTGCGTGCGCGCGTTTTGGCCGTGCAATCTTCGGTGGGGGTTGCGTTTTACGCCTTCATTTTGTTCACATCGAACCCGTTTTTACGGCTCGAATTGCCGCCCTTTAATGGCCAAGATTTGAATCCGCTTCTGCAAGATCCTGGTCTCGCCTTCCACCCGCCGTTTTTATACTTGGGGTATGTCGGCCTCAGCATGGCGTTTTCTTTTGCTGTGGCGGCCTTGATCGAAGGGCGCGTTGATGCAGCATGGGCCAGATGGGTGCGCCCTTGGACATTGGCGGCATGGGTGTTCCTGACCATCGGGATTGGACTTGGGTCTTGGTGGGCCTATTACGAGCTTGGTTGGGGCGGGTTCTGGTTCTGGGATCCTGTTGAAAACGCCTCTTTCATGCCGTGGTTGATTGCGGCGGCCCTGTTGCATTCGGCAATTGTGGTCGAAAAACGCGAGGCGCTGAAAAGCTGGACAATTCTCTTGGCGATTTTGGCCTTTGGTTTCTCGCTGATCGGAACATTTATCGTGCGGTCGGGCATCATCACTTCGGTGCACGCCTTTGCCAATGATCCAGAGCGCGGGATGTTTATTCTTATGATCTTGGCCGTTTTCATGGGCGGGGCCTTTACGCTCTATGCTTTCCGCGCAAGCGCGATGGAGGCTAAGGGAGTTTTCTCAACTGTGAGCCGCGAAAGCGGTTTGGTCTTGAATAACCTTCTTTTGGCGGTGTCATCCTTTGTTGTGTTCATCGGCACAATCTGGCCTTTGGTGGCAGAGATGTTTTGGGGCCGCACCGTTTCGGTGGGGCCACCTTTCTTTAATGCGGCCTTTACGCCCTTTGCCTTTGCCATTGCGGTGGCCTTGCCAATTGGGGCGGTCTTGTCGTGGAAACGCGCGCAGCTTGGCCGTGCGATGCGCCTGATGAGCGGCGTGGCCCTTTTGACCATCGCGCTTTTGGGTTTGTTTTATGCGCTTGGAACGGGGCGCTCGTTGGCGGGGTTGATCACCCTCGCGCTTGGGGTTTGGCTGGTTGCAGGGGCCGCGGTTGATCTGTGGCAGCGCACAGGGCAGGGGCGTGAGATTGCCGCGAAATTTGGCCGCCTGACCCGCCTGCCGCGCGCCGATTGGGGCAAGGCCTTGGCCCATGCAGGGCTTGGCATCACCTTTATTGGTGTGGGGGCCTTGGTGACCTATCAAATCGAAGATATCCGCGTGGCGCAAATTGGCGAAGAATTCGATGTGGGCGCCTATCATTTGACAGTGCGCGATGTGCGCGAGGTGCAGGGGCCAAATTACATCTCAACCATGGCCTTTGTCGAAGTCGCCAAAGACGGGCGTATCGTGGATCTTTTGACCCCTGAAAAGCGGATATATCCCGTGGCGGGTATGCCCACCACAGAGGCCGGGATCGACAGTGGATTTACCCGTGATGTTTATGTGGCGCTTGGCGATCCCCAGTTGGATGGGGGGTGGGCCGTGCGCACATGGATCAAACCCTTTGCAAATTGGATTTGGGGCGGTGCAATTATCATGGCGCTTGGCGGGGCGCTTAGCCTGACCGATCGCCGCTATCGTGTCGCGGCGGGGGCCGCGCGGGATCGGGCCGCTATTGGGGTGCCTGCCGAATGACGCGGGCCTTCGCAAAAGCTGCGCTTGCCGCAATGTGGTTGATTTCAACCCCCGCGCTTGCGGTGCAGCCTGATGAAGTTTTGCCTGATCCTGCCCTCGAGGCGCGGGCGCGTGAGATTTCAGCTGATTTGCGCTGCGTGGTGTGTCGCAATGAATCGATTGACGAAAGCAACGCCACAGTCGCCCGCGATCTGCGCATTTTCGTGCGCGAGCGGATCATGATGGGCGATAGCAACGAGCAGGTCATCGCAGAGGTGGTGGATCGATATGGTGAATATGTGCTGATGCGCCCGCCGATGTCGGGCAGCAATCTGGCGCTTTGGCTCGCAGGGCCTGCCTTGCTTTTGTTGGGCTTTGGTGTGGCCTTTGCCTTTATCCGCACGCGAGCGCGCAGCACGAACCCCACTGAAGCAGAACTCACCCCGGATGAGCAGGCCGCGCTTGCGCGTATTCTTGGCGACAAGCAAAGTTGAGCCTTCCAAACCCAGATTGAGGCGATCATGAACTACGAGCGGATTCTCTATGAATTGGATGATGGCATTGCGGTGATTACGCTCAATCGACCCGATGTCTTAAATGCGCTCGACACCCAGATGCGGGCCGAATTGACCTATGCGATAGGGCAGGCGGGGGCCTCTGCGCGGGTTTTGGTGATCACAGGCGCAGGTCGCGCCTTTTGCGCGGGACAGGATCTGGGCGATGCGGGCCGTGTGGCTGATCTCAATCTTGAGCGGGTCTTGCGGGATGAATACATGCCGCTGATCTCGGCGATTGCCGATTGCCCGATCCCTGTGATTGCGGCGGTCAATGGCGTGGCGGCGGGGGCGGGTGCAAGCCTTGCCTTGATCTGTGATGTCGTCATTGCCGCCGAAAATGCACGATTTATCCAAGCTTTTGCACAAATCGGCCTCATGCCTGATGCGGGGGCAACTTGGGTTTTGCCCCGCCTCGTGGGGCAGGCCCGTGCCATCGGGGCAGCACTTTTTGGCGAGCCTGTCACCGCGCGGGAGGCCGAAGCAATGGGAATGATTTGGCAGACCACCAGTGAGGCCGAATTTGACGCCACATGGCGCGCCCGCTCCGCACATTTGGCCAGTGGCCCCACACAGGCCTATAGCAAGATAAAATCTGCACTGCGCGCCTCTGCGCAACAGGGGCTTGAGGCGCAAATGTTGCAAGAAGCCGCGCATCAAGGCGCGCTCAGCCGCACGCGCGATTTCAAGGAAGGTGTTTTGGCCTTTAACGATAAGCGCAAACCCACATTTGAAGGGCGCTAAGGCCGCTTGCGCAGGCTTGCCCCAAGGGGCGCCAAAGTGCTAGGGATGCAAGGCCGCGGGGGGATGTGATCTTCCCACCCACGCAAGGCGGAATTTGATAAAGGAAGACCAAAATGACGGGCGAGACGCCGAAAGAGGCAGATATTCATCTGATCCAGCGGATTATTCCGCATCGCTATCCGTTTTTGTTGATTGACCGCGTGCGCGATATCGAAGGGTATCACTCGGCCACGGGCATCAAGAATGTCACCTTTAATGAGCCTCATTTTCAGGGTCACTTCCCATCCGCCCCCATTATGCCCGGCGTCACAATCATTGAGGCGATGGCGCAAACCGCCGCAGTGATGGTTGGGGTGGCTATGGATATGGCTGATCGCAATTTGCTTGTGTATTTCATGGGTATCGATGCCTGCAAATTCCGCCGCAAGGTTGTGCCGGGCGATGTGCTCGAGCTGAAAATCGAAACCACACGCGGCAAACCCGGTGGTAAGGTTTGGCGCTTTAAGGGGCAGGCCACTGTCGAGGGGGAAATGGCAGCCGAGGCTGAATTTACCGCGATGATGGATCTTGAGGGTGCCACGGGTGGGGCGGCGTAATGGCGATTGATCCTTCGGCCTCGATCCATCCATCGGCTGTCGTTGAAAGCGGGGCAAATATCGCTGCGGGCTGTCATATTGGCCCGTTTTGCCATGTTGGCCCTGAGGTGACCTTGCATGAGGGGGTGGTGCTTAAATCCCACGCCGTGGTCACAGGATTGACTGAAATTGGCGCAGAAACCGTGATTTTCCCCTTCGCGAATATCGGCGATATTCCGCAGGATTTGAAATATGCGGGTGAAAAGACGCAGCTGATTGTAGGCAAACGCAACCGTATCCGCGAAGGTGTGACCATGAATACGGGCACAGATGGCGGGGGCGGGGTCACCCGTGTTGGTGATGATAATCTCTTTATGACAGGCGCGCATGTTGGCCATGACGCAATCGTGGGCAACCATGTTGTGGTGGCCAACCAATCCGCTATTGCAGGCCATTGCATCATTGAGGATGGCGTGATCATCGGCGGGCTTTCGGGCATCCACCAATTTGTGCGCATCGGGCGTGGGGCCATCATCGGCGCGGTCACGATGGTGACCAATGATGTTATTCCCTATGGCCTTGTGCAAGGCCCGCGCGGTGCCTTGGATGGTCTGAATTTGGTGGGCCTAAAACGCCGCGGCGTGGCCAAGGAAGATATCAATGCGTTGCGCGCCGCCTATCAGGCCTTAGCGCAAGGCGAGGGTGCATTTCAGGAACGCGCGCGCCGTCTATCAGAAGAGGCACCAAATTCCCAATATGTGCGGGATGTGGTGGATTTTGTGCTAAAAGGCTCGGATCGGTCATTCTTAACGCCGGGTTGAACGGGGGGATCATGCCAAAACGCGCAATCTTGGCGGGTGGGGGTGCCCTTCCGCAATCGCTGCTTGAAGCGGGGGACGCGATATTGGTCACCTTCCACGGCACGCCCGTGGATGCCCGCGCACCGCAGCAGATTGAGGCGCGGTTTGAGCAATTGGCCTCCCTGTTTGCGCGTCTAAAATCCGAGGGCGTGACGGAACTGTGCCTTGCAGGCGCAATGCGACGCCCCGTGTTTGACCCCACTGCGCTTGATGCGGGCACAGCCGCTCTGATGCCGCGCCTTATGGCGGCCTTGCAGCAGGGGGATGACGGGCTGTTGCGCGCCGTGATCGCGCTGTTGGAGGAACAGGGATTCACCATTTGCGCCCCACATAACATCCGCCCCGATCTTTTGGCGTCCGAGGGCGTTATGGTGGGCGAGGTCAGCGCGGCTTTGCACGCCGATGCACATCGCGCTGCCGCCGTTTTGGCGGCGCTTGCGCCCCTAGATGTCGGCCAAGGTGCCGTGGTTGCAAAGGGCCAAGTTCTTGCGATTGAAACCCTACCTGGCACAGATGCGATGCTAGAATTCGTGGCGCAGACCTGCCCCAATTCGGGGGGTGTTCTGATGAAGCGCCCTAAGGCAGGGCAGGATTTGCGCGTTGATATGCCCGGAATTGGCCGGCAGACGATTGCGATGATGCAAAAGGCGGGGCTGTCGGGCTTGGTGGTGCAGGCGGGTGGCGCGCTGATCCTTGAGCGGGCCGAGGTTCTCGCCCGCGCGGCATCGGCGGGCATCACCCTATGGGCCGCGCCGTGAAACTGTTTCTCATTGCGGGCGAACCTTCGGGCGATGCGCTTGGGGCCAGCCTGATGGCGGGGTTGAAGGCCGCGCGTTCTGACATTGAATTCTCTGGCATTGGTGGCCCGTTGATGCAGGCCGAAGGGCTCAACAGCCTCTTTCCCATGTCTGATCTGTCGGTCATGGGGCTGGCCGAGGTGCTGCCGCGCCTTCGGCATTTGTTCAAGCGCCGCGACCAGGCGGCCAATGCGGTGATTGAGGGGCAGATTGATGCGCTCATCACCATTGATAGCCCTGATTTTTGCTTGCGCGTGGCAAAGCAGGTGAAGAAACGCGCAGCAAAGCTTCCTGTGATCCATTATGTCGCCCCAACTGTCTGGGCATGGCGGGCGGGGCGTGCGCGTAAAATGGCACGCTTTGTTGACCATGTGCTGGCGCTGTTTCCGTTTGAGCCGCCATTGATGCAGGCTGTGGGGATGGGCTGTGATTTTGTGGGGCATCCAGTCGCGCAGATGCCGCAAGCCGCGCCCGAGGACTGCAGCGCCTATCGCGCGGGCCTTGGTGTTGGGGCAGGGGATCCCTTGCTCTTGCTGCTGCCTGGTTCGCGGCGGGGCGAAATTGTGCGGCTTGGCCCCCGATTAGGGCAGGTTGCGCGCGGGTTCTTGCATGCGCATCCACGCGCCCATCTCGTTTTGCCTGCGGCCCCCGCCATTGCCGATGATGTCGCGCAGATGATGGCCGCTTGGGATCTTGGGCCAAGGGCGCACCTGCTCGACCCGCGTGCCGCGGGCGCGGACTATCCACATCAAAAATCCTGCGTTTTTGGGGCGGCGGATCTGGCGCTTGCGGCTTCGGGGACAGTGTCCTTGGAATTGGCTGCCGCAAAAACCCCGATGGTGATTGCTTATGATATGGCGCCGCTGTCACGAGTTTTGATGCGGTGGATGTTGAAAATTGACACGGTCACTTTGGTCAATTTGGTCAGCGAAACCCGCCATATTCCCGAATTTTTGGGGAAGGACTTTGAACCTGCGCCTGTTTTGGCGGCGCTTAAGCCGTTGGTGAGCGATCAGACCGCGCGCAACGATCAAATCCAAGCCGCCGAAGTGACGATGGCGCGGCTTGGGGCAGGGGATCGCGACCCAAAGGCCCGCGCGGCAGAGGCAGTTTTGCGGGTTTTGGAGAAGGAAATTTTGGGGTAAAATATAACCCCATAACCAAGTAATTGATTTTAAATAATTAATCAGAATTTAGGCGCGCTAAAAAGGCTTGACCTTACCCCGTCTCTGCCGCATAAGCCTGCCATCTTTAACGGGGGTCGCACAGGCGGCCTCTTTTTTCGGTCAAAATCTAAGACCAAGGAACGTATACATGAAAACCTTTACCGCAACTCCTGCGGATATCGACAAGTCATGGATCGTGATTGACGCTGAGGGCGTTGTTCTCGGTCGTCTTGCCTCGATCATCGCCTTGCGGCTGCGCGGCAAGCACAAGCCGTCCTTCACGCCCCATATGGATATGGGCGACAATGTCATCGTCATCAACGCTGAAAAAGTGCAGGTGACGGGCAACAAGCGCAACAAGCCAAACTATTGGCACACAGGCTATCCCGGCGGGATCAAGAGCCGCACCACAGGCCAGATCCTCGAAGGTGCGCATCCTGAGCGCGTTGTGATGCAGGCGGTCAAGCGCATGCTTCCCGGTGGCCCGCTGTCGCGCCGCCAGATGACCAATCTGCGCGTCTATGCAGGTGCAGCGCACCCGCATGAGGCACAAAACCCCACAGTTCTGGATGTAAAATCCATGAACAAAAAGAACACGCGGAGCTAAACCATGGCCGAGACACTCTCTTCGCTCGATGAGCTGAAAGGCGCCGTGGCTGAGGGCTCTGCCCCCGCCGCAGGTGCGACATCCATTTCCATGGATGCCTCCCCCCGCGAGCCTGTGCGCGATGCGCTTGGCCGCTCTTATGCAACGGGTAAGCGGAAAGATGCGGTTGCCCGCGTCTGGATCAAGCCAGGCTCTGGCAAGGTCACCGTGAACGGTAAAGAGATCAAAACCTACTTTGCCCGCCCTGTGTTGCAGATGATCCTGCGTCAGCCTTTCTCTGTGGCTGGTGTGGAAGATCAGTTTGATGTGATGGCAACCGTCAAAGGCGGTGGCTTGTCAGGTCAGGCAGGCGCGGTAAAGCACGGCATCTCTAAGGCGCTGCAGCTTTATGATCCCTCCTTGCGCGGCGCGCTGAAGGCGGCAGGCTTCCTGACCCGTGACAGCCGCGTTGTAGAACGTAAGAAGTTCGGTAAGCGCAAAGCGCGCCGCAGCTTCCAGTTCTCGAAGCGTTAATCTGGATCAACGCTTTTCAAGATCACAAAAAAAGGCCACCCGTTTGGGTGGCCTTTTTCTTTGTCCCTTTGACGCGTCCCCATTCTGTGCGGTCAATTTATATGGCGCGCGCATAGTCCTGTGGTTTTGGCATCGGCCCGGTCTGTGCTGGATAGGCGCGATCATAGTCCTGTGTCGTCCCCCCAAGCTTGAAGAACTGCAATTCCCCCGTCAGGCCCGTTGCGGCCTTCGTCATCGTGCCGCTGTCCTTGACCAATTCCTCGGCCATCGTGGCGTTTTCTTGGGTCGCGCTTTCCATATTGAAAATGGCGCTATTAATATCGGCAAGGGCGATGCTTTGTTCGCTGACACCCGCCACGATCCCATCGACCTCATGGGCGACTTGGCCAATATCTTCGAAAATGCGGCGCAGTTCGCTGCCTGTTTTATCGACCAAATCAACCCCGCCTGTGACATGGCGACGGCTATCTTCGATCAGCGTGCTGATTTCGCGCGCGCTATCGGCGCTGCGTTATGCCAATTGCCGCACCTCTGAGGCCACGACCGAGAACCCGCGCCCTGCTGCGCCCGCGCGCGCGGCCTCAATCGCGACGTTCAGCGATAGCAGATTGGTCTGCGCCGCGATCCCGTCAATCACGGAAATGATTTGCGCAATACGATCTGAGCTTTCCTTGATTTTATGCATGGCGGCAACGGCATTAGCCACCACTGCCTCGCTCTCGCGGGTGCGGTCACGGGTGGAATTGGCCCCTGACAGAACCCGCCGCGCGGTGTCGACATTCGCCTTTGTCGAGGTGGTGAGTTCCTCAACCGCAGCAGCCGTTTGTTCGATCTGCGCAGCCTGTTCGGTGGCGCGATTTGCCAAGGCATCTGCGGCGCTGTTGATGGCGTGACCCACCTCCTTCACCTCGCGGCTGACATCGGTTGCATTGCGCATCAGATTACCCAATTGCGTTGCGGCCTCATTATAGGCCACAGCCACCTTGGCCAGATCAGGCAGTTGGCTGAGGGTGACCCGCGTGGTTAAATCGCCCTCGCGCAAAGCAAATAGCGCCTCTGCGATTTCCTCGACTGCAGTGACGCGTTCGGTGATATCGGTCGCGACTTTGACAACACGGGTCAGATTACCGTTCTCATCCTTCACGGGCGCATAAGTGGCTTGGATCCAGATGGTTTGACCTGTTTTGGTGCGGCGTGGAAATTGATCCGTGAATATTTTGCCACCCTTCAGATCATCCCAAAATTTCGCATAGGCCGCGCTGCGGGCATAGTCAGGATCCACAAAAAGAGAGTGATGTTTTCCCACCACCTCATCTAACCGATAGCCGAGTGTGGAGAGGAAGTTGTGATTGGCCGTAATGATGGTGCCGTCAATTTTGAAATGAATGACCGCTTGGGTATCATTCACCATGGACAGTAGAGCCTGATCTGCGATTGCAAAAAGGCGGGTCTCTTCGCCATCAATATCATGCTTATGTGGTGTGGCGCGCTGCAGGGTCATGAAGGAATCCGTCATCTATATTCAGTTACAGATGATAACGAACAGCTTAAGGTTGAGTTTAGACGCGCGCGCAAAAAATATTTCATGCAATAATTTTTAATTAAAGCTTCTATTTTGCTGCGCTCATCTCATCGCAGAAAGCTGTTACCCCATGCACGGAATAGTTGAAATAGCCGTATGATTAAGCGAGAGATTTCCAGCCATGCGCGATAGGGCAAAACCGTCAAATAGCGCCATTTGGGCAGTTTGAAATCAGGCCCTTGGTTTTGGATTTGCGTCACCTCGCCCGTAATTTGCGCGCAAGGCAGGGGTTTGACGAAAACCGCCCGCAGGCCTGCAAGATATTCGAGGTCAAACATAATGTCATAGGCCAACCGCATGGGCAGTTGCCGCACCAACCATTTGGCTGCGCGCCGATTGACCATATAGGCCCCCGCACCTTTTTCTCGGGTTAGGGCCACTGCCAGGCGATAGCGCCCAGTAAGCCCGCTATAGGGAATGGCGCGGCCCGTGTTCACAGTGGAGAGGCGCAGAATATCCCATTCGCCCGCGCGCGCGACTGCGGCCTGCATCACCTGCGTAAAATCGGGCTCGAATGTAATGTCATCTTCTAAGATCAGCGCGTGATCCGCATCACTGTTTAGAAATTCGCGCAAGGCCTCGATATGGCTAAAGTAACACCCAACCTCAGCCGGCGCGCGTCTGCGGCCATGCAGCAGGCGATAGGCCAAATCGCTGAAATCAGGATGCGGAAACTGCAGCATTTTGCCATCCACCGCCGCGATCCGCTGATAGGGCAGGCCAATCGCCCGAAGCCGCGCGTCAAGTTTGGCCAAGCGCGCAGGCGCGCGATCCAAATTGATCAGATAGGTTTTCACCTTATCAAGGGAGGCGCGTGCAGATTGGGGCATAGATATTATGAGGGCCTGTCAGTGTTGGTGAAAAAGGGGCTACAGGCTTGCCTGCGTTGGTGCAAGGGCCAAGGCGCAGGCAATGGTGCGGCACGACTGTGCAGAATATTCACGCAAGCGCCCGATCTTGCGCCTTCACGCATCGAATCCCTTGCGCAAAGCTTGATTTCTTCTAAAGGTCGAATGCTATGCACCCCTGATTAGGGGCGAATTTGGGGGATATAAATGGCCCGATCCTTTGATCTGGGAAGGTTCCTGCGCCGCGATGAGACCAAAGGAATGGTTCTGATCGCGCCCCCATTCATTTACGCGGTTTTGCTGCTGGCGGCCCCTTTGGCCGCGATTGTTTTGTTTTCCTTCTGGACGCAGGATTTCATGACGATTGATCGCAGCTTTACTTTGTCGAATTACCGCGAGGCTTTCACAGACCCGCTATATATGGAATTGCTGTCGCGCTCTTTGCGCATATCGTTATCGGTGACGGCCATCACGGTCGTGTTGGCATTTCCCGTGGCCTATTTCGTGTCCTTCTATGTGGCCCCAGAACGCAAATCCTTGTGGCTGTTTTTGATCACAATCCCGTTTTGGACAAGCTACCTGATCCGCGTGTTTTTGTGGCGGGTGATTTTGGCCTATGATGGACCCGTAAACGGCACATTGGTGGGCCTTGGTGTGATAGACGAGCCTTTGGCCTGGATCCTCTACTCGGCCAATTCCGTGGTTATTACCTTGGCGCATGCTTATGCCCCATTTGCGATTTTGCCGATTTTCGTCAGCCTTGAGAAAATAGATCGATCCTTGCATGAGGCGGGGCGCGATTTGGGGGAAAATCGTGTGATGGTGTTTTTGCGTGTCACATTGCCCCTTGCGATGCCGGGTGTTTTGGCCGCGGTTTTGATCGTGTTTATTCCGACAATCGGCGATTACGTCACCCCGCGTCTTGTGGGCGGGTCGGATGGCACGATGATTGCGAATATGATCCAAACACAATTCATGCGCCTCAATAACGCGCCGATGGGGGCGACCTTATCGGTTTTGGCGATGCTGATGGTGGGGTTTGTCTCGCTTGTGATGATCCTTGGCACATTGCGGTGGACACGCGGGGGCAAGTCGAAATGAAGGGGCAAAGCCTTAAGATCTATGTGATCCTTTATTTGGTGTTTTTATACGCACCGATTGTGCTTTTGCCATTATTTGCCTTCAATTCGGGCACGGTCATCGCCTTCCCGTTGCAGGGCTTTACCTTTGGCTGGTTCATCGAGGTTTTCACCACCCAAGCCTTGCTTGAGGCCACGCGCAATTCCGTCTTTATCGCGGTTTCGGTTGCGGTCTTGTCGACCTGTTTTGGCCTGTTCGCGGCACGCGCCGCCACGCGGTACAATTTTCCTGCCAAAGGGGGAATTGTGGGCTTTGTCATGTTGCCCTTGGTTCTACCCGAAATCATTGTGGCGGTGTCCTTATTGGTCGTGTTGATCCAAGCGGGGCTGTCCACGGGGATTTGGTCGGTGATTGCAGGCCATGTTTTGATCTGCACCCCGTTTTCAATTGCGATCCTGCAAGGCAGCTTTACCAATATGGACAAAAGCCTAGAAGAGGCGGCTGTGGATTTGGGCGAAACACCCCTCAGCACGTTTCGCCTTGTCACCTTGCCGCTTGTCGCACCTGGCATCATTGCGTCCCTTTTGATCTGCTTCACGATCAGTCTGGACGAATTTATTATTGCCTTCTTCCTGTCTGGGAATGAGCCAACCTTGCCCGTTTATATCTGGGGTTTGCTGCGCTTTCCTGCGCGGGTTCCTGTGATCATGGCGCTTGGCACATTGCTGGTGGCGTTGTCGATTATTCTGTTGATTACTGCCGAATATTTCCGCCGCCGTGGCCTGCGCCGTGCAGGCAAGCGCGATGTTGGAGGGTTTTTATGACCAAGCAAGAGCCAATCATCCGTCTAGAGAATGTCCACAAATATTACGGCGATTATCATGCGCTGCGGGGCATCACGGCCGAAATCGGGCAGGGTGAGTTCTTCTCACTGCTTGGGCCATCAGGCTGTGGCAAGACCACGCTTTTGCGCGCGATTGCGGGCTTTGAGGATATCTCCTCAGGCGCGATCATGCTTGGCGGCAAGAATATGGAGGGGGTGGCGCCAAACCATCGCCCGACCAATATGGTGTTTCAATCCTATGCGATTTTCCCGCATTTGAATGTCGAGCAAAACGTGGCCTTTGGTTTGCGAAAATCGGGGATGTCTGCAGCGGATAAGACACGCGCCGTAGGGCAGGCCTTGGAAATGGTGGGCCTTGGGGGCTATGGCGCGCGCGCGGCACATGCGCTTTCGGGCGGGCAAAGGCAGCGTGTCGCATTGGCCCGTGCCCTGATACTAAAGCCGAAGGTTTTGCTTCTTGATGAGCCGCTTTCGGCCTTGGACAAAAAAATGCGCGAGGTGATGCAGGTTGAATTGATCAAACTGCAACGTGAAGTGGGGATTACCTTTATCCTTGTGACCCATGACCAAGAAGAGGCTTTGGTCATGTCTGATCGCATCGCGGTGATGTTTGAGGGCGAGATCGCGCAATTGGATGACCCCGAGCGCCTGTATCGCCGCCCCGTCAGCCGTAGGGTGGGGGAATTCATCGGGATGATGAATTTACTTGAGGGCAGTTTGGCACATTCAGGCGGTTATTCTGTAGATATCGCGGGGCTTGGCCGGGCGGATATCGCCCCCGAGCAAGTGGTTGGATCAGGCGCTGCGGGGGCCGTTTCCATTGGGCTGCGCCCTGAAACCCTGTCGATCCTCTTTGACGATGATCCCAAATCAGCGCGCACCGCCCAAGGTGTGGTGGATGAGGTCGTCTATTATGGCGATATGACCTATTATGATTTGCGCCTTGACGGGGCAGCGCGCCCTGTGCGGATTTCTATGCGCAATGTGGTGGGCCGCCCTGTTCTTGAGGTCGGCGCGCGCGCCCGCGTCAGTTGGGACCCCCGCGCGTTTACGGTTTTCACTTAACACTGCTTTTCTACAAAAAACATATAGGTGCCATTCTCTTGGTGAGATGAGATCAGGGCGTGGCCCGCCTCGGCACAAAAATGCGGCACATCAATCTGGGCCATCGCATCGGTGGCGCAGAGCTTGACCACCGCGCCGATCTGCGCCGCCCGTATCGCCTTTTGCAGACGCAAAACAGGCAGAGGGCAGCGTAAATCGCGCGCATCAATTTCAATCTCATATGGGATATGGTCTTGCATGGGGTGTGGCTTAGCGCGCGGGCCTGCCTGCCGTCCACAAGAATGTGATCTCCTGCGCAGAGCGGCCATAGGTGACGCAGGGGCAAAAATACCCTAAAGCCAAACTTATGTTCGGAATCGATCTATATGACGCATCGCTTTTGCCCGCGATCCTAGTGGCGTTAACCGCAGGGGTGCTGAGTTTTCTCAGCCCTTGTGTTTTGCCCATTGTTCCACCTTATCTGGCCTATATGGGCGGGATCAGCCTAGACGAGGCTAAGGGGCGGGGACGCAATCGTGCGGTCGTTGCGGCCTTGTTTTTTGTTTTTGGCCTTTCGACCGTGTTTTTATTTTTGGGCTTTACCGCCTCGATTTTCGGCCAGTTTTTTCTGCAAAACCAAATTCTGTTATCCCGTATCTCGGGCGCGGTTATCATCGTTTTTGGCCTTCATTTTTTAGGGGTTTTCCGTATCCCGATGTTGGATCGCGAAGCACGGCTTGATGCGGGTGATCGGGGCGGATCTGCACTTGGGGCCTATGTTTTGGGCTTGGCTTTTGCCTTTGGCTGGACGCCGTGCATCGGCCCGCAGCTTGGCGTGATCCTGACCTTGGCCGCGAATGAGGCCAGCCTTGCGCGCGGCACAATCTTACTTGGGGTATATGCCGCAGGCTTGGGGATTCCGTTCCTGCTAAGCGCGCTGTTTCTTGAGCGTGCGATGGGGGTCATGGCGCGGCTCAAGCGCCATATGAAGCTGATCGAGCGGCTGATGGGGGCGCTTTTGATTGTCGTGGGGCTTGCCCTTTTGACGGGTGCGTTTTCCGCCTTTTCTTTCTGGATTTTAGAGAATTTCCCAGCCCTTGGTGCGCTCGGTTAAAGGTTCCTTTTTCATATAGCAATTTCCACTCTTTCTGCGATAGTCTGGCCACATGGATAGGGTGGGTCATATCGTGCGCCGTAGGGCGGTGTTCTTTGTGCCAGGGTTTGACCCTGCGCCGCCACGCGCCTTGCGCGAACGGTATCGCCCCTCCGCGCCCTGTGGCCCATCTCACCTTGCACGCCGCCAATGAGATTTGGCTAAACATCACGCAGCGCTAACGGTAGCGATAACATCGCCCATGCCTCTATGCAGCCTTGTTTTATTGGCGTATGCAGCCAAAGAGGTGCGGCTAGAAAAAGGCGGTTTTACGATGTTTGATATGTTCCAAGACATGCGCACGCGCATCATGACGGATGCAGGTTTTATCGCCGCTTTGGATCAATCGGGCGGCTCCACCCCGAAGGCGCTGGCGCTTTATGGCATCACGGAAGATGCTTATAGCAGCGAGTCGGAAATGTTTGCGCTGATGCATCAGATGCGCGCTCGGATCATTATGGCGCGCGATTTCACCGCCGAGAAAATTCTAGGCGCGATCCTGTTCGAGCGCACCATGCGCGACACGATCAACGGCACGCCTGTGGCAGAACTTCTGTGGCGCGATAAGGGCGTTGTGCCGTTTTTGAAAATCGACAAAGGCTTGGAAGAGACGCGCGATGATGTGCAGCTTCTTAAACCGATTTCGGACTTAACGGCACTTTTGTCAGATGCGCGCGCCTTTGGCGTCTTTGGCACCAAGGAACGTTCTGTCATCCATGCCGCCAATGCTGGTGGCATCGAGGCGGTCGTGGCGCAGCAATTCGATCTTGCGGCAGAGGTCTGCGCAGCAGGGTTGGTGCCGATTATTGAGCCAGAAGTGAATATTCACGCAGATACCAAATCCGAGGCTGAAACCCTACTGCGCGATGCCATTGCCCGCCATTTGGATCAACTGGCCGTTGGCCATGAGGTGATGCTCAAGCTGACCATTCCAAATGAAGCAGGGCTTTATGATGGTTTGGCCGATCACCCCCGTGTCTTGCGGGTGGTGGCGCTGTCGGGGGGCTATAGCACAGATGACGCTTGTGCGCGCCTGTCGCAAAACCCAACAATGATAGCAAGCTTTAGCCGTGCCCTGACCGAAGGCTTAAATGTGGTGCAATCTGATGCCGAATTTAACGCGGCACTTGGGGCGAATATTGATAAGATTTACCGCGCGTCTCTTTGAGCGCGCAATTCTTTTAGGACAAACAACCTAATCGCAGTGGCAAGGCCCGAGGATAATCCACGGGCCTCGTCTATTTCTGCGGCTAGGGCATTCACCGACTGCCCGCGCGCAGCGGCAATGGCGCAGAATTCCTCCCAAAATGGATCCTCCAATGAGACGGAGCTGCGATGCCCGCGCAAGGTGAGGGAATGCTTTTTGGGGCGGTCAGTCATTCTGCATCATATTCTGAATCGGGGGTCAGTTTATGCTGATCCAACACTTCGCGAAGACGCGCCTCGCGCGTGGCAGCGAGTAATTTCTCAGCCTTTGATTGACCAAATTTTACAGCATTTTCAGATGCCTGTTCGCGGTTCTTCATGCGTTGTTTTTCCTTGCGCGCGCGGCGTAGATTGATGATCTGGCTCATACTCGTCACTCTTTGCAAGGTGGCTATCTGGCGGTTTCATCAGTGATTTGGCAAGAAAAATGGGGTGCCTGCAAGAGGCACCCCATCATCCGTGATGAAAATGCAGCAGTGATTAGCCTTTTGGGCCAATCATATCTTCGGGCCGCACCACGCGGTCAAAGGTTTCCCCATCGACAAAGCCCAGATTGATGGCCTCTTCGCGCAAGGTCGTGCCATTCTTATGGGCGGTTTTCGCAACCTTGGTGGCATTGTCATAACCGATCGTGGGCGCAAGCGCGGTGACCAACATCAGGCTTTCGCGCATCAGTTTTTCGATCCGCTCGACATTGGCCTGTGTGTCTTTCAGCATACGCTCGGTAAAGCTATCTGCAGCATCCCCCAACAGCTGCATGGATTGCAGCAGGTTATAGGCCATCATCGGGTTATAGACGTTCAATTCAAAATGGCCCTGGCTGCCCGCAAAGGAAATCGCGGCATCATTGCCCAAGATATGGGCGCAGACCTGTGTCATCGCCTCGGCCTGTGTTGGGTTCACTTTGCCGGGCATGATTGAGCTGCCTGGTTCATTTTCGGGCAGGATCAATTCCCCAAGGCCCGACCGCGGGCCAGAGCCCAAGAAGCGCATATCATTGGCGATCTTATAGGCGGCCATCGCCGTTGTTTTAATCGCGCCCGACATAAAGACCATCGCATCATGCGCGGCCAAGGCTTCGAATTTATTGGGCGCGGTGATGAAGGGCAGGCCCGTGATCCGCGCCATATTGGCCGCAACGGTGGTGTCCCAGCCTTTATCTGTGTTCAGGCCAGTGCCAACCGCTGTGCCGCCCTGCGCCAATTCGTAAATGCCCGGCAGGGCCATTTCGATACGGGCAATCCCATTGCGGATTTGCTGCGCATAGCCCGAGAATTCTTGCCCCAAGGTCAGCGGGGTCGCATCTTGGGTATGGGTGCGCCCAATCTTGATAATGTCTTTGAACTCCTTGGACTTCGCCTCAAGGGCGGCGGCCAGTTTGTCGAGGCCAGGCAGCAACACATCACGCGCGGTCATTGCGGCGGCGATATGCATGGCGGTGGGGAAGGTGTCGTTAGACGATTGCCCCATATTGCAATGGTCATTGGGGTGAACGGGGGTTTTCGACCCAATCACACCGCCCAAAATCTCAATCGCGCGGTTCGAGATCACCTCATTCGCGTTCATGTTGGATTGCGTGCCAGAGCCTGTTTGCCACACCACAAGGGGGAAATGATCATCAAGCTTGCCATCGATCACCTCTTGCGCAGCGGTGATCATGGCATCGGCCAAGTTCGCGGGCAGTTTGCCGCTTGCCTTATTCGCCTCGGCACAGGCGCGTTTGATCACCCCAAGGGCGCGCACGATGGCAACGGGCTGTTTCTCCCACCCAATGGGGAAGTTCATCAAGCTGCGCTGTGTCTGCGCGCCCCAATAGCGGTCGGCAGGAACCTCCAACGGGCCAAAACTATCGGATTCGGTGCGGGTTTGGGTCATCAAAGATCCTCCAGTATGCTGTTGCATACCAAATAGGGCCTGCGCCGCTTAATCGCAACGGGGAATTTAGTGCATCGGCCGCGTAAAGCGATAGACGCGGGCAGGGGGCAGGTTGCGCCAAATCTTATCGCTGCATGTCCATGACAGGGCCATCTCTTTGCGCAGATCGGCATTCACCGAAGGGTTTGGCCCATAGGTGAATTGCACAAAGCTGCCCTCGCGCGCGAGGCTGTTGAAACTGCCTTTGAGAATATCGCGCTGCACCCCGATGGGCATCGACAGGAGCGGCAGGCCCGAGATCACGGCCTGCACATTGTTTAACCCCAACTTGTCGAGATCACAGGCGCTCATGTGATGGACATTCACCCCTGCAAAACTCTCGCGCAGATGGGTGCAAAAGTTGGGGTTCATCTCAACCGAATGCAGCATCTGCGGGGCAATGCCACGGCCCAAAATGGCGCGGGTGATATTGCCCGTGCCCGGGCCCAATTCGATCACGGGGCCTTTATTGGGATCAAGACCTGCAACCATCTCTTGGCACAGCGCCGCCGATGAGGGGGCCAATGCCACAACCTGATGGGGTTTTGACACAATCTGAGAGAGGAATAGGCGCAGATCTTTGTTCATACCGCATCCGATGCAGGGATATTGTAATTTATTTATGTCGAATATGCGGGATGCCCACAAATTTCAGGTATTTTTTCTGAACCGATCCAGAGATACCACTTCGCCCTGCGCTTTGGCCCCTTTCGGGGCGGGGTCGGGGTCTGTGACGGGGTCATCCTCGGCGGGGGTGTCTGGATCAGGGGTGTCATTTTCGGCTTCCACCGATTCAAACCGCAGACCAAATTCAACCGAAGGATCAACAAAGGTGACAATCGCGTCAAAAGGCACGCGCAGCGCCTCGGGGTTGTCGCCAAAATTCAGAACGATGGAAAACCCGTCCTCATCCACCTCAAGCGCGTCATACCAATGTTGGATCACAATGGTCATTTCCGCGTCATACCGCTCGCGCAGCCAATCGGCCATTTCCACATCAGGATGGCCCGTGGAGAAGGTGATAAAGAAATGATGGTTCCCCGGCAGGCCGTTATCCGCAACATCCTCTAGCACAGTCTGGATCAGCTTGCGCATCGCGTGATGCATCAATCGACCATAGGGGATAGAGGCGTTGGAACTCGAACTCATCATCATTGCCTTTGCTGCATCTGCAGCCCCAAGCATAGAAGATTCGGAACGGAAAGAAAGCGCGGTTTTGGCCCGCGCCTCAGCTATTTGCGAGGATCAACCACGCGGCCAATCCCGCCTCGCAGCCAAAAAAGGTCAGGCTTTGACGCGACCACGCCTTGTCGCGCAGGATCGAGGTGATCCGACCAAGCGCCGCCCCCGCATAAGCCAATCCCACCACAACCCATGCCAGCGGGTCATTGATCAAGATCGCGCCCAGACCAAGGCCCACAAACAAACAGCCCGAGGCGGCAGAGACTTCGGTATAGGCCATATTGGTGGGGCCTGCGCGCATATCAAGCACATCCATCGTCCAACGCGTGGCCAACCACCCAAGCGCGCCAAGGGCGATGGTGATCGCGCCCGCCGCGAAATTTAGAATATCAACGATGCCCATCTGACCCTTCCAAGCCCTGTCTTTCCTCTTATTCGGCGGGGACAGGGGATTGGATCACTTTTCCTTGCATCTGCAAGAAAATCTTTTTCGCGATTTAGGTGGCAATCGGGGGGGGAAGTGCAGGCTTCTGTTGCCAGGTGCCTGCGGACCCCGCCTTACGCGGCTAGGCGCAAGGGCTTAGTTTCGGCGACCCGAACTGCTTACGCAGCCAAGGCCATTGCCGGAGCACGGTTGTCATTTGCAACTGTACGATTTGAACCGATAACGGTGGTATCTCACCGAGACAAAGCTAACCCCTTTAGACGTTCGTCAATCCTATTTCGGCCCCATGATCCGCAAATGACGGGGTATGGTGGAGCCGCCGGGTACCGCCCCCGGGTCCGATCCGCTTATTACGAGCGCGTTTATGTCCATAGCCCCCCGAGAGGGACAGGGGGAATATAAGCGCTGCGGGGGCGGATGGGAAGGGGGGGCGCTGCGCCCCCCGTCAATTGCAGCTATGCGCAGGGGGCGGAGGTTGCAAAGTCGGAGCCGGTCCTCCTTAACCTTCTCTGTAATTGCAAAAAAGGCGCCGACAGAGAATTTATTTATGAAACGTGATTGGATCATCTTCTTTTTTGGCTCCGGTTCGCTTTATGCTGTGCTATCCCTTTGATCGTCTAGTTGGATACGCAGGATTACCTTAACCTTTTCTACGAGCCGGATAACGGCCCGAACCATAAAGTATTGGAAAAGCTAATCAGTTTTAGGGATCGCGGCGAAATCGTAATAGGGTTCTCATTCGCCACTATAATTGAGGTCATCACCAAGCCTGATGCGGCAAACAGGCCAGAGCGGGTTCGGCGCGGGCAGTTGATTAAGGATGTATGCGGCCCCAACGCATTCCCCCCGATCACCGACCTTGCCAAGGGCGCGGTTTTTTCTAACGGGGGCAGATGGATGGTCGGGCTGGATGAAAAGGTAGTATCGGCGCAGGATTTCAAGCACCATATGCATGTTGTGTTGGTTGATGAGTTGAAAAAGGTTAAGGGATTGAACCGTAACCAACGCCGCCAGCTGGGCAGAAAGACATCTCTGAAGGAGTTGATCAGGAGTATCGGTTCCACATGGGGCCTGAAGAGATCCGACTATGCGGGATTTCCCGTGACCGATGAGATCATCGAAAGCCGTGTCTTGCCGCGGTTTATACAGGGGCAGTGTAGCGATAGTGAATTTGAACGGCGCATGAATGCATGGCTCTCAGACCCCGCTGAATACAGCCGCATCGTATATGACTATGCCGATCACCCGAACGTCATCGACGAATATTTTGGAAAAGCAACCGATGATATCGAGCGTCTTGTTGGTCAGAGTCAAAAAATTGTCACAAGTTTTCAGGACATAAACGCGGCTCATCTATCTATGAGGTCAAAACTCATGAAAGCTGGTATTGACAAAAAGGAAGCACGTCGGCTGACTAAGCAATTCTCTTTGCCTGTTCATGATCTTGATCTTGAGAAATTGGAAGCACCGGTCGGGAAAGGCCGCGCCGGGCATTTCAGTCATTACTTTTCAAGCGTTTTGAAGCCGGGGTATGCATTCAAGCGCTCTGATGTGATGGACCTCATGCAGATGTGCTACGCATACGAATGTCATTTGTTCCGCTGCGACAAGGCTATGGCCCACACCTTCCGAGACTTCGAGCCATTCAAAAGCAAGTTAGTAGACAGGTTTGCTGACCTACCGAAGCGAATTGCAGACAGGTTGCAGGCTTTGGGCCCACTGGACCTGTAGCCAGCTGTATCCGATGTAGGCGCAGAATGAATGTCCATTTTTGGCTAGGAGCGCCCTCAAGAAGCGCTAAGCACGAACAACTTCCCCCCCCCAAAAAAACACAAAACGAGCGCCCTTTCGGGCGCTGGTCTCATTCCACCTTCTGACCTAAATCAGAAGCCTGCTTTGATCCGCACAAAGGCCTCGGCCTGTGCTTCGCGGCGGTCGTTGCTGATGGGCAGCTGTGCCAGAACGGGCACGGTCACTTCGCCCAAGCCATTGGCCTCGAGCGTGTCTGCGCCAAGGGCGGCAAGGGCCGCGCTATTGGCGGTGCCAAAGCCGCCATCAAGCAGGGGCTGTGCTGACACCTCGGACTGCATCGCGTTGACGAAGTCATAGGCCTTGTCCTCGGACCCTGGCGCATCGGCCATATTCACATAGCCGCAGAGCCAGACAGATGTGCCCTCGACCGTGTTACGCTCGAACCCAACGGGGAAGCCTTCATCCGCCAATGCCACGGGCACCTCGTTCCATGCCCAAGCCACCAGAACCTCGCCCGATGCCATCAACTGGCCCAATTCGGCGGGATCGGTCCAATAGGTGCGCAGGTTTTCGTGAATCGAACGCAGCCATTCGGTGGCGGTCTCGAACTCGGCATCGGTGGCTTTTGTCCAATCGGTCACGCCTGTCGCCAGATAGGCCAGCGCATAGGCGTCATCCACATTGTCAGGGATCGACAAGCGGCCCGCGAAGGCGGGATCAGTGAAGACCTGCAAGGAGGCCACCTGTTCGGCGGTCACTTCCTCGGTGTTATAGGTGATCGCGGTCGTGCCGTAATCGGTGGGCAGGAAGAACAACTCAGACGTGCCCGCAAGCACATCTTGGCCCACGAGGCTTGCATTGAGATTGTCAAAGGCCGCGATGCGGTTCTGATCCCATGGTTCGATGATGCCCGACTCTTGCCACCGCGGCACGGAGCCTGCGCAGATATGGGTCACATCGGATTTGAACCCAGAGACGAGACGCTGAAACGCTTCGTCCTCATCCCCGAAGAACACAAAGCTGGGGCTTGCGCCATGTTGGTCGATATAGGGTTGGTGGTAGCCGGGTTCTTCAAACCCCGAATAATCGAACACGGTCAATTCGCTATCTTGGGCGAGGGCCACACCAGACATCGCCATCAGTGCAACAGTGCTAAAGAGCATTTTCTTGGTCATAAGCAGCAATCCCAATCCTGTGAGTTAAGGGAAAAATCGCAACGGACGCTAGGGCGAAGCCAACCATCACGCAAGAGGATTCGCGAAATTCGCGCTTTGGGATCGGGCAAGTGCCAAAGCATTAAGCAGTTTGTGACCCGAGATTTTACCCCCCATACCTTGACCCGCCAGATGCTGCACTAGCTTGCACCCAAAGGATCGGGTTGGGCCTTATGACACCGCCCCAAAACAGTAAATGCCAAGGCCAATCGCGCCAGCGGCCAAAGATAAAAAAGAGGGGCCATGACAGACGCGCCTGTCCTATATTGGATCCGCCGTGATTTTCGTCTCAGCGATAATCCCGCGCTTGTGGCCGCCGCCGCCATGGGGCCTGTGATCCCCGTTGTGATTTTGGATGACAGCATTGATCAGATGGGCGCGGCCCCCCGTTGGCGCTATGAAGTTGGGCTGCGCGCCTTGGCCCGCGCCTATCATGCGCAGGGTCTTGATCTGGTGATCCGCAAGGGGGCGGCTGATGCGGTCTTGGCGGATCTTGTGGCCACGACTGGGGCCAAGGCGGTGCATTGGAACAGGCTCTATGACCCCCATGCCCGCGCGCGCGACAGCGCCATCAAGACCGCGTTGCGCGATCATGGCATCGCCGCGCAGAGCCATAATGGCCATCTCCTGTTCGAGCCATGGGAAGTGCAAACAGGGCAGGGCGGGTTTTATCGCGTCTATACCCCCTATTGGCGCGCGGCGATGGGACGTGATGTGGCGCGCCCCTTGCCTGTGCCCGCCTTGCGCGGGGTAGATCACGCGCTTGACAGTCTATCGGCCGAGGATCTGAACCTTGCGCCGCACATGCGCCGTGGCGCGGGCGTTTTGGCGCGCTATGCGCAAATCGGGGCCGAGGCCGCCCAAACCCGTCTGGCGCAATTCCTCGGTGACAAGGTGGCCGCCTATAAGGACAAGCGTGATTTTCTCGATCAAGACGCCTGTTCTAACCTGTCCGAGCATCTGTCGCTTGGCGAAATCAGCCCGCGCGAGATTTGGCATATGGGGTGGGAGGCACATCGCCATGGTGCGGCGGGGGCCGAGCATTTTGTGAAGGAATTGGTTTGGCGCGAATTCGCCTATCATCTTCTTTATCATTCGCCCCAGATTGCGACTGAAAATTGGCGCCCTGACTGGGACAGTTTCCCATGGGCCACCGACCCGCATGCCCCGCAGGTTCTGGCGTGGAAACAGGGACGGACGGGCATTCAAGTGATCGATGCTGCGATGCGCGAGCTGTATGTGACGGGGCGCATGCATAATCGCGCGCGGATGTTGGTGGGGTCCTATTTGACCAAACATATGATGTGCCATTGGAAAATTGGGCTTGATTGGTTCGCCGATTGCCTGATTGATTGGGATCCCGCCGCCAATGCGATGGGGTGGCAATGGGTTGCGGGCTCTGGCCCTGATGCGGCCCCTTATTTCCGCATCTTCAACCCAGAAACCCAAGGCGAAAAATTCGACAAGCACGGGCGGTATCGGGCGCGCTGGATTGCTGAGCTATCAAACCCTGCATCGCAAACCGCGCTTGATTTCTTCGAAGCCGCGCCGCGGTCGTGGAATTTGCAGCCTAATATGGGCTATCCCACCCGACCCATTGTGGATCTAGCCGAGGGGCGCGCGCGGGCGCTTGCCGCATATAGCGCGCGAAATTCTTAACACATGCAACGATGAGATGAATTCGCTTGAGCCTGCACAGGTTTAAGGCGAAACTGGCTGACAATGTCAGGGGGAACGATGACAATAAAAACAACCACCAAAGGTGAACCAAACCTACCGCGCTATTTTGAGGCGGTTTTTGCCAAATCTGTGGACATGAAAAACGGCCGTTTGGATATGGTTCTGCCCGATAGTCGCATCTTCCGCGCCGAAGGGGCTGGACAGGGGCCTGTTGCTGAAATTCACATTCACAATGTGGATGTGTTTGCGCGCCTGATCCGCGAAGGGGATCTTGGGTTTTGCGAGGCCTATTTGGATGGGTGGTGGTCAACCCCTGACCTGCAAGCCTTTCTTGATCTGGTTCACGCGGGCAATGACGATATCTATGATGGTTTCTTGGGTCTCAAAATCGCTCGCGCCTACGAGCGCTTTCGGTTTTGGCTGCAAAGCAATTCCAAATCTCAAGCGCGCAAGAATATCTCTTATCACTATGATCTGGGCAATGATTTCTACAAATTGTGGCTTGATGACACGATGACCTATTCCTCGGCCCTGTTCCAAACGGGCCAAGAAAGCCTTGAGGCCGCGCAGATCGCCAAATACGCCTCGATGGTGGATCAGATGGGCGCACAGCCTGGGGATCATATTTTGGAAATCGGCTGTGGATGGGGTGGGTTTGCCGAATATGCCGCGCGCGAACGCGGCCTTAAGGTCACGGGCCTAACCATCTCGCGCGAGCAGCATGATTACGCGGTTGATCGGATTGCCCGCGCGGGCCTGTCTGATCAGGTCGAGATCAAGATGCAAGATTACCGCGATGAAACGGGGCTTTATGATGGGATCGCCTCGATTGAGATGTTCGAGGCGGTTGGCGAGAAATATTGGCCCGTCTATTTCAAAACGCTGCGAGATCGCTTGAAACCTGGCAAACAGGCGACTTTGCAAATCATTACAGTTCAGCATCCCCGTTGGCAGATTTACCGCAATACGGTCGATTTCATTCAGAAATATATCTTTCCCGGTGGTATGCTGCCATCGCCCGTTGTTTTGCGCGAAGAAGTGCAAAAAGCGGGGCTTGAGGTTGCGGGGTCAATTGAATTTGGCGAAAGCTACAGCCAGACCTTGCGGCGTTGGTATGACACCTTCAACGATCGTTGGGATGAGGTGGCCGCCCTTGGGTTTGATGATCGCTTCCGCAGGATGTGGAATTTCTATCTAACCTCTTGTGCCGCAACCTTTCATTTCCGCAATTGTGATGTGACCCAAATCACGGTGCGCAAGCCAAGCTGAGGGATAGTATGACTGATCTCGCGCTTTACGGCACGCTGCGTGATCCTGATATCCTCAAGATTGTCTTAGGGCGGGCAGGGGGCGAGATGCCATCTGCCCGTCTTTCTGGCTATCGTGTGGCGATGGTTGCCGAACAGCATTATCCCATGATCTGGCCCGAGGATGGGGCGGACTGCGAGATAGACATTTTGCACGGGTTGGATGCGGGCGATCTCGCACGGCTAGATTTTTATGAGGATGTGTTTGGATACACCCGCACAACCATTTCCCATGAGGCGCGACCGCTGCAGATTTATCTGCCACCTGAAGGTGGGTCTTGGCCAAAGGGTGGGGCCTTTGACCCTGCAACTTGGGCTGTGGCACATGGCGCGCTGACACGTTTGGCCGCGCAAGACATCATGTCGTCATATGGTATTGAAACGGCCAAGGCCGTTGCTGCCCGCCTGCCGATTATTCGCGCAAGGGCGCAGGCCCATCTGCGTGCGGGCGATCATCCGCCTGCGGGCGAGACCCTCAAGCGCCGCATGAATATCGCGCATCAAAGTTTTGTATATAATGGATTTTTTAATTTAATCGACATTGCGGCCTCTTGCCAACGATTTGATGGCAGCCTGTCTGACCCTGCGGGGCGTTTGATCCTTGATCTGGGCGAAGCTGTCACTGTGCTGCCTTATGACCCCAAGCGGGACTTGGTGCTTTTGATTGAACAATTCCGCCCTGCCGCTGTGGTTCAAGGTGACCCAAACCCATGGCTGCTCGAGACTGTGGCAGGCATATGTGACGAGGGCGAAACCTATGAGCAGACTGCACAGCGCGAAGCCCACGAGGAAGCAGGGGTTGCGCTGCGCGCGCTGCATCTCATCGGGCGGTATTACCCAAGCCAAGGGGCGGTTGCGCAAATCCTGATTTCTTACATCGGCCTTGCTGATTTGGCGCAGGATTATGACAGCACCCATGGCCTGTTGGCCGAAGGCGAGGATATTCGCGCCTTTACCTTGCCCTTTGACGAAGCCTTTCGCCTTGTACAGGAGGCGCGTCTGAGCAATGCACCGCTTTTGCTATCTTTGATGGCGCTTGATCGCATGCGTGCTGCGCGGGGCTGGCCCTCACAATAGCGCCAACGCCCCTTGAGTTATCGCCCCATCCCACCTATCCCTTGAGAAAGCAAAGAATTCTGCCAAAAAGGGGCGCGCTATGACCATTTATTCCGATCTTTCTGCTGCGATTGGCAATACGCCCCTGATCCGTCTGAACAAAGTCAGCGATGAGACTGGGTGCGAGATTTTGGGCAAAGCGGAATTCATGAATCCTGGTCAGTCGGTCAAGGATCGCGCAGCGCTTTACATCATTCGCGATGCCATTGCGCGCGGTGATCTCAAGCCCGGCGGCACGATTGTTGAGGGCACGGCGGGCAATACGGGCATTGGTCTTGCGCTGGTTGGGGCCTCGCTTGGGTTTCGCACTGTGATCGTGATCCCCGAAACGCAAAGCCAAGAAAAGAAAGACATGCTGCGTTTGGCGGGTGCCGAATTGGTGCAAGTGCCTGCGGCACCCTATAAAAATTCGAACAATTATGTGCGATATTCGGGGCGTTTGGCGGCTGAACTAGCAAAATCCGAACCTAATGGGGCAATTTGGGCCAATCAGTTTGACAATACAGCCAATCGTCAGGCGCATATTGAGACAACGGGCCCCGAGATTTGGGAACAGACCGCGGGCAAGGTGGATGGGTTCATCTGCGCGGTTGGCTCGGGCGGCACATTGGCGGGGGTTGGTGCCGCGCTGCAACCCAAAGGCGTGCGCATCGGTTTGGCTGATCCTGAAGGGGCCGCGCTTTATAGCTTTTACACCAATGGAACCTTTGACGCGCCCGGAACCTCGATCACCGAAGGGATCGGGCAGGGGCGCATCACCGCGAATTTAGAGGGGTTCACGCCTGATTGCGCCTATCGCGTCTCGGATCAAGAGGCGCTGCCGATCGTGTTTGATTTGCTCAGCACGGAGGGCTTGTGCCTTGGCGGCTCATCAGGGGTGAATATCGCAGGCGCGGTTCACATGGCGCGCGAGATGGGGCGGGGTCATACCATCGTGACCATTTTGTGCGACTATGGCACCCGCTATCAATCAAAGCTCTACAACCCTGAATTTTTGCGTGAAAAAGGCCTTCCCGTGCCCGCATGGCTTGATTGCGGTGCGGCGGATTTGCCCGTGGTATTTGAGTAATGATGACATTCGCACGACCAAGTTTGGCCTTGACGCGGCTTTTGATCGCTTTTGCGGTCTTTTGGCTTAGCCTCACAGCCGAGGTTTTGGCACAAGACCCGCCTGATTACACTGCGTGGTCACAACTGAGTGCGCGCGCGCAGGTGATGATTGACGGGGATCGCGCGTCAACCTCGATGCTCGAGGCGGTGCGCGCTGAGATCGTCACGTGGCGCACGGTGTTTTTGGACGCGCAAGATATCAATGCCAGTCGCATCGCAACATTGCGCGAACAGATCGCGGCCCTTGGCCCTGTCCCCGCAGAGGGGGAGGTCGAGCCTGCTGCGATTGCCGCAGAACGCGCGGATTTGACCCAACGCCTGACCGATGCAGAGGCACCCGCGCGGCGCGCGGAGGCGGCCTATCGTGAGGCGCAAGGCCTCATCGGCGAAATTGATGCGCAAATCGCCGCCCGTCAGGCGGGCGCCTTGTTGCAGCTGGAACCCGCTCCGATTAACCCCGCCAATTGGCCCAGTGCGGTTGCAACACTGCTTGGCTTCGCTTTTGCCGTAGGGCAGGAGGTCGTAACCTACTCACTTGCGCCTGCGCAGATATCCGCCCTTGGGGCGAACCTGCCGCTTGTGGCGATCTTTGTGATTTTGGGGCTTGTTCTCTTGACCCGTGGCAGGGGGTTTGTGGGGCGGTGGATGCAAACGCATCACAGCCCAAGCCCGACCCCCACAGCGCGGCTTGCTCTGTTTGGTCTGTCACTCTTGCATCATGCCATGCCCGTCTTTGGGGTTTGGGCCTTGGCCTATGCGGTGCAGATTTCGGGCATGGTCGGGTTTCGCGCGGCGGTGTTGGTGCAAATGGCCGCCCCGATGGCGCTCAGCTTTATGGCGGCGATATGGCTTGGGCGGCAGGTTTTCCCCTTCGATGAGGCCAACCGCCCCCTTCTGCGCCTAGACGAGGCGACACGCGCAACAGGCCGCCGCTTGGCGCGGATTTTGGGGGCGATTGTGGGGCTGTGGCTTTTGGTGGGGCAGGTCGCACAAACCGAAAATTTCACCTCCGCTGATCGATTGGTGATCAGTTTCCCAATCGTGGTCTTAGCGGGTCTGATGATGTGGCAATTGGGCCGTCTTTTGGCCCTTCACGTCAAAAATTCAGCGCAGCTGGATGGCGCGCGTCCCCTGATGCTGCGCATGACACGCACGCTGTCTTTGGCGGTCATGGCGCTTGGTCTTTTGGGGCCGATTTTAGCGGGGGTCGGTTATTTCGCCGCGGGATCGTCCTTCCTGTTGCCGATGTTGTTCAGCCTGTCTTTGCTTGCGGTTCTAGGTATCTTGCAGCGGGTGGTGACTGATGCCTACGGGGCCTTGACCCGCCGCAGCGAGGGGTTGGACGAGGCCCTGACCCCGACCTTGATTGGGTTTATCCTGGTCTTGGCGTCCTTACCCGCCTTTGCCTTGATCTGGGGGGTGCGGCCCGCGCAATTATCTGACATTTGGGCGCAGATTGTCTCGGGGTTCACCATTGGCGGCGTGACGATTTCGCCCCGCAATTTCCTGATTTTCGCAATTGTCTTTGCGATTGGCTATACGGCAACCCGCGCGCTTCAAAGCACGCTGCGCTATAACCTTCTGCCAAAAACCCAAATCGACCAAGGCGGTCAAAGCGCGATTTTGGCGGCAACGGGCTATGTCGGCATTTTCTTGGCCGCACTTTTTGCCATCACCTCGGCAGGAATTGATCTATCCTCCCTCGCGATTGTGGCTGGTGCGCTGTCGGTCGGTATCGGTTTTGGCCTGCAAACAATCGTGTCCAATTTCGTCTCAGGGATCATTTTGTTGATCGAGCGCCCGTTCAAAGAGGGCGATTGGATCGAGGTCAATGGCCGGATGGGCTATGTGCGCGAAATCTCTGTGCGCTCCACCCGAATTGAAACCTTTGATCGTTCTGATTTGATTGTGCCGAATGCCGATTTGATTGCGGGGGTGGTCACCAATATGACCCACTCCTCCAACACAGGTCGCCTGATTTTGCCTGTTGGGGTGGCCTATGACAGCGATCCGCAGCTTGTGATGAAAATCATGACCGAGGTGGCCGAGGCGCATCCGATGGTGATCTTGAAACCAAAACCAACCATCTTGATGGTGAATTTTGGGGCGGATGCGTTGGAATTTGAAATTCGCGCGATCCTGCGAGATGTCAATTTCCTATTGTCGGTGAAATCCGAGATGAACCTTGAACTGCTGCGCAGGTTCCGCGAGGCAGGTATCGAAATCCCATTCGCACAGCGTGATTTGTGGCTGCGCAACCCCGAGGCGCTTGCCGCCCCTAAATCTTGAGTGCTGGTATGAGTGAGCTTTTATTTCTGGAAGATGCCTATCGCAAAACTGCGCCTGCGACAGTTAAGGGGCTGACGGATGCAGGTGGGATTATCTTGGATCAAACCATCTTCTATGCCCAAGGGGGCGGGCAGCCGGGCGATAGCGGGTGGTTGGATTACGAGGGCGGGCGCATCGCCATCGCCACCACGATGAAGGGCGAGGGTGGGGATGTTGTTCTCTTGCCTGCCGAACCCGTGGCCCTGCCAAAATCTGGCGCGGCGGTTGAGCAGCGTCTTGATTGGGCGCGCCGCTTTAACCATATGCGCATGCACACGGCCTTGCATCTATTGTCTGTTGTGCTGCCCTATGGGGTGACAGGCGGGGCGATTGGCGCAGAACGTGGGCGGCTTGATTTCGACATTCCCGATAGTTTACCCGAGCGTATGATCCTGCAAGGTCAACTTAACGCATTGGTTGATCGCAACCTGCCCGTAACACAGCACTGGATCACCGAGGCGGAATTGGATGCAAAGCCTGAGATGGTCAAAACCCTCTCGGTCAAACCCCCGCGCGGCGCGGGCCGCATTCGTCTTGTGCAAATCGGCGAGGGGGCGGCGCAGATTGACCTGCAACCTTGCGGCGGCACCCATGTTGCGCACACAGGCGAGATCGGCAAATTAGAGATCCTTAAAATCGAAAACAAAGGCCGCCAAAACCGCCGCGTCAGCATCGGGTTTGCCTAAACTGGTGCCACGGTGAAATTCTCTGCGGGGGATGTCAATTCACGGGTTGCACAAGGGGGGTGATATCCTATAGGAGACCCCTCACGGACAGGTGGCCGAGTGGTCGAAGGCGCACGCCTGGAACGCGTGTAGGCGGGAAACCGTCTCCAGGGTTCGAATCCCTGTCTGTCCGCCACCCCACCCTTTGATGAGCTGCTTACATCGGATTAAACTGATCGGCGGCAAAGACTGTGTGGATGACATGGCCGTCAAACATGTCGAATAGCCGCTTTGACACTTCTTTGCTTTGCCATCTTGTGGGGGAATTCAGCGCCTCTTCGATGTCATCGCGGGTTTTGAATTTCATGGCCATCACAAGCGGGAAGGGGCTGTCGGGGTCATCGCTTTCCACTTCACGCATGACGCGCAACTCTTGCAGATTGGGAAAGGCCGACCAAAGCGGCACAAGATTTTCGCGCCAATGACTGTGGAAGTCTGCCTCCATGCCATCCTTGATTTTACCCTTAAAAAAGGCGCATCTTACAAACATCTGTCCCGCTCCATTCTATGCGTTGCAGCAATAGGATTGCCGAAAGCCTGCGCACACGCAAGGGGAATGGGATGGACGGTCGCCCCTGTGAAACGTGGGCGTCATGCAAGCGAGAAACGGGGGCGGGTCATGGATTTTGGGCTAAAGGGGAAACCCTGCATCGTGACAGGCGGGGCATCGGGGATTGGCGAGGCGATTGTGCAGGATCTTGTGGCCGAAGGGGCCAAGGTCATCGTGATCGACAAAAACCCCTGCAAGGTGGCGCAGATTGCGACATCCGTCACCCTTGATTTGACCGATGATGCGGCCTGTGCGGCGGCATTGAGCGATATTCGCGATGAATTTGGGACGATTTACGGGCTTGTGAATAATGCAGGCCTCAATGATGGCGTGGGTCTAGAGGCGGGGCCTGACGCGTTTCGGGCCTCTCTCAATCTCAACCTCGTGCAATATTACACCTTGATGCATCACCTGCATCATGACCTGCGCGCAAGCCGTGGCGCGGTGGTCAATGTAGCCTCAAAAACCGCTGTGACAGGGCAGGGCGGCACATCGGCCTATGTGGCCGCAAAGGCGGGCGTCTTGGGTTTGACGCGGGAATGGGCGGCGGAGCTGGCCCCAGAGGGTGTCCGCGTGAATGCTGTTTTGCCCGCCGAGGTGATGACGCCCATGTATCAAAACTGGCTGTCGACCTTGCCTGATCCAGATGGGATGCGCGGCAAGATCGAGGCCGCAATCCCCCTGTCGCGCCGCATGACCGAAAGCGCGGAAATCGCGGCAATGGTGGTGTTTTTGCTCTCTGCGCGGTCGGGCCATACCACGGGGCAATGGATGTTCGTGGATGGCGGATATGTGCATCTGGATCGCAAGCTGTCGCTATGATCCAACTACATCACCGCCCCCACTTGCCACGGCACGAATTCGACCCCGCCAAAGCCCAGTTCCTCGCTTTTCGTGGTGCCGCCTGAGGCCACGCGTAGGATTTCGCGGAAAATCTCTTGCCCTTTATCAGCAAGGCTGATGCCGCCGCTGATGATGTCACCGCAATTGATATCCATATCGTCCCCCATGCGGGCATAAAGATCATCATTGGTCGAAAGCTTGATACAAGGCGTGGGCATATAGCCCGACACAGACCCACGGCCCGTGGTGAACGTGATGATATTTGCGCCTGAGGCAATCTGCCCTGTGACCGAGCATGGGTCATATCCAGGACTGTCCATATAGACAAAGCCCTGCGTGGTCAGGGCTTCTGCAAATTCATAAACCCCCGCCAAAGGGGCTGTTCCACTTTTTGCAACCGCGCCCAAAGATTTTTCAAGAATTGTGGTCAGCCCGCCGCGTTTGTTGCCTGGGGATGGGTTATTGTCCATCTCGCCGCCATTTCGGGCGGTATAATCTTCCCACCACTGAATGCGCGAAATCAGTTTTTCACCAATTTCGGGGGATATCGCGCGGCGGGTCAAAAGATGCTCTGCCCCATAGATTTCTGGGGTTTCAGACAGGATTGTGGTGCCGCCCTGACGCACGATTAAATCAGACGCATACCCCATGGCAGGGTTGGCGGTGATGCCAGAATAGCCGTCCGAGCCCCCACATTGCATGCCTACCACTAATTTTGAGGCGAGCGCAGGGGCGCGTGTTGCACGATTGGCCACGGCTGCAATCTCGCGCAGCATGCTGAGACCCCGTTCAATTGTGCGCTTTGTGCCGCCTGTCTGCTGAATGGTCATATAGCGGAAACTCTCGCCATCGCGCAGGCGGGCAGGGCCGATCAGGTCAGGCACCTGCATCACCTCGCAGCCCAGACCGACCAACAGGATCGCCCCGAAATTTGGATTTTTCGAATATCCCGCCAAGGTTCGAAAAAGCATCTGATACCCCTCACCCAAACCAGACATCCCGCAGCCAGAACTATGCACAATCGGGACAATCCCATCGACATTTGGGAAATCCTCCAACAACCCTGATTTTTCAGCAGCCTCTGCGATAAAGCGGGCTACGCTGCCCGCGCAGTTCACGGATGTCAGAATGCCAATGTAGTTGCGCGTGCCGACCTGCCCATCAGGCCTATGATAGCCCATAAAGCTGTCGCTTTCATCCGCCGCAGGAAGGGGGGTGTTTTGCGTGGCAAATTCATAGCCGCGTTTGTGATCGCCAAAAGACAGGTTGTGGCTATGCACATGCGCGCCTGCGGCAATATCTTCGGTCGCATAGCCGATAATCTGGCCATAGCGGATCACCGCCGCGCCCTTGGCAATACTGCGCAATGCAAATTTATGCCCTTTTGGAATGTCGGATTGCGCAAGCATTTCAAAAGATGATAGAGCCGTGCCTGATCGGATATCAACTAGGGCAATTCCGACCGTGTCATCTGCGTTCAGGATCAAAATATCTTGGGTCATCGCTGGCATCATTCATTCAAATTGAGAGTTTACGATCTTGAAATTTCCACGGCAATCATACTAACATGCTAGAATTATCGAGATTGAGCGACACGATGCAAGAGAATTCACCATCAGACCCCGCGCAGGGTAGCGAAGTTAGGCTGCGGTCTTTGGATGCCTATGAAGGGAATTTGGCACGGCGCACCTACGCCGCCCTGCGTGAGGCAATTTTGACCTTGCGCTACAAACCGGGCGAGGCGCTGCGCAAGCAGGATATTTGCGCAACGCTTGGCGTGTCGCGGTCCCCTGTGGCAGAGGCGATCACACGCCTCTCCAACGAGGGTCTGGTGGATGTGGTGCCGCAATCTGGCACATTTGTCGCGCGCTTCTCGATGGAGGAAATTCGCGAAGGTGCGTTTCTGCGGGAAAGTATCGAACTGGCCTGCGCCGAGCTTTTGGCCGAGATTATCACAGACGAGCAGATCACCGAATTGCGCCGCAATTTGCGCCTGCAAAAGGTGATGGTTGAGGAGGGCGATTTTGCCGAATTTTATCGGCTAGATGGCGAAATGCACGATCTCATCATCAGCTTTACGGGGTTTAAACAATTATCGACCATTGCCAAAACGGGGTGGGTTCATGTGGATCGCGCACGGCAATTGATCTTGCCCATGCCTGGGCGCGTGGCCGAGACATTGCAAGAACATTGTGATCTGGTCGATGCGATTGCCGCCCGTGATCCGCAAGCGGCGCGAAAAGCGATGCGCGCCCATTTGGGTCAGTTGATGAAATCTTTGATCCCGCTTGAAAAGACCCATCCAGAATTGTTCGACCCCAGTTGAAAGTCAGTAAATGTCCTATCCTGCGAATAAACCCCGCTATGCCGCGCGTCTGAATGCATTCAAACCATTGGCCGAGGGGCGGGGTATCGCGGGCATGATTGCCGCCGCCGCCCTTGTTGAGGGGATGGATGCGGCGGATTTGAACTATCCCGATCATTTCGAAGGGCGTCCTGCGCGTGAGATTGGCGATATGTTGCGCGACAATGGGTTGGGGTTAAACGGGCTTGCGATGCGCTATTACTCTGACCCTGCCTTTGCCATCGGGGCCTTTACCAACCCAGATCCCGCAACACGGCGCAAGGCGATTGATCTGACCAAGCAGGGTCTAGATGCTTTGGCGGAAATGGGTGGGGGCGTGATGACCCTTTGGATGGGGCAAGACGGGTTTGATTACGCCTTTCAGGCCGATTATGCGCGTCTTTGGGGCGATACGCTTGATGCTTTGGCCGAAGTCAGCGCCCATAACCGCGATCTGCAAATTGCCATCGAATATAAACCCAATGAGCCGCGCGCCTTTGCGCTGATGCCCGACATGGCCACAACATTATTGGCCATTCGCGAAGTCGGGGCCGAAAATTTGGGCGTCACTGTGGATTTTGCCCATGTTCTCTATGCAAATGAGATGCCCGCGCATGTGGCCTATCTGGCGCAGCGCCATGCCAAGATTTTGGGGGTTCATCTGAATGATGGCTATGGCAAGCGCGATGATGGCTTGATGGCGGGCACGGTGCATCCCGTGGCGACAGTCGAGCTATTCGTGCAATTGCACCGCATGGGCTATGATGGTGTCATTTATTTCGACACATTTCCCGACCATTCGGGCCTGAACCCGATTGAAGAGGGGCGCACAAATATCCTGATCATCGAGCGTTTGCGCGCCATTGCCGCAGAACTCGCCGAAAGTTCAGAGCTGTCGGAGCTGTTGCAAAAGCAAAACGCGGCACTCACCCAGCGGCTGATTGCTGAGCGGCTTTATGGCGGGGTGATCCCTGATGGGCGCTGATATCCTTGTGATGGGGGCGCTGCATCTTGATGTGATTGTCAACGCCCCCGCTTTGCCCGCCCCAGATGAGACGATGATGGGCCAAGATGTGGCTTATCGTTTTGGCGGCAAAGGCGGCAATCAGGCGGTTTCTTCCGCCCGCATGGGGGGCAAGGTTGCCATGATTGGCGTGGTTGGCACAGATGATTTTGCGCAGCCTTTGCGCGCTGAACTTGCGCGCGCAGATGTCGATATGTCCATGCTTGCCACCTGTGATGGGGCCTCAGGCATGAGCGTGGCCATCGTGCAAAATGATGGCAGCTATGGCGCCGTGGTCGTTTCGGGCGTGAACCGCCAAATTAATGCGCAGCAGGCAAAACTTGACCCGCCCCCCAAAGTGGTCGTGCTGCAAAATGAAATCCCTGTTGCGGAAAATCACGCGCTCTTGGCGCGTTTGCCGCAGGATGTCACCGTCATCTGGAATGCGGCCCCCGCCTTGGCGCGCGATGCGGTGATGGTTAGGCGGGCGGATATTTTGGTGGTTAATCGCCTAGAGGCCGCAATACAGGCGGGGCTGCCGCATGATCTGCCCGATCCTGAGGCAGCCTTATCGCAGCTTGCACGCGAAGGGCGTGCGGTGATCATTACACTGGGCGCAGATGGCTATATCGCGCAAGCGCGGGACGGCACCCGTTTTGGGGCAAAGGCGCATCGCGTGCCCGTCATCTCCACCCATGGGGCAGGGGATGCTTTCGTAGGGGCGCTTGCCGCCGAGATTGCGCGCGGTGCCGATTTAGCGGCGGCGGCGGCCTTTGCCCAAGGGGCGGCGGCCCTTCATGTCTCAACCCCGCTTGAGGGGCGCGCCAATATTACCCCTGCGCAACTGCGCCACGCCATTGGCCTATAGCGCCAAGCGATAGGCCTCGGCCGCCGTGCCGCCAAAGACCCGCGCCCGTTCTTCGGCGGTTAGGGTTTTGGTCAGCTCCTCCGCCGCATGGCGCCACGCGTCATATTCCGCCCGCAGACGGCAGACGGGCCAATCTGACCCCCACATGATGCGCTCTGCGCCGAAACAGGCAAAGACATGATCCGCATAGGGGCGGAGGTCTTCGATCGTCCAACCCTCATTTGCCTCGGTCACAAGGGCCGAAAATTTCAAATAGGCCTCGGTGTCACGCGCCAAAGCGGCCATGCCATCGGCCCAAACCTGAAACGTCTCGGCGCTATGCGCGTGGATTTGCGGCTTCATGCAGTGATCAATCACGCAGCGCATCTCGCTGTGGCGGGTCAAGATGGTGTGGAAATTCGCCAAATGTCGTGGAAATCCAAGCGCGTCAAAGCACAGATCATGCTTGGCGATGGCCTTATAGGCCCATGCGATATCTGCGCGCAGCATCCAGTTATCATCTTCAATATCTTGGATCATGGGGCGCACGCCCACGAATTTAGGATGCTGTGCAAATCGCGCTAAGACCGCCTCATCGTCTGGGTTTTCAAAATCAATCCATCCCACAACGCCTGCAACAAAGGGCGTGGCATCGGCAAGGCCCAACATATAGGCGCTTTCCTCCACGGTTGGGGCGGCCTGCACCAAAACGGTTTTATCGATGCCATGACGCGCCAGATGCGGGCGTAAATCATCCGGGCCATAGGGACGATAGAGCGTGGCGTTTGAGGGATCCATCCATCCATAATCGCCACGGGCAGGGTTCCAGAAATGTTGGTGGGCATCAATTTGCATCGTTTGTCTCTCTGTTGCGATGTTAGACGATTGGCGCGTCTTGGCGCATCAATCCTGCGGATTTGAGATCAGACCAAAGGGCGGGCGGGATTTGCGCCTGTGCCGCGCGCAGATTGCTGGCCATTTCTGCAGGGCTTTGCCCACCTGGGATCACCGAGATCACCGATGGATGCATCAGCGGAAACCGAAAGGCGGCATCGACAAGGCGCACATCATGCGCGGCACAAACCGCTTCAATGGCTGCGACCTTGTCCAAGATGTGTCGCGGGGCAGGCTCATAGTTAAAATACGCACCCTCGCGCGCACCTGTCGCCAAAATGCCCGAATTATACGGGCCGCCGATGACAATCCCAATTCCACGCGCGGCGCAGAGGGGGAGAAAGGTTTCAAGCGCCTCTTGCTCAAGCAGCGTGTAGCGGCCCGCAAGAAGGAAGATGTCGAAATCGCCACGCTCGGCCAGCCATTGAGACGCTTGCCATTCATTCAGGCCCGCACCAAATGCAGTGATCACCCCTTGATCACGCAATGCGGTCAGCGCGGCTAAGCCACCCCCCATGAATGCGGCGCGCTTTTCCTCTAGAACGGCATCGGTCTTGTGGGTGAAGAGGTCAAGATCATGCACATAAAGCACATCAATGCGGTCTATTCCCAACCGCTCGAGCGAGGCCTCAAAAGAGCGCATCACACCATCATAGCTATAATCGAACACCTCGCGCCGCGCGGGCACATCAAACCATTTCCCAAACCCATCCCGCGCCTCTGGGGCTGTGACCTGCATCAGCCGCCCAACCTTGGTCGAGATCACATAGTCTTCGCGCGGCTTACCCCGCAGAAAATGATTAATCCGTGTCTCAGAGAGGCCAAGCCCATAAAGCGGCGCAGTATCGAAATACCGCAACCCTGCATCCCATGCATCTTGCAGGGTGTTTTGCGCATCCTCCTCAGAGATCGCGCGATAGAGATTGCCCAAAGGGGCCGCACCAAACCCAAGCTCGCTCAGC
>Ga0181562_10000078_pt1 | contig 65974 bp, 67 predicted proteins | sample 011ome_26_FD_139344 | JGI IMG/M metagenome (GOLD analysis project Ga0181562, IMG submission 139344) | Coastal salt marsh microbial communities from the Groves Creek Marsh, Skidaway Island, Georgia - 011511BT metaG (megahit assembly) | ecosystem: Environmental > Aquatic > Marine > Intertidal...
CAGATGCTCGGTGTGCTCCCACTCACCGGCCATGAATACTCTGTCCCATGGGACAAACACATCGTGGAATTGGCATACAGCCGTACTCTGGCCGTACTTTGCGCTGAATTTTGCCTCCTCTTCTCCCGGCCTACCCGCCACCTTGGAAATGATTGTTAAACCCGCTGCATCAAGGGGAACAGCGCAACAAACGGCAAAATCAGCGTCGGAGGATGTCATAGTCCGACAAGGCATAACCAGTAGCTCATGCATGTAAGGACCGCCGGTCACGATCGCCTTCGTTCCGCGGATGACGATGCCGTCGCTTCGACGCTCCTTTACATGTACATAGGTATCAGGGTTGGTCTGTTTATGGGGACGAAGACTTCGATCTCCCTTGGCGTCTGTCATAGCAACACCCAAGGTTAAATCCGCCTTTTGTATCGCGTGTAGATAAGTGAGAAAGCGGTCGTGGTACTCCAGCGCCCCATCCGCGTCGGTCATCCGCCAAGTGGATTGATAAATCGCGTTCAAGGCATCGTGGGTCAAATAGCGCTGGGCACAGCCGCTCTCTCGACACAGCAAACGCACCGCCTCGAGTTTACTGAGTAGGTCCTCGGTGTGGCGATTGATATGTAGCATGCGATTGACTGTGTGCCCCGAGGTGGACTGCTCAGCAAGCATCAAGCCTCCATACTCGGGTCGTTGGGCAAAATCATAGGTAACGCCCACCGCCCGAATACCCGGCGCGAGCCGAGGATCATCCGCCACAGATTCAACCCGATCCCCATCGATAAATACCGTAGGCTGATACTGCCTAAGGCTCTCTTTATATTCCTCGGCACTCATGATTTTGCCGCCAGCTTTCATCTGCATGACTTACTCTCCACCAGTGGGCTTTTTGCTTGCAGGGACATAGGAATTGTCATGACAAACCTCTCAAGGCGTTCAAAAACTCACCACAACCGGGTTGGACATCCAGACTCCAGATGGTGTTCCAGAGTGCCTCAGAACGCTCATCAGATAAAACAAGGCTGCAGTTTTGAATAAACTTCTGCCTAACCTGGCTTTCCTCAAGCAATCGACCCGCCGCCCCACGATTGACCGCTTCAAAATGGCAGAGGGTTTCACCCGTGTTCAGCGTGATTTCAACCCCACCGGAGAACGCCTGGGGATAGCGGGATCTCGCGTCATGCTCGCAAGTAATTTTCTTGGCCAACGCGAGCGTTGCTGGGTCGCATCGGTGATGTTCATCAAGTTCTTGAAGGCCAAATCGACCTTTCGTTAACGCTGTTGCCACGGCATAGGGAGCACTAAATTTCGCGTCATACTCGCTCTCCGGCTGTCGCTTACGCTCGATCGGGTCAACGACGACGCCAAACTGACGCGCATCAAGCTTAATGACCACATGATCGATATCAGCGGCATTGAATTTACCCTGCTCGCGGAGAGCTAGCGCTGCATCGATTGGGGCATGATTGAAGTGGCACACTGGATACGGTTTGATCGCTACCTCATCGAGCGCCCAAGGCTGAACATTGGGCTGCCAGTCTAGCGTCGCGGCTGGAGCGGCGTTACGGGTGAACAGGGAGTAAAAGCCGAATCGACCACCGTAGGCATCATGGGGTGCCTGAAAACCAGAGATGGCGAGGCGAGCGGCGGTGAGTGCGGACGACGACGCCCAACCCGGGTGCAGCCGCTTGGTCCAGGCACCTTCATCCAGAAACGCCATACTACCGCCGGCCATGCTAAGGGCGATGCCTTGGGCATTGATCGCATCAAGCTCGGAACCACCCAGCAGGCGCACGGCCGCTACCGTCGCGCCAAAGATGCCGACGACACCAGTGGGATGAAAGCCCAGCTCTTGAAAAATACCACCAGCAGCGGCACCAAGCCTGCCATCAATTTCCAGAGCCACCAGCACCGCCATGAGCAGGTCGGAGCCACTAATCTCATTGCGATGCGCCAACGCCAGAGCTGTTGGCAAAGCGCTCGCCGAGCAGTGGACGACCGATGGCAGGTGGGTATCATCGTAATCAAGTCCATGAACCAAGACACCGTTAATCAATGCCGCATCACGCGCGGGGTACAGTCTGTCGCAACCAATCGCGACGGTGGTTCCGGTCTCTTCAAATGCGTCAATCGCTTTACGGGTTCGCTCAGAGAAGTCATAGTGGTGAGACGCGTAGGCAATGCCGATGGCGTCAGCCACACAACACTTCAGGTAATGCCACACCCGGTCGGGTACCTGTGCTTTGGATAATCCTAATCCCACGCGCGCAAAGCAAGCAGCGGAACTGTCGGCTCGGTATGCCGCAAGATTTTCTGACTGTTCTCTACTCTCTACTGCCGCCACAACTCAACACTCTAACTTGAAATGTCCGGACATTTTAGCGGAGCGAGACGAGGATAGCTAACCTATCGCCTAGCTTCCAGCAAAGAGGCCAAGGCAAGAATGCGCTGGCTTTTATAAACAATAGGATAATCAATGAAATAGCCGTCGAGCTGAATCGAAGCAGAGCCCTGACTCTCAGCCTCCTCAAAGGCCGCCACGACGGCCCGAGCGTGAGCTATCTCATCTCCCGACGGGGTAAACACCGCGTTGGCCAAGGGCACCTGACTCGGATGAATACAAAGTTTGCCACCAAAACCGTACTTGCGGCCCCGCTCGGCGGAGGCAATAAAGCGCTCGTTATCATTAATCTGCAGGACCACCGTATCAACCGGGGGTAATAGATCACCAAGGCGGGATGCATGAGACAAACGTGCCCGGGCATACTGCAGCACTTCCTCGTCAGCAGACCAGAGATAATCGAGATCCAGCGTGTAATCACCACCGCCAAAAGCAAGGCGCTTAATTCGGCTACCAGCAGTCGCGATAGCCGCGGCATTCTCCACTCCCGCCGCCGTCTCAATAATAGGAAGAAGATCGAGACTACCGGCCGGCATGCCAGCGACGGCCTCGGCCTCTGCCAGCCACTGCTCTACCTGTCCAAGCACATCGGGTGATTCAACTTTTGGCAGGACAATGCCATCCAGCCAAGTGCCTACGGTTTGTTTAATATCTTCCTGACAATAGTGGGTATCGGCCCCGTTCACTCTAACGTAGTGAAGAGCCCGCCTGTCTGCCGCCTTGAACGCCTCAACGACCTTACTCCGGGTCATCTCCTTCTCAGCGATGGCGACCGCGTCTTCCAAATCAAGAATGACGGCATCTGAACCAAGCTCGAATACCTTCTCGACGCGTCTAGGGTGATTTGCCGGCGAAAACATAAAGCTCCGCGTAGCAGCCAGAACTCGCTCACTCATCGGGTTACTCCCATCCGTTTATTTGTTCCACGACCAGTGCCCGGCACTCTGCCAACCGCTGGTAAACTCTAGAGAATAGCTGTAGTTCTGGGCAGGATGCTCAGATACGGATATCTCAAAAACGCGACCCTTGTCGCCATGGTATCGCCGACACAAACACAGCGACGGCGTCCCGACATCAACACCGAGAGCCCTCGCCCGCTCTTCCTCAAAACTGCTTGCGTAGATTTCGATGCCAATTTTTTGAACCTCCTCACCGAATGCCTTGCTGATGGTTTCGTAAACAGGGCGTGAATTTGGGCCCCCGAGCTGCCGGGCGATGGTGGCGTACTCTGGCAGCACATAGACATCTGTCCAGCAAACCGGCATGCCTGACTCAAACATCCGAGGACCCGATATCCTGGTCCACCGACTGCCTTTGCTTGCTTTTAACCTTTGGGCCACAGCACCGCTCAAAGTCACACTATCTTCCGACACAACTCGGAAGGCGCTGTCGGTCGGATAGCTAAAAAGCTGCTCGGGGGATTTGACCATCTGGACAAAAGCAGGTTGTGCTTCGGGAGAGAGCACCAGCGTACCCCGACCTCGTTGACGTTGCACGATACCCATATCCTCAAGCACACGAAGGGCCTCACGCACGGTATGCCGGCTGCTTTGGTATCGGTGGATGAGCTCCATCTCGCCGGGCAGCAACGTGCCGACGGGGAAGATGCCCTGACCAATACCTGCCAGCAGCTCATCCGCTATTGCGCGGTATAGCGGCCGTCCAGATGCTCGACGCCCAACCTCCTCAGGTTGTTGCATATTTGCCCCCATTAAAACAAACTCGGATTTGTCCGTACATATTAGCGCAGTCAGCCCTACCTCAACAGTGGTTTACACAGTCCTGAGAGAGGCGGCACCCAAACTCCGGAGCACATCATGACCGACATCGATATCGCCCAGCGCTATGCCCACATGGGCGGGCGCTACTTTGAAGATTTTGAGGTGGGCGATGTCTACCATCACCTTCCTGGTAGAACGATCTCACAACAGGACAACAGCTGGTTTACGCTGCTCACCATGAACACTCATCCACTGCATTTTGACGAGGAGTACGCTGCGACAACTGAATTCGGCCGACCCTTGATCGCCAGCCCGCTAACGGTGGCGGTGGTAGTTGGTATGAGCGTGTCTGATGTCAGTGCCAAGGCAATCGCCAATCTGGGCTGGAAGGAAATTAAGCTGCCCAATCCGGTATTCCCAGGCGATACCTTGTATGCCAATAGCGAAGTGCTAGGCAAACGGGAATCCAAGTCCAGGCCGAATGCGGGGATCGTCAGCGTGCTGACCAGAGGAATAAACCAGGACAATATTGAGGTATGCGTCTTCGAACGGCAGATGCTTATCCCCAAGAGACCATCCTAGGATCGCCGAATACCAACCCAACTCTACACTTCCGCCCTGCTCAAGGAATCACCCATGGCAATCGATACAGATCTGGAACAACAAATCTTGGCTACCATCGACAAATGGGTTGATCAGGAACTGAAACCAATTGCTCGAGAATTTGATCAGGCCGATCAGTATCCTGACGAGCTTGTGGAGCAGATGAAAGAACTGGGGCTCTTCGGCGCCACGATCGACGAAGAATACGGAGGGCTGGGTCTCAGCGCGAGTACCTACGCCAAAATCGTGTCTCGAATTTGCGAAGTCTGGATGGCGCCCTCGGGCATCTTTAACTCCCACCTCATTATGGCTAGCTGTGTTCAGCGCGCGGGCACCGAGGCGCAGAAAGCGCACTTCCTGCCAAAATTCGCCTCGGGGGAACTGCGTGGAGGGATCGGTCTTACGGAACCTGATGCCGGGTCAGACCTTCAATCGATTCGCACCGTGGCTCGTCGCGAGGGTGACAGCTATGTAATTAATGGAACGAAGACCTGGATTTCAAATGGCATTAACGGGAACTGTCTGGCGGTGCTTACCAAGACGGATCCACTCGCAGAGCCGCGACACAAGGGGATGAGTCTTTTCTTGTGCGAAAAAGGCGAAGGTTTCAGCGTTGGCAAGAAACTGAAAAAACTGGGTTACCGCGCTATCGACAGCGCAGAACTAATTTTTCAAGACTTTAGCGTGTCCGCCGATAATCTTATTGGTGGTGAGGAGGGCAAAGGATTTCAGCAGGTGGCCGGCGGGCTGGAGCTTGGACGCATCAATATCGCAGCCCGCGGTGCAGGCATGGCAAAAGGTGCAACAGACATGGCCCTCGCCTATGCCATGGAGCGCAAAACTTTTGGCAAAGCGATCGCCGAACACCAGGCAATTCAATTAAAGCTTGCCGAGATGTCCACCCGCGCCGCAGCCGCGGCACTGTTGGTGCAGGAGGCTGCCGTAAAATATGATCAAGCAGAACGTTGTGACCTTGAGGCAGGACAAGCCAAATTTTTCGCCTCTGAATCGGCAGTCCAAAACAGCCTAGATGCTATGCGCATTTTTGGCGGCTACAGTTACTCGCCCGAGTATGAAATAGAACGATTCTATCGGGACGCGCCCTTGTTGTGCATTGGCGAGGGAACCAATGAAATACAGCGCATGATCATTGCCAAACAAATGGTGGCGAGGGCGGGTTAAGACCGCTCAATCGACAAATTGCGTGAAACTATCGGCAGAAAGGCGACTAGTCCGAAAAGTGTTTATTAGCGCAGCGGCGACGGGATATCCCACAGACATGGCGCACACTAACATCTGCTCTTCGGGCGCCTCCAGCAGCGGCATGACACTATCGTAATAGGGACAAAACGCTGCCTGAGGACAAGTCTCCAGGCCGTTGTCCCTAGCTGCCAACATCAGCGACTGCAAAAACATGCCGTAGTCGAGCCAGCTGCCAAGCTCCATATCCCGATCGATGGTGAAAAACAGCGCTACCGGTGCACCGAAGAACTGATAGTTGGTTACCCGGTAATCCTGTACGGCTTTAGTATCCGACTTTTCGATCCCGAGTAAGCCGTATAGGCCAAAACCTGTTTCCCGTCGCCTTCCGATGTAGGGCTGGCGCCAGTTTTTGGGGTAATAGTGGTACTCGGCATCACCCTCATCACCCCCGAGAAAGCGCTCTGAACATACGGCCGTGATCTTTTTCTGACGATCACCCCTGACGACGTAGACATGCCACGGCTGAATATTAGATCCTGAGGGCGCTCTAGCAGCAATATCGAGCAGGGCTAAGATCAGGTCATCAGTTACGGGTCGGGTCGGATCAAACGCTCGAATGCTTTGTCGGCCGATAATAGCCTCACTAACGTTCACCTTACGCCGCGTTCTTGGACAGCCAGTAGTGGGCTCGCCCTCCCTGTGGCGATCCAATAAAGCCACTCAGCAGCTCAACAGCCTTTAACAGCTGGGGCATCGCAATACCGGTTGAATAACCCATGGTTTCACACAGCATCACCACATCCTCAGTAGCCACGTTCCCCTTCGCGCCGGGCGCAAAAGGACAGCCCCCGAGTCCACCCGCGGAAGAATCAAATTGCCGCACACCCACTTCTAGGGCCGCGTAAACGTTCGCCATCGCCATGGCCCGGGTATCATGGAAGTGACAGCCCAGCGCATCGGCACCGAACTCCTCTACTAACGGCCTCATTAAATCTCTAACCGCACCCGGATTTGCTGCGCCTATGGTGTCGGCAATGACCAGACGCGCGGGTTTGCATGCCATCAACTGGCGTGCCTGGCCCAGCACAACATCTGGAGAGACTGGCCCTTCGTAGGGACATTCAAAGGCCACCGCCAAATAGGCATGCACAGCAACGCCTTCACTGCTTGCACGACTCATCAAGTCTTCGCCCATCGCGAAGGTTTGCTCAAGACTCATTCGAATATTGTTTTGATTCATCTCTTCTGTCGCCGCCAGCGCAATGGCGAGGGTATTAATCCCGCAACCGACGGCTGCCTCATACCCTTTCATATTTGGCACAAGCGCTGAGTAAGAAATGTCTGGGCTAGGCAAATTAGCCGCAAGAACATCGGTGCCCGCCATTTGAGGAACGGCTTTAGGGGAGACAAAACTGCCGATCTCCAATTCGGGCACGCCTGTCTCCGCTAGCGCTTCGATCAGTTGTTGCCGCTGCGCCAAGGTCAGGTGTTTAGGCTGAGCCTGCAGACCATCACGCGCAGCCACCTCTTTAATCACTACCGAATCAGTCATTTTCTATTCCTCATGGGGCAGCGTGCCCCAACTAAACGGCGTTATGACACCACGTTACAGACACCGCAAACAACACTATTAACGCCAGTGACAGATTTTCGTCTGATTAATCTTTTGCATCACCGCTCTTCACACAGTTGTATCAGTGCCCCGGAGAGCGTCTCAGGGCTGACATCGTTTACAAGCCAATTCTCGAGTCCTGACCGGGGCTGATCCGCAGTCATTGCACCGCCAGCGGCGACAACCCGATCCGTCGCCGCCTGAAGGCTTTCAACACCCAGAGAAAGTAAAAATAGGCCCTCACCCCGTTCTTCAAGCACTCGCTTCGGCTCTCCGTCAGCCACGGGCTGAACCAAGACAAGCCAGACATCCCCCGTCTTAAAACGGGCTGTCTTAACCCCTCTGCCCGGGAGGTCATCGCACAACACCGCGTCAATTCCCAATTGTTGCTGCCATTGTAATACCGCTTTCTCAAGGTCACGCACGAGAAGCGTTATGTGATGTACGCCAGTAATCATGGTTCTCTCTCGTAGACGAGTCGTCCGTCTGAATAGGTGCGATCTACGCGGATACTGTGGAGGTCATGAATCGGCGTAGTGTAGGGGTCATTGTCGAGGATAACGAAATCGGCAAACTTGTTGAGTTCGAGGCTCCCAATATCGTCCTCCATTCCTAGCTGCCAAGCGGCGTCAATGGTGTGCGCCCTGATGGCCTGATCCACACTCAGTCTTTCGCTGATTTTCGCTTGAATCGGATAGTCCGGGTTGCCAGCTTGTTGCCGCGTGACCGCCATTTCGATGTTGAATAGCGGATTAAGTGCGTCCTCCCCTATCCATGTCACTGGATAGTCACTTCCCAGTGTGATTTTTGCGCCATGGCGTTTGATCGAGGCAATGGGATAGAGCTGCTGAAAGCGCTCGCGGCCAAGATACTCAAGTGCCAGATAGTCATACTCAAACCAAGTTGGGGTGGTTTGCCCAACAACGTTCAAGGCAGCGAAACGCGGAATATCCAACGGATCCACAACCTCAATGTGGCAAATAGTGAACCGACTGCTCGTGTTCGGGTGAGCGGCGCGCGCTGCCTCAATGGCATCCAGAGCCGTTCTCACAGCGCCATCTCCAATCGCGTGTAAGTGCAGATCGATATTGCGGCCTGCCGCCATGACGACTGTCTCAATTGTTCCATTGGGGGGCAAAAGGGGCGTCGCACGGTGGCCCTCAGGGAATGAGTATGGGTCAAGCGTGACCGCTGTCTTGGCTTCCACCGTGCCGTCTAGAGACAGCTTTAGCGTGCTCACCTCAAAGAAGGGGTGGTTGTAGCGCTCATTGAGCTCAGTTAGATGCTCAATCGCATTGATCAACCCCGAGGGACGATTTACATAAAGGGAAGCTACTATCCTCACTGGTAAACGCTGCTGCTGCGCCAGCGCAAGAGCGACTTCTCGACCGGCTTCCTCGGTATCTATCATACCGGCGTCAAAAGCGGCGGTAAGTCCGACGGCAGCCATTTTTTCGAAAAACAACGGGGCTTTTTCTTCCAACACTTCCTCGGATACGAGGTTTAAGGCCATAGCCACCGGATCGATTGCTGCGCCTTCCACCAGCCATCCTGTCGGCACACCGTCGTCGTCCCGCTGAAAAAAATGAGCCCCGGGGACCGGGTCAGGTGTTGATTTGGTGATGCCTGCTAGGGCCATCGCCTTGGAATTGGCCCACGCGGTATGACCGCCCTCATCGATGATCAGCGCGGGCTTATCCATAACGATTTCATCAAGCTGCGCTGCCGTCGGACCATCGATGCCAAACGCTCTTGCCAAAAAACCTGCCCCGAGAACAGGGTTTTGTTCGGGATGAGAAAGCACGTGGGCCCTCAGAGACTCCAGGACCTCATCGGCGCTTTGAGATGGGGACAGCATCGCCCCGTCCATCAGGGGCAAAGTATCCATGATGTGAATATGGGTATCGATAAAACCTGGCAATACGGTTCTGCCTCCCAGCGACGTCACCTCCGACGTGTCTTGGGCCCAGGCCATGGCGGTACTGTCATCGCCGAGGTATACAATTTTGCCTCCCTCCACCACCATGGCGGCGAACTGGCTGCCGGTGTCGTCCATGCTGTATATCGACCCGTTTAAAAACACCTTCCGACCCGTGCTGTCGTCACTAACAGCGTTCAAGGCAAACACTGTCAGCAGTACCAAGATCGACCCTAGTCGAATACCCATAGGCACTCCTGTTCTAGTCCTGGGTGAATTAAGAGCATAAACCGCATAGAGTCTGTAAGCGTAAGGCATGGTGCTGTTATCATTGCGCGTCCGTTACCATCGGCGCAATAGCGACGGCACTAAACATTTTCTTAAGGTAACCCAATGACTTCGCGAACACTTGAGCATCATCCTCTGGGGCTAGGAAAACAACCAGCACTCATCGTGGTTGACGTCGTGAGAGGGTTTACTGATCCCGCCTGCCCCTTAGGGTCTCAGGCAGATTCTGTAGTGGCGGCCAACTGCACGCTGATGGAAGCATTTCATGCACGGGGCCTTCTTGTCGTCCTGAGCACGGTTATCTACCGGAATGCCGAGCAGGCTACTGTCTTTCGCCATCGATTACCGGATTTGAATTTATTGGTGCCCAACTCTCCATGGGTAGAATTTGATTCCAGGCTGCCGATTATAGACAGCGACGTCAAACTCGAAAAGCGTCACGCCAGCTGTTTTCATGGCACGGCGCTGGAGGAGACTTTAAAATCTCACGCGGTAGACTCAATCGTCGTGACTGGCCTAACTACCAGCGGCTGCGTTAGGGCAACAGCTGTTGACGGCCTGCAGAACAATTACCGAGTAGTCGTCCCGCGTGAAGCTACCGGCGATCGTAACCCCGATGCACATCTTGCCAATCTCTTCGACCTGAACGCCAAATACGCCGACGTGATCTCCGTCGAAGAAGTGCTTGCTGCCTTAGCTTGATGTTGCCCGCGAGGCTTCAAAAGCAGCCAGCTTCTCGGGAGTCGCCTCTGTTTGGTATTGCTCTTTCCACGTGTCGTAGGGCATACCATAAACCCGCTCTCTAGCCGCTTCCATGCTGACCTCTTCTCCGAGAGACCCGGCTTCGGCGACATACCACTTCGACAAGCAGTTTCGACAAAACCCCGCCAGGGTCATCAACTCAATATTCTGCACATCTTTGCGACTGTCCAGGTGTGCCAACAGGCGGCGAAACACCGCCGCCTCTATCGCCTCATCGGTCATTTGCTTGAATCTCCTGCTGTTGATCCATTAAGGTTATTAGCTCTGCGGCCTGATCAGGAAAACGCCAGTTGAGTTCGGCAAAACGGAACATGGGAATATATCCGTTGGCCTTGACTTCGAACGGCCTCAGGACACGCGGTTCGGACTTCATAGTAGGCGTGCACCAAAACAAGTGAAAGCCATTATCGAAGATACGAGCCAGGCGACCAGCGGTCACGACTACTCCGGTCTCTTCCCACGTCTCCCTCACCGCACCGCATTGGGCTGACTCCTGGGCATCGACGCTGCCGCCGGGAGGACCCCATAAGTCCTGATGCGAAGAGACAAGCAACAAAGCTTGGTCCTGATAAACCAGACACCCCGCGCTTTTCGCCGTCAAAGGTTCACCCTCGAATACGCACTCGGGTGCCGCCGAACAGCCCACCAGCATCGCCGCTAGCAGTGGGACCCCCCTAGCGATCATAAATGACTTCCACCGCCTCACCACCGACAGTGCTACGCAATTTTTCAAGCAACTCATCACTGGGATTGACCCGCCAACGCTCCCCCAAACGAATACGTGCAGCGGCCTTGGGCTGGGTATAATCTAGTGTTATCGGGCATTTTCCACCGACATTAGATGCCAACACCTGTTTCAGTGATGCATGAAGACCATTCTCAAGCTCGGTGTAGTCGACACGAAGACGGATTTCACTGACCTGGCCTTGTCGCGCATCCTCAAGGGATCGAATCTCTCTCACCCGCATCGACAATCCTCCCGTGTAATCGTCAGGCTGCAGTCGACCCTCCAGCAGCACGATGCGGTCCTTCTCGAGTAAGTCCCTGTGATCACTGTAGGCCTCGGCGTAGACGGTGCATTCAATTTGCCCGGTATTATCATCGAGCTTGATGACGGCCATGATGCCCCGCTGCGTTTTAATGGTTCTGACATCAACAATAATCCCAGCGACGGTGGTGGTGCTGTCTGCCTGTAGATCTCGAATACGCCTGGGCACAAACTTGCGCAGCTCTTGCTCGTACTCCTGAATCGGGTGACCGCTCAGAAAACTCCCCAAACTCTCTTTTTCGCCATTTAAAATTTCTTTAAATGTCCAGGTACGCGCGCGCCGGTGCTCAGCATAAACATCCGCGTCATCGCTAGAGGGCGCGACGCTACCGAACAGATCGGTCATCCCAGCAGCACTGTTTGCGGCATCCTGTTCAGCCGCCCGCAGCGCATCATCCAAGGCGGCCAGTTGAATCCACCGGTCTGCCAAGAATTCATCGAGCGCACCGCTCTTGATAAGCGCCTCCAGAGCGCGACGATTAACTTTTTTAGGATCCGTCCGGGCGCACAAGTCGAACAGGTCTTTAAAGACTCCTCCCTCTTTGCGCGCGGCAATTAGATTCTCAATCGGCCCCTCTCCAAGGCCTTTGATCGCGCCCAATCCATAGATAATTTCACCCGCCTCATTTACGGTAAATGCATACTGACCGTCATTCACCGCCGGTGGTTTGAGCGTTAGCTTCATCAAGCGGCACTCATCGCGGAAGGTGAGCAACTTATCAGTATTATCGAGTTCGGAACTCATCACCGCCGCCATAAAATGCGCGGGATGATGAGTTTTTAACCATGCCGTCTGATAAGACACCAGGGCATATGCCGCCGAGTGGGATTTGTTAAACCCATAGCCCGCGAACTTTTCGACAAGATCAAAAATTTTCATCGCCAATTCGGCATCGACGCCCTTGGCAGCGGCCCCGTCCTTAAATACTGAGCGCTGCTTTGCCATTTCCTCGGGTTTCTTCTTCCCCATGGCTCGGCGCAGCAGGTCCGCCCCGCCCAAGGTATACCCGGCGAGCTCCTGCGCTATCTGCATCACCTGCTCTTGATAGAGGATGATGCCGTAAGTGGGCTGCAAAATAGGTTTGAGTGAAGAATGCTGGTACTGCTGATCGGGGTAAGCGAGCGCCTCCCTACCGTGTTTTCGATTGATGAAGTTGTCAACCATCCCCGATTGCAGCGGCCCCGGTCGAAACAGGGCTACAAGGGCGATGATATCCTCAAAACAATCGGGCTGAAGCCGCTTAATAAGATCTTTCATACCCCGGGATTCGAGCTGAAAGACAGCGGTCGTCTCAGCCCGTTTGAGCAACTCAAATACGCGGGCATCATCCAGTGGGATGTTGGTGATGTCCACGAGGGGCTCCTCCTTCGCTCGGGATGCATTGATCATCGCAACGGCCCAGTCGATGATCGTCAGGGTGCGAAGACCCAAAAAGTCGAACTTGACTAGCCCGGCTTCCTCGACATCATTTTTGTCGTACTGGGTCACCAGTCCGCCCCCCTCCTCATCACAGTAGAGGGGGGAGAAATCGGTGAGTTTGGATGGCGCTATGACAACCCCACCGGCATGCTTGCCGACGTTGCGCGTGATGCCCTCCAGTTGGCGAGCCATATCCCATATTTCCTGGGCTGAGCTGTCCTCTTCGAGCAGCTTGCGCAAGGCTTCCTCTTGCTCGAACGCTTTGTCGAGGGTCATCCCAACTTCGAAGGGGATCAGCTTCGACATTTTGTCAGCCAGGCCATACGGCTTGTCCTGTACGCGAGCGACATCCCTGACCACCGCTTTGGCCGCCATGGTGCCAAAGGTAATGATTTGCGAGACCGCTTGCTTACCGTAGGTGTTTGCGACGTACTCAATTACCTCGTCGCGCCGCTCCATACAGAAGTCTACGTCGAAGTCGGGCATGGATACCCGCTGCGGGTTCAGAAAGCGTTCAAACAGCAGGTCATACTCGAGCGGGTCCAGATCCGTAATTTCCAGCGCATACGCCACCAGCGATCCGGCGCCCGATCCTCGTCCAGGCCCAACGGGAATCCCATGCTGTTTACCCCAACGGATGAAATCCATCACCACCAAAAAGTAGCCGGGGAAGCCCATTTCGGCGATCGTTTGCAGCTCGAAATCCAATCGTTCTCGATAACGCTGGCGTTCGTTCTGGTCTTCGAGTTTGAGTTGCTCAAATCGACGTTCCAAGCCTTCGTAGGAAACCTGTGCCAGAAAAGCATCAATGGTCATGCCATCGGGCACGGGAAAATCAGGGAGAAAAGGCTCGCCCAAGGGAATACTGACGCTGCATCGCCGGGCAATCTCAACCGAGTTGGCCAGCGCCTCGGGAATATCTTCGAACAACGACGCCATCTCAGCCGGGGTTCGCAGATACTGTTGCTCTGAATACAAGCGAGGGCGTCTGGGATCGTCGAGGGTTCTGCCATCACCGATACAGACTCTCGCCTCATGAGCCTCATATTCCTGTGCATCGAGAAAGCGGACATCGTTGGTGGCAACGACAGGACAATCCAAAGCCGCGGCGAGCGCGACGACACCGTGGATATAGTCTTCCTCCTCGGCGCGTCCGGTGCGATGCAGCTCTACATAATACCTGTCAGGGAATAACTTGAGCCAGTCCGCCAAAGCAGCCCGGGCTGCATCCTCATGGCCATGGAGCAGCAATTGACCCACATCACCTTGACGCCCCCCCGACAGCGCAAGCACACCGTCACTGAGCGCAGGGAGCCAATCGCGCTGAATACGTGCTGACCCAAAGTACTGTCCTTCCTGCCATGCTTTCGAGATAAGGCAGATCAAATTGCGATAGCCGGTATCATTCATGGCCAACAGGGTCAGGGAAAAGGGGCGGTCTTTATCCGCGGGATCCTCTACCAAGAAGTCCGCACCCACAATCAGCTTAATCCCGGCAGCCTGCGCGGCCTTGTAGGCCTTGATCAGTCCGTAAAAATTGGTGAGATCGGTGATCGCTACTGCGGGCATATCAAACGCCGCGACAGCCTCAATAAGCTTGGGTATCCTGACGATGCCGTCGCTCAGGGAAAACTCGGAGTGAACGCGAAGATGAACAAAAGAACTCATAACCGATACGCTAGCCGACTCAGTCGATCTTAAGCAAGCGTTTTACCGGTCCAAAACTTCGCCGATGTATGTCAAGCACACCGTGGACTTTTAAGGCCTCTAGATGCTCCCGGGTGGGGTAGCCCTTGTGCCTGCCAAAGCCATACTGGGGATACTGGCCATCCAATGCTTCGAGCTCACTGTCTCGCTGAACCTTGGCTAGGATGGAGGCGGCGCCAATCGCGGGCTCCAGCGCATCCCCCCCAACGATCGCTTGCGCCTCGTAGCCCCACTTGGGCAATCGATTACCATCGACCAAAACCAGCCCAGGCTGGACCGCAAGGCTCTCAACCGCGCGCTTCATCGCCAACAGAGAGGCTTCCAGAATGTTCAGCGCATCTATCTCCTGTACCGAGGCACGACCCACACTCCACGCGACTGCAAGCGCTTTGATTTCTTTGGCAAGGCGTTCTCGGCGCACCGCTGACAACTTTTTGGAATCCGTGATCCCTTCGGGAATTTGATCGGACAATATTACCGCGGCGGCCACCACATCCCCCGCGAGGGGCCCTCGTCCAACCTCATCTACGCCCGCTACCAAGCCATGACCCAGATCACCAAACAAATCGGCTGTGATCACTAACCGACCAACCCATCGACCGCGTCGGCGACCCGCGTCGCAAATCCTCCGCCAATCATCCCCGCAAGCTCATCGAAGTGCACCACCTGATCCTCGCAGCCGCGCCCCAGTGCCGCCTCAACGGCATTGGCAAGCGCATCTGGGGTTGCCGATGCCTGAAGCAATTCAGGCACAACCGCCCGCCCTGCGAGCACATTGGGCAACCCGACAAATCGGGTAATCGCGAGGCGCGAAAGTATCTGCCAAGACAACCAATGCATGCGGTAGGCAATGACCATGGGTTTGCGCAATAACATGGCCTCCAGCGTGGCGGTTCCTGACGCCAACAACACCGCATCCGCCACCGCCATCGTTTCACGTCCCCGGCCCAGAACCACCGTAACGGGCAAGTCCACAGACTCAAGAGCAGCTTCGATTTGCCCTTGTCGATCGGTGTTTGCCGCGGGAATCAAAAACCGCAGCTCGGGGTGGCGGGCGTGCAATCGCTGCATGGTCTGCACATAAACCGGCATCAATCCTGCAATTTCACCCGAGCGACTTCCGGGCAACACCGCCAGCACCTTATCGGTTCGCCTGACTCCGAGTCGCTCGCGAAGAGTGTCTTGAGCCGGCAAAGTGGCAAGCTCCTCGATGAGCGGATGACCCACGCAAGTCGCGGCGACACCGGCTTCTTGATAAACGGCCACCTCAAAGGGCAGAAGGCAAAGCATTAAATCCACCGACTGGGCGATATGCTTTATCCTCCCGGCCCGCCAGGCCCAGACCGAGGGGCTCACAAGGTGGGCCGTCCTGATGCCCTTTTGCCGCAGGCGTGACTCGACACCCAGATTAAAATCGGGGCTATCGATGCCGAGAAAGCAGTCGGGACGTAAATCCAGCTGTTGCTCACAGAGGTGCCGTCGAATACTCAGCAATTCGGGCAAGCGTTTGTGGGGCTCTGCAACGCCGAACACCGAGAGCCGATCCATCGGATAAAGCGAGGCGAGGCCTTGTTCGGCGAGACGCGTGCCTCCTATACCCGACAGGGTCAGCTGATCGCCGTAACGGGTGCGAAGTTCGCCAGCAACAGCGCCACCTAAAATGTCGCCTGAGGTCTCTCCTGCTGCGATACCGATATGTAGCTCCGTCCCAGACACCTCAACGAACAATGCCGCGCTCAGAGGCTTGCAGGCTATCAACCAATGGCTGAATTTCGGGAGTTTCCTTGGCCATTACCTCGAGGCGCTGTACGGCAGCGTCAAGAGTAAGCCCTTGACGATAAACGATTTTGTAGGCCCGGCGTAATTCAGCAATAGCGTGAGGGTCAAAGCCCCGTCGCCTCAAACCTTCCGCATTGATCGTTTTCGCCTGGGCTGGCGCACCGGCAACCGTGACGTATGCCGGCACATCCTTACCAATGCTGGTACCCATGCCGCTGAAGCTGTGAGCGCCAATCTTGCAAAATTGGTGGATCAGCGTGTAACCACTCAGAATGGCCCAGTCCCCCACGATGACATGCCCGGCGAGCGCTGTGTTATTTACCAGGATAGTGTGGTCACCCACAACGCTGTCGTGACCAATATGAACGTACGCCATCACCAAGTTGTGACTGCCGATTTGAGTGAGGGATTTGTCTTGCACCGTGCCGCGGTGGATGGTCACGTTCTCACGGATAATATTGTCATCGCCGATACGCAGCTCTGTGGGTTCATCACGGTACTTAAGGTCCGGAGTGGCTTCACCGATCGAAGAAAATTGATAAATATGATTGCGGGCACCTATGGTGGTGGGGCCCTTTACCACGACGTGCGACTCGATCACCGTTTGATCACCTATTACTACCCCGGGGCCGATAATGGAAAACGGCCCAACTGTGGCAGACTCAGCGACCCGAGCAGAAGGATCTACGATGGCTGTTGGGTGAATCACTCCTTAACGGTCCGCGCAGAGGATGGTAGCCGAAGCGCAAAGCTGACCATCCACTTCGGCTCGCACCGCGAACTTCCAAATCCCGCGACGCTCACTCTCGATCTCGGCGTGCAAGTGCACCCTGTCGCCGGGGACACAAGGACGCTTGAAGCGCAGATTATCGACCCCCACCAGATAATAGATGGAGCCATCGGCGGGAGTTTTGCCCATGGATTTAAAGCCGAGAATCCCCGCCGCCTGAGCCATCGCTTCTACCAGCAGGACGCCGGGAAATACCGGGTTATCTGGAAAATGGCCATCGAAAAACGGTTCGTTGATACTCAGATTTTTGTAGGCCTCAATGCGCTTACCAAGTTCAAGGTTTACCACCCGATCGACGAGCAAGAACGGATAACGGTGCGGGAGGTGCTCGCGAATCGCCTCAATATCCATAATCATTCTCGCTTTCCTCAATCCTTGCTATCGGCAGCCAATAGGCTGGCGAGCTGCTTTTCAAGTTGTGCAATGCGCTTGGCCATTTGAGCCAACTGTTCAAATCGCACCGCATTTTTACTCCAGTCTTTGTGGGGCTGAATCGATGTACCCGACGCGTAGATGCCAGGTTCAGGTAGTGATCTGGTGACCCGGCCCTGACCGTTGATATGAACATTATCACCGATAATCAGATGATCACTAACGCCAACCATTCCCGCGAAGGTGCAGTCGCTGCCGATGACAGTGCTGCCGGCAATACCGGTGCACGCGGCAATCCCGGTGCGCTCTCCTACCTGGACGTTGTGGGCTATGTGTATTTGGTTATCGAGGATGACATGATCGGCGAGCACCGTGTCTCCCAACGCTCCCCGATCAATCGTGGTGCTTGCGCCAATCTCGACAAAATTGCCAACAACGACACCGCCCAACTGCAGGATTTTTTCCCATTTCCCATTATCGGGCGCAAATCCAAATCCATCGGCCCCAATGACTGTATTGGCATGAACGGTGCAATGATCCCCAAGCGTCACGCTATGGTAAATCACGACCCCTGGGTAAAGGCGCGTGTGACGACCCACCTTACTGCCGTCACCGACATAGGCCCCCGCACCGATGTAAGCCTGTTCACCAATAACGGCATTCGCTTCAATCACTGCAAGCGGCCCTACGGTGACACCAGCCCCTAGCGAGGCACTGTCGTGAATAATGGCCGAGGGATGAATCGCACCATCCAAGACCGGACGGTTATCAAAAAACTTGGTCGCATACGCATAGGTGAGGTAAGGCTTATCACTGAGCAGACAAGCGCCGCTCCAGTGCTCCATCCAGTCGGGATGCAGAATGACGGCTCCGGCGTTGGTCTGCTCCAGACCGGATAGATACTTGGCTTGGGAGACGAAACTGAGTTGGCTGGAGGACGCTTGATCGAGTGGCGCTATGCCCTCGATCAGCAGTTCTGGGTTACCCCTGAGCTCCAACGCCAAGGCGCTGGCGATGTCACCCAGAGTCACCATGTCGGGATCCTTAGCCTTCTGACGGCAACTGATTCAGCTTGTCAGTCACCTTAGCGGTGATGCTGTAACCCAGATCAGCATGGATAACCGTCTGCTGCTGAAGCAACAAACCAATTTGCTCGGTCGCAATGATGTCACGCAACACTTCACGCGCTTTGGGCGCGAGCTCCTGAAAAACCATTTGAGCATTTTGTTGTTGCATGGACTGAAGCTTCTTGCCCACGTACTCTAAATCCGCATTCTTACTCGCAACTTTTTGGCGGGCAGACACTTTTTGGTCCTCGCTCATTGCCGCCTGATCACGCTGGAAGTCCTGGGCAAGCTTTTCAAGTTCGGCACGTAAATTCTCAAACTCTTCGCGGTCGGCCGAAAAATCTTCATTTTGTTCAAACTCGGACAGCCGCTGTTGCGCATAATCCGTTTGGAGAATCGCCTCCTCTAGATTGACGACAGCGATACGGCCTTGTGCCGCCGCAACCATCGGCAGCACTAAAAATGCCATTACCATCATCGACTTGAATACTACTTTCACGGGAACCTCCGTAATTGCCTAATTAAAAACTTCTACCCAACGTGAACTGAAATACTTCGCGCTCATCAATTTCGCTGGCATTCAGCGGTTTCGCAAGGCTGAATGTCAGCGGACCGAATCCGGATAACCAAGTAACGCCTATTCCCACAGAGTACCGCAGCTCTCCGGCATCAACATCAAAACAATTCACCTGATTACTGCGGCATTCGGTATTGAAAACGTTGCCAACATCGAGGAAGAACGCCGAGCGCAGCGAGCTCCTGTCCTTGATAAACGGCATGGGGAAGAGGATCTCGGCACTTGCCTCAGCGAGCACGTTGCCGCCAAAAGGATCCGGCCGGTTATACACAGGCTGGACCACAATTTTGCCGCTGTTAGGATCCACCACATACCCATACTGGCGGCCATCGGGTCCCCCAATTTGGGTTGGCTGACCGTTTTCATCGATCTGGGTTATCGGCTGATTGCCGGTGTACAGAAGCGGAGGCGTGCTTCGTGGACCCAAGGTGTTAGTCTCAAAGCCGCGTACCGAGCCAAAACCACCCGCAAAAAAGTGCTCATAAAACGGCAGTTCTGAGGTATCGCCGTAACCGCCGCCGTATCCCAATTCCCCGCGCAAATGGAAGGTAAATTCCCGCCAAATGGGTAGATAGATCTCGCCGCGATACGTCAATTTATAGAATTCGAGGTCGGAGAAAGGCATCGAAACCTCGAGCGCTACCGACTGGGACGCGCCGCGAGTGGCCAGCTGTCCTCGGTTCAGCGTAGATTGCAGCCAGGAGCCGGTGAGGGTGTAATTCAGATATTCATCACCGTTCAAATCGAGAAAGCCAGCTTGTCCAGGCAGCGTGAGTGCCGTAATTGGCAGCTCGCTTATCGGCCGCAGCTCCTCCGGCATCGAATAGGTGCCATCGCTTTGTAAAGTGGATTCGTACCAATTCTGAATCTGGGGATCCAGACGCGGGCTCGCCTTGATTTCCTGAACCGCATACTGACCCTCGGTGATCTTGGTATCCGCGACACCAAAGGAGAAACCCAGTCGCTGTGTCTCGCTGATCGGGTAACCAAAGTTTAGATTGGCACCCACGGTATCGGTTGTATAGCTCGCAACGTTTATCTCTGATAGGTCAGTCTTGCGATAAAAGACACTCCAGCCCCGACTGACGCCGTCTTCGGTGAAGTACGGGTTGGTGTAATTAAGGCTAATGACATCCTGATAGCGAGAGGAATTCAGATTGATGCCGACACGCCGGCCGGAACCCAAAAAATTATTTTGCTGCAGGTTTAAGCCGAGAATCAGGCCCGCATCCTGTGCGTAGCCCACGCTGCCACCAATGGAACCAAAGGATTGCTCCTCCACGGTATACTCGACATCGATCAGATCGTCATAGCCTGCAACCTCTTTCGTTTCCACCTCGGTGGTTTTAAAGAACCCAAGTCGCTGTAAGCGAATACGGCCTTGCTCGATAGAAGCCGCCGAGGCCGGGGCGGACTCCATTTGGCGCATCTCACGACGGAGGACGTCGTCCGCGGTGCTCATATTCCCCTTGAATTCGATGCGTCGGACATAGGTGCGCTTACCGGGGTCGATGAAGAATTTGATCTCAACTGACTTTCCATCCTCCATCACCTCAGGAATACCCGTGACCTTGGCAAAGTTATAGCCCTCGTTACCGAGGCGCCGGGTGAGATATTCTTCGGTAGTCGTCACCAACTGCTGCGAGTAAATCTGCCCCTCGCGCACCAGTAAGAACCGCTCGAGATCGCCCTCGGGCAATACGAGATCACCCGAGAGTCCCACGTCCGCTACGGTAAAACGCTCTCCTTCGGTCACGTTGGCGGTAATGTAGACCGCCTCCATGCTCGGTGAAACTGCGATCTGTGTGGAGTCAATCGTAAACTCGAGATATCCCCGATCGAGATAGTAGGAGTTGAGCTTCTCCAGATCGGACGTTAGTTTCTCTTTCGAATACTTGTCGTCGCTGGTGAAAAACGATAGCCAACCGGTGGTTTTTAACTCAAAAAGGTCCTGCAGATCCTCATCAGAATAAACCGTATTGCCCACCACGTTGATGTGCTTGATGGTGGCCACCGTGCCCTCATTGACATCAATCGCAATGGACACGCGGTTTCTGGGTTCCGGGATTACCTCTGCATCAATGCGGGCATCGTAACGCCCTTGAAGCACATACTGTCGCTGCAATTCTAGCTGCATCCCTTCCAGCGTGGAGCGCTGGAACACGTTACCCACCGCGAGACCGGCCCCCTTGAGACCATCCAGCAGCGCGTCGGTCTCAATCGCCTTGTTACCATCAATCGTGATTTCACTGATGCTCGGACGTTCAGCGACAGTAATCACCAAGACACTGCCGTCGCGGCCGATCGCTATGTCGTCAAAGTTACCTGTCGCAAACAGATTTTTCGCTGCAGCCCGCACCGCATAGGTGTCGGCGACATCCCCCACACCAACCGGCAATGCCGCAAACACGCTACCGGGCGAGATACGCTGAAGACCCTCTACCCGGATATCCGCAATGGTAAAGGGCCCTTCTTGGGCTGCTACAGGAATTACCAAACTCACCAGCAAAACGAAACTCGTTAGTATCTTGGCCAGTAAGTTCTTCATGAAATCAGTGGGCTGCATTAAACGCCGTCTCTCTACAAATTTGCGCCGATAGTTGCTTAATTTGCTACTTAAACTGCCAGAAGCGCCCCCGAAAACACGGGAGCCGAGCTGATCCGAAGGAGCACTACCAGCAATGAAGCTCACGTTTTTGCTGGCCACCCTCATAGGCGAGCGACGTCATTATACAGGGCAAATGCCATTAAACTCAGCACCATCGCAAATCCCAGCTGATACCCAAAAACCTGCACCCGCTCTGGCACGGCACGACCGCTGATGGCCTCTAAACCGTAAAAAAGCAAATGTCCTCCATCAAGCACGGGAATCGGCAGCAGGTTCAACGCACCTAGGGAAACGCTGAGGAGCGCGAGAAAGCTAAACCACGACAGCAGCCCAGATTCCGCAGAGGAAGCGGCAATCTGGGCAATCGTGATCGGTCCCGACAGGTTATCAGTGGAGATAAGCCCTTTGACCATTTTAATCATCGACTCAAAGGTAAACAGCGTGAGATCGACCGTGCGCTTTACCGCAGCGAACAGTGCCTCCACCGGCCCACGATCAAAAGTTCTGATTCGCTCCTTGGGAAACTCGGGTATCCGGACACTCATGCCTACCGAGCCAATCGGCTGATTTTCAGATTCCACCTTGCTCGGGGTCACCGGGACCATTAGGTTGAGCCCATCACGCGCTACCGTCGCCACCAGCGGCACGTCTGGCCGCGCTCGCACATAATCCACCCAGTCTTCCCAGGTCGCGATGGCCTGATCATCGGCTGCAATAATCTGATCTCCGGGCAAAAATCCGGCTCGCTCAGCGGGGCTGTCTGGGGTAATCGCCTCGATCACCGGTAACACAACCGGCATTTGTAGCGTGATTCCAAAGCCCCTGAGTGGATTGGGGTTCTCCACCCCCGCCAACCATCGCTCAATGGGCGCTGCCGAACTGTAAACCACGTCTGACGCCGGGTAACGCGTCGCCACATTGATTTCCCCGGAGTCCCCAAGCCGCTCCAGCAAGCTAAAATTGAGGGCGTTGATCGTCGGGGTTTCGCGGCCATCAATCGATACAATTTCTTGACCAGATTCAAGCCCGGCAAAATAGGCGGGTGTCCCCGATTCAACGTTGTCTATAACAGGCACCAAGCCCGTTTCGCCGTGTAAAAACAGCCCCCAAAAGACGACTATCGCCAGCAAAAAATTAGCCAAGGGGCCAGCACTGACAATAGCGATGCGTTTCCAAACCGACTGGTGGTTAAAAGCGCGAAAGAGTTCCGCCGGGGCCACGTCGTCTTCACGCTCGTCGAGCATTTTGACGTAGCCACCCAGAGGAATCGCCGCAAGAATGTACTCGGTACCTTGGACATCGACGGTACGCCAAAGCGGTTTGCCAAAACCAATCGAGAAGCGAAGGACTTTGACCCCACAGCGCCGAGCCACCCAAAAATGGCCGTATTCGTGGAAGGCCACCAGAATGCCTAGGGTCACGAGTGCAATAACAATTGTCTGAACCAACTCCACGGGGGTCAGCCCTCCTTCGACGGTTTTGAGATTATATTTGCCACCGTTTCAGCAGCGCACTGGCGCGCCTTCGTATCCAGAGATTCGACCTCCTCAAGGGTGGATGGTTCAGTCAGCTGAACGCCGGCGAGGGCGGCTTCAATAACACGATCGATATCGATAAAGCGGATATCCCGGGAGAGAAAGGAGGCGACGGCGATTTCATTGGCCGCATTGAGGACGCACATGCCACCCGGCAGGGCTATCGCTTCTTGAGCCAAGCGCAAACAAGGGAATGCGTCGAGGTCGGGTGCCCAGAAATCAAGTCGACCCGCCGCCACCAGGTCCAGTGGTTGCACGCCAGCAGAAATCCGCTCGGGCCAGGCGAGCCCATAGGCGATTGGCGTCCGCATATCGGGGTTACCCAGCTGGGCTAAAACCGACCCATCAGTGTAGCGAATCATGGAATGCACAATACTCTGGGGATGAATAACAACATCAATGTCCTCGGGGGTGCTGGAAAACAGCCAGCAGGCCTCAGCCAGCTCCAACCCTTTGTTGACCAAGGTGGCCGAATCGACTGAAATTTTGGGCCCCATCGACCAGTTGGGATGATCACAGGCTTGCTCCGGCGTGACGTCAACCAGCTCATCGCGGGTTTTGCCTCGAAATGGTCCCCCCGAGGCCGTCAGCACAATTTTCTCTACCGATGCCATCTGAGGCCGCGCCTGATGATCCGAGGGCACGCACTGGAACATGGCATTGTGCTCACTGTCGATGGGCAGAAGCACTGCACCTCCTCTTCTGACCCCCTGCATGAAAACCGACCCGGCGCTCACCAAAGCCTCTTTGTTGGCGAGCAACAATCGCTTACCTGCCTCGGCAGCGGCGAGTGTAGGTCGCAAGCCGGCAAACCCGACAATGGCGGCCATCACGACGTCTACAACAGGATCTTCTGCTATCGCCACCGTCGCGGCATCACCCCAGCGAACCTCGGTGGTGGCTTCAGGCGGCAATCCTGCCGCCACCTGCTCGGCGGCGTCTGCATCCCCCATCACCACAACGCGGGGGTTGTGGGTAGCGATCAACTCGAGCATTTTAGCGACTGACTGATTGGCCACTAGGGCATGCACCTGGTAGCGCTCGGGATAACGCTCGACAACGTCAAGGGTATTCAATCCGATAGAGCCCGTGGCCCCCAGCACGACTAGCTGTTGCATGGCTAATAACCCATCAAAATCAAGCCGAGAGCGAAAACCGGGGACGCACCGCACAGACTATCGAGCCGATCAAGCACACCCCCGTGTCCCGGCAGCAATGACCCAGAGTCTTTTACACCACTGACCCGTTTCACCATGCTGACGGTTAAGTCTCCCAGCACAGATGCGCCCGCAAAGGCCAAGCCCAGAATGAAAATTGACGGCAGCGCCAAATGCGACAGGCTCAGGGGCAGTACCGCGGCGACAACAGCTGTAACGATCAATACGCCGAGGACGCCACCCCACAGCCCCTCCCAAGTCTTCCCCGGACTGACAGCGGGAGCCAATTTGTGGGCACCCCACTTTCTACCGACGAAATAGGCGCTGATATCTGCGGCCGCAACACCAAGAACCAGCACGACCATCAGAAACGGACCGTAGGGCAGCGACAGCAGAAAGACCGCTGACAGCCAGGTTGCAGTCAGGATTAACCATCCCATCAGGGTTCTGGTAATAGCGCTGCGCCACAACCACGTGGACCGCGGGTAGCTCTCAACCAGTAACATCGCAACCGACCAAAAAAGGCACGCAATCCCAAGCCAAGGCTGAACAGCCGTACGGGAAGGTGCATCACCCAGCTCGCAAAAAAACCACAGAGCCACCAGACAAGCGAAAAGCACGAGGCTATACAGGCCACGCTGCCAAGACATCGTCCACCCAGCGAGTCCAGCCCACTCCCAAGCGGCCGCCATCGAGATAAAGGCAAACAGCAGCGAGAGCCAGTTCATATTTAAGAAAATAACGCTCGCAAGAAAGACACTCGCGAGGATGACAGCGGTAATGATCCGTTGTCTTAGCACGCTATTCGGTCTCTCCCACCGTCGCGAGGGAACCGACCAAACTCGTAGCGGCTCTCACGCCGAAGCGTCGTTCACGCAAGCCAAATTCTGCAAGCGCTGCATCGAGGGTCTGGGCGTTAAAAGCGGGCCACAGCACGTCGGTGAACATAAGCTCGGCATACCCGAGCTGCCACAACAGGAAGTTTGAGACGCGATGATCGCCACCGGTTCGAATACACAGATCGAGCGGCGCCAATCCCGCGAGCGACAACGCACCTTCGACGTCACCCTCCGTAAGATCCGCTGCAGCGAGTTCTCCCCGTTCAACTCGTGATGCCAAATCGCGCATCGCATTGGTAATATCCCAGTGACCGCCATAGTCAACGGCGAGCACCAGTGTACCCTCGGTATTCGTTTCCGTAGCGGCCTCACACCTCGCCATCAGCCGTTGCAAGCGGCCACTAAACCGGTCTCGACGACCAATAAAGCGCAGGCGGATATTGTCCTGATTCAGCTTTTCGGTCTCACGACGCAAATACCTTGAAAACAGCGCGAGCAGCGCGCGAACCTCAGCCTCGGGCCGCCCCCAGTTTTCGCTGCTAAAAGCAAACAAGGTGAGCACTTCAACGCCTCGCTGTTTGCAGGCTTCCAGTATCGTTCGAACAGCTTCAACCCCTGCGCGATGGCCCGCGGTGACGGACAACCCGCGCTGCCTCGCCCAACGACTGTTGCCATCCATAATGATCGCGAGGTGGCGCAGCGGCTGCTGGGCAGTTGGTGCGGGAATTGTGTCGTAGCGAGCGTTCACGAAGTCAAGGGACTGAAGCGTGAGCTTCAGATTTCCATCAAGTCGGCTTCTTTGACAGCCAAGGCTTCTTCTACCTTAGCTATATAGCTATCGGTCAGCTTCTGAATCAGATCCTGGCCGCGGCGGTCATCGTCCTCCGAAATCTCCTTGTCCTTGACCAAATCTTTAAGCAGGCTGTTGGCATCGCGGCGCGCATTGCGAATGGAGACACGACCGGCCTCAGCTTCTGCTTTTGCCTGCTTGATGTAGCCGCGTCTGGTTTCCTCGGTGAGCATCGGCATAGGGATACGGATAACATCTCCCGCAGTAGCCGGATTTAGCCCAAGACCAGACTTCATAATCGCTTTTTCAATAACGGGCGTCATGCTCTTGTCGAAAGCAGTGACCGCTAGGGTTCGCGCGTCCTCCACATTAATGTTTGCCAACTGGTTCAGCGGCGTCTCTGCCCCGTAATACTCCGCGCGGACACCATCGAGCAGGCTCGGGTGGGCACGGCCGGTTCTTATTTTGTTGAAGTTATGAGCAAGCGCCTCAAGGGATTTTTCCATGCGCTGCTGCGTATCTTGCTTGATATCGTCAATCATCACTCTTCTTCCATTTCCGGGCCCAAGTCCACTGTCGCCCGCATTCTTTTTTCGGCGCTACCTGATGAGAGTGCCCTCATCGCCACCACGCACAATACTGAGCAGGGCGCCCCGCTCCGCCATGTCAAAAACCCGGACCGGCAAATTATGGTCCCGACACAGACAAATTGCTGTGAGATCCATAACCTCCAATTTCTTATCGAGCACTTCATCGAAGGTCAGCTCGTCGTATCGCATGGCGTTGCTATCCTTCATCGGATCAGCACTGTAAACCCCGTCAACTTTAGTCGCCTTCAGCACTAAATCGGCATCGATCTCAATCCCTCTCAAGCACGCCGCTGAGTCAGTAGTAAAAAATGGGTTACCGGTCCCTGCTGAGAAAATCACGACGTCGCCGTTGCTCAGCGCCCGTATCGCCTTGCGCCGATCATAGTGATCGACCACTCCGCTCATGGGGATCGAGGACATCACTTGGGTCGCAATGTTTGAGCGCTCGAGAGCATCACGCATTGCCAGGGCATTCATCACCGTGGCGAGCATTCCCATATGATCGCCCGTAACTCGGTCCAGACCGGCCGCCTGCAGCGCTTTACCGCGGAACAGGTTACCGCCACCAACCACTAGGCCAACCTGAACACCAATGCCCACCAACTGCCCAACTTCCAGCGCCAACTGATCGAGCACTTTGGGGTCGATGCCGAAGGCCTCATCGCCCGTCAGGGCCTCGCCGCTCAGCTTCAAGAGGATGCGTTTATAGATTTTTTCTTTCACCGCCCCACTCACCTAAGATTCGCTGTGCGAGATACTACCGGAATCCTCACGCCGGCGTTAGGCGCGCTGATAGCCAAATTCCCATTTGGCAGGATTTTTGCCCATAAAAAACGGGGCTGATGCCCCGTTTTCTGTTGCCCTGCACGCCATAGCTGCCTCAACCGTTGAGCTGGGCCGCCACTTCGTCGGCAAAATCGACTTTTTCGACCTCAATGCCCTCGCCAACCTCAAAACGGGAAAAAGACACCACTTCTGCTCCGGCCGCTTTGACCAGCTTACCCACGGTTGTATCAGGGTCTTTCACGAAGGCCTGCTCGGTCAAACTGTTTTCGGCGAGATACTTCTTGATACGCCCATCGATCATTTTCTCGATGATTTCAGCGGGCTTGCCCGATTCCTGAGCCTGCGCAGTAAAGATGGCTCTCTCTTTGTCGATCAATTCCTGAGGCATATGCTCTGGAGAGACCACCTGAGGATTCACAGCCGCAACGTGCATCGCAACATCTCGCGCTAAATCTTGATCACCACCCTTGAGCTCAACCAGTACGGCGATTCGCTTGTTACCGTGTACATAGCCGCCAAGAACACCTGAGCCATCAATCATGGCTGCCCGACGGACCCCGATGTTCTCGCCAATTTTTTGAACCAAGGCTTCACGGGCCGCTTCAACTGCACCACTCTTCAGCGATTCGACATCGTCAGAGCGGCTTTCAAAAACAGCATCCGTCACCATGCTTACGAAGTTGAGGAAGTTCTCGTCTCGCGCCACAAAGTCGGTCTCACTGTTCACCTCGACCAAAATACCGTAGCCACCATCTTCGGCAATACGCATCGCAACCACACCATCCGCGGCAATTCGACCCGCTTTCTTTGCCGCCTTCATGCCACTGGACTTACGCAGCGCCTCAATAGCTGCCTCTACGTCATTATTGGCCTCAGCAAGCGCTTTTTTGCACTCCATAAGCCCTAGACCAGTGCGTTCACGTAACTCTTTCACCAATGCTGCAGACATAATTAATTCCTCGTTCAGGTACCGAGCAGCAACGCTCGCCCCTGAGTTAGTACAGCTCAAGCTGTCAAATGTTGGGAGGACGCCGCGGCCTGCGCGGCGCCGTAATCACGCTTCGGTCGGGGCCTCGTCGGTGGCGGGCGCTTCAGCAACCTCTTCCACTTCGACGAACTCATCAGCCTGGGGCACCTCGCCACGTTCAGCCTTTCCTGCCAACACAGCGTCAGAAACGGCATTCACATAGAGCTTGATCGCCCGGATGGCGTCATCATTGCCGGGAATAATGAAATCGATACCATCGGGATTACTGTTGGTGTCGACAATCCCGATCACAGGGATTCCAAGCTTATTGGCTTCAGTGATCGCGATGCGCTCGTGGTCGACATCGACCACAAAAAGCACGTCGGGAAGACCCGCCATCTCCTTAATACCGCCGACAGACCGCTCCAACTTCTCCTTGGCCCGCGTGCGCATCAGCGCTTCTTTCTTAGTCAGCCGGGCAAACGTGCCATCGGCCTCTTGTTCTTCGAACTCGCGAAGTCGCTTGATAGAGGCGCGGACCGTCTTGTAATTGGTCAACATGCCACCAAGCCAACGGTGGCTCACATACGGCATGCCGCAGCGTTCCGCCTGTTCTTGAATAATTTTCCCTGCAGCGCGCTTGGTTCCCACGAACATGATGTTGTTCTTGTTGCTCGCCAGGCGCTTCACGTAGTCCAACGCCTCGTTGAAGGCGGGCACCGTGTGCTCGAGATTGATAATGTGAATTTTGTTACGAGCCCCGAAAATGTACTGGTCCATTTTGGGGTTCCAGAAACGGGTCTGGTGCCCGAAATGTGCGCCTGCCTGCAGCAGATCGCGCATGCTTACCTGCGTCATGATTGCTTCCTTGTTTGGGTTACTCTTCCGATCACCGCCTGAGTCCAACTGGCTATGCCAGCACCCGGCTCAGGTGACAGGGTGATCGTGCTTCGTTAGGCCATGGCTGGAGGCTGAACCCCTTATGCCTGGCGGTTTTCCGCGCCCAATGCGGCCGCGGGCGCGCTTTATACCACAAGCTGTAGCCAGACTAAAGCCCCCAAAGACATGGCATCCGGCTTCCGCTACAATGGGACCGTTGTTAACCCAAGACTATATTTTCATGCCAGTAACACCCAAAACTCAGGAAGAAATCGAGGGCATGCGCGTGGCCGGACGTCTCGCCGCCGAGGTTCTCGAGATGATCGAGCCACTGATTGAGGTGGGGATGACCACCGGAGAAATCGACAGGATTTGCCACGATTACATCGTCGAGGTTCAGCAAGCGATCCCCGCGCCGCTGAACTATCACGGGTTCCCCAAATCGATCTGCACCTCCGTTAATGAGGTCATCTGCCACGGCATTCCCTCCGACAGCAAGCGCCTAAAAAATGGCGACATCGTCAATATAGACGTCACCGTCATCAAAGACGGGTGGCACGGCGACACCAGCATCATGGTTGGCGTCGGTGATGTTGCGCCCCACGCTGAGCGTCTCATGCGTATCACCCAGGAGTGTTTATACCGGGCTCTGGAAGTGGTCAAACCCGGCGCAACGCTGGGGGATATAGGTCATGTCATCCAACAGCACGCGGAAGGCAATTACTATTCAGTAGTGAGGGAATACTGCGGTCACGGGATCGGCCAAATATTCCATGAAGAACCTCAGGTACTGCATTACGGCAGGCCCGGTGAGGGCATGGTGTTGGCGGAAGGAATGACCTTCACCATAGAGCCCATGATCAATGCGGGAAAACGCCACACAAAACTAAACGTGAAAGACGGATGGACCGTCACGACTAAGGACGGTCGGCTATCGGCGCAGTGGGAACACACGCTGGCCGTCACGTCGACGGGTTGCGAAGTGTTTACCCGCCGAAGCAATGAAAATTTGCCCTGCTAAATGACTGCCTCCTCGACTGACACTGCCCCCGTAATCCAAGACACGGGTAATCTCACTGCAGATTGCCAGCAGTTTCTGAAGACCATAACGGAAACCCTAGCGTCACAGTTCCATCCGACCAAACCGATCTGGCCCCTGCTCGCCGCCCGAGCAGAAGCCATGGATCAGTTGATAGGCCACCTGTGGTCCAAAGCCGACCTCGACAATGCGAGGCTGGGCATTTTTGCGGTGGGCGGCTACGGACGGGGCGAGCTCTTTCCCCAATCGGATATTGATTTACTCCTCCTTTCAGAGAGTGAGCCTTCAGCGGAGCTAGGTGAGCGACTATCAAGCTTGTTGCAGCAGCTATGGGACATTGGCTTGAAAGTGGGCTCCAGTGTCCGCTCAATAGCTGAGTGTGTCGATCTCGCCGCCAGCGATCTCAGCGTTTTTACAACGCTGATCGAAGCGAGACCGATAGTAGGTGATGCATCATTGCTAGACAGCCTTACCCACAAAGTGGGCTCTGACGCCATGTGGAGCAGCAAGGACTTCTACTTGGCAAAGCTCACCGAGACCAATGAGCGCCACGATAGATTTGCCAACACCGAGAATAACCTAGAACCCAACGTCAAAAACGGGCCTGGAGGACTTCGGGATATTCAGGTAATTGGTTGGATTGCCAAGCGCCACTATGGCATCTCTCTCGAGTCCCTCGATGAGGTCGATTATCTGAATCCCGATGAGAAACGCATGCTTGAAGCGGGCAAGAACTTTATCGGTCAGGTTCGATTCGCGCTGCACACGCTCACAGGAAGAGAGGAAGACAGACTACTGTTTGACCATCAGCGTAAGCTCGCTGGCCTGTGGGAGATGGTCGACGGAGAAAAACTTGCCGTTGAGCAATTCATGCAGGTTTACTACCGATGGGCGCAGGCGATCGGTCAGCTCTACGAGCTCGTCATGCAGGCGTTCGATCAGCAGATCCTGCGGGCGGAAGGCGACTTTCCGAAAGTGACCATTGATAACGATTTTGAAGTGATCGGCGGCTTATTGTCGGCGCGCCACTCAGGAGTCTTCAGCGAAAAACCGAGCAATCTTCTACGTGCCTTTGTAGTACTGGCCAACGATTCCACCATAACGGGCATTGCGCCCGGTACCTGGCGCTTGCTGCGAGCTGCACAGCACCGTATCGATCCGGCGTTTCGTGCCAACCCAGAGAATCAAGCGTGCTTCATGGCCCTGTTGCAGTCACCCTTTGGGGTCACCATGCAGCTGCGTCGAATGGCCCGCCACGGCATTTTAGGGCGCTACCTTCCTGAGTTTGGACGCATCGTAGGGCAAATGCAGTTCGATCTTTTTCATGCCTACACTGTGGATGCGCACACCTTAGAAGTACTCGCCAATACTCGACGATTCATGCGCGCTGACTTCACCGACAAGTTCCCGGTATCCACCCGTATTGCCCAGCGACTACGAAAGCCGGTATTGCTGTACATTGCCGCGCTGTACCACGACATTGGTAAAGGCCGCGGAGGCGACCACTCCGAACTTGGAGCTGTTGACGCTCATGGCTTTTGCCAGCGACATGGCCTCGACCAACGCGACACAGAACTTGTGGTGTGGTTGGTAAAAAACCACTTATTCATGAGCTCCTTCTCGCAGCGCAAAGATATCTCCGATCCTGATGAGATACTTAAATTCGCCTCCCATGTGATTACGGAAGAGCGCCTTGACTACCTCTATACGTTGACGGTGGCAGATATCCACGGGACCAACCCCGAGCTATGGAACGCCTGGCGGAGCTCACTGCTCCGCCAGACCTACACCGAAACCCGCCGTGCGCTTCGTCGAGGCCTCGAAAACCCACTCGCACGGGAAGATGCGGTGAATGCGACCCGTGCGGCGGCAGCCGACCTGCTCGAATATCGAGGGTTCCTGAGTTCTGATATGGAAACCGTATGGGCCTCCCGGGACGATGATTATTTTCTGCGGGAGCGCCCGGAGGACATAGCGTGGCATACAGAGGCGATAGCCAATCACCAGCAGCCCGAAAAACCGCTGGTGCTAGTGCAACAAAGCCAGGATTCCTCGGTGGCCAACGCCACGCAAATCTTCGTGCATGCGCCCGATCAGCCGGAATTATTTGCGCTGCTCTGTAGCGAGATTGAATTTCTGGAACTCAGCATCAACGATGCCCGCATTTATTCGGGTACCAACGGCGCTACGCTCGATACTTTTTTTGTCTTGAAAGCCGATGGAACGGCGGTGCCCGATGACGCCGCGACCCTTGAAACAATTCGCTCAGCCCTTCAGCGGGCATTGGACGCTCGGCACAAGCGATCGTTCTCCCGTCGGGTCCCACGCCGGCAAAAATCCTTCGTAATACCCACAGAAACATCACTCTATCAGGACCACAATCGCGGGTGGAGTGTTCTTGAGCTGACCACCTGGGACAAACCCGGCTTGCTCGCGCACATTGGATCAATCTTCGTGGATCAGGGGGTCGGCCTTCAGGCTGCCAAAATCCAAACCCTCGGCGAGCGCGTGGAAGATGTTTTCTTTATCACTGACCGCCGGGGGCACATGATTGAGGATCAAGAAGCACTCGACCGGTTAGCCACCACTTTGCGCGAAACTCTCGATGAGGAAGTCGCTGCCGTATCATGAATCCGGGACTAACACATCTTCAGCCGTATCCCTTTGAACGGTTGGCCACCCTCCTCAAAGAGGTGACGCCCGCCACGGATTGCTCGCGCATTGCGCTGACGATTGGGGAGCCACAGCACGCGCCCCCTGAATTAGCAAAAGCGGCTTTAATTGACGCACTGGATTCTCTGGGCCGCTATCCGCCTACAATCGGCTCAGAGACTTTACGGCAGGTCATCGCGGATTGGTTGTGCCGCCGGTTTGCTCTGGAGTCGGTTGATCCCGCTACCCAGGTCCTGCCGGTCAACGGCACCCGTGAGGCGCTCTTTGCGATCGCGCAGGTACTGGTGCGCGCCGGCAGCGAAAGCGCCGTCGTGAGCCCCAATCCGTTTTATCAAATCTACGAGGGCGCAGCCCTGCTGGCGGGCACGACCCCGCACTTCATCCCGGCAACCGAAAACACTGGCTTCATTCCAGATTACAGCGCATTAACGGAGGAAGACTGGGCGCGGTGCGAACTCCTTTATTTATGCACCCCCGGTAACCCCTCGGGGGCAACCATCCCTGAAGCGACGCTACAGCAGCTCATTCAGCTGGCAGACGAACATGATTTTGTGATCGCAAGTGACGAGTGTTACAGCGAAATTTATCGTACCGGTCACAGCCCACCCCCAGGCCTTCTTCAGGCCGCAGCGGCTATGGGCCGCCACACATTTGAACGCTGTCTCGTCTTTCACAGCTTATCCAAACGGTCCAATCTACCCGGATTGCGATCGGGGTTCGTCGCCGGGGATGCCGCGATGATCGACCTTTTTAGACGCTATCGCACCTATCACGGCTGCGCCATGCCCGATCATCATCAGGCCGTAAGTATTGCCGCATGGAGTGATGAGGCTCATGTTGTTCAGAATCGCGAGCGCTATACCGAAAAATTTGATCGGATAGTGCCTATCTTGAACCCCTACCTCAACATCACGATACCCGAAGCGGGCTTTTATCTATGGCCTGAAACACCTGTCGATGATGAGCAGTTTGCCAGGGACTTGATAGCCCACTGCAACGTCGCGGTATTACCCGGCACATATCTGGGCCGGACGGTAGCCGGTCACAATCCCGGTAGCAACCGGGTGAGAATGGCGCTGGTGGCAGAGATCGATCAGTGTGTCGAAGCGGCCCAGCGTATCGCGAACTTTTTGCAAAAGGGATGAGGACATGCCCCGTCACGACAACCGCCCTTCTCGATTTTCACCGGAAGGGAGTCGCAATCTGAGCCGCAACCTAAGCAAAGACGAGCGCATCGCCTATATTGATCGACGACTGGCGCAGCTCTACCCCAAGACACCCGTGCCACTGGATCACTCGGATCCCTACACGCTGCTGATCGCCGTGCTTTTGAGTGCGCAGTGCACAGATGAGCGTGTCAATCAGGTAACACCGGCGCTATTCAAGGCGGCGAATTGTCCCGAGAAGATGGTTAAGCTGTCGGTTGATGCCATTAGAGACATCATTCGGCCTTGCGGTCTATCGCCGCAGAAGTCAAAGGCTATCCATCGGTTAAGCGCCCTACTGATTAAAGACCACGGTGGCGCGGTTCCCAAATCTTTTGAGGCACTAGAGCGCCTTCCCGGCGTGGGCCATAAAACGGCGTCTGTGGTGATGGCGCAGGCATTTGGCGTGCCCACATTCCCAGTCGATACCCATATTCACCGACTGGCTCAGCGCTGGGGACTAAGCCGGGGCCGCAATGTGGTTGAGACCGAGCGCGACTTGAAGCGCGCATTCCCGAAAACACGCTGGAATGCCTTGCATTTACAGATTATTTTTTACGGCCGCGAGTACTGTACAGCACGCGGATGCGACGGCCGGGTGTGCGAGATCTGCACAACCTGTTTTCCCTGTCGCAAGCATCCCAAAGCACTTCACAAGGCCTGATTCTGCTAGGATCATCTTCTCGAGGATAGTTCATGACAACGACCGTTTACGGCATTCCCAATTGCGATAGCGTCAAAAAGGCGACAAAGTGGCTTGATGGGCACGGGATTAGCTATCAGTTTGTGGATTTTAGAAAAAACCCCGTTGAGACCCGAAAGATCTCCTATTGGCTGGATCGTGTAGGCGGAGATGCGCTGATCAACCGACGCAGCACGACTTGGAAAGCACTGGGTGATGCTGAGAAAGAACGTCTTCTCTCGGAGGATGCAGTCACCACGCTGGCGGACCACATCACCATCATTAAGCGGCCAGTCTTAGAGCATCAGGACACAATACTGGTTGGTTTTTCTGACGATAATTACACCCGCACGTTTAAGGGCTAGGGTTCACTGAAAAGGTAAGCAGCAATGACAGCGATGCATGGATTCGGGCTTGGACTGGCAAGCAAAAACAACCGCGGAGAAATACTGGAGGTTTTCTATCCCAAACCTCTGTGTAACCTGAGTGGCAATCTTGCTGATTGTCTTTCTGGGGTGAGCGGTGAGCTTGATACGTCGGCCCTGAACGAACTCGCTAACGCACTGCTAGCCGCGAATGAGCAGGAGCAAGCCGAGCTCGCTCAACAACTTCGCGAAAGCAGTGCTACGGTTGTCGCAACCCCCCTCGTGGAGAACGCCGCGCCCGAGTCGGTGGCCGATGCATACTTGAAGCTGCATTTGCTCTCCCACCGATTAGTTCGCCCCCACGGGACCAACGTCGATGGGGTTTTCGGCCTGCTACCCAATAATGCGTGGACCAATCAAGGCGCCATTTGCCTAAACGACCTCCCCCAGCGGCAGCTGGATGCGAGACTTCGCGGAGAAGTGCTCGAAGTCGCAAGCGTTGATAAATTCCCAAAAATGACCAACTACGTGGTTCCCACAGGTGTGCGAATTGCGCACACCGCGCGGATACGTCTCGGAGCCTATCTTGGGGAAGGCACCACCGTGATGCACGAAGGCTTTATCAATTTCAATGCCGGCACTGAGGGTCCAGGGATGGTTGAGGGACGGATTTCGGCAGGCGTCTGGGTGGGCGCCGGCTCAGACCTTGGCGGAGGCTGCTCCACCATGGGCACCCTCTCAGGAGGCGGCAACATCGTCATATCGGTGGGTCGGGAATGTCTGATTGGCGCCAATGCGGGTCTGGGTATTCCTTTGGGCGATCGATGCACCATCGAGGCCGGCCTGTTCATCACCGCCGGAACCAAAGTTACGCTGTTAGATGGTGCCCGCAAGCCGGTTGAGACAGTATCTGCGCGGGATTTGGCTGGCAAGTCAGATTTGCTGTTTCGCCGAAACAGCACCTCCGGAACGGTGGAATGTCTGACCAACCGCTCCGCTATTGAACTGAACGACAGTCTTCATGCCAACAACTGAGCACGGCGCAGCCGCAATCGCACTCACCCGGGAACTGATTGAAAGAGCATCAGTCACTCCTCAGGATGCTGGCTGTCAGGCGTCAATGATGGCCAGACTCAACGCGCTTGGTTTCGAGTGCGAGCCCATGGATTTTGAGGACACGCAGAATTTTTGGGCGGTCCGGGGCGAGACAGGGCCCACCTTAGTCTTTGCTGGCCACACCGATGTAGTCCCGACCGGCCCCATTGACCGTTGGTCCTCTCCGCCCTTTGCGGCCACCGAAATGAACGGAAATCTTCATGGTCGCGGCGCGGCGGACATGAAATCCAGTCTGGCCGCGATGGTCGTAGCCGTCGAAGCATTTATCGACCAACACCCTAACCACAACGGCAGAATCGCCTTTTTGATCACCTCTGACGAGGAGGGCCCGGCAAAAAACGGCACCGTAAAAGTCGTCGAGACCCTTATGGCCCGGGGTGAAAAACTCGATTGGTGCCTCGTGGGAGAACCCTCAAGCACTGACCGATTGGGGGATGTGATTCGCGTCGGGCGTCGTGGCTCAATTAACGGCACCATTGTTATTCACGGTGTGCAGGGGCATATCGCCTATCCCCATCTGGCTGAAAACCCCATCCATCACGCGCTCAAGGCACTCGACGCGATAGCGAACGAAGTTTGGGATCAGGGCAACGAATTTTTCCAGCCCACGTCCCTGCAATTCTCTAACATCAGCGCAGGCACAGGAGCCAGCAATGTGATTCCCGGCGAGCTGTGTGCTCAGTTCAATGTCAGGTTTTGCACCGAGACCACCGATGTGCGGATCCGGCAGCGATGTGAGCAGATTTTGCGCGAGCACGGTTTACGCTTTGATATTGAATGGGCATTGAGTGGACAGCCTTTTTTATCCACCCCGGGCGCGTTGGTTCAGTCAGCACAAGCGGCAATAAGCGGTCACCGGCCTGACTACCGAATTGTCTACTGGCGGCGGCACCTCAGACGGACGCTTCATCGCCCAAACGGGCGCCGAAATTGTCGAGCTGGGCCCGGTGAACGCGACCATCCATCAGATTGATGAACACATCGCGCTCGAGGACATTCCACGGCTCACCGCGCTCTATCACAACATCATCGTGCGGCTGCTGGCTGCGGCAGCGTAACGGTGACACTGAATGGTTTGGGCTGGTCTCGCCAAGAGGACCAGTAGGACACCACGGGTTCGTTTTTCGGTGAATCCAGCATGGATAAGTCAAGTGTCAGGGACGCGTCCGCTTGATCCCGTAGCCAAGAAAAAAATGCTTCTGCCAGTATTGCGGGGGTCTCAATGTGACCCTGGCACCGGGCCAGCAAATCGGGCGCACCGGAATCCGGACTATCCACAAAGCGAATGTGGGCACACCGAATCCCCGTGCGCTGACGAATAAGATCACAGGCCTGCCCCTGCTCGACCGTAGACCTGACGGGCATATCAATGACAACTACGCCATCAGTGTCAGTGCATTCAAGTTGGCAATACGCCACATTACGCTCCTAGCGGCTGTAAACATCAAACCGGATTGATTTACCCCTCAGGACATGAGCGGGCGACCCTTTGGTAATCACGTCAGCTTTGAGCGGCCGTTTCACAACAATGCGCGCTACCGGCTGTGAAAACGCCCAGGCAACGAGCTCTTCGTGCCCCGCGCCCGCGCCGTGGAGTGCCTGCAGAACACTGAGGTCCTTTTTTGCAGCAGCGGAACCTTTGCGATCTTCAAACATCGGGTCAAGGTAAATGACCTGATCGCTATCGGCCTTAAACGTCGTGCTGTCACAGCGCAGGATTGAGAGCCGAGCTGCGGCCCGTCGAACTTCATCAAACGGGCTAATGAGCGCAAGCTTCAGGGCTTCCTCTAACAGCAATGCCAAAACATTGGAGCGTTCCAGCATGGTTACCGAACATCCCAAGTCGGCCAGTACATAAGCATCGCGACCGAGACCGGCCGTCGCATCGATAACGCGAGGCACTCGCCCACGTCTAATGCCTACCGCTTTACCCAGCAGTTCATTGTGGCCACCCCGCCGTCGATACAACATTGCAGGGCTCGCAAAATCGACCCTGACCGGTCCGGGCGGACTCAGTTTGTTCTCCTGTAGCCACATGTCGCTGTCATCAACCATCAAGGCCACGGGGTCCGAGATCTGGTCAAGACCTTTCGCCACCGTAAGATTTAGCTCGCGAGCTATCAACTTGGCGCGGTGACTCATCCCGGGATGCGCCGGCACCACGGTGCAACGAGACTGGGCAGAAGCCGCCATTGAGCTCATGAACCGCACCTCAGTGTCACAGCGGCCTGCCGAGTGACAGGGACCCGTCCCCAAGGCTGACATCCAGTTCCACCGAAGCAATATTCCAACCCAATCCATGCTTATCGACAATCTGATGGTGCGCGCGATCGGCACTGACTCCTGACCACCGCGAGGTGATGGTTCCGACCGGACAGTCTCCTACCTGTAAGCCAGAAAAACCGGCCACCTCTTCGAGCACAGCATCGAGCAGTCCAACCGGTCCCACCGGATCGGGCCGGTTAGGCAAGTCGGTAACAAAATCGCCCATCAGGATCTGGCCTGCTTCCGCTAATTCCAACATCCGCGCCAAGGCTATAGTGACGTCTCCGACAATGTAGCTGTAAAGCGTGGGGTTCACGCCCTCGGCCTGAAACAGCTCGTAATGGCTACCCACATGAAAACCAGCGCGTATTAGCGGTACGGTATTTCCCGTTGATTCCTGACGCGCCGCTGCATTGTCAATCAACACAAGAAGTAAAAAAGTGAGGAGGTCCAGGTCCGGGTAGGCACCGATGTCTCGATTCCATACATAATAGCCGTCCCCAGTGGTCGTCCTGGCAAAGTTTACGTCTATGCCGAGTCGCTCTAACTTGGTGTAAGCCGAGTTCATGGAATAAGACAGGGAATTCAGCTGACTCGCCTGCTCAAAGGGTGCGTGCAGGGAAAATTCCGCGATATCAAACAGGACGACAGCACGCGACTCTACAAACCCTAATCCGTAGCGCCGAATGATCTGATCGGCAAGTTGCAACGCTTGATCATCCTTAAAAGGCGTATCAAGTTTGATGAAGGTTGTTGATACCTGTAGCCGCTGAGCAATGGCGAAAAGCTCTTCATCAGATTTCAGACGAGAGGTGCCAATAACCCCCCGCACGAACTGCTCCATGCCCTCGGCGTCGCCTCTCGCGTGTGCACTGGCGGTGAGGTTGCCGAGAAAATAATGCGGAACTATCAGTGCCAGTACACCTGCCTCGTGGGGCGACCAGCACAGCACCATGTTTTGGCCCAAACGCCAGTTTTTCTTCAAGGCTTCCTCAAGCTGAGCAAACGCAGGCAGTAATTCCGGCCGATCACTCATGCGCTAGTTGACCCGTATTTGTTCATCATAGGACTGTCTCACCTCTCGATAACTTGGCATTATAAGGTCTGTTTTGGGGGAGTATCCCATGATCCGACTCGGATTATTCATCGCGGCGCTCTCTGGATGTGGCAGTTACGACATCACGGTGAACGACTATACCGTTTATGGCGCGCCAAAAATCTTTTTAGACTTTGAGCTCCCTGATGAGGCGCTCAACACCTGCATCAGCCAGCAGATTATCGACCAGCGCATTACATCTGCAGAGGATCTTGTTGCGCTCAACTGCAGTGACGCAGGGATAGAAACCCTCGAGGGCTTGAGTCTTTTCAGCCAGCTCGAGCAGCTCAAACTCTCCAATAATCGAATTCGCAATTTGGTGGTGCTCGGCCAGCTTCGCGCCCTGAAGGCAGTATGGCTTGATGGCAATATGGTGATAGATCCTGTCCCACTGCAACCACTGCCCGAACTCCGATGGGTCGATCTATCGGGGAATAGCCATCTGCAATGCCCTAAAAAGTCGCTGTTTGGCCGGGTTGAAACCCTTAAACTGCCGAACCACTGCAGCGACCTGGCGCAGCTATGATTTACGGGCTTTACCAACTCCTCGCGCGACTCCCCATATCGGCGCTGTACGCGCTTTCTACTTTTGCCGCATGGAATTTGGAATTTATTTTCAGATATCGGCGCCGGGTTATCTCGGACAATCTTGCTCAGTCTTTTACTGACCTCGACCCTCGCGAGATTAGCGCCTTAAGACGTCAGTTTTATCGAAACTTGTCCGACACGACGCTCGAAATTATTGGTGGCACACGGAAGCCGCTGGGGTTTTTTGAACAGCGAATAGCCGTCGATAATTTAGCGCTGATTCATCGGCTCAGCGCCAATGGGAGCCAGTCGGTCATTGTGATGCTCGGCCACCAAGGAAATTGGGAATGGATGCTGCACCGGGCTGCAGCTGAATACGACATGCCCATGGCGTTTGTTTACAAGACGCTCCACAACGCAGCTGCCGATCGCTTCAGCCTTGAGGCACGGTGTCGATTTGGCGCCGAAGCCATTGAAATGCGAAATACCGCCCGCAACATGATTCGCCACCGGCGCACGCCCCGGATTATCTATATGTTAGGGGATCAATCTCCCGGTCAGCGGGAGCGGGTCCACTGGGCTCGGTTTTTGAATCGAGACACACCATTTTTCTCTGGCGCCGCCGTGCTCGCCAAGGCCACTGGGTATCCTGTGGTGTTTGCTGCCTGCGAGAGGATCAAACGCGGGTATTACCAGGTAACCCTCAGCGAAATTACTGCGGATCCTAGCCTGATGAGTGAACAAGAGATTACCCAGCGTTATGCCGAGCGCCTTGAGGAGGCTATCAAAAAATCCCCCGAGGATTGGTTGTGGAGTAATCGCCGCTGGAAATATCAGCCCGAGGCCGCGACCGAGGCATCAACCGAAGGCACTACCAGCGAAATCCAATCAAACCCATCTGACTGAGAGGCGAGGATCACATCAACGTGATCTGCCAAGCCCAACTGCTGTAGCGCGCGCTGCGCATGGCTTGGGGTATTGTTTTGCTGGCTCAGGTGACCGGCCACCAAGACGCGCATAGCGTCGGTATCTAAGCGCTGCAAAAACTCCGCCGCCTGCTGGTTGTTAAGATGACCAAAATCACCCCCTACACGTCTCTTTAAGGCGGCGGGGTAAGCGCTTTTTCTCAGCAATTCTGGCTCGTGATTGAACTCCAGTAAAAGCCCCGTGCAACCCGCGTAAGCCTCAAGTACAAAGGGGGTCAGTGATCCCAAGTCGGTCAGCACGCCCAGAGCCAATTCCTCCGATTGAAAGCGATACTGAACCGGCTCCCGCGCATCGTGGGGAACGGGGACTGCCTGCACGTCGATATCCCCTATCGAAAATGTCGCACCCGCATTAAAACAGACCTGCTGATGCGCACCGCTGAATAACCCTGCGGCGGCAGTACCATGGGTCAAAAAAACAGGGAGCGAAAAGCGTCGCGACAGCACCGAAACGCCCGCCGCGTGATCACTGTGTTCGTGGGTGACCAAAATAGCATCCAAATCATCAGGGATTAGATCAAGCCGGGCCAGGCGCGCCGTAGTTTCCTTGAGAGTAAAACCACAGTCCACCAGCACACAGGTGTCAGCTGTCGCGATGACCGTTCCATTCCCTCTGCTGCCGCTACCCAGAGAGGCGAAACGCATCAGTTAATGCTGCCCTTTATTAGGGTCAGAAGCGCCTGCTGGTCTCGCCGGGGTACCTGCTCACCCGCTGTACCCAAGAGGCTGATAAGAATTTCATTCTCGCTCAGCGAGCCCATCTTTACCAGGTACTGCTTATCAGCAAGCGGATGCTCATCTTCACCGCCCCACATCCAGTCAAACCAGCCACCATCGTCGGCATCCTGCTGCCCGACAAATGTGACGTAAAAGACTCCCTCACTGCGGTTTTTATCATCGATAGCAAAACCCGCTTCGGGCAAGGCCTTGTTGACCGATGCCCAGGCTCGATTAAAGGGCAGCATCAACCTCAGGCGGGTATAGGAATCGGTGTCCTCCAGGGTAATTCGTCCCGATGCACTCATCGCGCGGTCCGCCATCATTGAAATCGGCGCAGATTCCGCACTGTTTGCAATAAACTGGGCAACGTTGCGCAACATTTCCTGCTCAAGGTCCAAATCATCGGAATTCTGAGGCCAGCTAACGTCCTCAACGGCGCGATTTTGCTGCAATACGTGCAGCTCGGCCGTGTTGCGCTGGACGCCACTATCTACCCGAAATCGAAACCGGGTAGCGAGAGGTCGCTCTTTGAGCTCTACAAACTGGGTATCAATCAGCCCCGCTTGAGCATCAGAGGAGGCAACGCCAATACCGGACGCGGTCAAAAAGGCTCTGACTTGCGGCCATAGCTGACCCGGCGCGACCGCCACGAGTGCCCAGCTCTCATCGCCCAACCGCTGAATACGAACCGTTTCATACTGGCTTGAGTTAGTCAGCGGCGTCGGACGGGGAACACCAAATTCGCTTTCCAGCCGGAAATTCTCGGCGACCTCAGGAATCGGGTAAGTGGGATCAATCGCAGCTTGCCCCGTGCCGACAGAGGGCGGCACAGCAATCACGGCAAGCTCCGGTGCGTCTTGATAAGCCGTTGTGTTATCCGGAAACAGGCCATCCTCGCCATAAATCCAGCTGCACCCTGTCAGCAAGGCAGTAGCGATCACCGTGGCCATTCGCACCTTCCCGCCAATGAAATCCCCGTCTGTCATAACAATCCTGCCCGTACCAACGCTGCATGCACAGCTCCATGATGAGCCTGTTCAAGCTCAATTAACGGCAAGCGAATGCCCGTGCCAATCATACCTACCTGCGCCATCGCCCACTTTACAGGAATCGGATTAGCCTGAACGAAAAGCGACTCATTGAGCGCCGATAGGGTATCGTTAACCGCTTCCGCACCTGCAAAATCACCCGCAAGCGCCAAGCGACAGACCTCCGCCACTTGCGGCGCAGCGACATTAGCCGTCACCGACACATTGCCTTTAGCACCCGCCCGCATCAACTCTAGAGCCGTTCCATCATCGCCTGAAAAGACTGCAAAGGTATCGGGAAGTTGGGGAATTAAGGTGGCGCCGCGCTCAACATCTCCCGTCGCGTCTTTTAACCCTACAATATTGCTGACCTCACTCAACCGCAGAACAGTCTCATTTGCTAGATCAACGCCGGTTCTTCCAGGAACGTTATAAAGAATGATCGGCAGGTTCACTGAAGACGCCACTTGACAGAAGTGCCTGTAAAGCCCCTCTTGTGGGGGCTTGTTGTAATAGGGCGTTACCAGTAGGGAGTAGTCGACGCCGGCTTCGGCAGCAGACACCGTAAGCTCTACTGCCTCGTGGGTCGAGTTCGCTCCGGTCCCGGCGACGATTGGAATGCGACCCGCGGCTTGTTCAACGGCAAATCGGATCACCTGACAATGCTCGGGGACCGTGAGTGTTGCGCTCTCTCCGGTCGTCCCTACCACACCAAGAGCGGCAGTTCCTGACACGATGTGGTACTCAACAAGCTGCGCGAGTGCGTCCCAGTCAATATCACCCTCAGGGGTCATGGGAGTTACCAATGCAACGATACTTCCGGTTATCATGCGGGTCCCCGAGCTATGAGGCGAATAAAAGCAATTGTCATGGTGGCGCCATTATCCATTTCAGTGATGATTAAACAAGCGACCAAGTGCCTCTCGTGGGCACTCGGCACGTTTTTTCTCACTTTAACAGCCAGCGCCATGGCCCAAACATCATTGTGGAGTCAGCCGGGGGAAGCCGAGTGGCGAGTCGAAGCGCTGTCCCCGGTAGACCAGCAATTCATGGACAGCCAACGTCAATCGGTCGAATATCTGACCAACCGCCTAGGGCGGTCTCTCACCGGCACGCCATCCCGTGATCTGGACAGCATCCAGACGTTACTGGAACGCGGCCTTGTGAGTGAGGAGGACACGCTTACCCTCCAGGCTTTGGGCCTGGTGATGGGGGATTTGTTAGGGCACGAGCTTAACATGGACTGGGTCGTCTATCGGGACAGAGCCGGACGCTCCAGAGCCCTTCGCTATTTAGACAGTGATATTTTTGTGTTTCCCATCACCTTGATCTCACGGCGCTGGGGCGTGGGCAACCACAAACCGGTAGACGAGCTCTACCAAGAGACCCTAAAAAACACGCAACAGCGGCTCCCGGGCGCCGCTTGGCGCTAGCCGTTACGTCACGGCTGTCCGCTGACCTTTTGGCTCAAGCCCGCTGCACCAACGTGCTGACGCACCGTAATTAATCATCGCCTATTAATTAACTCCCGGTTTTTAAAGGCCAGTCGAAGCTGCGCCGATAAGAGTAACGCCCCTCTCGGAATAACGTCCGATGACAGGGATCTGACAGGGCCGGGTTGCCACTTTCGTAGCCCTGATCGCCCGGGTACAAAAAGACGCGATCGTCGCCTGCTGCCCGTATTTTTGGAAAGAAAAACGGCGGCGCCCGCTTTGCCATAGTCTGACGTAATGTGGCCACCGAACCCGCATCAGCGACGTCAATCAGTGACACCAGCGTTGGAGGTGCAACGACAAGCTCTCCTTGATCCTGTAGTCGCAGCGCCTGACCAGCAGCGATCCACTGATACTCAACGATTTCCTCTCCGTCGACTACGGGGGTTTCCTCACGGTCGTAAGGCAATACAAAAAAACGCGTGTCGAAACGGTACTTAACAATTTCAGGCGTCAGCCATCGAGAAAAGGGTAACAGCTGATCAGCCGCGGCGTGCAGCCCGGTCTCTTCACGCAATTCCCTGATAGCGGTATGCACAGAGCGGGCATCGTCGTCGCCGCCGGCATCGGTATCATCCACTTTACCCCCGGGGAAAACCCAAGCGCCTCCCATAACCTTGAGTGTCGGGTTCCTGCGCAGCAATAAACACTCGATACCTTGCGGTCGATCACGCACCAAAATCAGGGTGGCTGAGGGTTTAGCTTCTGGAATCGGATCCTCTTTTTGGTTGAGCTCTATCATTAGAATCTGCCCACACATGCCAGACAGCGCAGGTACATATTCCGTGGATCCTGCAGGCTATCAGCGAGCCGGAGCGCGGGAGCAAACTGTTGTGCGTAGCGGTGAACAACCGAAAAGCCTGACACGCGAGCCGAGCCAAGCTCACGTCCAAGCTGCTCAAGGATGAGCTGCTGGGGGCTGATCGGCGTACCGAACAGTCGTGTGTCAAAATCTTCCATCTCGGCGAGGGCTGCAGCACTAGCAATGGCGTCATAGAGACCGCCGAGGTGATCGACTAACCCAACCTCCAGCGCCGCCTCACCGCTCCACACCCTGCCGCCAGCGATCGCGTTGACCGCGTCGACCGGTAATCCGCGGCCGTTGGCAACAATGTTGACGAAATCACGATAGATCTTACCAATCAGACTCTGGATAATTTTCTCTCCCGCGGGCTCAATGCCGGTATCAAGCCGCGCGACCGTCGCGAGATCCGTAGTTTTGACGCCATCTACGCCGATTTCCGACCAGTCGTAAAGACGTTCGAGGGTTGGAAACGCTGCAAACACACCAATGCTGCCGGTCAGCGTGGCACTCTGCGCCCAAATCTCATCCGCGCCCGCGGCTATGTAATACCCCCCCGACGCCGCCAGTGGCCCCATAGAAACAATCATCGGCCGGCTTTGTTCCTTCATCTCGAGTAGCTTCTGTCGCATGACTTCGGCGGCGAATACGCTCCCACCGGGGGAATTTATTCTCAGCACAATGGCTTTGACGGCGTCATCAGCGTTTGCGGCCTCAAGCTGTTCAACCACGGTCTGGGCGCCGGCGAATCCCTGACTGCTGTCCCCGGGAACCATTTCCCCCTCGACGGTAACAATCGCGACAATGCCATCGGCAGCAGGCTCAGGATCGGGCAGCGCCGCGAGGTAATGGTCGGTCGTAATGATTTGGTAACCTCCGGCAGCACTCTGCGCGCCGATGAGCTCTTCAAGCCGAGATTCGCGTGCCGTCTCGTGCAACAACTCGTCGATAAGGCCAGCGTCGACCATTAACTGCGCGGCATCACCCTGAGCCTGCTCAAGCCGCTCAGGAAATGTGTTGATAAACGCATTCAGCGCACCCGGCTCAAGGCCTCGGCCATACTCGACCTCATCGGTATACGTACGCCATACATCCCCCAGCCAGGAGGCCACGACTTCGCGTTGCTGAGGTGACATGTCATCACGCAAATAGGGCTCTACCGCGGATTTATTTTCGCCGACGCGAAACACATTCATAGTCACATATATGTTATCGAGGAACTTCCTGAGATAGTTTCGGTAAAAAGCAAAGCCCGTGAGCTCCAGCCCTCCTTCGGGATTCATGATCACGTGATCAGCTTGGGAAACGAGGAGGTAATGGCTTTGGGCAAAGTAATCGCCGACTGCTATCACGGGTTTGTCCGCCGCTTTGAACAGCTTAATACTCGCGATAAGCTCCTGCGCATGCGCTGTGGTAAGCGTAGGCAGCTCCTGAAGATCCAATACAATCGCGGTGATGCGCTCATCCTCGGCCGCTGAGCGTATCGCGCGGGTCAGCCCAAAAAGTAACACCTCTCCCTGGCTCCCCTGCAGAAAAGCATCGACGGGATCGCGTTGCGACCGGTTTTCAACCAGCACGCCTTCGGGTTTGATGAGTAATGCAGTTCGGTCGGGAATCGGTTCGGGTGATACCTCCTGAAGAGCCACAAACACAATGAAGCCCACATATACCAACACCACAAGAGGTAATAGGGTAATAACGACTTTGTTAAATCCCTGCAGGAAACGCCACAGACCAACGACTATTGCTTTCAACCAGCGCCATAAAAACACAATCAGGGATCCTCTTTTTTGATAGCGGACTGAGTCTCAGACCCTCTCTGTTCCCGTCCTCGAAACCGAACATACAGTGCCGTCACGGTGAATAACAGAACGATTAAAATCACCCCAGCAATCGAGATCAGATCACTAGGTTGCGCAAACAAGGCGAGTACGGCTGACACGAAATATGCCAGCTGTACAAAACTCAACCAGATAAAACTGCGCAGATTATCTCGCGCGACCCCGGGAAGAAAAATCAACAGCGGGATCAGTTGCAAGGCCAGCAACTGCACAGGTGCACCGAATCGAGTCTCAGAAAAAATTTGTTGGGCTATGAAAGCCAGCAAAAAGGTCCAAAATAAGAGGCGTAATCGCGCCGCACTCGGTCCTCGAGCCACCATTGCATCAGCTGCCATGTCTAGACCATCGCGCAACGCGGGCGCCCAAGACTCGGCACAGAGTGGTTTCATGGGAGTCGATCTCCCTCACACCCTCTTCACCGGCAAAATGACTGGCACCGTAGGGTGTCCCCCCACTCAGGGTCTGCCGGAGGGCACCTTCAGAATAGGGCAACCCTACCAGCACCATGCCGTGGTGCAGCAGCGGCAGCATCATTGTTAACAGAGTTGATTCCTGGCCACCGTGCATACTGCTCGTTGAGGTAAAGACACCGGCAGGTTTATCGATGAGCGCACCGCTGAGCCAGAGGGAAGAGGTTTGATCAATAAAATGTTTGAGAGGTGCTGCCATATTGCCGAACCGGGTCGGACTCCCAAGCACCAAGCCTGAGCAGTGCCTGAGATCGTCCTCTGAACAGTACAAAGGCCCCTCGTCGGGAATTTCCTCGCGCGCCGGAACGGCCTCACTGGTGACCGGTGGTACGGTGCGGAGCCGCGCCTCAACCCCCCCGCAAGACGTAACTCCTCTCGCTACCTGAGACGCCATCGCGGCACATTTCCCCGTGCGACTGTAGTAAAGGACAAGGATATAGGGCATTTCAGACACGAAAATCTCCAGTGCTCGACGTGAGGTGCCACCCCAACCCTTCCTGCTCTAAAATGGTGGCCGCCCGCTAGTCTAACCCACTCACATAAGGTAGCCGATAATGCTTTCCCATCCATGGGTTCAAAAGCCGGTCAACGCCCTTGCTTACATCGTGCGACGGTACCGCGAGGACCGCTGCTCAGAAATTTCAGCGGCGCTGGTTTACATGAGTTTGTTCGCCCTGGTGCCACTACTTACGCTGGTGTACACCATCGGATCGCTGATTCCGAGTGCTGCCGGCCTGCAAGACCAACTTCAAGGCTTTCTGGTGGACAACCTGCTGCCGGAAGCCTCGGCCGGCGTGGCCGATTACCTAAATCAGTTTTCCCAACAAGCCAAAAACCTCACCGGGGTGGGCTTGGGCATTCTCGCCGTAACGGCCATCCTGATGCTGCGCAACGTGGAGCGCGCTTTTAACAACATTTGGCACATTCGAAAGCACCGGAGCGCGGTCTCAAGTTTCCTCCTGTACTGGGCCGTGCTTAGTCTCGCTCCCGTCGTTATCGCCATTGTGATTGGTACCCAAGCCTATCTGTTTGCCGCTGCCCACTACATTAACGATTTGGAACCCTTTGGTATTAGCGAGCTCATCCTGTCGTTACTGCCTCTCGCCATCGGTGCCATCGGCTTATCGGCCCTCTATCTTGCGGTACCCAACTGTTCGGTTCCGCTCTCACATGCTTTGACCGGAGGATTTGCTGCGGCATTGGCGCTTACGCTGGCGCGCCATCTATTCACGACGCTGATTGCAAAATCGAGCTACACCTTAATCTACGGTGCGTTCGCTGCCGTCCCGATTTTTCTGCTCTGGCTCTACATTACTTGGAATATCGTGCTGCTCGGTGCGATCTTGGTCCATGGACTATCGGCCTATCAAAATGCAGAACAACAACGGCGCCCGCTACTGTTAAAAGCGCTCGATGTGCTTTATTTGCTATGGCAAGCCCAGCGAAACGGCAGCGGCGTGAGTGAATTAACCATCCTGCGAGACCGATCGGCCTGCGCCACGGGCATTGACAGTGAGAGCTGGCGACATATTCGGGATAAGCTCGTGGACCAACACCTCATCACCCAAGATCAGCAGGGCCTCTATCTACTAAGCGTCGATCCCCACGGGATATCGGTTGCGACCGTGTTCAACGCGCTCAGCCAGGATCGGGGGTTCGATCTAGCCGAGCTTTCATTAGAGCATCATTGGCAAGATCACGTGCTGACCCTGATGGCAAGCTATCGCACGACGCGATCCGAGCAGCTCGGCGTATCACTCGCCCAGCTATTTACCGCTCACGAAGCGGTAACACCCGAGAACGCCCAATGAGAAGACCGATTATCCTTGGCCTGTTTGCACTCCTTCTGGGCTGTAACCCAGCTCCGCCTGGGCCAGCTGAAACAGAAGGCTGGCGGATTTTGAACTATTGGGCAGCGTGGTGCAGCCCCTGCCGCGATGAAATTCCAGAGCTTAACGCGCTCTCCAAAGAGACCAGCGTCACGGTGTTCGGAGTCAATTACGACGGCGTGGAGGGCGAGGCTTTAGATGCTCTGATCAAGGATTTCGACATCCGCTTTGGTTCGCTCTCACAAGAAGCGGCGTCGCGGCTGGGCGCAACACGCCCGCAGGTGCTGCCAACTACACTGATCCTAAACCCACAAGATGAGCTCGTCGGCACGCTAGTAGGACCGCAAACAGCGGAGTCATTACGTAACTTTCTGGTGAGTCAGGGCTGGCCCGGAGGATAAAAAAAGCGCCGGCTAAAAAGCCGGCGAATAAAGGAGCCACTCAATTCGGGGGAAACCTGTAGAAGCAGATTCCGGCTGTTGCAGCGTTTCCCATGTGCGGTCCCCGGGTTCGCCACCACTGCAACTGTCACTTCTATGACAGCCGCTAATCACCAAAGTTCCGCCGGAGGTTAATCTTTTTTGCTCTCGCCCGAGACAGGCGGTATCTTCTTTTTTTTCAATGCTTTAGGCGCGCCATATGGCGGAACCAGTTTGTCCAGCCCCCGAGGAGACACCCAATTCAACCTCCACGATGGCCTCGTCTTGGCTAAGCCCAATCAATTCATCGAGTAGCAGGTGTGCCAAGGCTTCAACGGTAACATTGACCACGGGCAGTATTTTGGTTTCGTCTGGGAGGAACTTGAGGGTACGCCCGTCAAAGGTGACCCAGAGCTCCCCCCCCACGACTTCAATTGTTTGATGGGGAGATTCGCCGGCCAGCAGCATGTACTCATCAAGGGGCTCGCACAGGGCGGCGATGCGTTGCTTGTACACGTTGTAATCCGCAGAAAAGCCGTTGTCTCCCATCTCAGCAACAATCCGCGCTGACACCGAATAGTTGTGCCCATGAAGTCGCTCACGTTCGGTTGCACTAAAAATCGTAAAGTGTGCCGCCGAAAACTTGTGGGCCTCTTTGTCAATGTATAGCGTCGTAAGGCGAGACATAAAACGGCTCTTTGCTGCATCAATACAGGCCCGAATGGTGGTGAATCCCCCCGGGAGTTGCAAGTGTTTTTACCACAATCCACCGCCACCCGCTTTGCGTACTTGCTACAAAGCAGTGCATAGTTGTCGCGAAGCGTCGCGGCACGCCAATTTGCTCGCGTCATAAGAGGTAATCCATGACCAGACTCGCCATCATTACAGGAGCCAGCTCGGGTATCGGCGCCGCTTGCGCCGGCCAGTTCCGAGAGCAGGGCTTCATGGTCATCAATATTTCGCGGCGGGAGTGTCCAGTAGATGGCGTGGTCAATGTTTGTGGAGATCTCGGTGAGGTAACAAGTGCCAACGCGTTGGGTCAGCGACTGGTCGAGGCCATCGAACAACACACACCGACAAGCGTGTGCGTCGTACATAACGCGGCGTTGATGCTCAAAGACTCCGTTGCCGATACGGCAGATAGTGATCTCGAGCGCGTGATACAGATCAATGTCGTGGCGATTAACGCCCTGAACCGACACCTGCTTCCCTTACTACCCACCTCATCAAGCTTGCTTTTCATTGGCTCCACGCTCTCCGAGAAAGCGGTGGCAGGTGCCTTTAGCTATGTCGTTAGCAAGCATGCTCAACTCGGCATGATGCGCGCCACCTGTCAGGATCTGATGGGCAAGGGGATTCATACTGCTCTTATATGCCCGGGGTTTACCGACACAGAAATGCTCCGCGGGCACGTGGGCCACAATCAGGAGATCATTGCCGCTATCAGCGAGCTGAATAGTTTTGGCCGATTAGTTGATCCGCACGAGATAGCCAGCTTAGTGACCTGGTGTCATGACAACCCGGTCATCAACGGTTCGGTACTCCACGCCAACCTGGGCCAAGTGGAAAACTGATTGTGACAGTAGACGCAGCACTTCGTGAACGACGGGAGCGCGTATTCATTGTGCTGGCTTCGGTGTTTTTGGGTTCGATGACATTACTCAACGTAGTAGGGATCACCCGCTTTATTCAACTGGGGCCACTGGCACTTGCGGTTGGGGTGCTGCCATACCCGCTGACCTTTCTATGCACTGACCTAATTTGCGAGTTATACGGACGGGCGCGCGCTAACTTTCTCGTTTCGGTTGGACTGGGACTCAATATCTTGATTCTGGCCGTGATGACCCTCGGTAGCGTTGTGCCCGCCGTGCCCCCAGAAACCATGCCACCGTGGCAACTGTTGCAGCTCGCTGAACCTGTCTCCCTGCCCAACGGCGATCTAGCCAGCAACCAGATCGAACTGTTTCAACTCATTTACGCCACCACCTCAGGCGCCGTATTTGCCTCGATGTTAGCCTATATCGCTGCCCAATATTGCGACGTGCAGCTGTTCCATTTCTGGAAGCGGCTCACCCGGGGAAAACATTTGTGGTTGCGCAATAACTTTAGCACCCTGATCAGTCAGCTGGTGGACTCTGTCACCGTTGTTCTGGTCACCTTTGGCGCCGTGTATTGGCGGGGAGACATGACCTTCGATACGCTTTTGATATTGGTCGGCAGCAACTACGCCTTCAAAGCTCTCGCTGCATTACTCGACACCCTTCCCCTGTATCTCCTCGTTCACCGGTTGCGCGGGTATCTCCAGCTAGGCCCTGATGACTATGCGGTCACGCTGACGGATCCGATGACACCAGCTTGAGGGAGGCGATCAGCGGGATGGTAATCGCGCGTCCGCGAGCCAAGCCTTCTCGATCGAGCTCCTCCAACAATGCCATCACCGCAGGGACTGACCGGGGCATTCGCGCAAGTAAATAGCCCAGCACCTCCGAGCTCAATTTGATGCCCCGTCGCGCCGCGCGAAAAGCCAGCAAAGCTTCAAGTTCCTGCTCGCTAAATTTGGCGAGTTGATAAACCGTCAGACTCCCCAACCTCGATCGAAGATCGGGCAGCATCGAGGTCAGACTTGCAGGGGCTCCTGCACCAGAAAAAACCTGTGCAAGGTGCCGCTCACGGCGCTGATTAAAACAATGGAACAGGGCCTCTTCCCAAGGTCCGCCGACCACCGACTCAACATCATCGACTGCCAATAGCGCCATTGCCTCATGGTTCTCGAGCAAAGCCGCCGGGGGAATATCGGTTAACTCGCCCATGGGAAGATACAGCGCGTTGTTACCCAATTGATGGCACAGCGCCTGAAGCAAATGGCTCTTTCCCGTGCCCTCTCCTCCCCAAATGTAGACCGCCAACGGCTCGCTCGCTGCGCCGTCGGTAATATCCCTGATCAAGTGCTCGAGCGAGGGCCGACGCATGAAATTGTCGAGGGTAAGCTCGTCATCCATACGGATAGTTAGCGGGAGTTGCGCAACCAAGAGATTCGCTCCCTAATCGCTTTGGTAGGTATCAGACTGCCGGTAGTGTTGCAGACCATGGCGGCAGAAAACCCAGACCACAGCAGCAACCGGTAGTGCCAATAAAATACCGGCGAAGCCGGCGAGCTGGGCCCCGCCCATCAGCACAAAAATCACCGCGACAGGATGCAGACCGATACGGTCTCCGATGAGCGTTGGCGTCAGCACAAAACTCTCCAGCAGCTGACCCACGACGAAAACCAACGACACTCCCGCCAGAAAGACAAAGTCACCCCCTGACTGCACCCACGCCACAGCCAACGATGACCCCACACCCACCGCTGCACCGACATAAGGGATAATAGAGGCCAGACCCGCAACAGTGCCCAAGACAAGCGCAAAGTCGAGGCCGAGGATCCAAAGCCCGCTGCTGTAAATGAGTGCCTGTGCCGCCATGACCAAAAACTGGCCGCGTAAAAAAGCCCCCAGCACGTCGTCGGCTTCACCGACCATCAACGAAACCGGCTGCTGCCAGACCCGAGGCACCAAGTTAAGCAAGGACTCCAGCATCTTGTCCCAGTCTCGAAGTAAATAAAACGCAACCACGGGGACCAACGCTAGGTTGATCATAGCCCCCAGCAGCCCAAGACCAGATCGGCTGATACCTATAAGTGATTGGGCCAACCACTTACCAACGGACTCCCACCGGGCCGTTAATTCCGCTTCCCAGTCTATTGCTGGAAGCTCTGCGCCGCCCACACTCAGCGTTGATTGAATCGCCGGGAGTGCGGAGTCCGAGAGCCACCGATAGAAAACAGGCACCGCCTGAATTAGCTGATCAACCTGCTCTATCAGCAGTGGAATGGCGATCAGCAGCAACGCCGCCAGAAGCAACGAAAACAGGAGAAAAACGCACACCACACCCGTCGTCCGCCGGTAGCCGCGGGCTTCCAAACGATCAACCGCAGGATCACCCAGGTAAGCAATCAACGCACCCAGTAAAAAAGGCAACAGTATCGGATGTAACAACCACAGCGCACCGAGCAGCGCTGCCAACAGGAGCGCAACCCAAGGCCATCGATTGACCGAGGAAACTTCCATTAGCTGGGACTCCATTGCATGAGAACGTTATCTTTGGTCATCGTATTCTCCACCGTCAGCGCTGAGGCCGTTGGCAGTAGACGGTTCAGGGCATCCGCATCCGCCACACCACGTATTTCCAGCGAAAGACGATCCGCCACTACCTCGGATACGTGAACGCTTTCCACAACCGGTATCGCGCGAAAAATCGCCAAAACTTGTAGATAGTCTGCAAGACCGCTGACCCCCATGACGGTAACCGATAGCCCGTTCAGCGTTGGGGTCGCACGCAAACCCACCGCATAACGCGAGGCCATGGCGTCAACCACTAGATTCGCACCCGTCATTGCCAGCGCATTGATCTCGCTCTCGGCAACTTGCTGGGTTTGTTGCTCCTCGGGTCCGATATGCAACCAGTCGACCAAGTGGCGGCCATCGGTTAGCTCAACATAGCGCCCCACGAGCACATGATTTGCGTCGTAGCGCTCGGATGCAGCTTGAATACGTGGAACGACACGCTGCCACACCACATCGGCAGAGATTACCGCGGCGTCTTCCAGATCGAGCAACGGGAACCTCAGACGCACGCCGCGCCGCAAAAATGCCCGCTGCAGGGCCTCGAGCAAAACAGCCTCCTGCGTTAACGACGCGAACCGACGTCCGGCCGGCTCATCGACCACTAACCACAACAAAGCGTCCGGCCTGTCGTTCACCCAAAAGCTGGCGCCCGCATTTCGCAGCATTTGTTTGACTTGGACCTGGTCAAACTGGACTTCGAGCAGGACCTCACCACCTTGCTCTCGATAACTGTAAAGCGACAGCTGGCTACGTGCATCCGCCAGGCTCTTTTTAATGGCTGGGTTATCGGCCACTTGTCGATCGCCCGATACCCTGATCAACACTTCCTCCAATCCCGCTCTCGCCCCGACTCGTAAAGCGTCTTCACCCCGATCAGGCACTTCTATCGAGGCAGAGTAGTACTCGGCCGCCGATGCACCATGAGCGATGGCCAGCAGGACCAAGAGCAGCCAGGAACGGAAGATACGCATAGGGTGTTTACACACGGTCATCGGCATTGTGGCTTAGTTTACCAATGAAAAAGGGGGGAAGTCGCTTTCCTCTTGATTCTCGAGCAAGTAACCTTGCCACTTTCACCAACCGATCCGCAGCCATGACCCAAAACCAAAGTAAAACTCCCCTCTCTTATCGAGACGCTGGCGTCGATATCGACGCGGGTAACCAACTGGTCGAGCGGATAAAATCTGTCACCGCTGCAACCCATCGCCCAGAAGTGCTGGGCGGCATTGGCGGTTTTGGCGCGCTGGTAGAAATACCCGAGGGATTTCGCCGTCCGATCCTGGTCTCTGGCACTGATGGGGTGGGGACCAAACTTCGCCTCGCTATGGATGCAGGTCGCCACGACACCATCGGCATCGACTTGGTGGCCATGTGTAGCAATGACATCGCGGTGGTGGGTGCCGAGCCCCTGCTGTTCCTTGATTATTACGCGACCGGCAGGCTCAATGTTGAAGTTGCTGCCAGCGTAGTAGCCGGTATTGGCGCCGGCTGCCAGCTGGCTGGCTGCGCCCTGGTGGGCGGAGAGACCGCCGAGATGCCCGGCATGTACGACGGCGATGATTACGATTTGGCCGGCTTCTGTGTCGGTGTGGTCGAAAAAGACGCCATTATCGATGGCAGTCGGGTCGCCCCGGGGGATCAACTAATTGCCCTCGCCTCCAGTGGCCCTCATTCCAATGGATACTCGCTCATTCGCAAAATTATCGACGTTACTGCAACGCCGCACGACACACCACTGGCAGACGGCCGCTCTCTGATCGATGCCCTGCTTGAGCCTACGCGGATCTACAACAAGCCGCTCCTAGCGCTTCAGGCTCAGCACACCATTCATGCCATGGCACACATTACCGGCGGCGGCATTCTAGAAAACCTGCCTCGTGTCCTGCCCGCCGGCTGCGGAGCGCATATTGATCTCAGGAGCTGGCGCTTGCCGTTGATATTCGACTGGCTGCAGCGCGCGGGCCAAATCGATGAAAAGGAGCTTTATCGCACCTTTAACTGCGGGGTAGGCATGATTCTAGCGGTGCCCGCTGAGGAGCTGCAGACAGTGCTAGTTGCCCTAGACAAGCTCTCCGTGGATGCCTGGCACGTTGGCGAGATCCGCGATGATATCGTCGGGGTGTCCTTGAGCTCATGACAACCCGCGAACCCCGGCTGGTCCTGCTGATCTCTGGCCGGGGCAGCAACATGGAAGCGTTCATTCGGGCCATCGAGGGGGAAACCCTGCAGGCAACAATAAGTGCCGTCATTAGCAACGAGCCCGACGCCGCGGGCCTGTATATCGCTGAACAGGCCGGTATTCAAACCCGAGTCGTACCCCACCGCGAGTACAGTAATCGGGAGGCATTCGACGCGGCGCTTGCAAAGGAGGTCGCGGCCCACGACCCTGATCTGGTAATACTGGCTGGCTTCATGCGGATTTTAACGCCGGTATTTGTCGATCGTTTTGCGGGTAAGCTGCTCAATATTCACCCTTCCCTGCTACCAAAATATCCGGGATTGCATACCCATCAACGCGCCATTGATGCAGGAGACAGCGAGGCAGGAGCAACCGTTCACTATGTGACCAGTCAGCTCGACGGCGGCCCCCCCGTCATGCAGGTCAGATTAACTATTCGACCTGAGGACTCGTCAGAAAGCCTCGCGGCGCGGCTTTTGCCTCTGGAACATCAGCTATATCCCGCGGCGGCCGCGCTTCACTTGAGCGGCAGGCTGCACCTGAGCAACGGGCTGCTTGAACTCGACGGAGAGCCACTGCCCGCAACGGGCATCGATTGGAGACCCTAATGAAACTAATAGACTCTGCTTGCTTGAGCCTTGCTTCGCCCGCCCTGCCGCGCATGGCATTAATGGCGCTCCTGAGTGTTAGCGTGCCCATGCAAGGGCTGGCGCAGGACACGCTTGAGACCTACACGGCCCGTTACGAAACCTCGATGTATGGGATGAATCTTAATATTGAGCGCAAACTTGTCGCCACCGATCAGGGCTATCGGTTAAGCAGCGAGGGCAAGTCCTTTGCCGCCACCCTGTCCGAAGTGGCCGATTTTTCCGTTACCGATGGCCAGATTGGCGGGCAACACTTTATCTATCAGTTAAAGAGTCTGGTGAAGCGCCGCCGAGAGGTGCACTTCTTACCCGAAGAGGGACTCATCAGAAGCCTAAAGAAAAAAGAGTGGACCGAATTTCCCTGGGAGCCCAACGCACTGGATCGCCTGAGTCAGCAAGAGCAGCTACGACTCACGTTGATCAATGCCGAACAAAAAGGGGCTGCACCGCCGACATCACTAACCTTTGTAGTGATCGATGGGCCCAAGCGCGGGGAAAAAATTCTCGATTTGGTGGGCACCGAAGAGTTAGAGACCGCACTAGGTACGCTTGAAACGCTGCATTACCAACGTCGATTCGAACAATCATCGGACCGGAGCTCGGACATTTGGGTCGCCCCGTCACTCGACTATTTAATGGTGCTAACACGGCATGAAGAGGATGGCAGCCCCATTGAACTCAGCATTACTGCGGTCGAGTTCGATAGCTGAATCCTCGCTAGGCGTCGCAGGGCTCGATCTACTTCGGCCTCCCGCCAACAACGCAACGGCTATGCCCTCGGCAACGTAACGCCGCGCTGCCCCTGATATTTTCCGCCTCTGTCTGCATAACTTGTCTCGCAGACTTCATCGGACTCAAAAAACAGCATCTGGGCCACGCCTTCATTAGCGTAAATCTTGGCCGGCAGCGTTGTGGTATTCGAAAACTCGAGGGTTACGTGACCCTCCCATTCAGGCTCCAGAGGCGTCACGTTGACAATGATGCCGCAGCGGGCATAGGTGCTCTTCCCCAAACAAACAGTCAACACGTTGCGGGGGATCCGAAAGTATTCCACCGTGCAAGCGAGGGCAAAGGAGTTGGGCGGTATCACACAGACATCGGCATCCACGTGAACAAAGCTGTTGTCATCGAAATTTTTCGGGTCCACCGTCGCCGAATTGATGTTGGTGAAAACTTTGAACTCGCGACTGCAGCGCACGTCATAGCCATAACTTGAGGTGCCGTAGGAGATCAGGCGCTGATCACCCTGCTGCCTGACCTGACCGGGCTCGTAGGGCTCAATCATTCCGTGCTCTTCGGCCATTCGTCGAATCCAGCGATCGGATTTAATCGTCACGTCATTGTCTCCCTGCGTTGTGTTCAGTCATCGCCCATCGTAATAGTGGGTGGTGTTGGTACGCTTGATTGCTCCAACTTGCTCACTAAGGCATCCGCTATAGCCAAAAAAAGTTGTGCCTCGGTCGACTCCGGGTGTTGCATTACCATCGCGTGTCCCGCGTCGGCACTTTCCCTAACAGCCAAGGACAACGGCAACCTCGCCAACAATTCGACATCGTAATCGCTGGCGAGTCGGTCGCCCCCACCCTCGCCGAAAATGGGCTCTTGGTGGCCACAGGCGCTGCACACATGAATCGACATGTTCTCCACCACGCCGAGTACCGGCACCTGGACCTTGCGGAACATCTCGACGCCCTTCCATGCGTCAATCAGGGCGATATCCTGTGGCGTAGTAACGATAACTGCGCCCGATAACGCCGCCTTTTGCGCCAGCGTTAACTGGATATCACCGGTACCTGGCGGCATGTCCACCAGCAGCACATCCAACTCACCCCACTCAGTCTGTTCCAGAAGCTGCACCAGGGCACCACTGGCCATGGGGCCTCGCCACACCATGGCTGTCTTCTCATCGGTTAAAAACCCCATCGACATCGCTTCGATACCGTTGATCGAGAGAGGCCTGAGACGCTTTTCATCGATTTGTTCTGGCATAACCTCGTCCGCGACCCCCAGCATGCGCTTCTGACTGGGTCCATAAATATCCGCGTCCAAGAGGCCCACCACTTTGCCCCGATGGCGCAGGGCCATCGCCAGATTCATCGCCACGGTCGACTTGCCAACCCCCCCCTTCCCGGAGGCGATGGCAACTATGTGGCTAATACGGCTCTGCATGAAGACTTGGCTCCCTGTTCCCTGAATAGAAAGGGCGGAAGTATACCCGTGATGCGGCCCGGCAGCATGAAACTCAGTGCTTGATCCGGTAAACTCCTCGCCCTCGACACACCACCTGATGATTGCGATGACAACTGACGCTCGGAAGATATTGGTTACCTCGGCACTTCCCTATGCCAATGCCCCGCTGCATCTCGGTCATATGCTGGAACAGGTGCAAACCGACATCTGGGTTCGTTTCCAGCGCTCTCGGGGCCATCAGTGCATCTATGTTTGCGCCGATGATGCCCATGGAACCGCCATCATGCTGTCGGCGGAGGCGGCGGGGGTATCGCCGGAAGACCATATCGAAGCTGTGAAAGCCGACCACTTAAAAGACTCCTCAGGCTTTCTTATCAGTTTTGACGAGTACTATTCCACCCACAGCGAAGAAAACCGGCTTTGGTCCGAGACCATTTTTAACCGACTCAATCAAGCGGGCCATATCAGCATTCGTGAAATCACGCAGGCCTATGATCAAGAAAAGGGGTTGTTCCTTGCGGATCGGTTTATCAAAGGGTCCTGTCCCCGCTGCAAGGCCGAAGACCAATACGGAGACAACTGTGAAGCCTGCGGTGCAACCTACTCGCCAGCTGATTTGATCAATCCGGTTTCAGCGCTATCGGGAACGCCTCCCGTTGAAAAAGCATCGGATCACCTGTTCTTCACGTTATCGGACTTTTCAACGTTACTTGCTACGTGGACTAGGGGTGGAAGCCTACAACCTGCGATTGCGAATAAATTAGATGAGTGGATTGAAGCCGGTTTACAGGACTGGGATATCAGCCGGGATGCACCCTATTTTGGCTTTGAAATCCCAGGTCATGCCAGCAAGTATTTTTATGTCTGGCTCGATGCCCCCATCGGCTATATCGCGAGCTTCCAGCGCTACTGCGCACAAAGCGGCGAAACCTTCGACACCTGGTGGGAGCCCGGCGGCAACACCGAGCTCTATCATTTCATTGGCAAGGACATTATCAATTTCCACGGCCTGTTTTGGCCGGCCATGCTCGAGGCTGCGGGATTGAGGCTCCCCACCGCAATCTTTGCCCACGGCTTTTTGACTGTCGATGGCACAAAAATGTCTAAAAGTCGCGGCACGTTTATCAAAGCCAGCACCTATCTCGAACATTTGGATCCTGAGCATCTCCGCTATTACTTCGCAGCCAAACTGTCCGCCGGGGTTGATGACTTCGATTTGAACCTGACCGATTTTGTGCAGCGGGTAAATTCCGATCTGGTCGGCAAGGTTGTCAATATAGCGAGTCGCTGTGCCGGTTTTTTGCGCAAGGGGTTCGATAACACACTAAGTGAGGAATGTGCCGAACCCGACTTGGTGGAAAGTTTTATTGCGGCTGGCGAGCAGATCGCAGCGCTCTATGAAAACCGTGAGTTCAGCCGTGCCATGCGCGAAATCATCGTGTTGGCTGATCGCGCTAACCAATACATCGATGACAAAAAACCCTGGGTGATGGCAAAAGATCCAGCCCTTGCGCAGGAAGTGCAGGCAGTCTGTTCTGTCGGTATCAACCTGTTTCGCGCGTTGATGACCTATCTAAAACCGGTTCTACCAGGGATGGCCGAGCGAGCGGAGTCGTTCCTGCAGGTCAGCACCGACTGGCCTGAGCTTCAGGTGCCGCTGGTCGGGCATGTTCTAGAGGAATTCAAGCCGCTGTTGCAACGCGTCGACCCCGAAAAAATTGCGGCGATGATTGAGGCTGGTAAAGCCTAGCGGGCCTGCGCGACACCTAAGCTCATAACCAGAAATCGGTACAGCCGAGGGCTCGGTTCCATTACAATAGGACCGCCGCGGGGGAGAAGTGGAGTCAACCATGTTGGCCGAGTACGCACTGCTGCTGGTTGGGACAGTGCTCGTAAACAACTTTGTTCTGGTCCAGTTCTTGGGTCTGTGCCCTTTCATGGGCGTATCGAACAAGCTCGAGACCGCTATCGGCATGTCAGCGGCCACCACCTTCGTGCTTACCCTCGCCTCTGCCTGCAGCTATCTGACCTACACCTGGCTGTTGGTGCCACTCGACCTCACTTACCTGCGAACAATCAGTTTTATTTTAGTGATTGCGGTGGTTGTCCAGTTCACTGAAATGGTCGTTCGCAAATCCAGCCCCCTGCTTCACCGGGTGCTGGGCGTGTATTTGCCCCTGATCACCACCAACTGCGCTGTGCTTGGCGTGGCACTTTTGAATATCAACAAGGCGCATTCCTTTAGCCAATCCCTGCTCTACGGCTTCGGTGCGGCCATCGGATTTTCTCTGGTGCTGGTGCTCTTTTCCGCCATGCGGGAGCGACTCGCGGTGGCTGACGTACCGCAACCCTTTCAAGGTGCGGCTATAGGCATGATCGCGGCAGGCCTCGCCTCGCTGGCCTTTATGGGATTTGCGGGACTGGTATGAGCTTTATTGAGACACAGCCTCTGCTTGCTGCACTCATCGCCCTGTTGGGGCTCGGGGCAACCTTTGGCGCGATCCTGGGATTTGCCTCGATTCGCTTTCGCACCGAGGGCAATCCGCTCGCTGACCAAATCAACCAGATCCTGCCGCAGACCCAGTGTGGTCAGTGTGGCTATCCCGGGTGCAAACCCTATGCCACGGCTATTGCTGATGGTGACGCGATCAACAAATGTCCGCCCGGTGGACAGGAGACGATCGATGCTCTGGCCGACCTGCTCGACGTCGAGTCGATGACCCTCGATGCGGAGCACGGTGAAGAAAAAGCGCCTAAGGTTGCCTATATTCGAGAAGAAGAATGTATTGGCTGCACCAAGTGCATTCAGGCGTGCCCGGTCGACGCTATTCTCGGTGCCGCCAAATTGATGCACACGGTGATTGCTGATGAATGCACCGGGTGCGATCTCTGTCTCGATCCCTGCCCGGTAGACTGCATCGATATGATCGAGCGTAAAACCGGCATCCAGCATTGGCGTTGGGAATTGCCGAGCGATAACCTCATCGCCTCTGACCGAGCGGCCGCATGAGAGCTACCCATTCCATTCATGGCGGTATTCACCCCGTCGAAGCTAAAGCCCTGTCAGCCCCGGGCACGGTGCTGGATGCCGGGATACCCGACAAACTGGTGCTGCCGTTGTCGCAGCATATCGGCCGCCAGCCTGAGGTGATCGTTGAAGTGGGCGAGACGGTGAAGGGGGGCCAAGTCCTGGCGCTGGGCGATGGTCCCATGAGTGTGCCACTGCATGCCCCGACCTCGGGGACGATCACTGCGATCGACGATCGCGCGGTGCCACATCCCTCCGGGCTAACTAATCGGTGTATTGAACTGAGCTGTGACGGCAACGACGACTGGGTCGCGCTCGAGGGGCTGGCCAACTGGCGGGAGATCGATAGGACCGCGCTTATTAGCGCTATCAGCCTGTCTGGCGTTGCCGGCATGGGCGGGGCGGGCTTTCCTACTGCGGTCAAACTCAACAGCCCGGCCACCCAGCCCATTCGCACGCTGATCATTAACGGCACCGAATGCGAACCCTATATCAGTGCCGATGATACCTTGATGCAAATCGACGCCCCCGCCATTGTCGAGGGAGCCGAAATCCTTGCCCATATTGTCAACGCCGAGGAAATTCTGTTCGCTGTCGAGGACAATAAGCCGATCGCCTTGGCGGCTATGCAGGAGGCCGTGGATGCCAGCGAGAGCAACTGCCGACGCGAGGTCATGTCCTTTCCCACCAAATATCCATCGGGTGGCGAAAAGCAGCTCATCGAAATTCTGACGGGGCAGCAAGTACCGAGTGGCGGTCTCCCTGCCCATCTGGGCATCGTCTGTCAAAACCCCGGTACCGCGGTAGCGGTGCGCGAGGCCATACTGATGGGCAAACCGCTGACGGAGCGCATCGTCACTCTGACGGGTCGGGCCTTAAACAAACCCGGCAATTACCGGGTACGGCTGGGGACACCCATCAGCCACCTGCTCGCCGTTACGGCATTCGATCCGAAAGACAATCAACGTCTTATTCACGGCGGTCCCATGATGGGCTTTGCACTCGAGAGCAGTGACGTCCCTATCATCAAGACCACCAACTGCGTGCTCGTTCCTACCGAGCAAGAACTTCCGACCCCGCCCCCGGCACAAGCCTGCATCCGCTGTGGGCTATGCGCCGAAGCCTGCCCCGCATCACTGTTGCCCCAACAGCTGTATTGGTATGCGCGCGCCAAAGATCAGGAGCAGCTAGAAAAACACCATTTGTTTGACTGCATTGAGTGTGGCGCCTGCTCCTGGGTCTGCCCAAGCCACATCCCACTGGTTCAGTACTATCGCGCGGCCAAGGGCAGCATTGTCGATACCCGCGCCGAGAAAACCCGATCAGACCGCTCTCGGGATCGCTTTGAAGCGCGACAAGAACGGGTAGAGCGCGAACTCGCAGCCCGCGAAGCCCAACGCGCGGCTCGGCGCGCCGCCGCGCAGAAAAAAGCGGAGCAAGGTGCCGATGATGATCCAATCGCCGCCGCCATAGCCCGCGCAAAAGCAAAAAAACAAACCGCGGAAGACCCCCTGAGTGCTCCGGCGGGGAATGACGAATCGTGAGCTTTCTGAAAATCACTTCCCCCCACGGCCACGGTCCGCTAACCACCGCCGGGATCATGCAAACTGTCTTGCTGGCCACCTTACCCGGGGTCGCGGTCATGACGTGGTTTTTCGGCCCGGGTACGCTCATCAACCTGCTCTTTGGCGGCGCTCTCGCTCTGGCCTTTGAGGCCGCCGCACTGCGTCTGCGAGATCGGAACCCAGGCCCCTATCTGAGGGACTACAGCGTTCTGGTGACATCGACCCTGTTGTGTATCGCGTTGCCGCCCTATTCACCCTGGTGGCTCGTTGCGACGGGGATTTTTTCGTCCGTGATTCTAGGCAAACACGTGTTTGGCGGCCTCGGCTACAACCCGTTCAATCCAGCCATGGTTGGCTACGTTATTTTGCTCATCTCCTTTCCGCTGCAAATGTCGACATGGCAGGCTCCCCGCGGCCTCGATGCCGTCCCCGGCGTGGTAGACGCCCTAGAGGCCTTGTTGCTGCCGGCGCGCTACGATGCCATAACCATGGCAACTCCGCTCGACGTGTTACGCCAAAACCAAGGACTGCTGATGGCGGATCTGCAGGCCCAGAAACCCCAATTTGGCCGCTGGGCGGGGGTTGGCTGGGAGTGGATCAATCTTGCTTTTTTGGCGGGGGGCCTTTGGCTCTTGTTCAAACGCGTTTTCACCTGGCATGCACCGGTGGGGTTGCTGGCTGCTCTGGGCCTTTGCGCCGCAATCGGCTTTGACAGTGGCAGCTCGGAGAGCGGGGGGTCACCGCTGCTTCACTGGCTAAGCGGTGCAACTATGTTTGGCGCCTTTTTTATCATCACCGATCCCGTCAGCTCTGCGGTCTCCAACCGAGGCCGACTAATTTTTGGCGCTCTCATTGGGGTATTGATCTATCTCATCCGGGTGCATGGCAATTACCCCGACGCAGTGGCCTTTGCGGTGTTGATTCTGAACTTTGCGGCCCCTCTGATCGATCAGTACACCCAACCCGCGGTTTATGGATCAAACCCCGTTAAGAGGGATGAGCCGTGAATCTGCTGGCTGCCATTTCTCGCAACAGCCTGCTTCTGGGCATCTTCGCCACCGCTACAGGTATCTTGATTGCCACAACCTGGATCCAGACCCGCGACGATATCGCGCGTTCGATCAGGACGGCAGAAGCACGTCAGCTGCTAGAGATTTTCCCCAAGGGAAGTCACGATAACGACATGGTCGAAGATCATTTTAGTCTGCCCGCATCGACACCACTCCTAGGACTTCGTGACACACGCCGCGGTTTTATCGCACGCAATCAGGGAGAAGTTGTCGGCGTAATCTTGCCCGCCACAGCCCAAGATGGCTACAGTGGGGACATCGATTTGTTGGTCGGCATTACACGGGCGGGGACGCTTGCGGGTGTGCGAGTAGTATCCCATCGGGAAACCCCAGGACTTGGGGATGCCATTGACTTGAAAAAGTCGGACTGGATTCTCGGGTTTGATCGCGCCTCCCTCGAAGCCCCGACGAGAGCGCAATGGTTGGTAAAAAAAGACGGGGGTGAGTTTGACCAGTTTACCGGCGCAACCGTAACCCCTAGAGCCGTGGTCACCGCAGTCCGAAAAGCTCTCGAGTATCATCAGTCGAACAGAGCGGCCTTGTTTGACCCTGATCGCGATGTGCAGAGTACGGGAGCGGTCGAGCCAATCCGGGGCGCAGAGGACATTGAATCGTGAGTACCCAATCGTACAAAACCCTGACCCATAATGGTCTGTGGAAGAACAATCCGGCGCTCGTTCAACTGCTGGGCCTGTGCCCGCTGTTGGCGGTTTCGGCCTCCGTGGTCAATTCTTTAGGGCTTGCCATGGCCACACTGTTCGTCCTGACAACATCGAACCTGTGCGTCTCCCTTGTCCGCAACGTCGTCTCGGACACGATTCGGCTCCCTGTCTTTGTCATGATTATCGCGGCTGCTGTAACGGCCATTGAATTGCTGATGCAAGCTTACACCTACGAGCTCTATCAAATACTGGGCATTTTTTTACCTCTCATCACGACTAACTGTGTCATCTTGGGTCGCGCTGATGCCTTTGCCGCAAAGAACCCCGTACTTCCCGCCCTCTACGACGGCTTTATCATGGGTGTAGGCTTTGGCGCGGTGCTGGTAGTGTTGGGCGCCATTCGCGAGCTGCTCGGCACCGGTGGTTTGTTTGCCAACATGCAGCTGCTGTTTGGTGAAGGCGCTCGCGATTGGCACTGGGTGTTGTCAGAGAGCTACCCG